>ENA-OZAG01000851-OZAG01000851.1-human-gut-metagenome-genome-assembly--contig:-NODE-851-length-13900-cov-4.525388_pt1 | contig 13900 bp, 10 predicted proteins | sample MGYA00243300_ERZ653497 | MGnify/ENA primary metagenome ERZ653497 (study PRJEB26926, sample SAMN06164955) | human gut metagenome | biome: ENVO:00009003; feature: ENVO:2100002; material: ENVO:00002003...
GGGTGAACGCCGGGTATTTGGACGAGCCTCAGATTGTCGCGGTCGCCGGCTCGACGCTCTGCTTCGAGAACGTCAATACGCCCGAGGAGTTTGCGGCGGCCGAGTTACTCGCCTAGACGATTGGAGTTGCCATGTCTCACGATATTTGTCCCGACACGGGAGAACCTTGCACTTGCGATGGGTCCGAACCCTGTACCTGCGGTTGCAGCGGCTGTGGACATACTGCGGAAGAGGAAGCGGCCGCCGCGGCGTATCGTGATGCACACCGCGAAGGCCCGTCCGGTGATGCTCTCGACCATGAACGCAAGATCATCGTTTCGTTCGATAGCACCTTCGATGTGATGGAATGCGAGCAGCTGTGCCTTGCCGCCGGTGTGCCCGGGCGCATCATGCCGCTGCCCGGCTCCATCACCGCCGGCTGCGGGCTGTGCTGGGCCATGCCGTTCTCGGGCGATGCCCTCGCCGCCTTCCGCGCCGCCGCCACAACCGCCGGCCTTTTCAAGCCGGAGGAAGGCCCGGCCTACGCCGACACCATCATGGGCATCCTCTCCGCCAACCCCGCTGATCTCGACGACCGATTCCTGCTCGTCGAGCACCGGGATGGCGGCATGGCCGCCATGCAATGGTTCTACGACTACTGTGTGGCCAACAATTATGTCAAGCGTGCCCAGCTCGACCGGAACCCGCGCTTCGACTCGCACGGGCTGACGGTGACCATCAACCTCGCCAAACCCGAATTCAAGAACATGAAGAAGGCGGCGGCCGGCAACGCCGTGTCCGGCGGCTACCCGAAGTGCACGATCTGCCATGAGAACGAGGGCTTCGCCGGACGTGACAAGCGCACGCTGCGCACCTTGCCGGTCACGCTCGGCGGCGAGTCATGGTTCTGGCAGTTCTCGCCCTACGGCTACTTCGACCAGCACGGCATCTGCGTGAACACCGACCACACGCCGATGCATGTGGACCGCGACACCTTCGGCCATCTGCTCGACTTCGTGGACCGTTTCCCCGGATACTTCCTCGGATGCAACGCCGCGCTGCCTCGCATCGGCGGCTCGGTGCTCGCCCACGACCACTACCAGGGCGGCGGCGAACTGCTGCCGATGCACAAGGCCGCCACTTGGGCCGCCTTCACGCTCGCCGACTATCCGGACGCCGTGGTCGAAATCCTCGACTGGCCCGGTACCGCCGTGCGTGTGGTGTCGAAAAACCGCCAGAGCATCATCGACGTATCCGACATCATCCGCGAGGCATGGGTCGGTTATGACGACGCGGCGAACGGCATCGCCAGCCATGACGCGGACGGCAACCGCCAATCCGCCCTCTCGCCCAGCGCGATCATCACCGAACGTGGCTATGAGATGAGTCTCATCTTCCGCAACAATGCGATCAGCGACGAGTACCCGGAAGGTATTTTCCATGCACACCCCGAATACTGGCCGGTCAAGCAGGAGCCGATCGGACTGATCGAGGCCCAAGGCTTGTTCATTCTGCCCGGACGGCTCGTCGACCAGCTCGGCATCGTCGAGGAGGCGCTCGCCGAAGGCCGCGATTTGCCCGATGAAGTCAGCGAATTCAGTCTCGAATGGGGCGAACTCGCTGAAACATTGGCCGGAAACCGCGACCGCGAGGCCATCCACCAAGCCGTACGTGACGAGCTCGGCAGCGTCTGCTACCGCATCCTCGGCAACACGGCCGTCTTCAAGCAGAAAGCCACCACGCAAACATTCCTCGAAAGCCTTGGTTTTGCCGCTAGGTGAAACAGGTCAAGTGAAGTAAGCTCAATACTGAAGGAAAACCGAAGGCAAGTCCTTCCAAAGGAGGAGATATGACTACTGTTCTGGTTACGGGCGGTGCTGGATTCATCGCCACCCACACCGACATCGAACTGCTCGACAAGGGCTACGACGTTATTTCCGTAGATAACTACGGCAACTCGTCTCCCGTGGCGCTTGAGCGCGTCGAGCAGATCACCGGCAAGCCGGTCAAGCGTTACGACGGTGACGTGCGCGATGAGGCGCTTATGGAACGCGTCTTCACCGAAAACAACATCGATTGGGTCATTCACTTCGCCGGTCTCAAGGCCGTGGGCGAGTCCGTGGCCAAGCCGATCGAATACTACGACAACAACCTGTACTCCACGCTTGTGCTGCTCAAGGTGATGAAGAAGCACAACGTCAAGAAGATCATCTTCTCCTCCTCCGCCACCGTGTACGGCACGCCGAAGGAACTGCCGATTACCGAGGAGACGCCGACCGGCGGCACCACCAACCCGTACGGCACCTCCAAGCTGTTCCAGGAGCAGATTCTGCGCGACGTACATGTGGCCGATTCGTCCTGGACCATCGTGCTGCTGCGCTACTTCAACCCGGTCGGCGCACACGAGTCCGGCCTGCTGGGCGAAGATCCGAAGGGTATTCCGGCGAACCTCACCCCGTACGTGGCCAAGGTCGCGGTCGGCGAGCTCAAGGAAGTCCAGGTCTACGGCGACGACTACGACACGCCCGACGGCACTGGTGTGCGTGACTATATCCACGTGGTCGACCTGGCCAAGGGTCACGTGGCCGTCATTGACCACATCGACAAGGAAGGCGTGTTCGTCTACAACCTGGGTACCGGCCACGGCTACTCCGTGCTTGAGGTCATCAAGGCTTACGAGAAGGCCGCCGGTCATCCGATTCCGTACACGATCAAGCCGCGTCGCCCCGGTGACATCGCCGCCTGCTACGCCGACGCTTCCAAGGCGGAGAAGGAGCTTGGCTGGAAGGCCGAGCTGACCATCGACGACATGGCCGCCTCCTCCCTCAACTGGCAGACCAAGAACCCCAACGGTTTCCGCGACGCCGAGTGATATGAGCAGATGAGCTCCCTCTGATGGGGGAGCTCATCTGTCGTTTATCACACAATGCGCCTATCGGCGGCCCAGCGGGTGAGCTCGGTGCGATTCGAAAGCTGAAGCTTTCGCAGCACCGAGCTCACGTGCGTTTCGACCGTCTTGATCGAAATGAACAGTTCGGCCGCCACCTCTTTATACGTGTAACCACGCGCGATCAGCCGCATGACCTCCTGCTCGCGGGCGGACAGCCGGTCCAGCTCCTCATCATGAGCCCGTGCCGCACCATCAGCGCCGCCATCAGACCCCGCCGCCGGCACACCCTGGAAGGCCGAAAGCACAAAACCGGCCAGTTTTGGCGAGAACACGGCATAGCCCTCATGCACCTGCTTGATGGATGAAATCAAATCAGCGCCGGTAATCGTCTTGGTCACATAGCCCTGGGCTCCGGCGCGAATCACCGCCCCCACATCCTGCGGCGCATCCGAAACCGACAACGCCAGAAACACGGTAGTGGGGGAGTAGGGGCGCGATTTGGCGAGGATCTCGGCACCGCCGCCACCTTCACCGCCGGGCACATGCACATCCAGCAACACCACCTGCGGCTTGGTCTGTGCGATCATCGCCACCGAACCGGGCACGTCCGCCGCTTGGCCGACGATATCGAAGGAATCGCGCAATGTGGCGATTACGCCCGCACGGAACATCTCATGGTCATCGACCACGGCCACACGAATCTTGGCTGTCTCGTTCTCGCTCATCGATGTTCTCCCTGCGCCGCTTTCAGCGCGATCGGCATATGCATTCTGACCTCGGTGCCCCAGCCGGCTCTGGACACTATCTCCACTGTACCGCCGCGCCGTTTGATGCGGCCGATAATCGATTCGCGGATGCCCAGCCGGTCGGGCGGAATGGCGTCCATATCGAAGCCTTCGCCATGGTCGCGCACGAACACTTCAACCATCGTGTCGCTGGCCTCGCAATACAAAGACACCGGCTCGCCGCCATGCGTGACCGCATTGACCAACGCCTGACGGGTGGCGTCCAGCAGCGCATCGGTCTGGGCGCTCGGCCGCGCGTCGCCCACGGTGACCACCTCAATCGGCTTGCCGTGCTCGTCCTCCACTTCGGCGGCGATCTGCTTCAATCCGGCTCCCACCGAACGATCCGATGTGGAACGTTCCTGATACAGCCATTCGCGCAGCTCGCGCTCTTGGCTACGCGCCAGGGCGAATACGGTGGTCGGTTCCTCGGAGTGCAGCTGAATCAGCGCCAACGTTTGCAGCACGCCATCATGCAGATGGGCGGTCATGTCCGCGCGCTCCTCTTCGCGCTCCTTCAATGCCTGCTCGTGGGTGAGTCGTTGCAGCATCGCGTTCGCCCACGGCATCACCGCCACCACGATACCGACGATCATCACGAATCCGCTGGCAACAATGCGTCGAGGAGAGCTGCCCCACCCGGGAATGCTGACATTATGCACATACAATGCCCATCCCATGAAAATCAGTGCGATGCCGCCCAACATAGACAACAGCTGCGTGCCTCGCGGACTAAGATTCATCCATGCCAGTGCGATGCCGCCCAACCCTACCAGCAGCGGAAACACAATCTGGACATCCGCACCGGTGCTGGTGAGCAACAGTCCAGTGGCCATCAACGCGAAACCGGCCAATGCCACGACGGCCGGTTTCGGAGCACGTTGGATGGCCTCGGACAATGATTCCGGTGCGGCAGCCGATTCGTCGTCATGAGCGGCAAGTGGCTGATTGCCTCGCGCAAGCGGCGCCTGATCAACGGGCACTGTGCGAGCCGCAGCCGCCACCGGGTCTCCGGCAGGCATGAACACCCACAGGAATACATAAGCGATGATGCCTGCGCCGTAGAGGACGGTCAGTGCGATGAACGCAATCCGAACCCATGCCACGCCGATGCCCAAGTGCAGGGCGATGCCCTTGCACACGCCGGTGAGCCAACGGCCCTGCCGGGGGCGCATCAACGGCATGCGCGCGGGCAGCAATGGTTCGGGAGATGACGTCATACTCCTATTGTGCCGCGCTCAGGGCGTTGCGGCCGGGGTTTTACCCGGTGTTCAGGGAACAATCAGGGTGTTCCCCGAGCGTTGTGGCAGTGGTCGGGCGGTGTAATGGAATCATGAGCAATCCAAACGCGAATCCATATCAGCCACAGCCGCAGCCTGGTCCGCAAAAAAACAAGACATCGCGACGCTTCTTCACTTGGGTGCGATCCAGTGGACTGGTTCGCGGCGACGACCGGTGGATCGGCGGCGTATGCAGCGGCATCGCTTTACGGCTTGGCTGGAGCCCCACATTAGTACGTGCGTTGGTGATTGTATGTACATTGTTCTTCGGTTTTGGCGCAGCTCTGTACGCACTCGGCTGGTTTCTGATGCCGGATGTACGCGATGGGCACATCTTGGCCGAGGACCTCATTGCCGGCCAATGGGACTGGAATTGTCTGGGATGCTTCCTGTTCCTCGCCGTGGCAATCGTGATTCCAGGTGCGGGGTGGGGTTGTATTGCGCTCGCCGCCTTAGCGCTATGGCTGTTGGCCAAAAGCGGCATTCGCCAGCAGGAAGGGTGCGGATTCGGGGCATCTGCGCCGCGACCGGTTTCACAGCCTGTGTCATATCCAGCCGCGCAACCAGTACCTCAATCTCCTTTGTATTCAGCTCCGCAACCTTTTCCACAACCTGTTTCACAACCTGTTTCACAACCTGTTTCACAGCCTGTTTCACAAACCGCGCCTAGTGTTTCACAGCCTGTTTCACAGCCTGTCTATCAGTCGATGCCCAGCGTGATGCCGGGTACTGTGCCCGGCGCGATGCCCGGCACAGTACCCAACGGGCCGTTTGCCCCCGACCGTATGAATGCGACGGCCTATGCCCCCACCGAGTCCAAGCGCCGCAAGCCGGCGGGCCCAATCGTGGTCTTGAGCATACTGGGCCTTACCTTCCTCTCCTTTGCCGGTCTGATGGGACTGATTTGGGTAAACGACATGGGCATTATCGGCATTATGCGTCTGGGCACCATCTGGATTGCCGCAGTATGCATAGTGATGGGGCTGGTGGTCATCATTCTCGGATTCAGAGGACGGCGTACCGGTGGTCTGATTCCTCTCGGACTGGTTGCCGGTGGATGCGCGCTCTGCATGACCATCGTTTCAGGCACGTATGGCGTGTACTACCGTGATCTTGGTGCCAGCGGCATCAATACTGTTGTTTCACTGAGCCAATCTGTCAGTGCGAGAAACAGCGACGGCATGAACGATGTGCAAAAGGATGGCATCTTCGTTGCCGATGCCAGCGATGCCACGTTTGAAACATTGCAGCAAGGTGTGGCGTTCAGCGGTGAAAACTACAACACCGATCAGGCAATCATTGATTGGTCCGATTGGGACAAGACACATGGACCGCACACGGTGAAGATGCTGGATGGCAAAACTTCCATCAGTAATTGCCCGGTCGGTACCATCACCATAGCCGCAACACAGGCGCAAGTGCATATCGTTCTGCCGGATTCCTGCACTTACGCCTTCGGCACCGCCGACTCCTACTACTCCACTTCGAGTGACGTTGGCGGCAAATACGAGATGGTATACAACAACTACATGGGTCCAAGCTTTGTTTTCTTCGAAGCTGAAAGTGCCACCAATGGGCCTGATCACGAATGGTTGTATAAGGAATCCGCCATGCCGGACAACGGCCCAGAATTAAAAATCAATATTCCCTATGTGGTGGAAGCACGTGTCAACGTGGTGTACGCCTCCGATTGGGAAGGCTCTACGTTCCAGCCGCTTGCCGATATATACGACGGCAACAGTACAAGCAAGAACACAACCGAACAATCGGAATGATCAAGCCGTTGCAACTAGGAGATGGAATCATGACTGATGAAACCAAGGAATTCGCCTCCATCGAGGATGCGACACCGACCACGGCCATACCTTCCGAAACCGACGCGACCACCGCGACCACAACCATGGTGACCGTCGATGACCGAACCGATACCACGGTGCTGCCATCCGCAGCGGATGATGACGAAACGGCTGTGCTGCCCGTCCCCGACAATCATGCGGATGCGTCGGTCTCGGATGTGGATACGCAGGCAACAGCTGCCTCTCCATCGCCCATCGAACCAACCACAGATCGGATTGCCCTGGAAACAGTTGCCGATGCCGTGGAGGGAGATGGTGGGCCGATTCCATCTGCCGATGATGTGCCGATGTACGCAGCATCTTCAGCACGACCTCCCTATGGGCAGTCTCAGACCGCCGGCAAACCATGCCAGCCTGGGGGGAGCGCCAAGAACGTCCAGAGCGCCAAGAACGTCCAGAATGCTAAGGATGTCAAGAGTGCCAAGAACATCCAGAAACAGAGCACCAGCGCGCCTACTGTGGTATTCGGACTATTAGGCGTGATTATCGGCGTGATCGCGCTGGTTTTCGGGTACATATCTCCGGATCGGATGATTTCGTTGTTCTCGCCGAATCCGCAATTGCTGACGGCTATTATTTGCGCCGTAGTGGGACTGATTCTGGTAATAGTGGCCGTTGTATGGGCCATAGTCGGTGCCGTCAAGAAGAGAAAATAGCGTTACAAACCATTGCATTACGGTCCCAGTAGAAGCACATTATGACGGGAGCCGACCGATAAGAGCCGACCGTTCTATGCTGATGGGGGGGAGGCATAGTAACTATGAAGCGGATTTCGGTGCGGCGGGTAGCGAGCGTCATCGTCACCGCGATGGCGATGACGCTGGTATTCGCCACACTTGGCTGGGCGATGATGCCGCAATGGAACACACGGCCCTACACCAAGCACATCGTTATCGCTTCTGCCGACACCACCATCACCCCTGCCCATGCGAACATTCCCCACGAGGGGCGATATCGTACGCGTGAAACCCGACTATCCATCAAGACCGGCGACGGCGTCACGCTACCCGCCGTACTACGTGAACCGGTCGGCGCTCCCGGGCCACGCCCGGCTTGTCTGTTCATTCACGGGTCCGGTACCAGTGGTGCCGAGGATTTCGGCGATATCGCCAACGCCATGGCCTCTGCCGGTATCGTGACCTTGGTGCCGGCCAAGCGCAACGACAACTACACCGTGCTGCATCGCGACTACCCGCGTTTTGCTCGCGAATACGGGCGTTCGCTCGACGTGCTGCGTGGCATAAGCGGCGTGGACCCCGCCAAAACCGGCATCTACGCCGAATCCGAAGGCACCTGGATCGCCACGATTCTAACCTCGAAACGGCAAGACATTGCCTTTGCCATACTTACATCCGCACCGGTGTTCAATGGACGTGAGCAAATGGCCATGGCTGTCAGCGCCTATACGCATGAGGCCGGCGCGCCCAAGCCCGTGGTCAAAGACATGGCCAAATTGATGTCGCTGGACTACGCGCCATTTGATCTAGCCTATGCCGACTTTGATGCCGACCGGTATCTGAAATCCCTCACCATGCCGGTGCTGGTGAACTACGGCACCTACGATACGGCCATGCCCATCGAACAGGGGGCGCAGCGGATCATCGCTACGGCCAACAAGTCCGGCAACGAGAACGTCACCGTACGCTATTTTGCCGGCAACCATCAGATGCGGGCTGGTGAGGGCTTATTCACCCCGAACCTGCCATTGGCCGAAGGCTATACGCAAGCGCTGGAAAATTGGGTGAACGGTGTGACTGCCGGAACCAAAGCCGATGGATGGGCAACGCCTCAAGTCGCCGGTGCAACACCTCACCAGCGCTTCGCCGCGTCGCAACGTACCAGATCCGGTATCGTCGGCTCGCTTGGCGTGCTGGCCGGTCTGATGGTGGCAGGGCCCGTGCTGATCGTGATGGCGGCGATATTAGGTATTGGCTTGACTGTGTTTTCTTGGCTACAGACGTTGCTGGCCGGGCGACGTAGTGTGGCGACTGTGCGGGCCGTGCATGCGACGCCGAGTGAGCTGGGGGCCGCCCAGCGGCGCATGTTGCACGGCATTGCCGGCTTATCTGCCGGTATCGGCACAGCGGTGATGGTGATTACTGGGCTGTTGTACGGCTATATGAGCGCCGTAGGCGTATCGGCTGTATTGGTTATGCCTCAACCGCGGCTGTTTGCCGTCGGATGGGTGGTGCTGCGAATAGCGACCATGCTGTTGGTGGTGCTGTTTGCTTGGGAAATGGAACGTGTCTGGTATTGCCGCGCCGATATCGTCGGTGTGCGGCGCGTCATATGCGTGATGGTAGCGCTCGGCACTCTCGCCACACTGATGACACTGGCATTTTGGGGCCTATTCTCGCTGTAATTCTGCCGATGTGCGCTGGTAAATGGGGCCTGGCGGGCAGGCTGCGTTGGTGGTCTGGGTGTGGGGCGATCGGCAGATTGCGTTGGCCTGGGTATGGCCGGCCGACGTACATCAGTCGGGGTGTCCGATACACAGTGAATGGCTGAGTATTACGCTTGGGAGGCTTCGGCCTCCTCTAAGGTGTCGAAACCGCCGAGCTGGACTGTGTGCAACAAGGTTTCCTCAGTGATATTGCGTTGCGGGCTGGCTGCGGCGCGCTCGCCAATCATCGCTTCGTAACGTTCGAAGGTCTGGTCGGAATACGTACCAAGCTCGCCGCGCAGATAGGTTTCGAATGAGGTGACAGATGGTGTGTCTTCGGTGGTGGTGAGTGCGCGCATCGCCTCGCCGAGCTTGGGGTAGCGCTCGCGGAAATCCTTGGCCCAGGCGACCTGCTGGGCGATGACCTGTTCCTGACGGGCCGCGCGCTCTTCAGAGAGACGCGGAATATACGGCTCTATGTTCTTCGTGAAATTTTCCGGTGCGGTGGAGGCCATCATGCGGCCGTATTTTTCGGTCACGAGGTTGCGGCCCACGTGGTCGGCCGCGTCAAGATCAGCGGCATAGCTGGTGAGTAATGGCCGTTCCCATGTGAGGAACTGGGCCAACCGCATCTGGTGGAACACCGGCCAGTTGCCTTGGCATGCCGCGCGTCCACCCTCATTGTTGGTGCGCTGGAACTGATCCCATTCATGACGCACAATAGCCTCGCGCAGTTCATCATCAGTCAGTTCGTTGGTCATCGACGTTCCTTTCACTGATACCTCCCTCTGATGAGGGAGGTGGCACGGCGAAGCCGTGGCAGAGGGAGCTTGAATCTACAAACTTTTAAGCACCGGATCATCAGAGGCGATGTGGTCCTCGACATACGGGCGCTGCCATTCGAGGAAGGTCTCGCCGGACGTGGTCAGGTGTTCGCGTTTGAGTTCCTTGACGATATCCACCGCAATCTGCTCCACAATATCGTTGATTTTCTCGATTGCTGGAGCCGCGCCCTTGCCGCCTTCGCCAAATCCGGCCCCGCCATAGCAGGCTGCCGAACTCAATCGCATCACGGTTTCCAACTGTTCGCCCACGTTCGGCAACAGCGCGAACATCGAGCCAGACAGCTTGCGCAATGCTGCGAACTGCCACTTGTAATACGGCATATAGCCCACCACCATCGGCACGTTAACCAGGAACACCAACGAGGCGGTGGCCTGCACGAACTCGTGGATGGACAGCCATGCGGCCGCGCCGTCGCCGCGCTTCAACGAACGCGGCAGATTATATTGACCGGCCTGGGCGATCATGCCGAGTCGCTTGGAGATCAGCGCGAGCCGCACATCGTCGGGCATGTTCTTGAACCCTTGGCGCGTCTTGGAAAACAGACCGGTGGGATCGGCGAACACCTCGCCATTGGTGGCGGCGGCCAAGGTCGATTCCTGAAGCATTAGCCACTCATGCGGCGCGGTCTGCGCCGGCGCAGTGTGATACCCGGTGATCGACTCAAAGAAGTCACCGATGCGGAACACGCCGTCACGGCGATTCGCGCCCTGTGCGCGCGGCGTGACGGGGGAGAGCGGTGCATCAATCGGAGTCGTCATCGCTTCCGCCACATCAGAGGACGCCGCGCCTGACTCGGCAGTGGCGGTATCGTGCGTAGCGGTGCCGGGGGTGGGTGCGTTTGCCGCATCGGGTATGACGGTGGAGCCTGCACCTGCGGCGGGGAATGCTCCGGAAGCATCGGACCTGGCATGCGCCTCGAACGTCACGCGGCCTTGCGCATCCACGCTGAACTTGCGCGGCAGTGCCTCGTAATCGACCTCAAGTTGCTCGCCGATCGCCGCGTAATCCTCATCCGTAAGCCACAGGCAGAAGCGCGGGCCGAAATCGTGGTCCTGCGAATACGCATCATCGAATCCGTAGCATTCCGAGCCATGACCCACCAGACCGGCGGCGATACGCCCGGCATACTGCGGATACTTCGCCGCAATCATCGGCTTGCCCATCTGCGTCCAGAACGCGCGGGCCAGCTTCAGTCCGGACACCGGGCATGCGGAAACGGCCTCGGCCGCGCCCGCAGAACCGGTCGACACCGAAACGGTGGATGGGGAAGATGCCGCGTTCGCACCGGTCTTGCCCTGTGCCGGGCTGTTCGGCAGCCGCGAGCCGGACTGGGGCAGCGCGCCTGCATCGCCGGCAACACCTGCATTGTCAACCGTCACCCCGGCCTGCGCCGCCGCTTCCTCGGCCTGCCGCAGATTGTCGGCGGTGATACGCCAGTAATCGGTGTCCTTGCCGTAACATTCCTCGATCACGGCCAGCGCATGCCGGTATCCAGTAACCGCATCCGCATACCGTCTCTCGGCAAAGCACACCTGCGCGAAGCCCGCCAGTGCGGAGGCATAATGCGCGGAATGTTCCAGATGGCCGGTGCGATAGATTTCCAGCGCCTTGGCTGCATGCCAATGCGCGTCCTCCAACTTGTGTTCGGTCAGCAGGGTCAACGCCAGATTCGTGTGCGAGCTGGACACGTCGATATCCGCGTCCGGGTTCACGCTCGAGGCTTCGATAATGCGCAGCGCTTCACGCAACTCCAGTTCCGCCTTGTCGGGCCGATTCGTCTCGCTGTAGAGCATCGACAGATTGTTGTGCAGTGCTGCGAGCCTACGGTCGGTGGGCGCCAGCGAATGCCGGCAGACACTCTGCGCCTGATGATACAAATCCTCGGCCTGATCGTATTGTTTGGCCGCGCGCATCGAGGTGGCGCAATTGATTAGCGTGGTGGCCCACGCCTCGGATGTGCCGGTGGTCAAGCCCATACGAGCGGCCAGTTCCAGCGCTCGCTGCACAATCCACTGATTCTCCTTGTGCCGACCTTGCGAGCGATAGAAGCCCATCGTTTCGTTGAGCACGGTGAGCAGTCCGGCCTCGTCGCCGGCGTTTTCCGCGTCCACCATCGCCTGTTCCAAGTACGGGCCGGCTTCGGTGGCGGCCGTGTGGCGATCGAAAATCGCGTCCAGTCCGTTCAGGAATTGTTGGGTATCAAAGGTTGCGGGCGATTGATCGGCATCGTCCGCAACCTGGTTCGCCGTGGAATCGGCACCTTGTGCTGCGGCCGCCGCATCGGTGTCGTCGGCATCGTCTGGACCATGCGCGAATTGCGCGGCGAATTGTTTGAGCAGTGCTTCCTCATCCATACCGCCAGACCTCCCTGAATCGTGTCTGATTTCAGTCTATTAATACTGTGAACAAACACGTCAGGGAGTTTGCTGTGAGCTTGGTCTCAGTCCACCTTGGTTTCGCGCAAGCGGTGAATGGCGTCGGTATCGGTTTCGCAGCGCCACGAGTAGAAGGCCAGCAGCCCTACGGCAAGCAGAGCCAGCGGCATACCGCCCAGGCCGGTATAGCGATAGTTCATCGAGAAGGTGGTGAGCATCGCGCCGCCGACAATCGAGCCGATGGCATTGCCGAAGTTAAACGCCACCTGTACAGCCGCGCCGGCGATCAGCTCGCCGCCGCCCTGGCCGGCTTCGGTCATCAGCAATTGCTGTGGAGCGGAAGTAAAGAACAATCCGATGGCGATCCAGAACGTCAGTACAGCGGTCATCGGCTGATTACCCGGAGTGATAAGCACCAGCAACAAGCCGAGGCAGGAGATGGACTGACCTATTGCGGCCGCGCCGGCATGCCTCCAATGGTCGGTCAGACGACCTCCAAGCAGACCGCCGATGACCATACCAAAGCCGGCAAGCATCATCAGCATCGGCACCAGGGAAGACGACCATCCGCCGGTTTTCTGCAGCCAAGGGGAGACGTAGCTCCACCAGCAGAACACACCGGCATTGCCGGTGAACACGGCGGCCAAAATCACCCACGGGCCACGGCGGGTGAGGAACTTGAACTGACCGGCGATGCCTGCGTCCTTGATCGGTGCAACGTACGGAATCCACGCCGACGCCAGCACAATCGTCATTGCCGCCCAAGCGGCCAAAATGCCGAAGGCAAGACGCCAGGAAAGGAACTCGGCCATCAAGGTGCCCGCCGGTACGCCGAGCATATTGGCCACGGTCTGTCCGGTGACCATCACGGATACGGCCTGCGCCTCCTTGCCTTCCTCCGCCAGAGTCTTGGCGATGAGTGTGGCTGTGCCGAAGAATGCGCCGTGCGGCAGGCCGGCGACGAATCGTGCGACGACCAGCATGGCGGCATTGACGGAGAATGCGGAAGCCAGATTGCCCACCAAGGCAATCACCATAAACAATATGATGAGGTCCTTCGGCGGCACCTTGCGGCCGAATACCAGAATCAGTGTGCCGAAGCACACGCCGATCGCATACGCGGAAATGTAATGGCCTGCGGTGGGGATGTCCACGCCGGTGGCGGCCGCGGCCTGCGGCAGAATGCCCATCATCACGAACTCGGCGGCACCGAGAATGAACGCGCCCGAAGCCAGTGCAAGCAGACTCTTCTTCATGGTTCCTCTAATTACTTCAGTATTACTTACAAAAACAGTGCGGCAATCGATTGATTCGAGCGATATATTACGGTGGTCCGCCAACAAATACGGGGGCTTGCCGTGATGTGGTTTGTCGCTGTGTGCGGCGGGTTGTTTACCGCTGTTCGATCGCTTGGTTTGATTGTTGGGACAGGAAACGAAAAACCGGATTGCTGATTTCTCAACAATCCGGTCCAGTTGTCGGGCTGGCGGGATTTGAACCCGCGGC
>ENA-OZAG01000859-OZAG01000859.1-human-gut-metagenome-genome-assembly--contig:-NODE-859-length-13804-cov-6.898611_pt1 | contig 13804 bp, 10 predicted proteins | sample MGYA00243300_ERZ653497 | MGnify/ENA primary metagenome ERZ653497 (study PRJEB26926, sample SAMN06164955) | human gut metagenome | biome: ENVO:00009003; feature: ENVO:2100002; material: ENVO:00002003...
CCTTATTAATTATTTATACTCCCCTTGAAAGATCGGTAGCTCCCCTGCCGGTCTTTCTTTTTGCAATTATTCAGAGCCATGCAAAATTTCAAGAAGAACTGTGAGTCATGCTCGCATGAACGAACAGTTCTTCTTGAAATTTTATATGGCGAGAAGCCACATCGAGATGCAGCGCAGCGGAATCGAGATGTGGCTCTGAATAATTGCAAAAAGGAGGAAAGTCTGCATCAGCAGACTTTCCTCCTTTTTCCCGCTCTGTATATATGATTAGAATTCTACTTTTTCACCTTTTGCCGCTTTTGCTACGGTTCCTGCGAGGACGATCAACGCCATGAGGTTTGGAATTACCATCAGGCCGTTAAAGAGGTCTGACAGGTTCCATACGAGATCTACTTTCAGCAGAGAGCCGAGGAAAACGAACACAACGACGATCAGTGAGAACGGAACGACTGCTTTCTTTCCGAACAGATACTGTACGTTCTGTCTTGCGAAGAAGTACCATCCGACGATGGTCGAGAATGCAAAGAACAGAAGACAGATCGCTACGAACGCCGGTCCGAAGCCTTTGAGGCCGGTTCGGAATGCCGCCTGTGCGACCGGGGTTCCTTTAACACCGGTACTCATCATCTCTTCCAGAACGCCGGAAGAAAGAATAACGAGAGCGGTCATGGTCAGGACAACGAAGGTATCAATAAAGACACCGATCATCGCTACTTCACCCTGATCCTCCGGGTTCTCGACATCGGCAATCGCATGGGCATGCGGGGTAGAACCCATACCGGCTTCATTAGAGAAGAGGCCTCGGGCAACACCGTAACGCATGGCTTTCCGCACAGTAATACCGGCTGCTGCACCAAATACGGCGTCCGGACGGAATGCACAGATAAAGATCGAAGCAATCGCTGACGGCACATGCTGGATGTTGATCAGAATAACAACAAGGGCTCCGACGAGATACAGTGCTGCCATCACCGGAACAACTTTTTCGGTGAAGGATGCGATACGGGAGATACCTCCGATGAAAATGAATGCGGCGAGAACGGCTACAATCACACCCATCACCCATTTCGGTACGGAAAATGCGGTGTAGAACGCATCACTGATGGAGTTCGACTGTACCATATTTCCCATAAAGCCAAGTGCAAGAATAACGGCTACGGCAAAGAAGCCTGCCAGTGCTTTTCCAAACGTTCCCTTGAATGCGTGGGTAATGTAGTAAACCGGTCCTCCGATGACTTCCCCGTTCTCATCGCGGCGTTTGGAGATCTGCGCGAGATACGCCTCGCCGTAGATCGTTGCCATGCCGAAGAACGCAGCAAGCCACATCCAGAAGATGGCTCCCGGGCCGCCGGATACGAGTGCGGTCGCACATCCTGCGATGTTTCCGGTTCCGACCTGTGCGGCGATCGCTGTTGCAAGCGCCTGGAAGGAAGTCATGCCGTCTTTTCCGGCCTTCTTACCCTTTAACGAGAAACCGCCGAAGACGCGGTTCCACGCGGTCTTAAACTTTCTTACCTGTACAAAGCGGGTCCGAACAGAGAAATAAACTCCCGTACCTACCAGCAGAAACAGCAGTACGCTGTTCCAGAGCACATCACTAATCTGCGCAATTGCCTGATTCAATGCATCCATTTTCTTTTCTCCCTTTCCATTCGACGTATGGTCTGAACGATGTGGATCACACATCCGCACCGTTTTGAGAAAAAAAATACCATCTCCTGCGGAATTTTTCCTGCAGAACATGGCTCTGATTGAAAATACAGCAAAAAACCGCGCTTCCGGAATTTTTTCGTTTCTGCGCACCGCTTTTTTGTTCCGCGGCTGTTTTTCTTCTGTATCTTTTTTGACTCTGTCCTTTTGCCTGAGAGATTCTGCATCGCTGCATTGCACCTTCGGCACTCTTTTCAAGAGCTTCTCCAGAGACCACTCCGTTTTTAGTCCTCGCCGTCTCCCGTCCGTTCTTGTTTTAAGAAGAGAACCAGCACCTGAAAGTTTTACTTCTTCGGTCGTGCACCTTTCGAAAATTAAATTTCCAAAAGCTCTCCGCACATTTTCTAAAAACTTCTACGTCTTTTTTTATTTTTGTAAAACTATAGCACCTGTGATAGGATTCGTCAATACCCCATGCCGTATTTTTTTCAGAATATTGCAAAAACATATAAAAAATCAGCAGATCTGCGCGCGCACGCCTCAAAATCGCATGCGTGGCACAGATCTGCTGTTCTCTTTTCCAAATATCTTTTATGACGCCTGGAACTGGCTGTTGTACAGATTGTAGTAGAAGCCTTTCTTCTCAAGAAGCTCCTCATGGCGTCCCTGCTCGATAATCTTTCCGTCTTTCATGACGAGGATCAGCGAAGCGTTGCGGATCGTGGACAGACGGTGGGCAACGACAAAACTCGTTCTGCCCTGCATCAGCTTGTCAAACGCCTCCTGAACCTGCAGTTCGGTACGGGTATCGATGCTGGAGGTCGCCTCGTCGAGGATCAGCATCGGCGGCAGGCAGAGCATGACACGGGTGATACAGAGAAGCTGTTTCTGCCCCTGGCTGATGCTGTCTTCGCTGAGAACCGTGTCAAGTCCCTTCGGCAGACGCTTGATAAACTCCCAGCTGTGTGCCTCTTTGGCCGCATTGATGATCTCCTCTTCCGTCGCATCCGGCTTTCCGAAGCTGATGTTGTCGCGCACGGTTCCCTGTTTGATCCAGGTATCCTGCAGCACCATACCAAAGCAGCTGCGGAGCGCATGGCGGGACAGTTCGTCGATCGGCTTTCCGTCGATGCAGATCTTTCCGGCATCGACATCATAGAAGCGCATCAGCAGGTTGATAAACGTCGTCTTTCCGCATCCGGTCGGGCCGACAATGGCAACACGCATGCCCGGCTGTACGTCAAGATTAAAGTTCTCGATCAGTTTTTTCTCTTTGTCATAACTAAATGCTACATCATCGATCGTCACATTTCCCGTCACGGTATCGATCGTTCCGGCCGGGTCTGCACTCTCCTCTTTCTCTTCCAGAAGAGCAAAGATACGGCCTGCGCAGGCAAGCGCGTTCTGCATCTCGGTGATAACGGAACTGATATCATTGAACGGTTTCATATACTGGTTTGCGTACGACAGCAGAACGGAAAGTCCGCCGACGGTCAGCGCGCCGCCCGGGATCATGAAAGCTCCCACAAGGGCAACACCGGCATAGATCACGTTGTTGACAAAACGGGTGGACGGGTTCGTTAAGGAACTGTAGAACACGGCCTGCTGGCTGTATTTCTGCAGATCTTTGTTGATCTCTGCAAAACGCTCGGAAGCTTTTTCCTCATAGCCGAACGCTTTGACTACTTTCTGGTTTCCGATCATCTCATCGATGAGTGCGGTCTGTTTTCCTCTCGTCTCACTCTGTTTCTGGAACATTTTGAACGAACGGCCGGAAATAAATTTTGCCACGAAGAAGCTGAGAGGTGTCAGGCAGATCACAAGAAGGGTGATCCATACGTTCTTCGAGAACATGAAAAACAGTGTCACAATAATGGTTACGATTCCGGAGAACAGCTGCGTAAAGCCAAGCAGAAGACCGTCCGATAAGATATCGGTATCTGCGATAACACGGCTTACGATGTCTCCGGAGCTGTGCTGATCCAGATAGGACAGCGGCAGCACCTGGATATGACGGATCGCCTGGGAACGAAGGTCGCGCACGATGCGGTACGTCATACGGTTGTTGATCAGGTTCATGATCCATGCGGAAAGTGCGGAAACGAGGGTAAAGAATACGATTCGTTTCAGATAGAACCACATCTCCGGGAAATTGACCTGGTGGGCTGCAACGACCTCATCGATCGCATCGCCGAACAGGATCGGAATATAAAGCTGTAAAATAACGGTAACCGCAGCCAGGACAATACTAAGGCCTAAGAAAATTTTATAATTTCCGATAAACGCCATCAGCTTTTTCATGACCTGCATGCCGCTTTTTCCGGACTTGTTTTCTGTCTTTTTCATGCGATCACCCCGCTTTCGTTGTTATAAGCTGCACGCTCTTCCGGGAACTGGGAGAAGTAAATCTCGCGGTAAACCTCGCAGGTTTTCATCAGCTCGTCGTGTGTGCCGTTTCCTTCGAGCGTACCATTTCCAAGAACGAGGATCTGGTCTGCCTGACGGATGCCGGCGATTCGCTGGGATACGAGGAAGGTTGTCGTGTTTTCTTCGAGATTGTGGACGGCTTTGCGGAGTTTTGCATCCGTTGCAAAGTCAAGCGCACTCGAGTTGTCGTCCAGAATCAGGATTTCCGGTTTTTTTACCAGCGCACGCGCAATAGAAAGACGCTGTTTCTGTCCGCCGGAGAGGTTCTTTCCGTTCTGCTCCAGCATAAAATCGAGCTGATCCTGTTTGCCTTCTACGACTTCTTTCGCCTGGGCTGTGGTGAGCGCCTCCCAGATTTCTGCATCGGTGGCGTCCTCTTTGCCCCACTTCATATTGTCGCGGATGCTGCCTTTAAAGAGCACTGCTCTCTGCTGAACAACACCGACTTTATTGCAGAGCTCTTCTTTCGTGTAATTCTTTACATTCTCGCCGTCTACCATGACGTCACCGCTGGTCGCATCGTAGAAACGGGAAATCAGGCTGACCAGCGTCGATTTTCCGCTTCCGGTACCGCCGATGATTCCGATGGTCTGGCCGCGTTTTGCGGTAAAGCTGATATCCGATAAGCTCTCTGCGCCGGCTCCTGCATAGGTGAAGCTGACATTTTTAAATGTAACAGCTGCATCGCCAGTTACTTTCTTTGCAGTGCCGCCTTTTGCCGGGTAGTTCATGGTTGTCGGAACCGCCAGTACGCCGGAGACACGCTCTGCACAGGCAACGGATTTGTTTAAGGTGATGATGAGTGATGCCAGTTTGATCAGCTCCACGATGATCTGCAGCATGTAGTTGTAAAGTGCGACAACCTGTCCCTGCTGCATACTGCCGATGTTGACCTGAAGGCCTGCCTGCCAGATCAGGACAACGGCTGCGATGTTGATGAGGACATAGGTCAGCGGATTTAACAGTGCGGAAATTTTTCCGACAAACTCGTTCAGACGAGTCAGCTCATCGTTGCTCTTTTCGAAATCGGCAACAGACTGCTCCTCACGGCAGAACGCACGGATGACACGGACACCGTTCAGATTTTCTCTTGTCATTCCGGTGACGCGGTCGAGTGCCGCCTGTACCTTTTTGAACAGCGGGATGCTGACCAGCATAATGCCGAATACGGCAACGAACAGGATCGGAATAGTAACCAGGAATACGATGGCACATTTTACGTTGACGGTAAATGCCATCACAACGGAACCGAATACGATAAACGGACTCCGCAGCAGCAGACGCAGACCCATGTTGATTCCGTTCTGCACCTGATTGATATCGTTGATCAGACGGGTGATCAGCGTATCGGTTCCAATGGTATCCAGCTCCGTAAAGGACAGAGCCTGGATGTGGTCAAAGACCGCCTGGCGAAGCTCAGTTGCACAGCCGACGCTCGCTTTTGCCGCGAAATACTGCGCGGTGAAGCTGCAGCAAAGTCCGACTGCCGCCATCAGAACGAGGATTCCAAAACGGCCGACGATGTACGGACGGTTATTGCCTGCGATACCCACATCGATGATCTGGGCAACAACCATCGGCACCAGAAGGTCGAAGACAACTTCCAGAAGCTTGAACAAAGGAGCGATGATGCTCTCTTTTTTGTAGTGCTTCAAGTAGACTCCAAGACTTTTCATCTTCTTTTTCACTCTCCATTTCTTTGTTTCTTGACATTGACAGTATAATCTCATATGATTAATACGAATAGTATTGTTTTTATAGCTTAGTGATACAATTTTAATATCATAGATAATTTCACGAAAGGAAGTCTCTTATGGAACTGCGCCAGCTTGAATATTTCCGCGTCATCGCCGAAACCGAAAGCATTCACGAGGCCGCCCGCCGCCTTAATATGTCCCAGCCGCCGCTCAGTTATCAGTTAAAGCAGCTGGAAGCCGAACTGAATGTCACTTTATTTGAACGCACCCGCCAGGGCGTCCGCCTGACCGAAGCCGGAAAACTGCTGTACGACCGCTCCGCCAACCTGCTCGAGTACGTGAAATCGACGGAGCTTGAGGTCGCAAAGGTCGGCAAAAAGCGGGTTCTGCGCCTCGGCATCACACCGACCACCGTTGCGACGATCATGCCGTGCGTCTCGCTTTTTTCCCGCCGCAATCCCGATGTCAACTTCGAGGTGCACGACGGCATCACCTACACGCTGTACCGCTATCTGATGGACGGCATCATCGACATTTCCATCGCCCGCACGCCGCTGCGGCTCGACGATGTCGACTACAAAATTTTAAGCTCTGAACCTATGATTGCCGTTTCTTCAAAAGATATGCTTCCCGAGAAGAACGGATCGCTAAAGCTCTCGGATCTTTTGAATATTCCGCTCATCATCTACCGCCGGTATGAGGCGCTCATCATGGATGCGTTCCACTCGCGCGGCATGGAGCCCGATCTTTTCTGCGTCTGCGACGATCCCCGCGGCGCGATGCTCTGGGCAAAGGAAGGCCTTGCCACTGCCATTTTCCCGCAGTCCATGAGCTCTCTCTGCCAGGGACTCCGAATCCAGCCGCTCGCAGAAAGCGACCTGGAAACGCAGATCGCCGTGATCTGGAAAAAGGGGCGGAAACTCTCTCCGCTTCTGCAGGACTTTGTCGATGCCTGCATGGAGAGCATATTATAATAGAAGAAGTCCGTTGCGCCGGTCTCTTTTTCAGGGATCAGCGCAGCGGACTTCCTTTTTTTATTTCTCATTCTTTTTACTGCACAAACAACAGCGCGATATTCAGCAGTGTCACAATCACCGCAATCGCAAACAGGGCAATTTTCAGCCGCAGACTGTTCGCGTATTTTCCCATGACTTTTTTCGAGGACGTCAGATAAATCTGCGTAAATACCGTAATCGGGAGCTGCATTCCAAGGAACATCTGTGAATAGAGAAGGCCCTGGAACGGGGAATCAATCAGAAGAATGACCGCTGCGGCCGGGATCATGGTAAGAAGGATTCCCCAGCGTGTCTCCTTACTCTTGATCTCATACGGCTTGTTAAAAATCCCCGAAAAAATCGTTCCGCCCGCCATTCCCGCGGTGATGCTCGATGAAATTCCGGCGAGCAGAAGCGCTGCTGCAAAAATCACCGATGCGGCATTTCCAAGGAGCGGTGTCAGCATCTTTCCCGCCGTTGCGAGATCATCCACCTGCTTTGCATTCTGCGGCTGGAAAAACGTTGCGGCCGCCATCAGGATCATTGCACTGTTGATGGCCCATCCGATGATCATGGAAAACAGGGTGTCTTTGAACTCATACTTTAACTGGCGCGCAATCACCTCATCATCCTCAAGATTCCACTGGCGGCTCTGAATAATTTCCGAGTGGAGAAACAGGTTGTGCGGCATGACGACCGCACCGAGGACGCTTAAGATGACCGGCATTGAGTGCTCTGGAAACGACGGTTTTACCCAGCCGACAGCCGCCTGCGCCCAGTCGATATCGGCGATCCAGACCTCAAAGAGGAATGAAAAGCCGATCAGCGAGACAAACACAATGATCAGTTTTTCAATCCGTTTGTAAGCACTTGTAAACTCGCAGATCAGAACCAGCATGAGAATCATCATGCTGCCGAGCTTGATCGGAATGCCGAACAGCATCTGGAGCGCAACCGCACCGCCGAGGATCTCCGCCATTGCGGTCGCCACCGCTGCCATCATCGCCGTCGCAAGAATCGTGTTTTTCAGCCACGCAGGCAGATAGAGGCTCGCCGCCTCCGAGAGGCACTTTCCCGTGACAATGCCGAGATGCGCCGCATTGTGCTGCAGAAAAATCAGCATGATCGTGGACAGGGTGACCATCCACAGAAGCTCGTAGCCGTAACCCGATCCGGCGGCAATGTTGGATGCCCAGTTTCCCGGGTCGATAAAACCGACCGTGACAAAAAGTCCCGGGCCGAGATAGCGGAGAAAATTCATGCCCGCCGTCTCTTTTCGTTTTCGATTTTGTTTCATATTCTTTCCTTTCTGACAATTTGATACAGAACCGGCCCATCCAGGACCGGCAGAAATCGTTTTGTGGTGGTTTTAGTTACTTTGGTTAGTTGTAACTAACTGCATTGTACATGGGATTTTTCAAAAAGTCAAATCCTGTTTTCTCTTTCTTGTGCTTCATCGTCCGCTGTGCTACAATAAAACTGCTTATTTTGAACTAAAAGGAGAATTTTTATCATGATACGACTTGCCGTCCCGGAGGATTTTACTTCGATCATGTCAATCTATGCGTACGCCCGCTCTTTTATGCAGGAAACCGGAAATCCGAATCAGTGGGGAAACCATTTTCCGCCGGAGGAGCTGATTCACAACAGAATCCGTGACAAACAGCTTTTTGTCCTGGAAGAAAACGGCACGCTGCACGGCGCGTTTGCCTTCATCATCGGTGAGGATCCGACGTATCTGCAGATCGACGATGGCTCCTGGCTCTCCGATGCGCCGTATGGCACGATCCACCAGATTGCCTCAGACGGAACAATCCACGGATTTTTCTCCCAGATCGTCGATTACTGCTGGGCACAGATCCCGCACCTGCGCGTCGATACGCATGCGGACAATCAAATCATGCAGCATCTGATCCAGAAAAACGGATTTGAACAGCGCGGCATCATCTACGTGCTGAACCACTCTCCGCGGATTGCGTTTGAGCGCGTAAAATAAAACACCAAACGAAAACACCGGATCGTCACCGCTTCGCAGACTTTTCAGCCGCGGAATCACCGTTGAATCCAGGTAATATAAGGATCCGACGACCTGTCCCATCATCCCCTTTTTCGATCTTTTGTGTGTCATTTTTTTTACCAGCCTTACATCTTCTTACTCTCCAGTATGCACTTGCCCGTACCGAAATGCAAAGAAAATCCGCTTTTTCTCCTCTGTTTCTGCACATTCCTTTGTGCAGAATACAGATGCAGAAAAAACGGATTTTCTTTTGCATTTTTCTTTATGCGTGGATTCCTCTGTTCTCGTCCCCGGACTCGTTTACGCCGAATTCGTAATCATTGCCCGGCAGAATCATGTTCAGCAGGATTCCTGCGATGGCTGCAATGGCAAGTGCAGTCAGGGTGACGGTCGTTCCGCCGATCGTAAAGGAGAGACCGTTGCTGAAGCCCAGTCCGCAGACAAAGATGACGCCCGCGATGATCAGGTTTCTCGATTTGGTCAGGTCTACTTTATTCTCTACCACGTTGCGCACACCGATGGCAGAAATCATACCGTACAGCATGAAGCTGACGCCTCCGATGATAGAGGACGGCATGGTGCTGATGAGTGCCGATACCTTCGGAATGAAGCTGACGATAATCGCAAAGACTGCGGCAATACGGATGACTCTCGGGTCATGTACGCGGCTCAATTCCAGAACGCCGGTGTTCTCGCCGTACGTCGTGTTGGCCGGTCCGCCGATGAAACCTGCCATTGCGGTTGCAAGACCATCACCGAGCAGGGTTCTGTGCAGGCCCGGATCAGAAAGGAAGTTCTCTCCTACGGTTGCAGAGATCGCCGACATATCGCCGACATGCTCCATCATGGTCGCGATCGCGATCGGTGCCATGATCATAATGCTGGTCAGATCGAATTTGCAGAGCTGCAGCGGCGGAAGTCCGACTATGCCTGCCTGTGCAACCGGCACAAAGTTGATGATCACGGATCCGTCCGGATTTTTGATGCCGAGTGCATTCAGGACAACTGCCACAGCGTAGGCAATCACAACGCCCATCAGAATCGGAATGATTTTGAACATTCCTTTTCCCCAGATGTTGAAAATGATGATGACTGCCAGCGCAACCAGTGCCAGGAACCAGTTCGTCGAAGCATTATTAATGGCGGAACCAGCAAGGCTGAGGCCAATGCAGATGATAACCGGACCTGTGACAACCGGCGGCAGGTAGCGCATCACACGTTTGACGCCGACCATGCGGATGATCAAGGCAAAAATCAGGTACAGAAGACCTGCTACCACAATACCTCCGCAGGCATAGGCTGCCTTGTCGTTGACACTCATGCTGGCATATTTTCCGGTATTCAGGTTTGCAACAGTGGCGAAACCGCTTAAGAATGCAAACGAAGAACCAAGAAATGCCGGTACTTTAAATTTCGCGCACAGATGGAACAGCAGGGTTCCAAAGCCGGCGCAGAACAGTGTGACGGATACGGTAAGACCGCGGGACGGCCCCTCGCCGCATGCGTCTACAAAGTAGCTGTTTACCAGAATCGGCACCAGAATGGTTGCACCGAACATGGCAAACATGTGCTGCAATCCGAGAATCAGCATTTTAGGAATACCGAGCTTTCTCGCATCGCGGATGACTCCATTAGACTCGTTCATACGTCTCTCCCTCTCTTTTGTTTTTCCTTCCCATTATAGGCGTTATGTCGTTCAAACACAATCGAAAGATTGCGGGCCTCTCAATTTTCAAACGGGCGGACACGTAAAGTAACTCCTAAGGTATTGCAGATCTCCTGGCACTTCTGAATTTTCTCCTCTGGCATGACTTTCTCGACAACCGTCATCACAACATTCGGCACATACTGTTTGGAAAGAACCGCAAACTCCTTGATCGCCTCGTACGACTGGATGCCGAATTTCGACCGCGTGAGCTCCAGAAATTCCTTTTCATCCGGCGCGTTTAAGGAAATCGAGACGGTATCGAATCTTCCCTTTAATTCTGGGGTGACATCTCTTCCATAGATCAGGTTGGCAAGACCGATCGTATTCAGACGCACTTTCAGGTTCGGATACGTTTCTTTTAAGGAATCGATCACCCGACAGACATCCTCAAGCCGCTCAAGCGGTTCTCCGAAGCCGCAGAAGACCAGTTCATTGATCACGTTCAGATCGTACTGTGCGAACAGCTCCAGCATCGTCTCAACGGATGGCTCGCCCTCTTTTAACCACAGTGTATTTCCCTCCTGCTGCTGTTTCGTCTGGCGCAGACAGAACACACAGCTGCACGGGCATTTGTTTGTCATGTTGACATAGACATTTTTTCCGGTAAGATCGCCGCTCTTTGCAAGGTCGAGATACCCTTCCTCGCCGACGGCTCCGGTTACAGTATATAAATACATTACGCTTCCTCCGTTAAGTCCTTCATAAACATTTCAAAGCAGAGTCCCCAGTAGCTCGGCACTTCGTTTTCTTCGCAGTAGCGGATGCATTTCGATACGTAATCCGCCGCCTTTTTCACCGACTCGTACAGGCTGCGGCCGTTCAGATACATGCCTGCGATAATTGCCGCAATGACATCTCCCGTACCGCTCCGGTCGCCGCCGATGCGGTCTACCATGACGATCTGGAAATCCTCGCCTTTGTTATAGATAAAGTTGGCAATCTGTGTCTGGTTAAAGTGGATACCCGTCACAACAATATGTTTCGGTCCCCGTTCCGCCAGTTTTCCGCACATTTCTTTCAGCTCCTCAATCGAAGCCCCGTTCTCCGGATACGGCGCATCGAGCAGTGTACAGAGTTCTGTCAGATTCGGCGTGATGATATCCGCGTAGTGAACCAGCTCTTTCATCTTGTCGCACATCTCTTTCGTGTACGTCCGATACAGCTTTCCATAGTCTCCCATGACCGGATCGACGATGACAAAGTTGCGGTCCGTCTTGAAATGGCGGATAAAATCAAGCACAATATCCACCTGCTGTTCCGATCCTAAAAAGCCGGTCGAGATCGCATCGAAATCGAGCTTCAGATCCTTATAGGTCTGAATGTACTCCTTCATCCGGTCGGTATAATCATCAAAGTAATACGTCGGAAACTGCGTATGTGCCGAGAGAATTGCGGTCGGAACTGCCACCGCCTGAATCTTCATCGCCGACACGATCGGCGCCATCACAGCCGTCGAGCACCGGCCAAAGCCTGTCAGATCGTTAATCAGCGCTATTTTTTTCTGTTTTTCCATGTTGTTCTCCTCTTTTTTTCAGGATGCCTCCGCATCTGTTTCATGTCTATTTTTGCACACTCGCGTCTTATTTACAAGTTTTTTCCGGACAAAAAGAAAAGAGGCTGTCGGGAAATTGATATGCTCCCTTCTAGGTAGACAAGTGAAATAATAAAAACTTGTCACTTAGGAGGGAGCATATTTTATGTCTAAAAGAAAAGTATCTGTTGAGGATAAGACATATGCTGTAAATCTATATCTGGATGGAAAAGAAAGCCAACGGCAAATTGCCGATATGTTTGATGTAAGTCTCGCATCTGTCCAACAATGGATTCGAAACTATGAATCTATGGGAGCAAATGCATTCACATTGAAAGGAAATAAAAAATATTCCAAAGAATTGAAACAACAAGCAGTCTTAGATTATTTAGCAGGCTATGGTTCTCAGGATGATATTTGCAAAAAATACGGAATCCGTTCAAAAGCTAAGTTACAAATCTGGATAAAGAAGTATAATGGTCATGAAGAATTAAAATCTTCTGGAACAGGAGGAAGCATTATCATGACCAAAGGAAGAAAAACCACTTTTGAAGAACGGGTTGAAATAGTACAGTATTGTATCGCACATGATCGTAATTATGCCCAAACAGCAGAACAATACCAGGTGTCCTATCAACAGGCTCGCAATTATATAGTCAAATATGAAGCTGGTGGAGTGGAAGCTTTAAGAGATAACCGTGGCAAACGAAAACGTCCCGATGAGATGAGTGAATTAGAAAAGCTGCGTGCTGAAGTTAAAATTTTAAAAGCAGAGAAAGAACGTGCTGAAATGGAGGCATCTTTTTTAAAAAAACTCGAAGAAATAGAGAGGAGGCGGGGCTAAGCCTGATCCGTCATGAACATATATATCAGGCAATCAAAGAAGAACACAAAGAACATAATTATCCAATCGCTGCACTTTGTAAACTTGGTAAAGTTTCTAGAGCAGCTTATTATAAATGGCTACACAGAGAAATTCCTAAAAGTGAGCAAAAGAATAGGCTTATTGCCGACGAGATAGAAAAGATTCATACAGACTCACCGGATAAAGGCTATCGAAGGATCAGAGATGATCTGGAACGATATCATGGTATTGATGTAAACGATAAACGTGTGCTACGCATTTGCCGTAAACTTAATATAAAATCAACTATCAAGTATTCTAACAACGGATGCACAAGACAGGCTGCAAGCCCTCAGTATATAGCTGAAAACATACTTAATCGGGAGTTCACTGCCAAAGCACCAAATGAAAAATGGCTCACTGATGTGACAGAATTCCATTATTATATTGGGATGGAAAAGCATAAAGTTTATCTAAGTGCAATACTGGATCTATATGATAGACGGATTGTTTCGTATGTTATTCGTGATAAGAACAACAATGCTTTGGTGTTTGATACGGTAGACAATGCTTTACTTAGAAATCCTGGTGCGCAGCCACTGTTTCACAGTGACAGAGGATTCCAATATACGAACAGGACATTTCATACAAAACTTGTAACTGCTGGAATAATACAAAGCATGTCGCGAGTTGCTAAATGTATCGACAATGGACCAATGGAAGGCTTTTGGGGAATTCTGAAGAGAGAGCGATATTATGGAAAACGATTCACTGATAGAGGTACTCTCGTAAAAATGATCGAAGATTATATAGATTACTACAACAATAAACGCTTGCAAAGGAATCTTGGAATTTTAACGCCAATGGAAAAACATGAAATTTACTTGCAAGCTGCATAAAAACTGCCAGCAGATAAATTTCTACTGGCAGGAAAA
>ENA-OZAG01000872-OZAG01000872.1-human-gut-metagenome-genome-assembly--contig:-NODE-872-length-13652-cov-4.246378_pt1 | contig 13652 bp, 9 predicted proteins | sample MGYA00243300_ERZ653497 | MGnify/ENA primary metagenome ERZ653497 (study PRJEB26926, sample SAMN06164955) | human gut metagenome | biome: ENVO:00009003; feature: ENVO:2100002; material: ENVO:00002003...
ATCTACACTTATGCGATCGTCGGCAGCGTCAGATGTGTATAAGAGACAGGAGAGGGAGCCGTCCAGCTTCGCCACGGCCTGCGCGGCCTCGGACTGTGTATAACCGAGCACAATAAGCGCCTGCACGGCCTGCTCGGCGTTCTGAGACGCGGAAACAATTCCCGCGTCGTCCGTGCCGGTCAGTTCCAGCGTGCCGCCCGTAAAGCCCATCTTCTTCACGCGGTCTTTCAATTCCAGCACGATGCGCTGTGCAAGCTTCGGGCCCACGCCGCTCGCCTTTGTAAACTTTTTGCTGTCGCCGGAGGCCGCCGCCATGGCAACGCCCTCCGGGGTCATTTCGGATAAAATGGAGAGCGCCGCCTTCGGGCCCACGCCGCTGATGGTCGTCAGCATCTTGTAGCAGTTCAGCTCGCTTTTTGTAGAGAAGCCGTATAAATCAAGCGCGTCCTCGCGCACGTTTAAATGCGTATAGACCGTAGCCGTTTCGCCGATGCGCGGCATGTTTTTCTGCGTGTTCATGGAAGTGAAGCACTTAAACGCCACGCCACCGCATTCAATAGCGACAACGCCCGGCTCCATGTGTACAAGTTTCCCGGTAAGACTGTAAAACATCGCTTTTGTCCTTTCTATACCCTCTGTACTCTCTGTCCAAATAGACGGCGTTACCTCAAAAACTGCCGCAGCGCCGTGCCGGAGGCATGGCAGTGGCAAATGGCAATGGCGAGCGCGTCCGCCGTGTCGTCCGGCTTCGGCACCTCGCGCAGGCACAAAAGTCGGCGGGTCATTTCCATCACCTGTGGCTTTAAGGCCTTGCCATATCCCGTAACGGCCAATTTCACCTGTACGGGGGTGTATTCAAAAACAGGCACGCGGGCCTTCTGCGCCGCAAGCAAAATGACGCCACGGGCTTCCGCCACACCGATGCCGGTCGTTTTATTGTTTGAAAAATAGAGCTTTTCCACGGAGACCGCATCCGGGTGATACTGCGCCAAAACCTGCGCGATGCCGTCGTAAATGATCTCCAAACGGCGGTTGAAATCCGTGCCCGCTTTGGTTGTCACCGCGCCGTGCTCCAACGTGCGGTAACGGTTATTTTTCATTTCCACCACGCCGTAGCCGACAATGGCGTAGCCGGGGTCGATGCCGAGAACGATCATGCCGTTTTTCCTTTCAAAACCAAAGAGCAGAAAAGCCCATACTGCCTTATAGTATATCATATCTCAGCCCTTTTGAATAGCCGAAAATTTCGAAAAAATTGTGAACGGCACGCGGGTTTTCCGTATAAAAAGCGGACACACCGCCAAAAAGCCGTGTGCCCGCAAAAAACTTATTCTTTTTTACTCGGCGAGCGCCTGTGTACGCGCTGCCATGTCCGAAATATGCACGAGTCCGAAGCCGTCCACGCCGGAAAGCACACGGTCGTTGAGCGGCGCCGTCCAGACCTCCGGCAAAAGCTGTGCACCCAGTACCATACCAAGCACAGAGCCCGCCGTGGCGCAGTTACAGTCCGTGTCAAAGCCCATCGTCAGGCACAGCTCCATCGTGTAGGTGAAGTCCTTCTTGCCCCACAATAAGCCCATCGCGACGATTGCCGCATTCGAGACGGTGTGACACCAATGGTGCTGATTATTTTCATCGTACTTGCCGAGGATATATGCTTTCGTCTCCTCAGCGGTGTCGCCGCTTTCAAAGCGGCTCAAAATTTCCGCAAGCTCTTCATAAAGACGACTCTTTTTCGGGATCTGCTTCATGCCGGAGCGAATGACGGTCGGCATGTCGTCGTTAACCGCCGCTTTTGCAAGCATCGAGGCGATCCACATTTCGCCGTAGATGCCGTTTTTCACGTGAGAGATAGACGCATCGCGCCATGCCATTTCCGCCGCCGTTTCCATATCGCCGGGGCAAATATAGCCGAACAGATCGCCCCTGATCTGTGCGCCGATCCACTCCCTGTACGGGTTGCGGTACAACGCCGATTCCGGCGGGAAAACGGATTGTGCGAGGTTGATATATGCCACGCGCTCCGCCGTGCACAGGTGTAAAAGCGGCAGGTTCATCAGCCAGTTTTCCGCCGCGTCATCGGGTGTGAAATCGCGCCCGTACTGCTCGACGAGCTTTAACGCGATGAGCGTGTAGTTCGTGTCATCGTCCTCCGGCATGTAAGAGACGTTGTTGATCCACCCGGTTTTTTCCGCGCCGTAGGCGTGTCCGTCGTCGCGCACGTTGTATTTTTCGCGCAGAACAGGCCCGATATCGGACGAAATGTAGTTTTGCAGCGGCAGGTTGCCGGTCTCTTTCAAAAGCCCGTTGATGCGTGCACGCCGCCAGCCCTCTACCGGCTGACCCAACAGGCAACCCGCACAGCGGCCGAGCCACGCGCCGTAGATTTTGTCGCAATCCGCTTCGGCTTTCTCTTTCGGCTCACCGACAGATGCCGCCTTGATGCCCGGAAGGTCGGACGGTTCGTCTTTGTCCTGCGGGTTTTCAAGCGCACAAAGCTGCTCTAAAAGCTCTGCGCCTGCGGCGGTACGCGCCGCGCCGCGCGGCATTTCCTTTACCTGCTCGGCACGCTCTTTAAAGCGTTCCGCTTCCAAAATGCCCTCGTCAATCCTCTGCTCGATCTCAATGGGCAAATCGTCACAAAAATCAAACCACAACTGTTCTCTGAGCATAAGCTGTCTCCTCTCCGGCGCATTTGCGTCTGCATAAATATACGACACGCAATCGCTTTGCGCGTAATGGCTGAAACGGTTATTTCACACACGTATCGTGCGCGGTATTTCTGTTTTTCATTATACCGCATAATTTCTCAAAAGGCAAATACAAAACGCCGTGCGAAAACACAGCGTTTTGTACAATCAATCTTTCATTAACGTGACCATAACGGCCTTTTGTGCGTGCAGGCGGTTCTCCGCTTCGTCGAAGATTGGGCCTGCGTTCGCCTCGAACACCTCTTCGGTAATCTCCTCGCCGCGGTGTGCCGGCAGACAGTGCTGTACAATGGCATCGCTCTTTGCAACGCCCATGATCTTCTCATCGATGCAATAGCCTGCAAACGCCTTTTCGCGTGCTGCGCGCTCTTCTTCCTGACCCATAGATGTCCACACGTCGGTGATAACGACATCTGCGTCCTTTGCGGCAACCATCGGGTCATCGGTCAGCGTGAAGCAGTCATAGCCGGCTGCAAAATCGAGAATCTCCTGCGGCGGGCGGTAGCCCTCCGGGCAAGCCACAGCAACTTCCATGCCAACCTTCAGGCCGCCGACGATGAGGGAGTTCATCATGTTGTTGCCGTCGCCGATGAAGCACATCTTCAGGCCATCGAACGAGCCCTTATATTCGCGGATCGTCATGAGGTCGGCTAAGATCTGGCACGGGTGGCAGAAATCCGTCAAACCGTTGATGACCGGCACGGAGCCGTACTTTGCGAGGTCTTCGACCTCCTTCTGCTCGAAGGTGCGGATCATGATGCCGTCCACATAGCGGGAAAGCACGCGTGCGGTGTCCTGCACCGGCTCGCCGCGACCGATCTGCGAGCCTTCGCCCGCGAGCACAACGGCATAGCCGCCGAGTTGATTGATGCCCACTTCAAACGAAACGCGCGTTCTGGTGGAAGACTTTTCAAAAATCATGGCAAGGCACTTGCCCTTTAAGTGGTGGTGCTCGATGCCGTGCTTTGTCTCATACTTGAGCTGGTCGGCAAGGTTCAGAATGTCGATGATCTCCTCTTTGGAGAGATCGAGCAGTTTTAATAAATGTTTCATGGGAATTTCCTCCGTTTATTTAATCTGTTCCGCAAAAATCGCGAGACCGGCATCGATCTCTTCTTTTGTGATGGTGAGCGGCGGCAGAAAGCGCACAAGGTTCTTCGCCGTCAAAATGAGCAGACCCGCTTTCGCGCAAGCATTCAGCACATCATGGGCGTCCTTGTCCTTCACTTTCACGCCGATCATCATGCCGCGGCCGCGCACAAACTCGACGTTCGGCATTTTAAGCAGCCGCTCTTTGAAATACTCCCCTTTTTCCTGCACTTCTTTTAAGAATTCCGGCTTGGATACGCGGGAAACGACCTCCACCGCACCGGCGCACACCACGGGGTTTGCACCGAACGTGGAGCCGTTCATGCCGGGGGCAAAGCTGTCCTTTACTTTCTCGCCCGCGATGCATACGCCGATCGGCAAGCCGCCGCCAAGCCCCTTCGCCGCCGTTACAACGTCCGGCAGAATGCCCGCGCGCTGATAGCTGAAGAAGTAGCCCGTGCGGCCGATGCCCGTCTGCACTTCGTCAAGCATCATCAGCACGTCACGCTCCGTGCACAATGCACGCACGGCCTTTAAATAGTCTTCCTCCATCGGCACCACACCGCCTTCGCCCTGCACGCTCTCCAGCAGCACGGCGCAGACCTCGGGGTCAGAGAGCTTTGCTTTCAGGTCTTCCACGTCGTTGCCCTTGGCGTACACAAAGCCCTCGGTCAGCGGGGTGAAAAGCCGATGAAAGCCGTCCTGACCCGTTGCCGCCAATGTGGTGAGCGTTCTGCCGTGAAAAGAATTTTCCAGCGTGACGATCTTATACGCGTGCTTCTTTTCGCCGTATTTACGGGCAATTTTAATGGCGCACTCGTTCGCTTCCGCGCCGCTGTTGCAGAAGAACGAACGGCAAAGGCCGCTGTTTTTTGCAAGCAGTTCCGCAAGCTGTGTGTTTTTATCACAGTAATAATAGTTCGACATGTGCTGAATTTTGCCCGCCTGTTCGGTGACGGCCTTCACCCAGCCCTCGTCGCAATAGCCCAGCGCATTTACGCCGATGCCGGAGGTGAAATCGTAGTAATGCTTGCCCTCCACGTCCCAAGCCTCGGCGTTTTTGCCGTGGCTGAGCGCCACGTCCACACGGCCGTAGGAATGGAGGATATACTCCTGTTCCTGCTTTTTAATTGCTTCAAAACTCATATTCAAAATTCCTTTTGTTTCCACAATATCGTCTGTACCCTGTTGAAAACATATCCGCACTTGTCTTCCACACCGATACTATCGCCGACGAACCCCGGTGCTTCTCCCATTCGCCGTTTTCGTTCACGGGTACGGGCGCGGTTTTCCCCTCTTAATAGAACATCGTGCCGATGCCTTCATCGGTGAAGAGCTCGACCAGAATGGAGTGCGGCGTTCTGCCGTCGATGATATGCGCGCGCTCTACGCCGCGGCGCACAGCCTCCACGCAGCAGTCGATCTTCGGAATCATGCCGCCGCTGATGATGCCGTCGCGCTTCAGCTTCGGCACGTCGCTGACGTTCACGACCGGGATAAGCGTGTTTTCGTCGTCCTTATCCCGCAGCAGACCGACAATGTCGGTCATCAAAATGAGTTTGCGCGCGCCGAGCTCCGCCGCAATGCGCGCCGCCGCCACATCGGCGTTGATGTTGTACACCTCACCGTGGTAGCCTGCCGCCACCGTGGAGATAACGGGTGTGTAGCCGGAAGCAATGGCATCTTCAACGATTTTCGTGTTCACTTCGCGGATCTCGCCCACAAAGCCGAGGTCTTCGGCTGCGGGCAGCTTATCCGCCTTCAGCATGGAACCGTCAAGGCCGCACAGGCCGACCGCCTTGCCGCCGGTGTTTTCCAAAAGCTGTACGAGGTCTTTATTGACTTTGCCTGCCAGCACCTGCTGCACAATGTCCATCGTCTCCGCGTCGGTGTAGCGCATACCGCCGACAAAGCGGCTTTCCTTGCCGATCTTTTTCAGCATGCCGCTGATCTCCGGGCCGCCGCCGTGCACCAGCACGACATTCACGCCGACGAGCTGCATCAGCACAATATCGTTCATCACGGCTTCTTTCAGCTCCGGGTTAATCATAGCATTGCCGCCGTATTTGACGACGATGGTCTCGCCCGCCCACTTTTTGATATACGGCATCGCTTGCACGAGCACATGGGCGCGGTCACTGTTCGAGATGCCGATTTTCTTTTCTTCACTCATGTTCTGTAATCTCCGTTGATTTTCACATAGTCATAGGTGAGGTCGCAGCCGAAGGCTTCCGCCTCCGCGTCGCCGCTGTTGAGCTCCACCAGAATGGTAATTTCCTTTTCATGCAGCACCTTTGCGGCTTCTTCCTCGCTGAAGTTGATGCCCGCACCGTTCACGCAGACATCTACCTGCCCGTACGCGCTCTTAAAGGACACGTCTACCTTGTTGATGTCGATATCCGCGCCGGCATAACCGATGGCGCACAGCACGCGACCCCAGTTGGCGTCTTCGCCGAACATGGCAGCCTTGAGCAGAGAGGAGCAGATGACGGACTTTGCAACCGTCTTCGCCGTCTCCCAGTCCTTCGCGCCGGTCGTCTTGCAGATGAGCAGCTTCGTTGCGCCCTCGCCGTCGCCCGCCATCATCATGGAAAGCTTTCTGCAAACCGCCGTCAGCGCCTCAAGAAACGTCTTGTACGCTTCGTTTTCTTCGGTGATCTCCTCGTTTTCCGCCTCGCCGTTCGCCATAATGGCAAGCGTGTCGTTCGTGGAGGTATCGCCGTCCACGCTGATCATGTTGAATGTGGTGTCTGCCGCCGCCTTAATGGCCTTTTGCAGCATCGGCACGGAAATGGCGCAGTCCGTCGTGACAAAGCACAGCATCGTCGCCATGTTCGGGTGGATCATGCCGGAGCCCTTGGAGATGCCGCCGATGCACACCTCTTTGTCGCCGAGCGTAATCTTTACGGCGCACTCTTTTTCGATGGTGTCGGTCGTCATGATGGCCTTTGCCGCCATGTTGGAGCCGTTTTCGTTCAGCAATGCCGCCAACGCCGGGGCTGCATTCTCAATCGGCGCGATCGGCAAAATCTGCCCGATAACGCCCGTAGACGCGACGATGACATCGTGCGGGTCAATGCCGAGCGCTTCGCCCGCGATTTCGCACATGCGCCACGCCTTCTTTTCGCCGTCTGCGTTGCAGGTGTTGGCGTTTCCGCTGTTGCAGATGACCGCCTGTGCGCGGCCGTCCGCGATATTTTTGCGTGTGACAAGAATCGGCGCACCCTTTACAAGGTTCTGCGTGTAAACGCCTGCCGCCGCACACGGTGTTTTGCTGAAAATCATAGCCAGATCGGCTTTGGACTTATTTTTGCGGATGCCGCAGTGGATGCCGCCGGCTAAAAAGCCCTTGGCCGCGGTGACGCCGCCTCCGATAAACTGCATACTGAATTGCTCCTTATATAAAAATCGCTTTCCCTTAATTTCGTACTCTTTTAGAATGCCGGCGGAACGAGCTTTAAGCCGCAGGTTTCGTCCAGACCGAACAGAATGTTCATGTTCTGAATGGCCTGCCCTGCCGCGCCCTTCACCATGTTATCGATAGCGCTGATGGCGATGAACGTGCCGGTGCGCGGGTCCGTAAAGATGGACACGTCGCAGAAATTCGTGTACTTGATGTTGTGAATATCGGCGCTCTTGCCCTTTGGCAGCAAACGCACAAACGGCTCTTTGCCGTATCTTTCCTCATACGCCGCACGAAGCATTTCCTCCGTAACGCCCGGCTTGAGTTTTGCATAGCATGTCGCTAAAATGCCGCGGTTCACCGGCAGCAGATGCGGCACGAACGTGATGTGCATTTTCTCACCCGAAATTTTGGAAAGCGTCTGCTCGATTTCCGGCGTATGGCGGTGGCACGCGACTTTATACGCGGACATACCCTCATTCAGCTCCGGGTAGTGGCTGTTCTGCGCCGGCTTTCTGCCCGCGCCGGTCACGCCGGATGCGCAGTTTGCGATGATACCGGTCGTCTCGATATAGCCCTTTTCCAGCGCCGGCACGAGTGCAAGCGGCACCGCCGTGGTGTAGCAGCCCGGGTTAGCAACGAGCTTTGTCTTCTTAATTTCCTCGCGGAACAGCTCCGGCAGACCGTACACGGCTTTTTCGTGCAGCGCCTTATCCGTAAATGTGCCGCCGTACCACTCGGTGTATTCTTCCTCGCTCTTTAAGCGGAAGTCCGCGCCGAGGTCGATGAACGCCTTGCCTTTTTTGTCACACTCCGCAGCAAGCTCCTGCGAAAGGCCGTGCGGCAGAGCGGCAAAGATGACATCGCTTTTTTCCACAACCGCTTCCTGCGTGGTGCAGATGAGGTCGCACATTTCGCGGTATGCCGGGTAAACGTCCGACAAAGCCTGTCCCTCAAAGCTTACAGAGCTGATGGCCGCAAGCTCCGCTGCGGGATGCCCCGCAATCAGGCGGCAGATCTCCGCGCCCGCATAACCGGTGGCGCCCACGACGCCGACCTTAATCTTTTCCATTTTGATACCCCCAACAAAGGTAAAATTGAATTTATAGCCCGTTTACGATCGTGCGCACTTCTTTTGCCGCCGCGCGGACGTTCTCCGGGCACGGCGCACCCTTGACCTTGCGGTCGCGCACGCATTTTTCAAGGTTGATGGCCTCGTACACGCCCTCGTCGAACGCATTACAGACCTTTTTGTATTCGTCGATCGGCAGCGTCTCCAGCGTCAGGCCGCGCTCGATGCACAAGGCGACAAGCTCGCCCGTAATCTTATACGCATCGCGGAACGGCAGGCCCTTTGAAGCCACCAGATAATCCGCGCAATCCGTTGCATTGATGAAACCCTTTGCCGCTGCGGCGCGCATGTTCTCTTTTAAAACGCGCATTGTTTTCAGCATCGGGATAAACGGCGTCAGGCACAGGCGCAGGGTATCCACCGCGTCAAACACGGCTTCCTTGTCCTCCTGCATGTCCTTGTTGTACGCGAGCGGCAGACCCTTCATCATGGTCAAAAGCGCCATCAGGTCGCCGAACACGCGGCCGCTTTTGCCGCGGATAAGCTCCGTAATATCCGGGTTCTTCTTCTGCGGCATGATGCTGGAGCCGGTGGAAAACGCGTCGTCCAGCTCGATGAATTTAAACTCCCACGAGCACCAAAGAATGATCTCCTCGGAAAATCTCGAAAGATGCACCATCGCAAGCGAAATCGCCGCGGCGATTTCCGCGCAGAAATCGCGGTCGGCAACGCCGTCGAGGCTGTTGCGGCTCACGCCGGAGAAGCCGAGCAGCTTCGCCGTCAAATCACGGTCGAGCGGGTACGTCGTTCCGGCCAAAGCGCCGGAGCCGAGCGGGCAAACGTCCATACGCTTTAACGCGTCCTGCATACGGCCGATGTCGCGCAGGAACATTTCGGCATACGCCATTAAATGATGCCCGAACGTGATGGGCTGTGCGCGCTGCAAATGCGTGTAGCCCGGCATAACGGTGTCGGCATATTCCTCCGCCTGGTCGCACAGTACGTTGATGAGCTCTTTTAACTGTTCCATGAGCCCCGCGCACTCCTTGCGCAGCGTCAGACGAACATCCAGCGCAACCTGATCGTTGCGGCTGCGGGCGGTATGTAATCTCTTGCCTGCGTCGCCGATGCGCGCCGTCAGCTCGCCCTCGATAAACGTGTGAATATCTTCGGCATCGGGGTCAATGTGCAGAGCGCCCGTCTCGATGTCCTTTTCGATTTTCTCAAGCTCCGCGCAGATCTTTTCGCTTTCGCCTTTATCGATGATTCCCGCCGCGCCGAGCATTGTGGCATGCGCAATGCTGCCCTCAATGTCCTCTTTGTACATGCGGCTGTCAATAGAAATAGACGAGTTAAAGTCGTTCGTCTTCGGGTCTGCCTCCTTCTGGAAGCGGCCTTTCCATAATTTCATGGCTGAATCTTTCCTTCCCGTTTATGGCAGAAAAGGGCAGGCAGATGAATGCCTACCCTAAATCTACTTTTGGATTATTTATTTTCGGTCTTTGCCTTCATGTGTGCATAAACCTTGATCGGCAGGCCGAACAGGTTGATGAAGCCGTCTGCATCCGCCTGATTGTAGACCTCATCCTCATCGAACGTTGCGATCTCCGGGTCATACAGGCTGTACGGAGAGGTGACACCTGCATCAATGATGTTGCCCTTATAAAGCTTCAGCTTGACATCGCCGGTGACGGTCTGCTGGGTGGAATCTACAAATGCGGAAAGCGCCTCGCGCAGCGGGGTGAACCACTGACCGTAGTAAACAAGTTCCGCAAACTTCAAACCGATCTGCTGCTTGTAGTGGAACGTGTCTCTGTCCAAGCACAGCTCTTCAAGCTTATTGTGTGCGTGGTAAAGGATTGCACCGCCCGGAGTCTCATAAACGCCACGGCTCTTCATGCCGACAAGTCTGTTCTCTACGATATCCGCAAGGCCTACGCCGTTCTTGCCGCCGAGCTCGTTGAGCGTCGTTACAACTTCCACACCGTTCATTTCCTTACCGTTGATGGCGGTCGGCTTGCCCTTTTCAAAATGAATCGTCACATAAGTGGGCTCGTCCGGGGCCTGCTCCGGGGAAACGCCGAGCTCAAGGAAGCCCGGGTGGTTGTACTGCGGCTCGTTTGCCGGATCTTCAAGGTCAAGGCCCTCATGGGACAGATGCCAGATGTTCTTATCCTTGGAGTAGTTTGTTTCACGGTTGATCTTCAGCGGAATGTTGTGTGCTTCCGCATACTCGATTTCTTCTTCTCTCGATTTGATGCTCCACTCTCTCCACGGAGCGATGATGGTCATTTCGGGAGCAAACGCCTTAATGGTCAGCTCGAAACGAACCTGATCGTTGCCCTTGCCGGTGCAGCCGTGGCAGATGGCGTCTGCGCCCTCGGCCTTGGCAATTTCAACGATGCGCTTTGCGATGATCGGGCGGGCAAAGGACGTGCCGAGCAGATACTTGTTCTCGTAGACCGCACCTGCCTGTACGGTGGGATAAACATATTCCTGAATGAATTCTTCCTTGAGGTCTTCAATGTAGAGCTTCGATGCACCGGTCTTCAGTGCTTTTTCTTCCAGACCGTCAAGCTCCGTGCCCTGACCCACGTCGGCGGAAACCGCGATGACCTCGCAGTTGTTGTAGTTTTCCTTCAGCCACGGGATGATGATGGAGGTATCCAGACCACCGGAGTACGCCAGAACGACCTTTTTAATATCCTTCTTTGCCTTTGCCATGATGTAACCCTTCCTTTTTTCATAAACCGCCGTCATCGTGCGGCGGAGAATTATTTGTTTCAACGGTCATTATTATACACCGTTTTCCGGAAAAATCAACCCTTTTCTTGAATATTTATTCATCTTTTTTGAAAGTTGTCGAAATTTCCAGATTTCATGCGGGTTTTTCGGCTTTATATTTGTGTATTTTTCAAAATTCAATCTTCAAAAGTATGCATTTTCAAATGAATAAAGCGCATATTATACATTTGTATACATTGCTTTATACATTTTCGCTTTCGGAATTGTTTTCTACGATATAGGGCTTTATAAGCGCCATTTCGCGCGGCTCCACACGGGCGTGAATAAGGAGCCCTTCCGGCATGTATTCTTCGGAGACGAGCGCGCCCACTTTTCTCAGCTGTGCCGCAATGCCCGTCTTTGCAAACGGCAGCAGCGCCGTCACGTCCACAGGCTTCACCGGCAGGTTATCTTCAATCGCCTGCAAAAGCGCCGGGATGCCTTCGTTTTTCAGCGCACTGATGCGCACCGCGCCCGTCAAATGCAAAGCGCTGTCCGCATCGCCCACAAGGTCCCATTTATTGAGCACCGGGATAACCGGGCGGTCACCGCAGCCGAGGCTCTGCAAAATTTCATTTGTCACGTCCAAGTGCGTGCGTGCTTCGGGGCTGGAAGCATCGCACACGTTCAAAATGATGTCCGCCGTTGCAGCCTGCTCCAACGTGGAGCGGAACGCCTCCACCAAATGGTGCGGCAAGCGACGCACAAGGCCGACCGTATCGATGAGCATAACGGCCTTGCCGCCGGGCAGCTTCAACGCGCGCGCTGTGGGGTCCAGCGTCGCGAAAAGCTTATCCTCCGCCAAAACGCCCGCTTGCGTCAAGAGATTCATCAAGGTCGATTTGCCCGCGTTCGTGTAGCCGACAAGCGCCACCGTCACCGTGCCGTCCTTTTCGCGGCGGCGCTGCGTCTCGTGGCGGCCGACTTCTATTTTCTTCAACTGCTCGCGCAGCGCTTCAATTCTGCGGCGAATGTGTCGGCGGTCGGTCTCCAGCTTCGTTTCGCCCGGGCCGCGCGTGCCGATGCCGCCGCCGAGACGCGAAAGCGCCGTGCCCTTGCCGGTCAAACGCGGCAGAAGATACTTTAGCTGCGCCGCTTCCACCTGCACCTTACCCGCGCGGCTCTGCGCACGCTGCGCAAAAATATCGAGGATCAGCATCGTGCGGTCCACAACGCGCACGTCCGTCGCATTTTCAAGGTTGCGGATCTGCGTCGGCGTCAGCTCGCGGTCAAAAATAATCAGCTCAATCTCGTTGTTCTCGCAGAAATTCCGAATTTCCTCCACCATGCCGCTGCCTACGCACGTCGCGGTCTCCGGGGAAGGGCGCTTCTGCATCATCGTCGCAATAGGCTCCGCGCCGCCGCTTTTTGCAAGCTCCCACAGCTCGCGCAGCGATTCCTCCGCGTCATACTCGCCTGTGTCAAGCGAGACCAAAAGCGTGCGCTCCGGCACGATTACGTTTTCCGTATAATTCATAAGGTTCTCCTTTTTTCATTTCTGATCTATCGTTTCAAAGCCGCAGCGTTTTTCGCCGCACAGCTTGTGTTTTCATTTCTTATTATACAGAAAACAGCACGGAAAACAACGTGCTTTTACGAAAAACGGACCCACGCCGCGTAAAATAACATTTGCACCAACCGCCGCCCTGATGTTTTGGCGGTTTCTTCCATAGTTTTCGCCCACAGCTTTATGCTATAATGGAGCTGTAAAACTCGGAAAGGATGAGCCCCATGTACCGCTTTGCCCCCCCAGTAAACACACCCATTTTTAAGAAAGGGTCGATTTTATGAAAAAGCAATTTGCGGTCATGTTCTGCCTTTTGGCGATATTTACATGCCTTGTCGGGTGCTCAACCGGCTCGAAAGCCTCATTCCCCGAAACGTTTATCGGCTCTGTGGGACAGGGGGAAACCGATGCGCTGAAAACGCTCGGTGTCACCGAGCAGGCGCTCTCCGGCTATACTGTGGACGTTTACGGCAAAACCGCCGATGTGCAGCTCTCGTTTGATGCATACCGCGGCGATGAAACCTCCGCCGGCAAGCTCAACTACGCAGAGCTCACCGTACCGTGCACGCCGAATGATGACGGCTTTTCATACATGCGCACCTGCTACGACAAGCTTGAAAAAGCGCTCGGCGAACCGTTCACGACCGACGTGAACATGGACGGCGTTTCCGCCGAAGACGATACCGATACGCTTTTTGCGGCGCTGCAAAAAGATGCAGGCGGCGAAAATGTCTGCGCCTTACAATACCAGTGGCGCGGCCTCGGTGAAAACGAATCGCTGCTTTACCTTTATTACTATCCGAACGAAAACGGCTCGGCGCGCGTAAAGCTCACGTTTTTGCCGAAAGAGCGTGCACAAATTCCATAAAGCTCTGTAAAAAGGCGCGGAAGTTTTGAAAAGCTCCTGCGCTTTTTGCGTTTTCAAAAAATTTACAGATTTTCGATTTGCTTTTTTTCGCGTATTGTGGTAATATACAATATTATTATACATGCCAAGCGGCATATGGCTGCGGCAAATTTTTTGTAGGAAAGACAGGCTGTCTCTTATACACATCTCCGAGCCCACGAGACACTGAGCGATCTCGT
>ENA-OZAG01000883-OZAG01000883.1-human-gut-metagenome-genome-assembly--contig:-NODE-883-length-13571-cov-5.363791_pt1 | contig 13571 bp, 10 predicted proteins | sample MGYA00243300_ERZ653497 | MGnify/ENA primary metagenome ERZ653497 (study PRJEB26926, sample SAMN06164955) | human gut metagenome | biome: ENVO:00009003; feature: ENVO:2100002; material: ENVO:00002003...
CTACACTTATGCGATCGTCGGCAGCGTCAGATGTGTATAAGAGACAGCTCTAAGAGATGGTCTTTCTGGAGCATGTATCCCATATTTAAAATATCCTTTGACTGCAGGGGGTGTCCCATGAAGGAAATGCTGCCGCCGGATGGGACAAGGAGACCGCAGATAAGGGATAAAAGTGTTGATTTGCCACATCCACTGGGACCTACAATAGCAACAAATTCTCCGTTGGATAAAGTAAAACTGATATTGGACAGAGCCTTGGTTTCGCCGTCTTTCGTATGATAAATATAATCTATATTGGACAATTCAAGGATGGAGCACATGGTATTCACCTGATAGAAGTTTATAGGATAATATATGTGAAAAAATGAGATTGGTCACCCGGATTGACAGAAGAAAAGGATAGATTATAATAGGAACGGAATCGACAGAAATTTTGAATGGGAAAGGTAAATGCGATGAAAGAAAATTACCAGAAAATATTAGATGAAATGATTGCCGGATTAGAAGAAAAAGGAGAAGTTCCGAAACTTTTGCTTCATAGCTGCTGTGCACCATGCAGTTCTTATGTATTAGAGTATCTTTCCAACTATTTTTATATTACGGTGTTGTACTATAATCCCAATATTTATCCTGAGGATGAATATTATCACAGAGCAGCGGAGCAGAAACGCTTTATTAAAGAATTTCCAACGAAATATGCGGTCTCCTTTGTGGAAGGAAACTTTGAACCGGAGCGTTTTTATGAAACAGTAAAAGGTTATGAAAATATCCGGGAGGGTGGCGAACGGTGTTTCCGCTGCTATGAATTAAGACTGCGGGAAGCGGCAGAGTATGCGAAAAAATTAAATTGTGATTATTTTACGACAACGCTGTCTATCAGTCCCATGAAGAATGCTGCAAAGTTAAATGAGATTGGAGGAAGGCTGGCTGAAGAATATGGCATTCCCTATTTATATTCGGATTTTAAGAAACGGGATGGCTATAAGCGTTCTACCGTAATTTCGGCAGAGTATGGCATGTACCGGCAGGATTATTGTGGCTGTGTATTTTCGAAGCGGGAGCGGGAAGAACAGAAAAGAGAACGTGCGGCGCAGGAAAGTGAGCAGTCAGTACAGGAGTGATTTCTTCTGGTTGTCATTTTATGAAAAATAAGGTATACTTTCAGAAGTTAGTTATGGATTTTAGTTTAGAATAAGTACGGACATCCGTATGGAAAGAGAGGATAAAAGAGTGGCACAGTTATGGGGCGGACGCTTTACCAAAGAGACAGACAAGCTCGTTTACAATTTTAATGCGTCTATATCATTTGATCAGAAATTCTATAAACAGGATATGGAAGGTAGCATTGCACATGTGAAAATGCTTGGAAAACAGGGCATTTTAACAGAGAAAGAAATGCAGGATATTGTAGACTGTTTAAAAGAAATCTTAAAAGAAGTAGAAGAAGGAAAGCTTATTATTACCGATGAATACGAAGACATTCACAGCTTTGTAGAGGCAAAGCTCATTGACCGTCTGGGAGATACCGGTAAGAAATTACATACCGGACGAAGCAGAAATGATCAGGTTGCACTGGACATGCGTCTTTATACCAGACAGGAAGTATTGCATACTGACAAGCTGGTAAAAGAACTTCTTGAGACCATTCTTAAGATTATGGAAGAAAATACCGAGACGATTATGCCGGGATTTACCCATCTTCAGAAAGCACAGCCGATTACACTGGCACATCATATGGGAGCTTATTTTGAGATGTTCCGCCGTGACAGACTCCGCCTGCAGGATATTTTTCAGAGAATGAATTACTGTCCGTTAGGTTCCGGTGCCCTGGCAGGAACTACTTATCCATTAGACCGTGAATATACCGCAGAATTACTTGGTTTCTATGGACCAACCTTAAACAGTATGGATGGTGTATCAGACCGTGACTATTTAATCGAATTTTTATCTGCATTATCTACGATTATGATGCATTTAAGCCGTTTCTCCGAAGAAGTTATCATCTGGAATTCCAATGAATACCAGTTTGTAGAGATTGATGATGCATACAGTACCGGAAGCAGTATTATGCCACAGAAGAAGAATCCGGATATTGCAGAATTGGTACGTGGAAAGACCGGAAGAGTATATGGAGCACTGATGTCATTGCTTACTACGATGAAAGGAATTCCCCTTGCGTATAATAAAGATATGCAGGAAGACAAGGAGCTTTCCTTTGATGCCATGGATACTGCAAAAGGCTGTCTGGCACTCTTTAACGGTATGCTCGCAACTATGAAATTCAATAAAGAAAAAATGCATGACAGTGCCAACAAGGGATTTACCAATGCGACAGATGCAGCAGATTATCTGGTAAATCATGGCGTTCCTTTCCGTGATGCCCACGGTATTGTAGGAAGAATCGTGCTTTATTGTCTGGATAAGAAGATAGCCATTGATGATATGTCACTGGATGAGTTAAAGGCAATCTGCCCGGTATTTGAAGAGGATATTTATGAAGCAATTTCCATGGAAACCTGTGTTAATAAACGTCTGACTGTTGGTGCGCCTGGTAAAGACGCAATGGAAAAAGTCATTGCATTGCATAAGGAATATCTGGCAAAGGACTGGCAGGATGAGCTGAATCTGCCGGAAGAGGCGTAGAAAATAAGTAGCTTATTTTAAAAAATTGGTACATATGTATAAGAAAAATGCAATTCACTTAGTAATTTTTGATAAATTGTGAATTGCATTTTTTGTATAAATAGGATAGTATATTTATCAGAAAGACAACTGTTCGCGATAGACGAACATAAAAACGTGAGGAGAAAAAGAAATGAGCAGCAAATTAAAAGTCGGTATTTTAGGTGGAACAGGAATGGTAGGTCAGAGATTTATCTCTCTTCTGGAGAATCATCCATGGTTTGAGGTAACTACAATTGCAGCAAGCCCAAGAAGTGCAGGAAAGACCTATGCAGAAGCAGTTGGAGATCGTTGGAAAATGGATACTCCAATGCCGGAAGCCGTTAAAAATATTGTAGTAAAGAATGTAAATGAAGTAGAAAATGTTGCAGCAGAAGTTGATTTCGTATTCAGTGCCGTAGATATGACTAAAGATGAAATCAAAGCAATTGAAGAAGCATATGCTAAGACAGAGACTCCTGTTGTTTCGAACAACAGTGCACACAGATGGACACCGGATGTTCCTATGGTAGTACCTGAAATCAATCCGGAACATATGAAAGTAATCGAATTCCAGCGCAAGAGACTGGGAACCAAGAGAGGATTTGTTGCAGTAAAACCAAACTGCTCCATCCAGAGTTATGCTCCTGTTCTTACAGCATGGAAAGAGTTTGAACCATATGAAGTAGTAGCAACTACCTATCAGGCAATTTCCGGTGCCGGAAAAACCTTTAAGGACTGGCCGGAAATGGTTGGAAATATTATCCCATACATCGGTGGAGAGGAAGAAAAATCCGAAAAAGAGCCACTTCGTATCTGGGGTGAAATCAAAGATGGTGTCATTGTACCTGCTACATCACCGGTTATTACCTGCCAGTGTATCCGTGTTCCGGTATTAAACGGACATACAGCAGCTGTATTTGTTAAGTTCAAAAAGAACCCTACAAAAGAGCAGTTAATCGAAAAATTAGTAAACTTCAAGGGTGTTCCACAGGAATTAAATCTTCCAAGTGCACCAAAGCAGTTTATCCAGTACTTAGAAGAAGACAACAGACCACAGGTTTCTATGGATGTTAACTATGAAAACGGTATGGGAATCAGTGTTGGACGTCTTCGTGAGGACACCGTATATGATTGGAAATTCGTAGGATTATCCCACAATACCGTACGTGGTGCGGCTGGTGGAGCTGTTCTTTGTGCAGAACTTTTAAAAGCACAGGGTTACATTACCGCAAAATAAGCAGCAAAATATGTAACAAAATGAAGATAGAAAAGTCATATTGCAGGAAAGCAGTATGGCTTTTTTATCGTTTTGGCGTTGATAGAAAAATTAAAATGTGATATTATTTTTGTTAGAGTGACTTCTTAGAATTAGAAATTTTGGAGGATATTACCAATGATGATTCAGACATCCGAATTAAAAAAATTAGAAGAGGTATATGGACAGTCCGGCAATCAGATTGTTCTTTTATATGGAAGAGATAACTGCCAGAAAGAGCAGTTGATAAAAGAATTCTGTAAGGAGAAAAAGTTTTTTTACTATCGCGCCAGACAGGCATCCGAAAGGGAACAGGTTTTGCAGATGGGGCAGGAAGTGGAAACAAAATACGGAATTCGTCTGACACGCTATAGTTATGATGAATTCTTTAACCGCATCAAGAGTGGAGACCCGACCAAGCTTGTGGTTGTTATTGATGAATTCCAGTATATTGCCAGAAAAGATGTCGGCTTTATGAACAGCATTCTGAAACTGAAAGCAAAGAAATTATATCCGGGTCCTGTTATGATTATTCTGACCAGCTCTTCACTGGTATGGGTAGAGGAAGACTGCAGAGAAAAATATGGTGAATACTTAAAGAAGGTAGACGCAGCCATCCGCATGGAGGATGCGACATTTCTTGATGTGGTTCGACATTTCCCAGAATATGGAACCAGTCAGGCTGTGCAGGTCTATGGAATTATTGGAGGTGTGCCGGGTTATCTTACACGCTGGAACTCCAAAAAGAGTATTAAGGAAAATGTCTGTCGGCATATTTTGTCTCCGGATGGCTTCCTGTTCCATGAGGCAGAAAATTATATCAGCATTGAATTAAGAGAACTTTCAGTATATAATACAATACTTGCAGCATTGGCTTCGGGAAATAATAAGCTGAATGACCTTTTTTTAAAGACAGGCTTCTCCAGAGCAAAAATCAGTGTCTACATGAAGAATCTGATGGCATTTGATGTGGTAGAAAAGGTGGTTTCCTTTGATACTGGTGGCTGGGAGAATACGAAAAAGGGTGTTTACCGCATTGCCAATACTTATGTGAATTTCTGGTTCCGTTTTGTCTATCCACATTTATCGGACTTATATATGATGGCACCGGAAGAATTTTATGATACTTATATTGAAAAAGATTTAGATGACTATATGAACCGTTATTTTGTCAAGGTCTGCCGGGAATATCTGACTTTATTAAATCGTATTGGTAAACTTCCGATTGACATTCACCGGATTGGAACCTGGGTTGGAAAGAAGGGCAATATCGATATTGTCGCCCAGAACAGTGTCCGTGAGAGTATTGTCGGAATCTGTAACTGGTCAGAGCCTTATATGACCCGCACGGCAGGTGAAGCATTGCTTGATAATCTGAAGCAGGCAAAAATTTCTGCAAAATATCTTTATATGTTTTCCGCACGGGAATTTGCAGAGGATTTAAAGCAGATGGCAGAAGAAGATAAAAGATTTGTCCTGATCGATATGAAGGAATTATAAAGTGCCGGAAAAGTCAAAAAATGATAAAAAGACAAAATAATAGAAAAGGCACAGAAATTGGAGGAAATAACGGTTGGGTAAGTCGTTAATTATCACGGAGAAACCAAGTGTTGCCCGGGAATTTGCACGAATTCTTGGCGTATCCGGCAGAAATGACGGATATATCGAAGACAGTCACTATGCCATTACCTGGTGTGTTGGTCATCTGGTGGAAATGGTATATCCGGAAGAATATGATATAAAATATAAGAAGTGGAAGTTAGAAGACCTTCCATTTCTTCCGAAAGATTATAAATATAATGTCATACCATCTGTAAGCAAACAGTATGACATCGTACATAAGCTTTTACACCGGGAAGATATTGATACCGTTTACTGGGCAGGCGATGCCGGAAAAGAAGGACAGACCATTGAAGAGAATATCCGGCGGTTCGGTGGAGTCCGTGAAGGTATGAAAGAACTGCGGGTATGGATAGATTCGCAGACGGAGGAAGAAATTAAAAGAGGAATTGCTGAAGCAAGACCAATGGCGGATTATGATAATCTTGCTAATTCCGGGATTATGCGTACCATTGAAGACTATGCCATGGGAATTAATTTTTCCCGTGTCATGTCTGTAAAATATGGAAATCTTTTAAATGATGCTGCAGGAACCAAGTCCTATACTGCAATTGCAGTTGGCCGTGTCATGACCTGTGTACTTGGCATGGTTGTGATCCGGGAGCGGGAAATCCGTAATTTTGTAGAGACACCATTTTACCGGGTGGTGGGAAATTTCTTTGATGCAGAGATAGAAGGTGAATGGAAAGCAATAGAAGGTTCTTCTTATTATGCATCTCCGTTGCTTTATAAAGAGAATGGATTCAAAGAAAAAGTACACGCAGAAAAATTAATTGAAGATTTAACTAATAAAACAGCGATTGTAAAAACAGTAGATAAAGGGATTTCAAAGAAACGTGCACCGCTTTTATTTAACCTGGCGGAGCTTCAGGCAGAGTGCTCGAAAAGGTTTAAAATCAGCCCGGACGAGACGCTGCAGGTAGCGCAGGACTTATATGAAAGAAAGCTGACTACTTATCCGAGAACGGATGCCAGAGTGTTATCTTCTGCCGTTGCAAAAGAAATCAGTAAGAATATCAGAGGACTCCGTTCCTTTGAGCCGGTTGCTCCTTATGTGCAAAATATTGTGGAGCATGGTTTATATAAAAATATCGGAAAGAGCAGTTATACTGATGACAGTAAGATTACAGACCATTATGCTATTATTCCAACCGGACAGGTCAATGAATATAAGTCACTGACGGAATTGCAGAAGCGGGTCTATGAACTGATTGTGCGGCGTTTCTTAAGCATTTTCTATCCGCCGGCACAGTATCAGACGGTAAAGCTGACCATCGGAATTGAAAAGGAATCGTTCTTTGCCGGAGCAAAAGTATTAAAGGTTCCCGGATATCTTGAAATTGCCGGAAGACCGGATACCAAAGAAAAACGGGAAAAGGAAGATGGCGACGGAGAAGAAAACAATCCGAAGAACAACGCAGCATTACTAAAACTTGCAGATAGTCTCAAAGAAGGAGATACCGCAGAAGTAAAAGAATTTCTGGTAAAAGAGGGAAAGACTTCTCCACCAAAGCGTTATACTTCAGGTTCCATGGTGCTTGCCATGGAAAATGCGGGACAGTTAATCGAGGAAGAGGAATTAAGAGAACAGATTAAAGGCTCCGGAATTGGAACCTCTGCTACAAGGGCAGAAATCATCAAGAAGCTGGTGCGTATCGGCTACCTTGCTTTGAATAAGAAAACACAGGTGCTGACGCCGGAAGCTTTAGGCGAGATGGTTTATGAAGTGGTGAATATGACTGTTCCGGCACTTTTGAATCCGAAGATGACCGCTTCCTGGGAAAAGGGCTTGGATGGCATTACCCAGGGAACGGTTCCGATGGAAGATTATCGGGAGAAGTTAGAGGAATTTATCCGGAAAGAAACAGTTTCCATGATAAATGAAAATCTCACCAGCCAGATTGCCGGTCAGATCCGGCCATTGGCTGGCAGCAATGCCAAAGATATGAAGGCACGGGTTAAAATCGGAGCAACCTGTCCGGTCTGTGGCGGCGAGATTGAGACTACACCTTTTGGTTATGGCTGCTCGAATTATAATAAAGATGGCAGTGGCTGCCGTTTTGCTATTGGTTCCATCGCCGGAAGAGAGCTTAACGATGAAGAAGTAAAGCAGTTATTGAGCGAAGGCAGAACCGGAGTCTTAAAAGGATTTACTTCGAAGAATAAGAAGAAGTTTTCTGCCTGCCTTGTGATGACAAAGGATGAAGAAGGAAAACCGAATATAACCTTTGATTTTTCACAGAATGAGCCGGAGACCATAGAGGGCGTAAGTTGTCCGTTGTGTGGCGGAGCAATAGAAATAAAGCCATTTGGTTATGGCTGTGCCAATTATAAAGCGGAAGATGAGGCTGGCTGCCGGTTTGCCATTGGAAAAATAGCCGGGAAAGATTTAAACACCGCCCAGGTGAAGGAGCTTCTGACCAATGGAAGAACCGGAACGATTCGTGGATTTACTTCAAAGAATAAGAAGAAATTTGATGCCTGCCTGATGCTTGGAGAAGATGAGAACGGAAAGAAAGTCCTGAAATTTGATTTTGAGCATGTGGAAGCAAAGAAGGTAAAAGATGTAAAATGTCCACTGTGTCAGGGTGATATTGTGCAGACGCCATTTGGCTATGGCTGTGCCAATTATGACAGAAACAAAGAGGACAGCTGCCGTTTCTCAATCGGTAAAATAGCCGGAGTAAAATTAAAGGAAACTCAGGTAAAAGCACTTTTACTAACAGGAAAGACAGAAATTATAACAGGATTTAAATCTAAGAATGGCAAGAAATTTGATGCACCATTGAAGCTTACCGAGGATGGACGCATTGAATTTGACTTTCCGGAGCGTCCGAAACCGGAAGAGACAAAAGTAAAATGTCCAAAGTGTGGGGCATTGTTAAAGAAAAGCCAGTGGTACTATGAATGTGACTGCGGATTCCGGGTGAACCGTTATGTAGCAAAGGTGGAACTGGCTGAAGAAGTGTTAGAAGAGCTTTTTACAAAAGGATATACCGCTAAAAAAATAACCGGATTTACTTCGAAAGCAGGAAATGTATTTGATACCTGTCTGAAGTTTGAAGAGGATGAAATCCGTTTTGATTTTGACCGGAAACCGGAAGAAGAAAGAGAGGAAGAGAAAGATGGAACAGTGCAAAATCAGTAATATGTATACATTAGAGGAGACAATCGCAAAGGATTATCTTGCACAATTTACTTATCCGTGGGAGGCACTTGCCGGAATCGGAGATTATATCAAAGAACTGGGAAAAACATTGAATCCGGATGTTTATGAACAGAAGGGTGAGGATATCTGGGTGGCAAAATCCGCTGCCGTGGCACCGACAGCATGTTTAAATGGTCCTTTAATTATTGATGAAAATGCTGAAATACGACACTGTGCATTCATTCGTGGTAATGCAATTGTCGGAAAAGGAACGGTGGTAGGCAATTCTACCGAGTTAAAGAATGTCATTCTTTTTAATTCCGTGCAGGTACCACACTATAATTATGTGGGAGATTCTATTTTGGGATACAAGTCACACATGGGAGCAGGTTCCATCACATCCAATGTAAAATCCGATAAGACACTGGTGGTAGTAAAATCTGCTGATGAGAAGATGGAAACCGGACGCAAGAAATTTGGTGCCATGCTGGGAGATTTTGTAGAGGTTGGCTGTAATTCCGTATTGAATCCGGGAACAGTCATCGGGCCACATACCAATATTTATCCGCTTTCCCCGGTACGTGGAGTAGTTCCGGCGCATTCTATTTATAAGAATAAGAATGAAATTGTAAGTAAAGCAGAAGACTAGACGGATGGAAATTTACCTACAGAAGTTACCTGCGGTAGCTGCTTGCAGAAAAATGACAATAGAAAATTAAGAAATGAATGGTTGACAAAAACAGCTGTATGCATTACTGTATTAATTAAGTAATACATACAGCTGCTTTTTAGTTGGACGAGAACTTCGAAAAGAGTGTTTCTCGCAGTATATACGGGAAGCTTACAAAGAGTGTTTCTCGTGAATTTTGGAGGGTGAAAATGTTAGAAGTACAAGAGCTTACTAAGAAATATGGAAAGAATGTGGCAGTAGATCATGTCAGCTTTATGGTGCAGGATGGTCAGGTCGGTATCCTGCTTGGACCAAATGGTGCCGGAAAATCAACCATTATAAAGAGTATTGCAGGACTCCTTCGCTATGAAGGCGGTGTTGGTATTAATGGAATGAAAGCAAGAAGCCTGGAAGCGAAGAAAATATTTGGCTATGTACCGGAGATTCCGGCAATGTTTGAAGCACTGACGGTGCGGGAGCATATCGAATATGTGAAGCGGGCATATAACAGCGACATTACAGAGGAAGAAATCGATGCACTGCTGACACGTTTTGAACTTCTGGATAAACAGGAGAAGCTGGGAAATGAATTGTCCAAAGGAATGATGCAGAAGGTCAGTATCTGTTGTGCACTTGCTATTCATCCAAAGGTTGTGATGTTGGATGAACCGATGGTGGGACTTGACCCGGCAGCTATAAAAGAATTAAAAGAAGTTGTACTGGAGTTAAAAGAGAAAGGCTGTACCATTCTTATCAGTACCCATATGCTTGAAATGGTAAAAGATTTGTGGGATGTGATGTTTGTAATGGAACAAGGGAAAATTATAGCAACATTTAACAAAAATGAAATTGCGGATAAAGACATAGAAGAACTGTTCTTTGAAGTGACAGAACCAAAGACTGGTGGTGAAGAACATGAGTAGTCTTTCCTTTGTTTTTTCCCGGACCATTAAGAATAAAGTGAAGCGGAGTTTAAGACGGCCACAGACTTATATTGCGCTGGTATTTGTTATTTTATATGCAGCACTGGTGTTGTATGGACTTGGTTCCATGTCTGTCGACTTCGGATTAAACAGCCCGGAAGGAATTGCAACTGTTTTATCAGTACTGATGGTTATGATTGTTCCGGCAAACCTGATTTCGTATATCAAGAGAAAAGGACTGTTGTTCCGTCCGTCAGAAGTACATTTTGTATTTGCTGCACCGGAAGAACCGAAGAAAGTTATTCTTCATGCCGGAAAGAAGCAGTTCTTAACGAATTTTATTGTTGAACTATTTATACTTGTACTTGGAATTGGTGTATTTGGTGTTACACCATATAAGATGATTTTATATTTCCTTTATGCTGGTGTACTGGAAAATATTTTAGAGGGAGCGTTAATGATTATCTGCTATGGAAATGAAACACTTCCCAAACAGTTCTTTACCGTACTTACTTATATTATGTATGGAGTAATGGCAGCTTTTGCACTGGTGGCAATCTACTTTGTTTCGGTGAAAGGCATGCAGTTATCTGTGTTTGTGGACTTAATCCAGCTTCCGGTGGTACAGCTGATTCCGATTATAGGCTGGGAAATTGCATTGATTCAGCTTATTATCATAGGCCCTGCAGGAATCAATGTGGTGGCAACCGTACTTCTTTTAATCAGTACTGTTTTGCTGGTACTTTATGCGAAAAAGATGAAGTGTACCGGAGAATTCTATGAAGATGCTGCAAAATTTGCAGAAGATTATGATGACCGGATGAAACGCTCGAAAAAGGGCGAGGTTGTAGTGGGAAATGGCAAGAAAAAGTATTTACGGAATGTAAAGATGGCTTATAAGGGAACTTACGCCAAAGCAATTTTCTACCGGCAGGTATTAGAATACCGTAAAAACCGTTTCTTTATCTTTGGCTGGAATTCGGTGCTGTTTCTGGTCATAGGTGTGGCAATTGCGGTTGTCTCTTATTATAATAAAATTTCCAGCCAGCCTTTTAAAATGTTTGTAATTCCGGGCGTCATTGCCTATGTTATCTTTATTTTCAGCGGTTATAAGACGAAGTGGTCTAAGGAACTGGCAAATCCATACACCTATCTGATTCCGGACAGCAATTTTAAGAAAATGTGGTATGCCACCAAAATGGAGCATATCCGTGCGCTGATTGACGGACTTCTGATTACGCTGCCGGGCAGTATCGTAATGGGACTTCCGGTGTCTTACATGATTTTGACCGTCATTTTATATATGTGCCTGAATGCTAATAAGCTTTATATGAATATGCTGGCAGATGTCGTGATAGGGAAAATGTTTGGAGAACTGGGCAGAACGATTCTTCGGATGCTGTTCCAGGGACTGGTATTATGTGTCGGAATCATTGTGGCAGTAGCAACGGGAGCGTTCATTTCTGTGACTGCAGGATTTATTATGATGATAGTCGTTATATTCCTGCTGACACTGGTTGGAGCAATCGGAGCATCCTTTGCATTTGAGCGGATGGAGGCATTAGATTAACAAATTGAGAAAATTAAGGGGCATTTCCTGTAAAAAAGACTGGACTAATGTAAAAAAATGTGAGAAAATGAGGGCGGTGTGTTAAATGTATAACAAAGTTTAACATGATATATATTTCATATCGAAAGGAGTCTTATAATGATTTACACGAAGGAAGTCGAAAACATGTGTCCTGTTGCCAAGGGCGCAAAACATGAGCCAGCTCCAATTCCAGAAGAAGGAAAATGGGTTCATTCCAAAAAAATTGAAGATATTTCAGGATTTACACACGGTGTAGGCTGGTGTGCACCACAGCAGGGTGCCTGCAAGCTTTCATTAAATGTAAAAAATGGTGTGATTGAAGAAGCACTGGTTGAGACAATCGGATGCTCAGGTATGACACATTCAGCAGCAATGGCAGCAGAGGTTCTTCAGGGAAAAACAATTCTTGAAGCATTAAATACTGACCTTGTTTGTGACGCAATCAATACAGCAATGAGAGAGTTATTCTTACAGATCGTTTACGGACGTACTCAGAGTGCATTCTCTGATGACGGACTTGCAGTAGGTGCTGGTCTGGAAGATTTAGGAAAAGGACTTCGTTCCCAGGTTGGTACTATGTACGCAACAAAGGAGAAAGGTGTTCGTTACTTAGAGATGGCTGAAGGTTATGTAACAGGCATCGCTCTTGACGAGAACAACGAAGTTATCGGATATCAGTTCGTTTCTCTTGGAAAAATGACAGACTTTATCAAAAAAGGTGATGACCCTAACACTGCATGGGAAAAAGCAAAAGGCCAGTATGGTCGTGTAGCTGATGCTGTTAAGATCATTGACCCAAGAGAAGAGTAAGAAAGGAGAGACGAAGATAATGGCATTATTTGAAGGATATGAAAGAAGAATTGACCAGATTAACGCTGTATTAAACAGCTATGGTATCAGCTCTATTGAAGAAGCTGAAAAAATTACAAAAGATGCTGGACTTGATGTATATGATCAGGTAAAGAAAATCCAGCCTATCTGTTTCGAGAACGCTTGCTGGGCTTACACTATAGGTGCAGCAATCGCAATCAAAAAAGGATGCAAAAGAGCTGCTGATGCTGCTGCAGCAATCGGTGAAGGTCTTCAGGCATTCTGTATTCCAGGTTCTGTTGCTGACCACAGAAAAGTAGGTCTTGGACATGGTAACCTTGGAAAAATGTTATTAGAGGAAGAGACAGAGTGCTTCTGTTTCTTAGCTGGACACGAGTCCTTTGCAGCTGCTGAAGGTGCAATCGGAATCGCTGAGAAAGCAAACAAAGTACGTCAGAAACCACTTCGTGTTATCTTAAACGGACTTGGAAAAGATGCTGCACAGATTATTTCACGTATCAACGGATTTACATTTGTTGAGACACAGTATGATTACAAAGCAGCTAAACTTAACGTTGTATATGAAAAAGCATATTCTAACGGACTTCGTGCAACTGTAAAATGTTACGGTGCTGATGATGTTCAGGAAGGTGTTGCAATCATGCATCATGAGAACGTAGGTGTTTCCATTACCGGTAACTCTACCAACCCGACACGTTTCCAGCATCCGGTTGCAGGTACATACAAGAAAGAATGTATCGAGCAGGGTAAGAAATACTTCTCTGTAGCATCCGGCGGTGGTACAGGACGTACCCTTCACCCAGATAACATGGCTGCAGGTCCTGCTTCTTATGGTATGACAGATACTATGGGACGTATGCACTCTGATG
>ENA-OZAG01000894-OZAG01000894.1-human-gut-metagenome-genome-assembly--contig:-NODE-894-length-13409-cov-5.505017_pt1 | contig 13409 bp, 7 predicted proteins | sample MGYA00243300_ERZ653497 | MGnify/ENA primary metagenome ERZ653497 (study PRJEB26926, sample SAMN06164955) | human gut metagenome | biome: ENVO:00009003; feature: ENVO:2100002; material: ENVO:00002003...
CACTTATGCGATCGTCGGCAGCGTCAGATGTGTATAAGAGACAGGTCGATGACGAAGGTCTGGTCAGAGGTGCCGGAGTTGCGGTGGATGACGGTCTGCGTCTTGCCATCGTCGGAGGTGGCAGTCATGTTGTTGTCTTCATCGTTGTTGGCGATGACCTTGTCGCCCGCGTGGATGAAGTGGGTGATGGCCTTGACGCCGTTGTACTTGGCGTTTGCAATAACCGTGCACGGTTCAAGTCCATCGGTGGTACCGCCGTTGTTGTTCACGCGGCGCTCGGAGTAGAGCTTGCCGTCCATGCCAGCCACGGTGCAGTCGAAGTCGATGAGCACGGTGCCCCAGTTGGTGTTCTCACCGGCCGGATTCACATTCGAGCCCATCTGCATGTTGTAGAGGTCCTCGACCACCTGCCAGAAGGTGAAGTCCTTGGACTGCAGGCGGGTGACGTTGGAGCTGATCTTGCTCATCATGCCCAGCGCGTTGTCGAAACCGTACGGGTTGTAGGAGCCAGACTGCCAGGAGCCGTCCACCTCGCTCATCGACAGCTTCTTGCCGTCTGCCTGAGCGATATCGCGCGACTGCATCTGGTTGCTGTCGGAGTAGGCGTGAACGTTGTACTGGCCGATAAGGTCCTTGATCGCCTGCGGGTACTGGTTGTACGACTTGACGAAGTCGGCGGAGTTCGTGGCATCGGTGGCTGCGATGATGGTGTCATCATTGTCCTTGAGCGCCTCAGCGAGTGCGGTAATCGTCTGCTGCTGCTGGGCGTTGCTGACATGCATACCCTCCTGCGGCTTCTTCAGCGCGTTGGAGTATGGGGTGACGGACTTATCTTTGTCGGAGTAGTACTTATCCCAGTAGTTGTTAATGAGCTTGGTGTTGTCATCGCTCTCATCGGTGTACTTCGAAGCCATGTCGCCCGGAGTGCCCCAGTAACTGGTCTCGGACTCGTTGAACGGCTCGACCGTGTCAACGTTTGCGCCAAGGCTTTCGAGGTGCTCGACGTTCTTGGCCATGTACTGAGCGAATTTCTCAGGGTTTGCAAGATTATTGCTACCGGAGTTGCGTCCACCAGTGGCGTAACCGCTGTTGGTCAGGAACCACGGAGCGGAGTTGGCGAAGGCCTCTACGTCGGTGATGTCAGGGTTATCGCCGGTGGCACCGCGCTCAATCCACCAGTCTTGGGCGGCGGACTTGGAGAAGTCATACTGGTTGTCGTCAGTCGGGTCGAATGCCGCAGCCAGCTTGTCTTTGTCGGCCTGCTTGGTGGTTACGCCATTGCCATACGTGCCGGAGCCGGTGGCGTCATCTTTCCACGTGCCAGGCACGGCAGCGCCTTGGCGCATGAATGGGTAGCCGTAGGCAACATCGGAGGCATTGCCGCCGCCCACGTTGTAGCGGGCCATGTTCAGGTCCAGTCCTTCATCACCGAAGATGGACTGGTAGAACTGTTCGCGCAGCTGTTTGCCGTATTCCACAGCCTTAGCCTTGGAAGCGTCATCGCCGAGATTGGTGGTGATGGCCGATTCCTCGCCGAGGCTGCCGGTGGCGTTGGCGAACCAAGCCAGTGAGGTGCCCCAGCCATCGAAACTGTTGGCATACCACGGGTTCGGGGTCACGGTAATGGCATCGTTATCAGCCGCATACGCAGTGCCGGCAACCGCAAACGCCCCTCCTCCCACTAGTGTTGCCGCCGCAACCATTGCAGCAAGCGATTTGCTCAGTACCTTCATTGGTCTCCTTAGTGTTCCTGCTGTCCGCCTTATACCGGAAAAATCGGCCTTTGCTTCACTGAGCCGGCCTCTTTGCCTGATACATGACCTACGTCGACTCCTTCTTTCGGCGCAGCCAAAATGTTTACGCAAACATTTTGATATGAGCGATTTTATCACAAAACCGTCACCCAGCAAACAACTTCAGAGACCACAAACGACGCACAAAGTCATGAGCCATTCGAATTGCGCTGGCCCAATCGCTACGAATCATATTTGCCGTAGCCCTTAAGTGAATCCCACTGCATCGAGATATCGCGCCCGCTATCCCTTCCGATAACGCCGACCACGCGTGTTGCCTTCAGCAATCAGCTTTCTTTGCGCAACTAAACCGTTTAGGAATTTGCGGACTGTTCTGTTATCGAGCTCTGTTATCTTGGCGAGTTCAGGTACAGTCACATAGTCAACCTCTGTCAAGCGTCGATTCATCGCCGACAGCATCGCTGCCCGCGAATCAATTTCACCCGATGCGGTTGCATCTGCTTTCTTACCATCCACACGTTCCCCGCCAATGAGCCTCGCACCCTCTTCGGCATCTTTCTCAACTACAGATCTCACGCTAGCAAAACCAGAACCATCCACGGTCTTCAGCGCAGGAACAATAGGAATCGTCGCCTCGAATATGTCACCATCGCGGAACTCAGGCTCTCGCTCAGTATATTGCCGGGACGCTCTTATCAGATTCCGCAGTCCGCTACCCAGCTGCTCGGCTATGCCGGTCTGCACAAACACATTAGCGATAATCGGATTCTTTGGCATTGGCGTGAACTCGCCCAGCTTCATTCGACCTTCAAAGAATGAGCGCGAAGCATTAACCGTCCGGATGGATTCATTATCAATGGTGACACGCGCCACCACCGGACTGGAATACTCCCGATGCATGAGGCTGTTTGCCACCAATTCACGGGCGATCATCGTACGCGGGCTCACTCGCTTATCGCCCTTTAACACAAAGCGGTCAGGCAGATTCCGCTCAGTAAATTCACGGAGTTGCTCGTACGAATCGAACAAGTTGGTCCGCACCATAAGTCGGTCATCGTATCGGTCAATATTGTCTCGCCGAACCACGGCATCAGTAATATACGCTGGGCAAACCGAGGAAATGACTTCATCCTTGCCCAAGAGCAGCACTGCAGCAAGATTAAAGCCCTCTTCGCCGGTCGTGTAATCACGATCGTATAGCTTGGCGCTGCGGAACAGTTCTTCGTCAGACATAGTTCCCCAAGGGTGCCCAGCTCGCTGAGCGACCGCCAGCTGCCGCATTCGCGCAATCAGCTCAGGACGCAAATCAAACGGAGTCACGTAACGGAAAATTCGCCGTTCGGAATAGTAGTTCTGCTTGCGAATATACATTTGACTAATCTGGATATCGCTTTCGATGTGTGTATCCACATCAGCAATGCGATCAAACACTGCGCCCTTGAACCGCACAACCGAAGAACTCGGAGCTACCCAAATACGAACAATAATCCGTTCGTCGTACTCGATATGTTCCGTTTCCACCATTGGAGCCGGTTCGAACATCTTACGATTAGACACTACGTTGACAACGTTGCGCTCTATCTCACTAACGCGCTTAGAATCGACGCCGAGCACTTGACCGTCATCGTCAACGCCAAGATAAATGCTGCCACCAGAACGATTGGCGAATGAGCATACAGTCTCAAAAGTATCCGTATGAGGCAATTCGCTGCAGCGCTTGAACTCGACCATAGATGATTCACCGGCCTGCAGCACTTGCATAAGTTCATCCTGCGTCATCGCATTCCGCCCTTCATAGCGATAATTCATACATTAGGACATGGCACTTATCGTATTTTAGCATCTAATTAGTACATTAGGACATTGTTTTATGTCCTAATGTACTAATTAGGCGGCTAATTGTACTAATAATTGCACACTGATGTACTAATCCGATGATCGAATGCACTAATTGTCCGCACAAATGCACTAATCGGATGACCGAATGTATCAATGAGACCTATAGGCAGCCGATTGGCTGACGATCAGCCCAGTCATTGGCTATCGGCCGCTAGCCAGTCAGCCGCCAACAGCCAACAGCCACCCAACCAATAGCCGCCAGCCAATCAGCCCGTCCAATCACTCCTTGTGTTCCAGTGCGGCCTTCAAATCGCGGCTACGGTAGCGTTCGCGCAGCATAGAGAATCCACCGAAGCCCACAAGCCACACCAGGCCGGCAATCGCGGAATTGCGCGTATCGTCCGCAAGGAACAACGTCAGGTAGATGAACACGAAGAACACGATTGCCACCGTATTGAGCACCTTCCACGCGGGCATGACGAACCCGTCCGGAATGAAATCAGCGGAACGGCGGTACCTGCGATGCGCCAGCAGCGTCAGGATGTAGATGAACAGGAACACCGCGGAGCTGGCGGACGAGAACAGCACGAACGCTCCGGACACACCGGGGATGGCGTTGACGATCGGCGACAGCAGTATCAGCGCCGCGGACACCAGGATGGCGCGGGCCGGCACCTTGCGATCGGACACCTTGCCGAGCTTGTTCAGCATCGGGTTCGGCGACACCTCGGACAGCTGGTACAGGTGGCGGCCAGCCGAGTACAGCAGCGAGTTCAGCGCGGAAGATGCGGCGGTGATCACCACGAAGAACACCAGCGCGGACGCCCAATTCAGCCCGGCGTACTGGAACACCATAATGAACGGGGAGGCAAAGGAGCCGTCCTCGTTCGGCTTGAACGAGGTCCACGGCACGATGCACATGATGGCCACCAGTGCGCCCACATAGAAGATGAGCACGCGCACGATAATCTCGTTGATGGCCTTGGGCAGCACCTTGCGCGGATTCTTGGTCTCGGAGACGGTGACGCCCACGAATTCAATCATCTCGTAGGCGAAGAACACCATCTGGAAGCTCATGAGGAAGGCCATCCAACCGTTCGGCGCGAACGAGAAGTTGGCGAACAGGTTGTCGAATCCGGCGTGGCCGGCCGGGCTCACGTGGTCCACGCCGTGAATCTGCACGGCTGGGTAATGGTAGCCGATCACGATCATGACCACGGCGGTGGCGATCATCGCGCAAATCAGCGTGATCTTGATCATCGAGAACCAGAATTCCACCTCGCCGAACACCTTGACGGCAATCAGGTTGATGGAGACCAGCGACACCAGGAAACACAGCTCGATCAGCCATTTCCAATGGGTCAGGTCGATGCCGAACGTGTCGAAGAAGGTGATGAAGTACGTGGAGACGGCCGTGATCTCGGTCATGCCCAGCAGCACGAGCGCGGCCCAATACGTCCAGCCGGCGAAATGCCCCCACCCGTTGCCAAGGTAACGGGTGATGAAATTGATGAAGGTGTGCTGGCTGGGGTCACGGTACATCATTTCGCCGATGGCGCGCATCAGGAAGAACATGATGACACCGACCAGAATGTACACGAAGATGATCGAGGGGCCGGTTAGCGAGATTGACTTGCCCGAGCCCAGGAACAGGCCGGTGCCGATGGTGCCGCCAATGGCGATGAACTGTACGTGGCGATTGCTCAGGCCACGCTCCATCTCGTTGGTCTGGTCCAGGCTTTCGACAGACTTGAGTTTGCCCGTAGCCTGCTGTGTACCACCATTCACATTCGTATCGGCCATACTGATTTCATTTCTCTTCTCTGCCGCCCGATTGTTACGCACCAGACGCGATACTCGTTCAAAACAAGTTCAAACTGTATCACCGAAATATGTCACGAAAACCGCTCAGCTCAAGAATACATGCGATGATACTGTAAATATTCCGCCAAAAAGTTCAATTCATCAACACCAAATTGAACTTCTACCTCTATTCCACGGACTTGAGCGAGCTGACCGGGTCTACGCGATCGAGCACTGGGTTGGTGAACAGCTGCACCAGCAGCGCGAACGCCAGCGTCGCCACCACGGCAATCGCATAGCTGTACCAGTGCACTTCCACTTCGAAATACAGCGACGGCATATTCAACGCAGCAGTCAGTAATCCGCCTATCCACCTGCCAAGCGGCAGACCAACCACCACACCCATACCGGTCAATATCATCATCTCGCGGTTCACGTAGTTGTGCACCTCGCGGTCATAGAAGCCCAGCACCTTCAGTGTGGCCATCTCGCGGATGCGTTCGGACACGTTCGTATTGGCCAACGTAAACAGCACCACCAGCGCCAGGCCGCCGGCGAGCCCCACAATCAGCGCCACCACGGCACCCATCAAATCGAACTTAAACGTGGCGGCCAGATGCGCACAGCTCACGGCCTTGAGCACCGACGATTCCTCGCCCAACCGATCCGCATATTCGGCCTGTTCGGTCTCGGAACCTTTCAGCTTGGCGAGCATCGCGTTCCACGTCAAGGTCGAGGCAGTGCCATCTCCCGAAGCCGAAGACGTCACACCGTCGGCCGCAAACTTCTGGTCGTACAGTCGCTCACTGATGTACACATCAGAGCCGATGAGGTTGCGCGTCACCGCCGCAACCTTCACCTTGGCCCGCCCGCTGCCGCCATTGCTCAACGTGACGGTGTCGCCCGCATGAATATCCAACGAATTGGCTGCGGACTTCGCCACAATCACACCACTATCGTCCAGCGCTACAGTGCCGCCACCCGCTTTGCCGAAGATATTGGGCAGCTCGAACCACCCATCGTCACCGGCCTCTTCCAGCGTGACCATGTCGTTCAGTTTGTTCAACGAATTGTTGGGCACCGTCATCAGCTGCACGGTTTCGCTTTCCTGCGCCGCATTGCTCATCTCGCCGCTATCCACGCGCAGATTCAGCGTTTCGGTGGCCCGGCCATCTTGTGCCACCTGCTTGCGCATCGCGGCGGCGTCATCGTCATTGGCCACCACCATCAAGTCATACTGGTAGATCTGCTCATATTGCTTGACGCCAGTCGTGTCGACGGTGTCGTTAATCGCAAATCCGCAGATAATCAGCGCTGTGCAACCAGCCACGCCGCCCACGGTCATAATCAAACGCGACTTGAATCGGAAGATATTGCGCGCAGTGACTTTGCCGAGGAAGTTCAGCCGGCTCCATACCGGGCGAATCCGCTCCAACAATATGCGAGCGCCCGCCTTCGGCGCCTTCGGGCGCATCAGCGCGGCGGGCGTGTGCCGTATCTCCTCGCGGCAGGCGAGCGCGGTGACCACGCCCACACCGACCACGAACAGCACGATGCCGGCCGAGCCGTACAGCCAGTCGTATTCAAGTCGCACACCGGGCAATATATACAGTCCCTCAATCACCACCATCAGGAATGCCGGGATGCCGAGGAATCCGACCAGCAGACCGATGCCGCCGCCGACCAAGCAGGCGAGCAACGCGAACAGCAGATACCGGCTGGACACGGCGAGTCCGCCATAGCCGAGTCCAAGGTAGGTGCCGATAAGTCCGCGATCTTCCTCGACCATGCGGGTCATGGTGGTCAGGCTCATGAGCACGGCGACCAGCAGGAACACAATCGGGAATGCGCGGCCGATGGATTCGATGGAACTGACATCTGATTTGAGCGAGCTGAATCCGTCGATCGAAGCGCGCGTCTGCACATACCAACGTGCGTTGGCCACATCGTCGATGCGCCGTTGCTGCTTGGCGAATTCGCTTTCCGCTTCGCTTCGCATCGCATCGAGTGCAGACTGCGCATCATCCAGTTTCGCCTTGCCGTCCGCGAGCTGTTGTTCGCCTTCTTCCAGCTGCCGCTCGCCTTCTTCGAGCTGCTGCTTGCCGCTGGCCAGTTGGGCGGCCTGCGCTTCAAGTTGCGCCGACTGGGTTTCGAGGGTTGCGGCATTCGCTTCGAGTTCCGCGGATTTGGTATTGAGCTGTGCCTCTCCTGCAGCCGCTTCCTGTTCCTTGGCGGTCAGTTGCGCGTTCTGCTGGTCCAAGGTGGATTGTGCGGGGGCAATGGTTTCGTTTAATGTGCGCTGCAAATCGGCTTTCTGCTGGGCCAGACTGTCTCGCTGCGTTTGCAGTTCCGTTTGCTTGGCGGTCAGCTGTTGCCGCAGATCGCTGATTGACGGCACTTCAGGCAGGGTAATGCCAAGGCGCGCGAGCAGTTGCTTGATGGCCTGCCATGTGGGTGAGTTGAGGTCGATATTCGGGTCAAGTTGCGCCAGTAGATTGTTGGCCTGTTGAATCATGGGCAGCATCTGATCAATTTGTGCCACGCCTTGGTCGATTTGGGTAATGCCCTGTTCGATTTTCGTGCGATTGGCAGTCAGTTCCGTTTGCGCCGCATCGAGCTGTTTGCGAGCCGAGGTGAGCTGCGCTTTGCCCGATTCGAGCTGGGTGCGCGCTTCGGCTATCTGCTGGCGACCTTGCGCGATCTGTTGACGGGCCGATGCAATCTGCGCACGTCCATCGGCGAGCTGCCGTTCGCCATCGGTAATGGTTGTCCTGTTGTTCTCCAATTCGGTACGGCTATCTTGCAATGTCGTTTTGTTGGCTTCCAGCTCGGCCCAGTTGTCGTCGATCTGCTTCTGGGCTTCGTCCAGCTGCTCGTTGGCCTCGTCTTTGGCATCATCCAGTTTGCGCTGCGCGCTGGAGACGATCTGTTGACGACGGGCTTTCTGGCGTGTGGCCTGTATCTGATGTTCGATACGGTCGGCCACGGTTTTGATGGCTTCATCGTAGGCATCGGAAAACGTGTCAAAATCGGACGCACCAGTGACGGCAACCGATATCGCAGTGTATATATTGCCGGTCACGCCGTCGCTGGGCGCAAAGAACGTATAGTCCTCGGATGAGGTGGACCGGAAGGAGGTCATGCCCGAATAGCCGTCTGGATTGTTGAGGTCGCGCGGGTCGAGTACGACGCCGGTGATGGTGAGTTTCGTGGGGAACTGCGGGGATTGCTCGGCGTCGGCGTCCGTATTGGCGTCGGACTTCGCATCGGATGCCGAGGCATTGGCGGCGACACCTACCGTATCGGCATTATTGGAATCGTCAGTCTCCGTGGCCGCTACCGATATGACGGATGAAGAGGTGTCTTGTGGCGTCACAGTAATGGTGCCGCCAATCTTGAGTCCGCTATCGTTCAGGAATTGCTGCGTAACCGCCACTTCGCCGGCCTTGTTCGGCAGTTTGCCCTGCCGTATGTACGGCTGATCAAGCCCTTCGGTACCGATTTCCTGCATGGTCACGGTTTTCTTGGTGCCGTCCACCAACGTGGTCACCGTCTGAGAACGTTCGGGCTGCACGGTTTGCACACCGTCGATTCGGCGCAGTGCCGTTGCATCATCATCGGTCAGGCCGTATGTGGATAGCACCTGCAGGTCATGCAGTCCCTGCTGATCGTAAAAACGACCGGCCGCCAGAAAAGCATCGCGGCATCCGGCGTAGATGCCGGTCAGCACGGCCACGCCAAGCAGCGTGATGACGGCGATCGAGACGAACCTCTTCCAGCTGCGCAGCCAGCAACGCAACGTATCTTTGGCAAATACCGCAGAAACGCCCGCTCCTCGACCGCCGCTATCGTCGAGGTTCCGCCGTTTCACAGAATGTTTCACAGGTTGTTTCACGAATCGCCTCGCTTGTTTCACGGGGCGTTTCACAGAGTGTCTTGCAGTGAGCATCGCCAATCACCTACCATTCGATATCGGCGATGGGCCGCGGCGTTGCGTTGACCTCCTCGCTGGTCACCTTGCCGGAGCGGAAGCGAATCACTTTGTGAGCCATCGGTGCAAGCGCGGAATTATGCGTGATGATCATTACGGTCATGCCTTGTGTTTGGCAAATATCCTGCAGCAACTGCAGCACTTCCTTGCCGGTCTCGTAATCGAGCGCACCGGTCGGCTCATCGCACAACAACAGCTTCGGCTTTTTGGCAATCGCGCGGGCGATGGATACACGCTGTTGTTCGCCGCCGGACAGTTGCGCTGGGAAGTTGTCCATCCTCTCCCCCAGTCCGACTTTGCGCAGCGTTTCCCCTGGATCGAAATGGTCAGGGCAGATTTGCGAGGCGAGCTCCACGTTTTCCAGCGCGGTAAGGTTAGGCACCAGATTGTAGAACTGGAAGACGAAGCCGATATCGTTGCGCCGGTAGGTCACCAGTTCCTTTTTCCGCAGACCCGTAATATCGCGTCCGCCGACCACTACGCGGCCGGTTGTGGCGGTATCCATGCCGCCCAGAATGTTCAATGCCGTGGTTTTGCCGGCACCGGACTGCCCCAGAATCACGCTTAATTCGCCTTGTTCGGCGGTGAAGCTGGCCTCGTCGAGCGCGCGAATCACACTGCTGCCAGAAGGATATTCCTTGACCACATGGTCGAATTCGATATACGCCATCGCACACCTCCAACGCGCTCGTGGCAGCCACCTAGCCCCATAGGCCCCGCCAGAACTTCCTGCTATACTCAAGTAAAACAACACTGTGTCGGTTCTGCAACCAACAGTTGGATTGTGGGTTGTCGGAACTTGGGGAGAAGGCCATGTCCAAAGAATTGACGGAAAGCCGCCGCACCCGTTACACGAGACGTGCCATGCAGGACGCGCTTATCGAGTTGCTGCGCGATCAGCCGCTCGGCTCCATCACCGTTAAAGCGTTGTGCGAGCGGGCCGATGTGAATCGTTCCACGTTTTACGCGCATTATGCGAGCATCGAGGAACTGCTGCACGACATTGAAGACGAAACCATGGCCTGGGTCACCACCGCACTCGAACAGCTACTCGCCCAGCCAGATCCTGCCGGCATCGAGCATGTTATTGAGCGCATCTGCCAGTACATTGCCGACAATCGCAATCATCTCCAAGTGCTGATGAGCCCGAAAGCGGATATCGGTTTCCAGCAGCAGCTGCTGGGATTGATTTACAGCCAGCGCGGTGTAGGCGAACAGTTGCAATCTTCGGCGGGTTACCCAGCCGAGGCGCAGATGCGTATGCGATTCGCCGTGTCCGGCAGCATTGGGCTTTTGCAATACTGGCTCGCCACCGATCTCGCGGCCTCTCCCGAATCGGTGTCCCACACCATCTTCACCATGTGTACGCCTGCCACGCAGTGAGCACAGTGAATTCAGTGAACTCAGTGAAGCGTGCGGTTTCATAAGCATCGCTCGCTATAGCTTCGCCTGCTCACCGGCCGCGCCCACGCCCGCGCTTGCAATAGCGCACAAATAGACGATTGACCATTTCTGAGACGATACGGCGGCATAGAATAACGAACGTTGCGCATCACGGCAAGCCCCGCGTGCGCCAAACCCAAGAAATGTGAGAGAAGAGCACAATGAGTACTACTGATGCGCCTAAGAAGCCGCGCGAAACCGACGACGTGCCGGTGCCGGCCACGCTGCGCAAGTCATTGAAAAACCGCCACATCCAGCTGATTGCGCTGGGCGGCGCCATCGGAACCGGCCTGTTCTATGGTTCCAGTGAATCCATCGCGCTGGCCGGACCCTCGATTCTGCTCGCCTACTTGGTTGGCGGCCTCGCGATTTTCGCGATTGTGCGTGCACTGTCTGAAATGTCCGTTGAGGATCCGAAGGCGGGCGCGTTCAGCTACTATGCCACCCGCTACTGGTCCAAGCGCGCCGGCTTTATTTCCGGCTGGAACTACTGGTTCAACTACATCCTCGTCTCGATGGTGGAGCTATCAGTGGTGGGTTCGTTTGTGAACTACTGGTTCCCGGCGATTCCGACATGGGTGTCGGCGGCCGTGTTCTTGGTGATCATCTGCGCCGCCAACCTGCTGGGCGTCTCTAAATTCGGTGAGTTCGAGTTCTGGTTCGCCATCATCAAGATTGTGGCCGTGATCGCCATGATCGTCGGCGGCCTGGCCGTCATCATCTTCGCTCTGCCCACCGCATCCGGCATCAAAGCGAGCTTTGCCAACTGGTTCACCTTGGAAGGGGGCTTCTTCCCGAACGGTCTCATGGAGCAGACTAAGGACGGCACCTGGACCGGCCTGTTGATGGCGCTTGTCGTGGTGATGTTCAGCTTCGGCGGCACCGAGCTCATCGGCATCACCGCCGGCGAAACCGAGGACCCTCGTCGTACGATTCCCCGCGCCACCAATGACATTATCTGGCGAATTCTCGTGTTCTACATTGGCGCGCTCGGCGTAATCATGGCCGTAATACCGTGGAACACCATCGGCGGAGACGATGTTCCCAGCCCGTTCGTGCAAATCTTCGATTCCGTGGGCATCCACGCGGCCGCCGGCATCCTCAACTTCGTGTGCCTGACCGCTGTGATGAGCGTCTACAACTCCGGCCTGTACGCCAACTCCCGCATGCTGTATTCGCTGGCCAAACAAGGCAATGCACCCGCGTATCTGGGCAAGCTCAACGCCAAGGGCGTGCCGGTGACTGGCGTGCTGACGTCCGCCGTAATCACCGCTATCGCCGTGGTCGTGGTGTTCGTGTGGCCTGAGTTCGCGTTCAACTATCTGATGTCGATTGCCACCATCGCCGGCATCATCAACTGGACGATGATTATGTTCACCGAAATGAAGTTCCGTAAGGTGGTCGCCGCGGGCGGCGCTCCCGAGGATTCCGAACTGGCCGGCAAGTCCGGCAAGGAAGCGCTCGACGCGATTCACTTCAAGCTGCCGTTCGCTAAGGTGACCCCGTGGGTGGTGTTGGCGTTCTTGGCACTGGTGGTGGTGCTCATGTGCTTCTCCGCCAGCTACCGCGTCGCCGTCATCGCCGGCGTGATCTGGCTCGCCATTCTCTTCGCCGCCTACCAGATCACTCAGGCGAAGAGATAAGCCCATTACCATGTTTGGTAGGCCCCGATGGTCGGGGCCGGGTCGCCGGTTCCGGTATGACTTTCCTGCCCTGTCGTCGATGATCCGGGGGTGTTGTCGCCGGGAACGGGGACGCCCGATGACCGCTGATAGGAACCAGGCCGGCTACACGGACGCTTCAGGGGCGCATGGCGCAGGTCTCGTCGTAATGTGGGTGCGGCGCGGGCGTCCGGACTCCTCCGAGCCCGCGGCGACCGGAAAACCTTCATGACGGGAGGAACGATGATGACCCCGGACGACATCGACGTGTGGGTCGGCCTGGACGTGGGCAAGAGCGCGCACCACGCGCACGCCCTCGACCATGACGGGAACACCCTGTACGACAAGCCGTTGAAACAGGACGAGAAGGCCATCCGCACGATGCTGGGCAAGCTCTCCAAGCATGGCCGTGTGCTGCTGGTCGTGGACCAGCCCAACACCATCGGCTCCCTGCCCCTGACGGTGGCGCGGAACATGGGGATCGCGGTTGCCTACCTTCCCGGCACGGCCATGCGCAGGACCGCGCAGCTGCTGCCCGGGGACGCGAAGACCGACCGCAGGGACGCGCATGTGATCGCGTGGGCCGCGCTCAAGCTGCCCGAGACGCTCAGGGACGCGGGCCCGGATGACGAGACCCTCGCCGCCCTGAAGCTGCTCGCCGGCCACGACGAGGACCTCGCCCACGAATCCACCCGCCACGTCAACCGCCTGCGGAGCCTGCTGCTGCAGACCCACCCCGCGTTCGAACGCGCGCTCAAGGGCGAGAGAATCACGCGCGACGCGACGCTCGCGCTGCTCGAACGATACGGCGGGCCCATGGGCGTGAAACGGGCCGGGATCGAGGACGTGAAGGACTGGGCCAAGTCCAACGGGCTTCGCGCCGGCCGCATCATCGACGACATGTTCAAGGCCATCGGC
>ENA-OZAG01000901-OZAG01000901.1-human-gut-metagenome-genome-assembly--contig:-NODE-901-length-13335-cov-4.128238_pt1 | contig 13335 bp, 10 predicted proteins | sample MGYA00243300_ERZ653497 | MGnify/ENA primary metagenome ERZ653497 (study PRJEB26926, sample SAMN06164955) | human gut metagenome | biome: ENVO:00009003; feature: ENVO:2100002; material: ENVO:00002003...
ATCGCTCAGTGTCTCGTGGGCTCGGAGATGTGTATAAGAGACAGGATGCAGGAGATCGAATGCTCGTCGGCCTTGCCGCCGTACATCACCACAATGCGCTTTTTTGCCATATCTATAGCCTTTATTCCTTAACTTTTATGACTTTTCAGGATTTTTGCCAAGCATCCAGCATACAAGCCGGCTGCTACTCCTCGGTGATGCCTTCGCCGAACAGTTCGGACAGCATCTGCGCGCAGGAGATGCCGTCGTCCAGCACGTGGCTCATGGCCGTGGCGAGCGGGGTCGGCACACCGTACTGCTTGCCCAACGCCACCACCGCGTCGGTGGTCGGCACGCCTTCGGCCACGCCGTTGCTCACCTTGGTGGCCTCTTCGACGCTCAGACCCTTGCCGAGGTTGGAGCCGAACGTGTAGTTGCGGCTCAGCGGGGAACCGCAGGTGGCGATGAGGTCGCCCACGCCGGCAAGTCCGGCGAAGGTCTTCGGATCGGCTCCGGCCGCCTCGCCCAGCGCGGTCAATTCGGCAAGGCCACGGGTTTCAATCATGGCCGCGGTGTTCTCGCCGTAGCCTGCGCCACGGGCCATGCCCACGGCGAGCGCCACCACGTTCTTGAGGGATCCGCACATTTCCAGGCCGATCACGTCGCGTGTCACGAAGGCGCGGAAGTAGTCGGTGGTGCAGGCGGTCGCGATTTTGCGCGCGTTGTCGATATCCGCGCAGCCGACCACGGTGGCCGCCGGCTCACGGTCGGCGATCTGCTTGCTCAGATTCGGGCCGGAGATGGCCGCGAAGCGTTCCGCCGGCAGGTCGAGCGTTTCCATGACGACTTCGTCCATGCGTTTGCCGGTGGTGCGTTCGATGCCTTTCATCAGGGAGGCCACGAGCGCGGTCTCGGGGATGAGTCCCTTGAATTCGGTCAGTGCCACGCGTGCGAACTGCGCGGCGATGGCCACGATGACGATGTCGGCGTTGGCCACGGCTTCGGCGCGGTCTCCGGTGGCGGTCATGTTGCTGGGCAGCGTTTCCACGCTGGGCAGGCGCACACCGTTGTGGTGATGGTCACGAATACCTTCCACGATTTCCGGTTCGATGGCCCACATGGTCACGTTGTTGCCCGCGTCGGCAAGCACTTGACCGAAGGCCGTTCCCCAAGCGCCAGCGCCCAGTACCGTCACATTCGCCATGAATTTTGCTCCTTGGATTATTTGGATTGCTTTTTGCGGCCGAGCGTATGCCACATCGGCCGCCGCTTTCAATCGACGTTGTCTTATGCTACCGCCGGCTACGCACACCGGCCGCGTGTTCCGGTCGCACGCGTATTTTGTTCGCCGCCGGAACGGGTGTGTGGGGGAAAATCAGTCTTTCACGCGACTCATGGTGCAGTAGTCCCAGTAGCCGTCAGGTGCCTGTTCGCCGCGGATTTCGGCCATGATTTCGGTCATGCGCACGCGGATGCGGCGGGTCAGTTCGTCGGCGCGGTCCGTCGGCACTTCGTCTCCCCAGGAATCGCAGCCGTCAAGCAGGTCCGCGTAGTCGAGCGCTTCGTCGTAGCACATCACCACGTTCTTGCGCGGCCACGGCCACCAGTGGTTGATGCTGGCCGCGCCCCAGGTCACGGCACAGTACAGCGGCACCTGGCAGCCGAGTCGGCGTGAGGATTCGAGGGCGATCACGCCCACGCCGTTCTTCATGCTCATCGGCCATTTCTGCGGATCGCGCGTCACGGTGCCTTCCGGCCATACGGTCAGCGGACGGCCGGAAGTGAGGATTTCCACGGACGTTTCCTCGATGGCTTTGGCCTTGCCCGCGCGGCGCTGCACCGGCTGCATGCCGACCAGTTGGAACCATTTGCCGATCAGCGGCCATTTGGCCATTTCCGCCTTGGCCATGTAGCGAGGGCGGCGGCCCTGATGGAACAGCGAGACCATCGGCACAAACACGTCATACATGGTCACATGCGTCGCAGCGGTGATGAACGGGCCGGTTTCCGGCACGTGTTCCAAGCCCCAAGCCTTCACTTTGCTGTGATTGCGCAGCACCACGTCGCAGCCGGTCAGCAGGCGATGCGTGGCTTTGGGATTCTGCGCTTCGATTTCCGCGGTGTTGGCCTTGCGTGGACCGGTCGGGAAATCGTGGGTCGGGTCTACAAGATGATGCTTCCGCGCGAGTTTTGCGACTTGCTCGTCGCTCAGCGGCTTCACTGCGGAGCGCGGCGACGGTTTTCCTTTGGATGCCATGGCTTCCATTGTGCCACCGGCCGCCGATACGTTCGTCATCGATGTTTTCCGCGTTATCTTGCTTTTTACTGCCTCATGCCATCGTTTTCTGCATCATTTGGCCGTCAAATGATGCAGAAAAGACGGGCGATAAGGCAGAAAAGGGAATGTGCGGAAGATGCGGAAGGCACGGAAAGCATGTTTGCGATTGCGGCGGCGGCAATCGCGGATAAAACAAAACCGGCACCCGCGCAAGGCGAGTACCGGTGAAAGCAACATGGGCGTTCGACGCGACTGTCAATCGCAACTGTTCAATTGCGAATCATCAATCACGATTGGCCAATCGCAATAAATCAGCCGCAGCCGATTCATCGAACCAATCGCAGCGAATCAGTCGAAGTCGGCTCCGAGGGCTTCCAACTTGCCGCGGAAGTCGGCGTAGCCACGGTCGATCAGGGAAATGCCCTGCACGTTGGACGGGCCCTTGGCTGCGAGCGCCGCGATCAGGTGGCTGAAGCCACCGCGCAGGTCCGGAACGTCGATGTCACGGCCGGTCAGCGGGGTCGGTCCGAAGATGACCGCGGAATGCTTGTAGTTGCGCTGCTGGAAGCGGCACGGCAGGGAGCCGAGGCATTCGCGGTACAGCTGAATCGTGGCGCCCATCTGCACCAGCGGCTTGGTGAAGCCAAAACGGTTCTCATACACGGTCTCATGCACGATGGAAAGGCCGTTGGCCTGGGTCAGCGCCACGACGAGCGGCTGCTGCCAGTCGGTCATGAAGCCCGGGTGCACGTCGGTTTCGATGGCGACCGGCTTCAAGTCTCCGCCCGGATGCCAGAATCGGATGCCCTTGTCGGTGATGTCGAATTCGCCGCCGATCTTGCGGAACACGTTCAGGAAGGTCATCATTTCCGGCTGGGTGGCGCCCTTGACGAAGATGTCGCCATGGGTGGCGAGCGCGGCGGACGCCCAGGAGGCGGCCTCGATGCGGTCGGTCAGAGACGTGTGCGTGTAGCCCTTGAGCTCCTTGACGCCTTCGATGCGGAACGTGCGGTCCACGTCCACGGAGATGATGGCGCCCATCTTCTGCAGCACGCTCACCAGATCCATGATCTCAGGTTCGATGGCGGCGCCGGAAAGCTCGGTCTTGCCTTCGGCGAGCACGGCGGCGAGCAGCGTCTGCTCGGTGGCGCCCACGGACGGGTACGGCAGGTGGATCTTCGCGCCATGCAGACCGTTCGGAGCGGTGATGTGAATGCCGTCCTTGTGTTCCTTGTCGACGTTCGCGCCGAGCTTGCGCAGGGTTTCCAGATGGAAGTCAATCGGACGACCGCCGATGTTGCAGCCGCCGAGCGCCGGAATGAACGCCTCGCCCAGACGGTGCACCAACGGGCCAGAGAACAGAATCGGAATACGGGAGGAGCCCGACAGCGTGTCCACATCGGCCACATCGGCCAGCTGAACATGAGAGGCATCGATAGTCACAATGCCCTTTTCGCCGTTCACGTCCACATCCACACCGTGCAAACGCAGCAAATCAGAGACCACGTGCACATCACGAATCTCCGGCACATTCTTCAGCACTGACTTACCCGGAGCCAGCAGCGCGGCCACCATGGCCTTGCTCACAAAGTTCTTCGCGCCACGCACCTTGATCGTGCCATTCAAAGGCTTGCCGCCCTCGACATGCAACACGTCATCCGGATTCTCAGCCACGCCACTCTCCTCAATCAATCAAGATTCAAAAAATGCTACCGTCCAGTTTGCCATAAGCCATGTGCCGACTCCGTGAAATGCACCCCAGCCGAACTTTGATCACCGTGCACAACGGATCCCATACCCCCCGTCGAATCAAACCGATAACGTGATCTTCCTCACATTTGCCGCCACGGCGTTCTCCATACTTCTACGCTACGATTCAGGGCAATGGCATCAGACGCCATGTCCACAAGCAAAGGAGCATTCATGACCACAGTCGCCGTCATCGGCTGCACGCACGCCGGCACGTTCGCCACCACCTCGATTCTCGCCGAGCACCCCGATTGGACCGTCCATGTTTTCGAGCGCAACGGTACGCTGTCCTTCCTCTCCTGCGGCATCGCCCTGTGGGTGGGCGGCCACGTATCCGACCCGAAGAAAATGTTCTACTCCTCCCCTGCCGCTCTGGCCGAAGCCGGCGCGACCATGCATATGCGCACCGACGTGACGTCCGTGGACCTCGACGCCAGAACCCTCACCTACCGCGCGCTGGACGAGGCCGGAGACCCCGCCGAACAGACCCTCGCTTTCGACAAACTGGTCGTGACCACCGGCTCGCGCCCGGTCATCCCGCCGATCCCCGGCATCGACAGCCCGCATGTGCTGCTGTGCAAGAACTGGGATCACGCCATCGCCATCAAGGAAAAGGCGAAAACCGCCAAGTCGGCAGTGGTGATCGGGTCGGGCTATATCGGCGCGGAAATCGCCGAGCAGTTCAGCGTCACCGGCGTCAAGACCACGCTGGTCGACGGCCTTGATCGCCCGCTGGCCAATAATTTCGATAAGACCATCACCGATCAGGTGGCGGCCGCGTTCGAGGAGCACGGCGTCACGCTCGCGCTCGGCCAGAAGGTGGTCGAGTTCCGCGACAATGACGACGACACCGTCACTGTGGTCACCGAAAAGGGCGAGTACACGGCCGAAATGGCGATTCTGGCCGTCGGCTTCCTGCCGAACACCGACCTGCTCAAGGGCAAGGTGGACATGCTGCCGAACGGCGCGATCGTGGTCGACGACTACATGCAGGCGTCCGCGCCGGGCGTGTACGCCGCCGGCGACTCCGCCACCGTGTTCTACAACCCCACCGGCCAGCACGATTACATTCCGCTGGCCACCAACGCGGTGCGCCAGGGCCTGCTGGTGGGCCGCAACATCGAGACGCCGACCGTGAAGTACATGGGCACGCAGGCCACGTCCGCCGTGCAGCTGTACGATCTCTCGCTCGCCGCCTCCGGCCTGACCCGCGCCGGTGCCGAACGCCGCGGGCTCACGGTCCGCGAGACCTCGCTCACCGAGGATTATCGCCCGGACTTCATGCTCACCACCACCCCAGTCACGTCGATTCTGACCTGGGACCCGGAAACCCGCAAGGTCAAGGGCGGCCAGTTCTGTTCCAAGGCCGATATCTCCGGCGCGGCAAACGTGATTTCCATGGCGATTCAGGCCGGCTTCACCATCGACCAGCTCGCCAACGTGGACTTCCTGTTCCAGCCGAACTTCGACAAGCCCGTCTATTACGTGGGTGCCGTGGCCATGAAGGCGGCGGCTGAGTAAGACGGCTGTACTCACCGCAAAAAGAAACCCCGGCGTGATGGGCGCCGGGGAGAGAAAGGAGAGAAGAAGAAGAAAGAGGTTAAGTTATGCAGCTTGTTCGGCCGTGATTACATATAACAACACCAGTTTCAATGCAACGTGGGCACTGGCTGGGAATTGTCTGGGAATCACGGCCCGTACAGGCTGTTTCTTGTTTTGGAGCCGATTTACCGGCTCGCCTTGATCTTGTGGGCCAGCTCGGCGTCCCACATCGCGCCGGTTGCGGACATCACCGAATCCGCGCCGGCGTCACGGTACGCCTGGTAGTCGGCGGGCGAGACCACGCCGCCGACGCCGTTGATCGCGAAATCGAGCCCGAGCTTTTCACGAATCGCGGCCAGACGGGCGACCATGTCGAGGCCGGCGCCACGAATCGCATTGCCACACACGCCGGAGCGATCACGGCCTGCACCGGGCAGGGCCTGATTGCCATTGGCATCGACCAGTTTGGCGGAAATCGTATTGATGGTGCTGAATCCCTGCACAGTGCCGTGGCCCACGGTGGAACGCACCATGAGTTCAAGGTCGCCGTCGCTGGGGATGTAGGCGAGCTTGACCATCAGCGGGATGTCGCCGATCTCCTGCTTCACGGCCTCGGTGATGCGGCCCACGAGCAGCGGATTGTGGCATAGCAGGCGGTTGTGGCCCTCGTTGGGGCAGCTGGTGTTCATCACCATGAGCTTGGCACCGGTCTCCTTGACCAGGCGGGCGGTAGTGGCATGGTCGGCGATGTATTCCTCCTCGCTCATGCCCTCCACACGCGAGCCTTGGAAGCTCGGGACCAGCACTTGACCGGGACCGGCGGCCTCGATGGCGGCGCGCATGTCCGGCTGCCAGACGTCAGGGCTCTGCGAGGGCACACCGAAGCTGTTGGAGATGGAAATCGGCTGTTCATAGTTGGTGTCGGCCAGCACGCCTTCGTCCAGTTCGGCGCTGCCCGGCGTCAGTGAACCGTCCGCCGACTTGGGGTGTACGGCGAGCACGTTCGGGAACGGGTTGCAGCCCCAGGCGCGCGAACGCACGGTTTTGTAGGTCGCCAGATCGAAACCCATGTGGAAAGCGGCCGTGGTGAAACGGCTGTTGAGCAGCGGGCCTGCGGGAATGCCGAAAGGCAGATTGACCGGCTGGCCCAGGAAGGAGGCCGAGGCACCCTCGCTGGTGGTTCCGGCGGCATCGGCACCGTTGCCATCCTTCAGCGCCTCGGCGAACGCGCCGAACGGCCCTTGCTCATAGTTGTCTTCGTAGCTGCGGCTGACGTCGTAAAACGGCTCAAAATCACTCATGCTTCAACGATAAGCCAACCTACATGCGTACACGCACACTCAACCCACCATCGCGCCGTCAAACGAAATAATGGCGAAAGCGGCATTGGCTACCACAAAGATGATGAACGTCGGAGCTGCCCAGCCAAAGTACGTGTCTGGAATACTACGATTCGTACGGTGATATTGGCGCAAACTTAAATAGTGCAAACACACCCTAGAAGAGATAGGAGGGAATGGCACTTTCTCGCGTTGTTGGTGGAAGTATTTGGGATGCTAAGCGAGTTGCCGCATTGGAACCAGACGATTGCGTGAAGTGACCCTATACGTAAAAGGTCTCACTGGCGAGAGCCAGTGAGACCTTTGTCTGATGCGATGCGAGCGACCCAATAATCTCAATCAGACACAGAGCCAACGGCCCTGGGCCTGCAATTATGGACTCGCCTTTCGGCGAGGCTCAATGCTGGCCTCGCTGCTGTCGCAGCTCGGCACAGGGCCTGCTGAAAGCCCACCGGGCTTTCAGCAGGCCGATCGCGGCTAAATAATGCCGCGATCGGCCAACGGCCCTGTCCAGTCTGCGTCCTCAGGCTCGCGGGCGGACTCGATTCTTTCTTCGGCCCAGTGTTTGGCGGGGATGGTCTTGGGCTTGAAGGGGAACTTTTCGGCGCGCATCTTTTCGTAGGCGGCGATGTCGTCCTCGTGCTGCAGCGTCAGATCGATATCGTCGTAGCCGTTCATCAGACGCCAACGCACGTAATCGTTGACCTCGAACGGCAGGGTCACGTCGCCGCAAGTGACAGTGCGGGTCTCCAGCGAGACAGTCATCTCACGACCAGGCTCTTCCTCCAGTAGCTTCCACAGGAGTTCGACGGACTCCTGCGGCATAATCGCGGCCAGCACGCCGTTCTTGGCGGTGTTGCCGTAGAAGATGTCGGCGAAGCTCGGCGCGATGACCACGCGGAAACCGTAATCGTGCAGCGCCCACACGGCGTGCTCGCGGGAGGAGCCGATGCCGAATTCGGGGCCGGCGACCAGAATCTGGCCCTTACCGGCGTATTCCGGCTTGTTGAGCACGAAGTTCGGGTCTCGGCGCCATGCGTAGAACAGGGCGTCATCGAAGCCGGACTTGGTCACGCGCTTCAAGAACACAGCGGGAATGATCTGATCGGTATCGACGTTGGAGCGGCGCAGCGGCACGCCCACGCCGGTCAGTGTGGTGAGTTTTTCCATAACAATTTTCCTTTCGGGGATCTCTCCCCCAGTCAGTCTTCGACTGACAGCCCCCTCGTCAGAGGGGGCTCATGCGTATTGACTCAGAGATCGGCGGGGGACGAGATTGTGCCGCGGATGGCGGTGGCGGCGGCTACGGCCGGCGACGCCAAATGCGTGCGCGAGCCCTTGCCCTGGCGGCCCTCGAAGTTACGGTTCGAAGTGGAAATCGAGCGCTCGTTCGGTACCAGCTTGTCCGGGTTCATGCCCAGGCACATCGAGCAGCCGGCATTACGCCATTCGGCACCAAAGTCCTTGAACACCTTATCGAGGCCTTCCTTCTCCGCCTGCAGACGCACACGGGAGGAGGCCGGCACCACGAGCACGCGGTGAATGTTCTCGGCCTTGTGGTGACCCTTCATGATCGCGGCGGCCTGGCGCAAATCGTCGATACGACCGTTGGTGCACGAACCAATGAACACGGTGTCCACGGCGATGTCCTTGATCGGCATGCCCGGCTTCAAACCCATGTATGTAATCGCACGTTCGGCGGCGGCACGCTTGGTGGCGTCGGCGATCTTGTCCGGCTCCGGCACGGAGGCGGTGATCGGCAGACCTTGGCCGGGGTTGGTGCCCCACGTCACATATGGACCGAGCTTGGTGGCGTCAATATCCACCACCTTGTCGAATACGGCATCGTCATCGGTCTTCAGCGTCTTCCAGTACGCCACGGCCTGATCCCACAGCTCGCCTTCCGGCGCGTGCGGACGGCCCTTCAGGTACTCGAACGTGGTCTCGTCCGGCGCGATCATGCCGGCACGCGCACCGGCCTCGATGGACATATTGCACACGGTCATACGTTCGTCCATGGTGAGGTTGCGAATCGCCTCGCCACGGTATTCGATCACGTAACCCTGGCCGCCGCCGGTGCCGATCTTGGCGATAATCGCCAGAATGATGTCCTTGGCGGTCGCGTCCGCGGGCAGCTTGCCCTCGACGTTGATGGCCATGGTCTTGAACGGCTTCAGGGACAGCGTCTGCGTGGCCATCACGTGCTCGACTTCGGAAGTACCGATACCGAACGCCAGCGCACCGAACGCGCCGTGCGTCGACGTATGCGAATCACCGCACACGATGGTCATGCCCGGCTGGGTCAGGCCCAGAATCGGGGCGAACGCGTGGACGATGCCCTGATCGGCGTCGCCCAGCGGGTGCAGGCGCACGCCGAACTCCTTGCAGTTCTTCTCCAAAGTCGTCAACTGCAACGCGCTCGTCTCGTCCGGGTTCGGGCGATCGATATCAACGGTCGGCGTGTTGTGATCCTCGGTGGCGATGAGCTGATCCACGTGACGCGGCTTGCGGCCGGCCAAGCGCAGGCCCTCAAACGCCTGCGGGCTGGTGACCTCATGCATGAGCATCAGATCGATGTACAGCAAATCAGGAGCTCCGTCGCCGCCCTTGCGCACCAGATGATCGGCCCAGACCTTCTCGGCCAGTGTCGTTCCCATAGTGATTCCTCCAAAATATTCCGCGCGAGGTATTGTGTTCGCGCCTTGTTCGTGGTATTAGCCTATGTGCTTGCGATGGGCCCGGCCATAAGCATGCCGGATATTGAGATACGGTCAAATGATGGCCTCAATATGACTCGGACCCGACTCGAACATGACCTAGTCATGACTCGGTTCCGCTCCAGACATGTCTCTTCGGCATCCACGAACGCCCTTTCAACTTCATGGCCACCCTGTGAGACACTTCCCCGATTTGCCATTTCACTATGTGAGATGGCATAATCGCCCTTATTATGACTGATTCCCGGGAAGAACCATTGAACAACAGCTTGACCAAGTCCGAGCCGGTTGAAGACACCACCGCCAAGGACGATGGGGAAATCCATTCCGGCGTTGGCGTCCTTGATAAAACTGTAAAGATTCTTGACGCACTGGAATCCGGCCCGTCCACGCTGGGCCAGCTTGTGGCCGCCACCGGTCTCGCTCGACCGACCGCACATCGTTTGGCTATTGCACTGGAACGCCACCGTTTCGTACTGCGCGACCAGCATGGCCGATTCGTACTCGGCTCCCGTTTCGCCGAACTTGCCGCCGCAGCAGGCGAGGATCGTCTGCTGACCGCCGCCGGCCCGATCCTGCAGACCCTGCTCGATCGCACTGGCGAGTCTGCGCAGATTTACCGCCGCCAAGGCGATCAGCGCGTGTGCATCGCCGCTGTGGAACGCACCTCCGGCCTACGTGATTCCATTCCGGTGGGTGCCATGCTGTCGATGGAAGCCGGTTCCGCCGCCCAGATTCTTCTGGCTTGGGAGGATTCCGACCGTCTGCACCAGGGATTGCGCCACGCCAAGTTCACCGCCACCAAGCTGGCCGCCGTACGCAAGCGCGGCTGGTCCGAGTCCGTGAACGAACGCGAAGAGGGCGTGTGCTCGATTTCCGCCCCGATCCGCAACGCCTCCGGCCAGGTCATCGCCGCCATCTCGATTTCCGGCCCGACCGGCCGCATGGGTGCCGCCCCCGGACGCCGCTATGCGCCGCTGGTGATGGCCGCCGGCAAGTACCTCACCGAGGCACTGGTCAAAGCCGTTCGCTGAAACATACCAGTCAATCCAACCGATAGCCCAACCGGCAGAAATCCCGCGTCACAACGAAAAAGGCGCGGGATTTCTGCCGTTTTGACGGCCTGAAACGGCAGAAATCCCGCGAGGTATCCGTCGAGACGCGGGATTTCTGCCACTAATACACAGCGGAAGGCCCCCGAAACCCCGAATACTTCGCGCCGCTTCCCGCCTCTATCAGGAACAGTTACCTGAATAAACCGGACAGTTGACTCCATAGCGACGGCTTGCGCAGCAAATCATCGCCCTCACCCTCGCCAGGCGCGGTCTGGTTCACCGCATAGGTGTAGGCGCGTTTGGAACTGGGCTTGCCCACCAGTTCGCCAAACTCCAGCAATTGCGTACGCGGCTCGTAAGGGTGACGGATATCAAATTCGATCAATCGCGTGGCACGTTTGGCCGGAGCCGGTCCGTATGTGTTGAATCCGCAGGTTGGCGTAGCGATAAGCAACAGACCCTCATGTTCGCCGACGAAACCGTTGCGATGATCATGACCAGCTACGACGCCGAAATACCCCTCGCGCAGCAATTCGAATTCGCCTGACGTATCAGGGCAGGATATGCCTTCTCCCAAATATCCGCCGGGCTGGGTTTGCAATTCGTCCAGCACGTAGTAGGTATCGGCGTGCGAACGATAGCCCTGCATGGCAAACGCCGCGTTGGCCGCCACCGGCTTCAGCACGTTGTAATACTCGGGCATCGGCATGTGCTGGAACACCATTGATTTCGCACCGATACGGTCGGGCACGGCGTTCAGGAAGGCGAGCGCTGCGGGCGATGGTGCGCCGAAGCCGCCGCCATGCACGTAATCGCCGGAGTCAAGAATGACCAGACCCAGCACATTGCGCGTATGGTCAACGTCCATAACCGGCAGCGCGAAGGTGCCTGGTTCACCGGAACCCACTGCGGATGCGGGGGAAGACACAGCAGAAGGCACAACAGCATCGGCACCAGCATCGTCAACGACGCCCAACGTATCAGCCTTCGCGGTAATCCCCGCACCGGAGCCAGTGGCACCAGACGGCGTCTGCACAGCGCCACCCGCTCCACAGGTATATGCAATCTGGTTCGGCAAGGTCTCACTCGGCGGATTGACACAACCGGGGAACTCACGATAGATACCGTCCAGTTCCGCATTGCTTAGCCCGCATTGGAAATCATGGTTGCCATACGTCACAGCCCACGGAATGCCGCGCGCCGCCAACGGCTCAGTGAACTGGCCAATGGCCTTGCGCACCAGCGCTCGGGTATGGTTCAGCGCGGATTCGGCAATAGGTTCGTCACACCAGCGACGTTTACGGAATGAATCGGCGAACGCCGGATCGTAGCCGGCGATCTGGTTGCCGGAGAAAATCACCAGATCAGGCCGTGTGGCATCAAGGCTGGCCTCAATCAGGGTGATGGTGTCTTTGGAGACTTTCGGCCCATCCTGAATGTCGGCAATCTGCAGCACGCGGAACTTGCCGGAATAGTGGAATTGCAGTCGTCCGAGACGCGCAGAGATAGAGACCGGACGGCCGTCTTCGGCATCGGCCGGCTTGATACGAGGTTTCGACGACATCCCCTCTGGCGTACGCTGTGTTTCCGTCATGCCCTCCACTGTACACACAAACGAAAAGGCCCGCCGGAGCGGGCCTTTTCTACAAGTTCAACTACTGGAGCAGAATCTCTGCACAACATCATCGTTGTAACGGTAAGTCTTTCCAATGCCCGTCCAACGTAACAGTCCTCGTGACCATACACTATTTGTGGGCTCTGCTCTGTTCAGTTGTTCTTGTACCTCATAATCTATTCATCACTCCCGTTTCTCGCAACCTGCAGAGAGTCGTTGTGCGTTTTTTATCACAACTGTTCAATCGCACTTTCTGGCTATCGGAAAACGAGCTGAACCGTTCACATCGAACCCGTCCGATGTTCGATTTCGTTCGTTTCACCGCCGCTCACGGCGTGTCGCGAGCGACGCTAGCACACTCAAAACCAACCAACACCGAACTAACATGAACACCCGTTGAATTCTGGCGCGTTCAGTCGTTTTCCGGCCACGCCAAAGCTTACGATATAAGCTATGGCACAGATATTTGACGCACCCTCGAAGGCAATTCTGCGCAGCCAAATCGCAGAGCATATTGCCGAAAACGACAACAACGACCGCCGCGTCGATCAGGAAGGCGAGGCACCGCTGCCCAAGGACCGTTTCTTCGACCGCGAGCTCAGCTGGCTCAAGTTCAACCAGCGCGTGCTCGAATGTGCGGAGAACGAAGACATGCCCCTGCTCGAGCGCGCCAACTTCGCCGCGATCTTCGCCTCGAACCTTGACGAGTTCTTCATGGTCCGCGTCGCCGGCCTGAAGCGCCGTATCGACTCGGGCATCGCCGTGCCGTCTGCCGCCGGCCTGAGCCCGCGTCAGCAGCTGCGCGCGATCAGCGAGACCGCACACCGTCTGCAAGACGAGCACGCACATTACACGATCGACACCATTCTGCCGGAATTGGAGAAGGAGCGCATCGTCCTGCTGACGTGGGACAAGCTCACATCCTCCGAGCAGGAGCGCCTCTCGCGCTACTACCGCCAGCAGGTGTTCCCGGTCCTGACGCCGCTCGCCGTGGATCCGGCCCACCCGTTCCCCTACATTTCCGGCGGTTCCATCAACCTGGCCGTGATTGTGGAGAACC
>ENA-OZAG01000914-OZAG01000914.1-human-gut-metagenome-genome-assembly--contig:-NODE-914-length-13139-cov-6.263834_pt1 | contig 13139 bp, 9 predicted proteins | sample MGYA00243300_ERZ653497 | MGnify/ENA primary metagenome ERZ653497 (study PRJEB26926, sample SAMN06164955) | human gut metagenome | biome: ENVO:00009003; feature: ENVO:2100002; material: ENVO:00002003...
TCGCGCCTGCGGCGGTCGCTTGCGACATCTACCTTATACGCCGCAGTGCGCATCCCTGCGGAGCGTTTTTTACTTTACAGGAAAGCAATTTCCTGTAAAGTAAAAAATCCGAAGAATCATAACATTTTATCTGCTATGATTCTCCGGATTATTTATTTCTTTACCAGAATTTACTTTTTCTCTTTTTTCTTTAAGGATGGAATATGAAGTTCCTTTTTCTCAGAGGCTTCCTCTACCGGCTCCTTCAGATGTACGATTTCATTGGTCTTTTCATCGACTTTTTCCAGGCGGATATATTCGTCCGTATCCTCCGGCAGCTTTCGCTTCCGCAGACAGTAATCCACGGTCTTATCAATAATATAATAGATGACTGCGAAGGTCGGAACACCAAGAATCATTCCGCCGATTCCAAAGAGTCCGCCGCCTACCATGATGGCAAATACCACCCAGAAGGAATTCAGTCCGGTGGAATCTCCTAAAATCTTCGGTCCGATAATATTTCCATCTACCTGCTGCAAAATAAATATAAATATCAGGAAATAGATTCCCTTAATCGGGTCTGCCAGTGCGATGATAATAACGCTCGGTATTGCTCCGATAAAAGGGCCAAAGAACGGAATAATATTAGTCAGTCCCACAAATACGGAAACCAGCAGGGTATATGGCATCTTCATAATCAGAAGACAGATATAACACAATACACCGATAATGGCGGAATCCAATAATTTACCGGAAATAAATCCACCGAATATTTCATTGCTCTTCCGGAAGGTGTCAATAATTACATTGCCCCGCACCGGCTTGAAAATGGCATATACAATCTTTTTGGACTGACCGATAAATTTCTCCTTCGTCATCAGCACATAAACAGATACGATAAGTCCGATGACTGCATTCATCAGCACCTTAACCATATTGATTACACCACTTGTAATGGATGTAATGTAAGTCTGGATGTTTGGCAGGAAAGACTCCTTTACCCAGTTTTCAAGGTACGTTACCATATCCATCATGTTCGTTTCTAAGGACTGTATGATTTCATTATCTGAATTTGTCAGTCCATTGAACCAGTCAATAAATGAATCCACCTGCTTTGGCAGGGAATTTACCATTCCAGAAATACTGCTGATTAACTGCGGAATCATCATGGCAAACAGCAGGATTACAATTAATACAAAGACAACTACGGCTCCACCGGTTGCAATACTTCTTGCAATCTTCCTGCACTTCTTCTCTTTCTGCACTCTTGGTTCTAAGAAATGCAGCAAATGCTTTTCAAAGAATTTCATAATTGGATTAATGAGGTATGCAATCACAAGTCCGAAGGTAATCGGCTGTAATACCCTCATTATAGTGTCCCAGCCCTTTGAGACACCATTGTACCGGTATATCATAAAGAAAAACATTGTGCAGCAGCAGAACAGTACAAATACCAGCACTGCAAGGCTGATGTACCAGCGCATCCCATGTTCTGTTTTCCCGCTCTTTTTCTTATCTTCTTCCATTCCGTTCTCCTTCTTTTTCCGGATATTATTTTCGGTTATAGTTAATGAGGCATCCTTTACGGATAATCTCTCTCTCCTCGTCAGTAAGGTCACCCAAGGTTAATGAGAACTCGGTTAACTGTCCGTCTTTTACGGCATACGCTTTTACTTCCGGAGCTTTCTCTTCTACTGCTTTGCGAATTTCCGGTACAAAGAGATAGTCTCCGTTGGCAAATGGCAGTTCTCCTTCTTTGATAATAAATGGAAGCATACCCCAGTTAATCAGATTGGAACGATAACGCTTGGTTGCATATTCGTTGGCAATGTTTGCCCAGCCGCCTAATACTTTCTGGCAGGATGCTGCCTGCTCACGGGCAGAACCGTCGCCTGGTTTTACTGCAAAAATGGTACTTCCGATTCCGGTATTCTCTTCATTGATATCCGGGAACTGTGTACGGATTGCATCTACAGCTGCCTTTAATTCCGGCAGCACAGCGTATGGTTCTTCGCCTGCTTCTCTTGCCGCTTCTGCCTTCTGTACTTCTTTGGCACGTCCAACGTATGCAGGGTCTTTTCTGGAAAGTGTGAACTCTGCCAGTCCCAGCGGATTAGAACGATAAGAAGATGTCTCTCCGGAAGGAATCAGCTCATCGGTTGTAGTTACCGGATCATGAATCTCGGATACTACCTTTAAGATGAGGTTATCGGTTAATGCTACCATCTTCGGCCAGTCTTTAATGTTTGGTCCCATCTGGATTTCTACGGATGGATCTGCTACACCATGGCTGTCAAAGACACGGTTCTCATATATGGTCTTATCAAAGAAATACTTCGGCTTGCTGAAGTTTACATCCACATCAGTTGCTGCGGTTAAATATCCCTTGTTTGCTGCGGTTGCTGCAATAGAACGGGCATCCATCAATGCTACGGATGCAATCTGGCCGTTCTGTACCTTGGAGCCTTCACGGTTCGGGAAGTTTCTGGTAGAATGCCGGATGGAGAATGCATTGTTAGCAGGTGTATCTCCTGCTCCGAAACATGGTCCGCAGAATGCAGTCTTAACGATTGCTCCTGTCTCCATTAATTTTGCTACAGCTCCGTTTTTCACCAGTTCCATGTAAATCGGGGTACTTGCCGGATATACGCTTAAGGTAAATTCATCCGGTCCGATGCTGCTTCCCGCTAAGATGTCTGCTGCATCACAGATATTTTCAAATCCACCACCGGCACAGCCTGCGATGATTCCCTGGTCTACATATAGTTTTCCATTGCGGACTTTATCCTTAAGATTTAAGTCTACTGCTCCATTGAAGCTTACCTGTGCTTTCTTCTCGCAGTCATCCAAGATGTCCATAAGGTTTGCATTCAGTTCTTCAATGGTATAGGTATTGCTTGGGTGGAATGGCATTGCAATCATTGGACGAATGGTGCTTAAGTCAATTTCAATCATGCCATCATAGTAAGCAACCTGTCCCGGATTTAATTCTTTGTATTCTTCTACTCTTCCGTGAATGTCATAGAATTCTTTCACTTTCTCATCGGTTGCCCAGATAGAGGAAAGACAGGTAGTCTCTGTGGTCATTACATCTACGCCGATACGGTAATCTACGCTTAAGTTTGCAACACCAGGTCCTACGAATTCCATTACTTTATTCTTTACATAGCCATTGGCAAATACTTCACCGATGATTGCCAGTGCGATATCCTGCGGTCCAACGCCTTTTACCGGTTCTCCGGTTAAATATACGGCTACAACGCCCGGCATATTGATATCATAAGTCTGCTCTAAAAGCTGTTTTACAAGCTCCGGTCCACCTTCGCCCATTGCCATGGTTCCCAGTGCTCCGTAACGGGTATGGGAATCAGAACCAAGAATCATTTTTCCGCCGCCTGCAAGCATTTCACGGGCAAACTGGTGAATAACCGCCTGATGAGGTGGTACATAGATTCCGCCGTATTTCTTTGCACAGGTCAGTCCAAACATGTGGTCATCTTCGTTGATGGTTCCACCGACTGCACAAAGGCTGTTATGACAGTTGGTCAGTACATAAGGAATTGGAAACTTTTCCAGTCCGGATGCTCTGGCTGTCTGGATAATTCCAACATATGTAATGTCATGGGAAGTCAGCTTATCAAATTTGATTTTCAGCTTCTCCATGCTGCCAGATGTGTTGTGGTCCTTTAAAATACCGTATGCAATGGTATTTTTTGCTGCTTCTTCTTTGCTTACCGCAGTGCCTGTCATGGATGCAATAGCTGCGGATGCTTCGCTATTGTCTTCTACTACGGTACATCCGTTTACGAGATATGCCCCTGTCTCATGTAACTTCATGAATGTTTCCTCCTGTTTTCTGAACTGATTACTATTTTATACCTCTTCCTATATAGGAAGAAATCGGCGGGGAAAAAGCCACCGCCGATACTCTTTTTCTAATTCGTTATTATAAAGAAACGTCTGTTAAAAATCAACCCTTTTCAAGGATTCCCCACGGTTTGCAAGGTTCCTTATTATGCCAGCGGAAAGGTAATGGTAACAGAGAATAAATCACCGTCCAGAGTTACTTCAAAGGTTCCGCCCATAATCGTGGTAAGATTCTGGGCAATGGAAAGTCCCAGTCCGCTTCCTTCCGTGGTTCTGGATTCATCTCCTCTTGCAAAACGCTCTGTCAGCTCTGCCGCACTTCCATGCAGTGGCTGCTCGGAAATATTTTTAATAGAGAAGATTACCTTCTGCTCCGATGTCTCCATGGTCACATAGACTCTGGTATGTGCCATGGCATATTTTGCCACATTGTTATAAAGGTTCTCTACCACACGCCAGATTCGTCTGCCGTCTGCCATAATGACAACGGATTCCTTCGGCAGCTTTGTAATCGTGGTCAAATCCTTGGCTTCGAATTTCTCATTAAATTCACCAGCAGTCTGGTAAATCAGTTCCACAAAATTAATTCTTGTCATCTGAAGTGTAATATTTCCGGAGCTGATTCGCGATGCCTCTACCAGATCTTCTGTAAGCTGCCTTAACCGCTGGGATTTTTCTTCCAGTACATTCAGATAATTCTGCATCCGCTCACTTTCCGGCTTCTCCATTTTCATAAGGTTTACATAATTCAAAATAGAAGTCAGCGGTGTCTTGATATCATGGGATACATTGGTGATTAAGTCTGCCTTCATACGCTCGTTTTTGGTATTCTCTTCCACCACAAGATGCAGGCTGTCTCCAATGCTGTTTACTGCCTCTGCCAGCTTTCTGCTGTCGCTGTGAAGATGCTCTAACGGAATCTTATAGGATAAATCTCCTTCCGTAATCTGTCTGATTCCCTTCATGATTTCCTGCTTCTGTACTACATCCCGGAGATAGATTACACCGATAACAATAATCTGAAGTGCCAGAAGAATTCCACCTAACAAATGTCTTCTCGTAAAGAACTGATACGCCAAAAACAAAAATAACAACGCATTAAATACAAAGGTAACAATGACACGCACCGATGCTTTCCATGTTCCAAGTACTCGCAAAGTGCTGACATATACCCAGTTGGTAAAGCTGTATTCCCAGAACACGCCGGCTTTCATCCGCCGGATAACACTGGTATAGAAAATCTGGAACACGCCGTCATAGATAAAGGAAATCACGCCTACTACCACAAGCATTCCCGGAATATCCCACTCATAGGATGCCGCAGAAAAACTTAACACCAATATCAGTACAGAAAATACAATAAATATCAAAAAGAAAAATTCTGTCTTAATATGGTCAATCCAGTTTAAATGAATCTTATCATCCTTATGATTACGTCCTGCTGCAAGAGTCAGATAAACCAGTGTTACAATCCAGCCCAAAAGACTTACCACAATGGTTACAATCGAAATCATGCCCCAGGGATGCAGCGTCATAAATTCCGATTTTGCTTTTGTAAATCCATCTTCATTTGGGAATGTGGTATCTACTGCCACCAGAAAAACTGCATTATTTCCTATGCCGGACATGGTTCCGTCAATGTATTTGTAATAATAATCTTCCATTCCCTTTACATTGCTGCGGAATTTCAAATCTTTATCATTACAGTAGAGATAGCTTCCCTTTTCTTTTCCGTAATCCAAAAGGTTATGTGCTTTGTCTCCGAATACATAAGAGGTAATATCTTCTTCCGTATCCTCTAACATATTTGTGTAGATAACCTGCTCATTTTCAATAAAGACATAAGATAAATTCGTCTCAGAATCATCAAATTCATTCAGTGCTTTCCGGTAGGCAGTTTCTTCCTGGCCGATACGGTCCAAGGTCTTTGCCAGTGCCTGATACAGCTCCTGTCCTTCCTCTTCCGTAAGCCTGCCCTCCTGTACGCCCTGGGCAATGGAAATACCGCTCTGTGGCAGATATTTTTCCTCGATTTTATCGGAATACTGTACATAACCTTCCTTCGACCATGCCACCAGATCACTTAAGGTATAATTTTCAAACTGTGCCTTGTCATTTTCCCCGTCATATTCTTCTGTGTTGGAGATACTGCTGTCATCATACATCCAGTATGCCGAAGCACCATTCCGCACCAGCGTCATGGTATAGCTTTCTTCTGCGTCGTTACGGATAATGCCGCTTCTTGCGTATTTGATAACATTGACCGGTTTCTCCGAATCGTATTCCCCGTTGGTCTCAAAATTTTTCCGGGTCATTAAGAAATTAGTCAGTTCCGTTACCTTCTGCTCATAGACATAGCTGTAGTAACTGGAATCCACATAGCTCTGATTCGTCAGATTATCCATGTCTATCATGTGCTTTCCGTTTAATGCCGCTACCATAAAGACGGACATCAGCAGCAGGACAGAAAACAGTAACTGCAGGAGAATAATGGTATTTTTCCATACATTTCCATAGTGTCTGTTCTTCATATTTGCTTTCCTTCGTTAATTCTTCTCAACTTTATATCCAACGCCCCATACTACTTTTAAGTATCTTGGCTCTTTCGGATTAATTTCAATCTTTTCACGGATATGACGGATATGAACAGCAACGGTGTTATCTGCACCAATTGCATCTTCATTCCAGATATTTTCATAAATTTGTTCAATAGAAAATACTTTACCCTGATTCTTTACCAGAAGCAGAAGAATATTATATTCAATCGGAGTAAGCTTCACTAATTCACCATCTACGGTGACTTCTTTCAAATCATCATTAATCATAAGACCTCCAACCTGATATACAGTCTCATTGCTTTCGCTGACATTGCCAAGCTGGGTATAACGGCGAAGCTGTGATTTTACTCTTGCTACCAGTTCCAGCGGGTTAAAGGGCTTGGTCACATAATCATCAGCACCGATGTTAAGTCCTAAGATTTTATCAGAATCCTCGGATTTTGCTGATAAAATAATAATTGGAATGCTACTTTCCTCCCGAATCTTTAAAGTTGCCCGGATACCATCCAGTTTCGGCATCATGACATCAATAATCAGAAGATGCACCTCATTTTTCTTAAGCATATCCAGTGCCTGTTCTCCGTCATATGCTTTCAAGACATGATAGCCTTCCTGTTGCAGGTAAATCTCGATTGCTTCTACAATTTCTTTATCATCATCACATACCAGTATATTCATTTCGTCCTCCTGTCCTCATGCTCTATCTTTACTGATTTTTGAATACTTCATACTGCGAACACATAAACTACCTCATAATTATCTATAGCGTATCAGATTTTTCTTAATAGGAAAAGCGTACTTTTCTTAAAAAACCTTTAAAATTGTGTTATACTATATTAAATTCGTATCTTTCATAGCATTTTGTTGTGAAAATATCTGTTTTATGATTGATTATTTTTGAAAGGATTGTTTATGAAGAAGCATTATACCTTTATTCCTTTAAAGGAAAAAGATTTATCCTCCTTCCGGAAAGCATTAATCAGCAGCCTGTGGTTCCGCCCCTGTGCCTGCCTGCTTGCCCTGATTGTCATTGGCATTATCGGTTACCGGAAACTTGCGGTGCTCACCAGTGAGATGTATTTTCTCATTCTCTATGGAATTGCTGCCGGTTTTATTCTCTACCGCATGATAAGAGAACTTGCCAATCTGCATCAGGTCAGCACCCTGCGTAAATCCAGCCTGCTTCCTTTTATTCATACTGCCAAAGAAGACGATACCTTCTATTCGGAGGAATTATCCGGCGGGTTTATTATCCAGACCGAGCCAATTAATCTGGTAGAGTTATCTACCAGCAAAGAAGTACTCGCTGAGCTTGCCGCCAACTGCGAAACTCAGAATCCACTCTTTGCTTATCTGGAATCCTGCATCAACAGCGGTGATGAAAAATTAATAAACAAAGGCGTCATCTATATTGAGATTATTAAAAAACAATTGGAAAAAGGAAATGTGGATATTCTTGCCACATATGACAAATTAAAAAATTGCAGGGAGGAACTTCTCTAAAGTCCTTCCTGCAATTTGGTTTACGTAGTTCTATTTCTTTTTGTTATCTTTTTCTTTTGCTTTCCACTTGAAGTACTCTGCATCCAGATCCACCGTAACTTCCGGAATCTCTTTCTTTCCCTCGGCCGCATCTTCCTCCGGTTCTTCATCCTCTAAAGGAATTCCTGCTTTCTTAAAGTATTCCGGATTAATCCGGATTTCCGGCTTGATTGCCTGATATGAGGATTTCTTTTCTTCCCTCGGCTCTTTCTTCTCTTTTTCACGTTCCTTTTCCAGTTCGTGGTTACGTTCTTCGATTAATTTCAGATACTTTTCGGTATCTACCATATCCTGAAGCTGGCTCTTAAGCTCTGACTGGTTCTCCCGGATAACCACCTTCTGGGTCTTCATATCATCCTGGGCTTTCTTCAGAATATCCTGAAGGGCATCTGTTGTATCCTGCATAATATGCTGTACCCGCTGAAGGGCATCATCGGTATACAACACAGCGGCTGCATAGACATCTTCAGCATTCCGGCTTGCTTTAAAAATCATGGCATCGCCTTTTTTGCGTGCCTCCCGTTCTGCCTTGTCCCTGCTCTGCTGTGTCACTTCATATTCATCCATCATCTCGTAAATACAGGCATTCAGATGATTGAGATATTCAAACATTTTCTTCTTCTCAACAATAATCTTCTCACCTGTATTGTCATAAAGTTCACTTCTGGATATTAATACATGTATATCCCGTAATACCCTCTCCAGTTTGTCCTGTGTACTCATGATATTCTCCCTTCACCTTGGCTATATATAGCGTACAATGTCCGAGCCTGTCTCTGCAAGACCTAATTCCACCGGTTCTTCTCCCGCTGCTTCTAACAGTTCTACCACCCGGTCGGTATCTTCTTCTGCCACCAGTATCAGCATTCCGATTCCCATATTAAAAATATTTCTCATCTGCTCTTTGCTGATATTACCATCTTTATGCAGCATATCGTAAAGTGGTGGAATATCTTCTTCCCGCTGCTTTATCACTGCACCGGCAGCATTATGCATCAGAGTATGTACTGCCTTATCAATACCTCCATGAGCCACCTGTACGCAGGATTTAATTTCTATCTCACTCTGAAGCAATGCTTCCATGGCATCCCGGTACATACGGGTCGGTGCCAGAAGCAGATCTCCTAACGTAGAACCTAATGATTCATAATAGATTTCCATAGAAGTCTTCGTCAGATATAATTTTTTCCTGGCTGCCACATAGCCGTTATTATGAAGTCCATTGGATGGAAGTCCAATAATAACATCTCCAGCTTTCACCGGTGCTATTCCTATTTTCTTCTTTTTCTCTACAACTCCGGCAATAAAGCCAACCAAATCATACTGGTCATAGGAGAAAATATCGGAAAGCTCCTTAATTTCACTTCCGGCATAAGTCACATTTCCCTGCCGGCAGCCATTTTCCATACCCTCTTCCATGTCCCGGATATATTCAAACTTAGGACGGGCACAGGAAATATTGTCATAAAAAAGAAGCGGTTTTGCTCCCATGGCATACATATCATTGATACAGACAGCTGCACAATCATAACCTACCGTGTCAAATCTCGACATTTCCGCAGCCAGCAGCAATTTTCCACTTACCGCATTAGTTCTTGATACCAGAAGCGGCTCATCATATTTTAAGAACTCTCCCAAAGGTATTTCATTTGTCAATTCTTTTAAGTCAAACTTATCTCGCACTCTCTAACTACTCCAAACTTTTTTCATCTGTTCTATAGCATACCACACTTCCACTCATGTGTTAACTTTTTTTCAATTTTCTTCTGCGGATGCGGCGTATGACTTTGACAATCAATACGATTATGAAAATCAGAACAAGGAGTACCACAAGAACAACTCCCACAATCATTGCTGCATATTTATTCGGATTTTTCAGTCTTGCGCCAAGGCTCTTATCATCATCTACCACCTTGCGGTCATGAAGTCCGTTATAATATTCCGGCATCTCTGCAATACCATTTTCTCCTTCTTCAAAGGATTCCATATAACGGGCAATGGATACCCATGCCTTTAATTCCTGGTCACCATCATAAATAATGCAGTCTTCAAAATCTTCTACTTTACTTCCATCTGCATTCTTTGGCACAATGGAAAGCAGTCCATATGACATATCCGTTACTGCACTAAGCATCTGGCCGCTGTAAAGGTCAGCTACGACGCAGTATAATTTGTCATCTTCAATTTCTTCTCTCTTATCATTCTTCGTCAGATATACATCTGTTACCCGGTTTAATATCAGACGGTTCGGATTATAGGTCATATTCAGTCCGGAGCAGTAAAGTCTTGCCGTTGTCATATAATCGGAAATGGAAGCATCAATCTCTGCTACCGTCTTTAATTCTTTTCCGGTCAGGTATACCTTAATCAGCGGGTAACCCGGCACACCATCTGCCCCGATTCCAAGGGAGAAGGAGTTAAAGACATCTGTTACCGTAACATCCCCCGGCACATAGGTATCACGGACAGTTCCGCTTGGAACGACTGCCACATCAATTTCTTCTCCATCATAATCCTTCGTATGGGTTGCCCCGTAAATATAGGCATCCGCCATAATATCTCCCAGATTATGTTCCGTATGCTTCGTATATAAATCATCTACTGACGCAAATTCATAATCATTTTCACACAATACTTCAGAAGCAGTGTATCCAAACTGTTTCAGGTAAGTATCATCAATATTGGCTTCAAAAGCATCTATCTTCTCCTGGGCCGCCTCATCTGCCTCAATATCCGGGCGAATCGGAATCAGGTTATAATCCTCCACCTCCCAGCGTCCTTCGGAATTCTGGGAAAGGTGCATACTTCCTACATTAATGCCATATTCTCCGGCAGATACAATAGCTGTATTTCCTTCGATAATCGGCTCTTCCAATGTGGTATGGGTATGTCCGCTGATGATAACATCCAGCTCCGGCACTGCCTTTGCAAGAAGTTCATCCTCGGATTTCTTCGGATCTTCACTGGTTCCACTGTGGGAGAGGCAGACAATCATATCCACATCTTCTTTTTCCTTTATGGCTGCCACAGTCTCCTTCACCGCCTCGATTGGATCTTTAAACTCAAGTGCGCAGGTTGGTGCACAGGAAAGGGAATCTTTGCCGAATACTCCAAGCAATGCGATTTTTACACCGCCCTTCTCGATGACTTCATAATCCTTTACCCCATAATGATCAAAGGCATCTTTTAAAAACTGTCTCTCATCATTCATCTCTGACCAGTCAACGTTACAGACCAGCAGGGACGGCACTACATCACCGCTGGCTGCCGCTGTATCAAGCATCTGCGCTAAGCCTTTGCTTCGATAATCAAATTCATGGTTTCCAAAGGTCGTTGCATCATAGCCAAGATAGCCTAACATCCGAAGCTCGGATGCCTCTTCTTCATAAACTGTCTGGAACAGTGTTCCCATGGAAAAATCTCCACCGTCTACCACCAGCGTATCCGGATTTTCTTCCTTCTTCTCATCAATGACTGTTTTGATTCGTGCAAATCCGCCTGCTTCCACATTTTCTCCATCTACTACCGTACGGAAGCTGTTCAAATGGGAATGGGTATCATGGGTAAATACGATATCCACCGACTTCGGCTTTTCTTCTGCTGCGGATGCTGTTGTTACCTGCAGACTGCATACCCCCATGCATGCTGCCAGTAATAGTGCTTGTAGCTTTGCTCTTATTTTTTGTCCCCTCATATTATTCTCCTTTGTATTTTATATTTTATTTTTTGTTTCCGGTGTGATTTGAGGCAGGTTTTTGTCGTTGACAAGATTATCAGGTGAATTTCTCAAGCAGAATTCCGTTGCTTCTAATTCAGACGTTTTTTCTTTTGTTTATTACATTCCTGTCTTTCCAATGTTTGACCGATTACTTCCGGCTGTCCGCCTGCATACGGATACCATTTACATAGTCAGTTAGGGACTCTTAGAATTTCGGCAATAACCGGCAACGCTAGCACAGGGACGTGCCAGCGAGGCGCAGATGAACATGGATGTGCATTTGCACCGGTTGCCGCATTATATAATTTGTACAACGAAATTCTTAGAGTCCCTTGCTGACGAAGTTTCGGTATCCGTAGCAGGCGGACAGCCGGAAGTATCCGGTCAAAGCAACCGGAAAGACAGCATGACAACAAGAAAAAACGTCTAAAAGAAGCAAATGAATTCTGCTTAAAAAGAAATCCACCCGATAATCCTGTCCGCCAAAATCTCTCTGCCTCTAATCACTTCTGCAGCAAAATAATTAAATCTGAATTAACTCGTAGTTACGGGTTCCAAGTCCGATTTTTTCTGCATGCTCTACACAGGATTCCCAGTTGGTATCCGGATGCACCATATGAAAATGGTCTTTCTCATGAACATGCTGCATCTGTTCTTCCAATACACTGCCGTGTACTACCGGCTGCTTATTGCAGGCATCTGCACATGCCATGTCCAGTGCTACCGGATCGAAGGATGCAAACATTCCTACATCCGGGATAATAGGAATATCATTTTCTGGATGGCAGTCGCAGTTCGGTGACACATCACATACCAGCGAAATATGGAAACACGGGCGGTTCTGGCAGACTGCCTTGGAATACTCTGCAATCCGGTAATTCAAAAGATTGGATGCATTCCAGTTGGTTGGATTGACTGCGTCTTTTGGGCATACGCCGATACATCTGCCACAGCCCACACATTTATTTTCATCAATACCTGCCTTGCCATCTGTGATATGTGGTGCATCATGGGCACAGATTCTTACACAGGCTCCACAGCCTACACACAGGCTCTGGTCTACCGCCGGTTTGCCGGAGCAATGCATTTCCATTTTTCCGGCACGGGAACCACAGCCCATTCCGATATTTTTTAAAGCACCACCAAATCCGGCCCCCTCATGTCCTTTAAAATGTGTCAGGGAAATAAATACATCTGCATCCATCACGGCTCTTCCGATTTTGGCTTCCTTCACATATTCCCCGTCTACCGGAACCAATGCTTCGTCCGTTCCTTTCAGCCCATCTGCGATAATCACATGGCATCCGGTGGAAAATGGTGTAAATCCGTTTTCATATGCTGTATCCATATGATCCAGTGCATTCTTTCTGCTTCCTACATAAAGGGTATTGCAATCCGTAAGAAATGCTTTTCCTCCACATTCTTTTACAAGATCCACCCTGTCTCTTATACACATCTGACGCTGCCGACGATCG
>ENA-OZAG01000934-OZAG01000934.1-human-gut-metagenome-genome-assembly--contig:-NODE-934-length-12961-cov-4.649465_pt1 | contig 12961 bp, 8 predicted proteins | sample MGYA00243300_ERZ653497 | MGnify/ENA primary metagenome ERZ653497 (study PRJEB26926, sample SAMN06164955) | human gut metagenome | biome: ENVO:00009003; feature: ENVO:2100002; material: ENVO:00002003...
CGAGATCGCTCAGTGTCTCGTGGGCTCGGAGATGTGTATAAGAGACAGAGCTAATATCGATTGTACTTTCACCAAAAGGAATATCCACGGTATAGCGGATTTTCATGTTTTCCTGGCTGACCACAAAGGTCTGGCTACTGTCACCGAAGGTAATGGTAATGCTGGGGCGGTCAGAAATATCAAAGAAATAATCCCCCACTGTAAAGGTAAAGGTGTACCTTTCCGTATTCAGCTGCGGGTTTACCAGTTTGATCTCCGCACTTTTCTTGCACCAGTAAAACGGCAGCTCTTTGTTGGAGTTTTCAGGAGTATAATATTCTGTGTTATAAATGCCATCCCCCAGCTGCATGGTAATAGACGGCGCATTATACAGCACCCACACGCCATAGAAAACGGCAAGGGAAACTGCCAATGCCCCCAGTGAAGCGCCGAAAGTAACCAGCGTGCTGCGTGCAGCTTTTTTATCTAGTTTTGATTGTTCAGGCTTTTTGGTTTTCAGCGCTGCCAACACACAATTTACTGCCTGTACAACGCCCCAGATGATAGCTGTCAGTATTGCCAACTGTACAATGGTGTTGCGAATATAAGAGTTACGCTCTTCAAAGATTGGAAGCGGCAGATTAAATACCATCAAAACCGCAAAAGGCAATATATTTTGACGTGTCATCACCTTTTCCTGTGCAAGAAAATACGCCAGCGGAATCAGCGCCATGCAGTAAATATAGTTGCCCTGGCTTTGGTACATCATAGCCACGGTAATCAGCAGCAACGCCTGCCATTCCTGGCGGCAGAGCAGAGCACACACAACCAGTACCGCCGCCACAGCAAAGGCTGCTGCAAAAAAAGATACCGTTGCATTGCTGGTTCCGGCAATCAGGTCCACCAGATGCGCCCCATGTGCGAACATGCTGTTGATGCCATTGCCTGCCCAAGGTGTTTTACTTTTACTTCCAAAAGAGAACAAAATCTTCAGCCAAAGCTGCAAGCCGTACACGCCCTCCTGGAAGGCAAACACCGGGAGCACCAACGCTGCAATGCCATAAAACACCGTGCGGATTGCTGCTTTGAAATCCCGGTTTCTTAAAAGCATAACACCTAAGAATGCGGGATAAATTTTAAGTCCGGCTGCTACTGCCAGTGCAACCAATGCCAGTTCCCGCACCCATGCGTGCTTTGAGCGGTGATACATGACGAAAAAAAGCGAAAGCCCCGCCGCCAGCAAAATAATATTGCCGCGGTCTACCGCATTAAGCACACCAAAGCTGAACAAGGCAAAAAACGTACTGGCCCTGGCCCACTGGGCATTTTGCATCACGTCACGGAGCAAAACCGCCAGCAAAAGAACCGCCAGCACCACAAAAAAGACGTATAGCAAAAAGCACGACTGTGTTGTGCGTAAATCAGTTTCTGTGCCGCGCATGGCAACTGACGCCTCAAAGTCATAGGTCCAGTTATCAGATACCGAAGCAGGCACCAGTAAAAACAGGGCATAAAAGAACAAATTTGCCAAGGGCGGATACAGTGTGTCAAACACCGCATACGGCTGGCGTCCACGAACATATTCAATGCTATGGAAAAAATCCATGCCGGCATCCAGTGTATCATGGTATAAAAAGTACGAAAGAAAATCACCATGGGTAACATACAGCGTTACCATAACCACAATGGCACACACTGCGCTGAGTACACAGTACAGCTTGGCCGTTTTTTTCCAGAACGGATTGCTCCCTCTTCCTTTTTTACCAAAAAGGTCTTTTCCCCGTTTCGTGTTATTCTCTTTCAGCACGCGCTGGCTGTTGCATTCATTCTGGCCATAATTCAGTCCCAGCTGCACCGATTTGTTATCTTCCGGCAACAGCTGATCTAATCCAATGCTGATACCAGATTTATTCTCGTTATTTGTTGTCATGTTGTCCATACACAGCCTTGCCCTATTTCTGTTCCCGGTTATGTATCAGATATTCCCTGGTTTTCCATATTTTTTACCGATATATTTTGCAGTCTTATTTTCAACAATAAAGCACCGCCAACCAACCTCGTTGAGTCGGATGATGGTTAGGGATCCCGATACCGCACTTTTCCGTGCCGGATAAGCTCCACATCGTTGACGGGAAACATTTTGTCGTTTATCTTTCCTTAAATGTCCACAACTTGTTGATGATAAAATTCAGCGGAATCGTGACCAGCAAATTCACAATCGGCGCAATCGTTTTGCTTACGCTGAAGAACGTAACCTCTATCCAAAGCAAAACATTAGAAAGGATCGACGTGCCGCCGTAGCTGACATATGTTTTTCCAAGGCGTTTCAGTTTACTGCGCCAATCGTTTGCATTCCCGGTAAACACAAACTTATCGTTCCAAAAAAAGGCATTGGCAATGCTCAGAATTGTTCCCAGAACGCTGCCTACCATATACAGGTCCGGGCTGATCCACAAAAAGATATAATACACCGCCATCGATACCGCCGTGTTGCTTACGCCAACAAGGCCAAACTTGATAAACTGTGCAAGCAGCGCAACAAATTCCTCTTTGCTTTTTGCTCCCAACAGTGCCAACAATTTCTGCATGGATCCCGTTCCTTTATTATTCTTTATAAGCAATCAAAAAGCAAAGCCCGTATTGATAATTTACCGCAGTGCAGCAGCCATTTTTTCTTATCAGCACGGCTTTGCTTTTTCTTATTGATTCATCTTATCAGCGCTTTTTACTGGTTCACCGCTTCAATAATGATCTTTGCCATATAGTCGATCATCTCATCGGTCATGCCGGGGTACACGCCGACCCAGAAGGTGTTGTTCATGATAAAGTCAGTGTTGGTCAGCTCCCCTGCCACGCGGTAGGCGTCGGTGCCGCGGATCTGGTCAAAGCAGGGGTGCTTGATCAGGTTTCCGCTGAACAACAGGCGGGTCTGGACATTGTGGTCCTCAATATAGCGGGTCACGGCGTTGCGGTCCAGGCCGGATTCCGGCTTGACCGAAATCAGGAAGCCGAACCAGGACGGGCGGCTGTTGGCGGCCGGTTCCGGCAGGATCAGCTTATCGGCGGCCGGTTCCAGGGCTGCGCGCAGGCGGTCCCAGTTATGGCGGCGGCGCTCGATAAAGCTGGGGAACTTTTTCAGCTGTTCGCAGCCGATGGCGGCCTGCATATCGGTCACTTTCAGGTTATAGCCAAAGTGGCTGTAAACGTATTTGTGGTCATAGCCTGCGGGCAGTTCGCCATACTGACCGTCAAAGCGGTGGCCGCAGAAGTTATCATGGCCGGACGGGCAGATGCAGTCGCGGCCCCAGTCGCGGTAGCTCTTGATCAGGCGGTTCAGCAGCGGGCTGTTTGTATACACGCAGCCGCCCTCGCCCATCGTCATGTGGTGCGGCGGGTAGAAGCTGGAGGTGCCGATATCGCCCCAGGTTCCGGTAAAGCGGGTTTCGCCGTTGATGGTGTACTGGGTGCCCAGGGCATCGCAGTTATCCTCCACCAGCCAGAGGTTATGGGCATCGCAGAAGGCTTTGACAGCGGACAGGTCAAACGGGTTGCCCAGGGTATGGGCGATCATGACTGCCTTGGTCTTGGGGGAAAGAGCGGCTTCCAGCTTGGTCACATCAATGTTATACTGCGGCACGGTCACATCCACAAACACCGGCACAGCGCCATACTGCAGCGCCGGGGTGACAGTGGTGGGGAACCCGCATGCCACAGTGATGACCTCATCGCCCTTTTTGATCTGGCGGTCGCCCAGTTCCGGGGCGGTGAGCGTCATAAAGGCAATCAGGTTGGCGGAGGAGCCGGAGTTGACCAGGTTGGCGAACTTTACGCCGATCCACTTGGCAAACTCTTTTTCAAATTCATCCGCAAAGCGGCCGGTGGTCAGCCAGAAATCTAGCGTTGCATCGGTCAGGGCGCACATTTCTTTTTCATCAAACACGCGGGATGCATAAGTAACGCGGTCACCGGGCTTGAAATCCGCCTTTTTCTCCTTAAAGTCATGGTAATATTCTGCCACCAGCGCCTTGATCTGCTCGCGGGCTTCGGCCTCATTGCTCCAATTTGCCATCGTCTGCTCCCTTACTCACTCAAAAATTCCTTGATCTCTTTGTCCATCTCCGCCGGGATATCCCCGCCGGAAAGCCATACCTTGCTGAACGCAACGGTCTTTTGCATACATTCCGCCATATGCCAGCGCGGTTTCCAGCCGAAGGTGGATTTCAATTTGCTGCAATCCAGCTTCAAAAAGTTTGCTTCATGCGGGGCGTTTGCCTCAGCGCGGTTTTCCCATGCGGCGCCATCGCCCCACGCCTGGCAGAACAAGTCTACCAGGGTGCCGGTCGTCACACAGTCGCAGTCATCCGGGCCGACATTATAATAGCCGGCGTACCGGTTATCCTCATACTGGCGCTGGGCGATCAGCAGGTACGCCGCCAGCGGTTCCAGCACATGCTGGTATGGGCGGGTGGAATACGGGTTGCGCACACCGATGCTCTCCCCTTTTGCCATCGCGCGCACGCAGTCCGGGATGATGCGGTCATTGGCAAAATCGCCGCCGCCAATCACATTACCTGCGCGGGCAGTGGAGATGGCCACGCTGCCATCCGCAAAAAAGCTGTTTTTATAGCTGTGGGTCACCAGCTCCGAGCAGCTTTTGCTGTTGGAGTAGGGGTCGAAGCCGTCCAGCGGTTCGTTTTCGCGGTAGCCCCAGCACCATTCATTATTCTGGTACACCTTATCCGTTGTTACGTTCAGCACAGAGCGCGGCGGAGTTTGGGCGGTACGCACGCATTCCAACAGGTTCACGGTGCCCATCACATTGGTTTCATAGGTATAGCGCGGGTTCTTGTAGCTGTCCCGCACAATGGGCTGAGCCGCCAGGTGCAGCACAATTTCCGGCCGAGCGGCATCAAAGGCCGCTTTCAGGCTGGCAAAATCGCGGATGTCGCCGATCACACTGGTCATTTTGCCTTCCAACCCAGCCAGGGTGAACAGATTGGGGGTTGTGGGCGGCTGCAAACTGTAGCCCGTTACCACTGCACCGGCACCCACCAGCATGCGGCAGAGCCAGCTGCCCTTAAAACCGGTATGCCCGGTTACAAACACGCGTTTGCCGCGGTAAAATTCCAAGTTCATTGTTGGTTCCACACTTCCCAGGGCGCACAGCCAGACGCCCACATTTTTTCCAGCATACTTTTTTCGCGCTCGGTATCCATGCACTGCCAGAATCCGCGGTGCACATAGCTCATCAGCTGGCCTTTGGCTGCCAGCTCGCGCAGCGGGGCCTGCTCAAAAATGGTATCATCACCGCTGATGGTATCAAACACTTCCGGTTCCAGCACCATATAGCCCGCGTTGATGATAGCCCCATCGTTGACGCTCTTTTCGCGGAAGGCCTGTACAGTGTTATCCTGGCCGATATCCAGCACGCCTTTCTGCTGTTCCTGCACCACGGCGGTCAGGGTTGCCAGCTTGCCATGCTGCTTATGGAACTTGACCAGTTCGGCAATGTTCACATCGCAGACGCCATCACCATAGGTCATCATAAAGGTTTCGTTGCCGATATATTTCTGCACCCGCTTGATGCGGCCGCCCGTCATCGTGTTCAGGCCGGTATCCACCACCGTCACGCGCCACGGCTCGGCGTGCTGGTCATGCACGATCATCTCGTTGCCCTGGGTGAAGTCAAAGGTCACATCGCTGGTATGCAGGAAATAATCCGCAAACCACTCCTTGATCATATGCTGCTTGTACCCGGCGCAGATCACAAAATCATTGAAGCCATAGTAAGAATACTCTTTCATGATATGCCACAAAATGGGCATACCGCCGATTTCGATCATCGGTTTCGGCTTGAACTTGCTTTCTTCCGAAATGCGCGTGCCATAGCCGCCGGCAAGAATTACAACTTTCATATTTTTCACTCCCGTAAGCCTGCAGCGGAACCCTGCTTGCAGTCCCGCAAAAACTGTCCGCCCCACCAGCACTTCAACCGCCGGACAGTTTGGTACACACCCAGCCTATTTTTTATTACTATGATAGTATATCATTTTCACGTATTCAGTGCAACCGTTCCAGGAAACTTATCACACCTAGTAGGCCTGCTTTTTATTCCGCATTTTGCTCTTTGTTATCACATTTTAACGCTGCTTTTGTTGCCGCTGTGCAAACAATATTCTTTACGTTTTTTCGTGCGTATTTTGTCCCTGCCAGGCGGCCCACTTTACATTAGTAGGCAAAACAGGTATAATAGTTTAGTTAATCTGTGATATTGCGCCATTTTGCCATATTGCGGGTGCAGGCGGTCTTATTTTATCCTTGCTGCCTGTGGATTTTTTGCGGCACGCCGTGCGTTGTGCGGTACCGCTCCTATTAGGTCTGGAGGTTGCGCTCATGGGGCTGCAAAGCCTGCAATACTGTGCATTTTTGGTGGTTGTGGCTGCCGTTTACCTGCATTTGCCGGTGCGCATGCAGCCGGTGTTTCTGCTGGGAGCTTCGTGGGTGTTTTATGCGCTGGCCATGTCGGCCATGCTGCCGGTCACCATTGCACTGGCGGTGTTCACCTACCTGTGCGGCCGCGGCCTTGCCTGGCGGGGCGGTGCACACAAAACCGCCTTTTTGCGCCTTGGCGTGATCGGTATGCTGGGCATTCTGGCCTTTTTTAAGTATAACGGCCTGTTGGGCGGGGTGCTGCACGGCTGGCGCGCGGTGGCCATGCCGCTGGGCATCAGCTTTACCAGTTTTGCCGCAATCGCCTACCTGATCGATGCCGCCCGCGGCGACTGCGAGGTGGAAACCAGCTTTATCCGGCTGGCGCTGTTCCTCAACTTTTTTGCCACCGTCACCCAGGGGCCCATCTGCCGCGCCGGTGCGCTGCTGCCGCAGTTGAGCGCCGAGCACCGCTTTGATGCCGCCCGCACGGTGCGCGCTTTGCGGCTATATGCGCTGGGGCTGTTCAAATACATTGCCGTGGCGGATGTGCTGAACATGGTGGTGGATACGGTTTTCCCCCACTATGCGGATTACAGCGCCCCCATGCTGATTTTGACCGCGGTGATGTACACTTTTTATCTGTATTTCAGCTTTTCCGGCTATTCCGAGATTTCCCGTGCCACCGGCCTTGTGCTGGGGCTGGACCTGCCGGAAAACTTTAAGACCCCGTTTTACGCCACCAACTTTTCCGGCTTCTGGAGCCGCTGGCACATCTCGTTTTCTTCCTGGTTGCAGGATTATCTCTTTATGCCGCTGGCCTGGGCAGATCTTGGCCGCTTTGGCCGCCTGCCCACCGAGCTGTGCGTGTTCTGCGTGTTCTTTGCTTCCGGCTTCTGGCACGGCAGCACCGCGCCATTCATCATCTGGGGTCTGCTGCAGGCGGTTTACCGCGTGGGCGAAGAGCTGCTGCACCGCCGCTTTGGCAAACCCAAAAAGCGCGGCACCCCGGCCCGTGTGCTGTGGGGCAAGCGGGTTGTGGTGTTTGTTTTGTGGACCATCAGCATGGTGTTCTTCCGCGTGGGGTCCGGCAACCTTTCCGGCATGGCCGAAAACCTGGGCGTTGGCGATGCTTTCGTCTACCTGGGCCGCTGCCTGATGAACAGCTGGTCCCCCGCCCGCTTTGCCGGGGAGCTGTACAGCACAGCGTATACCGGCTTTTACGCCAATACCATTATGGTAGCGGCTTATTGGGCGTTCGCTGCGCTGGCGCTGGCGCTTGGCATCTGGCTGGATCACCGGCGCAATTTTGCCTGCAAAAACAAACCGGCTGAGGTTGCCCTGGCAAGCGCCAAGCACCGCAATGCGCTGTATATTGTTTTGATCGTTTTTATCCTGGTGGGGTACATCATGCAGAGCGGCGGCTTTAACGCCAACGCGTTCGGCCCCTATGCAGGGTTTTAATCTTATGGAAAAAAGGAGATTTCCGGCGTGAAGCATATCATCAAAAAATTGGCGCTGCTGTTCGTGCCGGTCTATCTGTGGTTTGCCTTTTTTGTGGCGTTTGAGCCAAACAATTATTTTGGCATCAAAAAAGCAGCCTCTTCCAGCCAGCCGGTGGCCCGTGTGCGCGCCTATGAGCAGAGCCCCGGCACCAACCTGATCATCGGAGACAGCCGCCTGGCCCACTTTGATATGGACCTTGTGGATTCCCTGACCGGGCAAAGCTGGCAGAACCTGGCCTTTGGCGGTGCTTCCCTGAAGGAATGTGTGGACCTTGCCAACTATGTGCTGGATTCCGGCAACCAGGTGGACCGCATTCTGTTTGAGCTTTCGTTCTACACCTTAAACAGCAGCTATAACACCGACCGTTTTTCGGCGCTGGAAGCTACCCTGCGCAACCCGCTGGCCTACTGTCTGAACCTGGAATACAACGTGAACGCCCTGACCGTGTTTATGGACACCGTAAAGGGCACGCCGGACACCATTGAATCCGGCGACTGGACCGCGGCGGATTACCTGGATGATGCCGGGAACACGATTCCGCTGCACAAAAAGCTGTATGAGTACCCGGCGCTGATCACCACCCGCTGCCAGAACTGGACACTGAACGAAACCGAGCTGGCGGAGTTTTTGGCTATGGCCCAGCGCTGCGCAGACCGCGGCGTGGAGCTGACCATTGTGCTGCCCCCCATGGCCGCCAATGTGCGCACCGAGGTATGCGATGCCTTTGGCATTACCGCCGTGATGCAGGACGAAGTTCTGCCGCTGTTGGAAAAGCAGAATTTTACCGTGCTGAATTACGAATGGGGCACCAGCTGCATTACCGATGATGACACCCAGTTTTTTGACGGGTTCCACCTGGACGAAAAATACGGCCTGCCGGACTGGACAGCCGAACTGTTTGATGATATGCAGCGCTGATGCTGCCCCACCCCAAAAAGGAGGTCCCCTGTGGCACTGGACTTTTTGATTTTGTACGAACACACCGTTCGGGAATATGAGAGCGACCTTTTACTCAAATTGGAGCTGGAGCGCCGCGGCTACACCGTGCGCATCCGCCAGCTGCTGGATGCCAAAGATCTGCGCCTGTTTGGCAAAGACAAGCCGGAAGTTCTGGTTGCCAGCTGCATGTATGACAACGAAGCCATCAACAGCCATGTGTACAACAACATTGGCAAATGCAACAAGATCGTCAACCTGCACTGGGAGCAGATGCTCTCCGACACGCAGGAGGAGGGCGATTGGTTCAACATGAACGGCAACGCCAAGCGCTGCGTGCAGACTTGCTGGGGCCAGCGCACTGCCCAGCGGTTACAGGCCCATGGCATGGATGCCAAGAACACCCCCGTGACCGGCGCTGTGATGATGGACTTTCTGCGGCCGGAGTTTAAGGGCTACTTTAAGGATAAGGAAACCCTGTGCAAGGAATTCGGCCTTGACCCCGCCAAACAGCTGCACCTGTACATTTCCAGCTTTGGCTATGCCAGCATGACCGACCAGGAAGTGGCCGAGCTTTCCAAAATGGCGGGAACGGATTTTTCCGGCTTTGCCCGCACCAACCGCGTTTCGATGGAAAAAACGCTGGCCTGGTTTGACCGCTACCTGGGTGACCACCCGGAGGTGGAACTGGTATACCGCCGCCACCCCAGCGAATGGAAATGCAAAGCCCTGGACGAGCTGGCCGCCAAACGCCCCAACTTCCATGTGATTTTTGCGGATTCCGTCAAGCAGTGGATTGTGGCGGCGGATTCCATCTCCATCTGGATGAGCACCGCTGTGGCCGAAGTATACATGGCGGGCAAAAGCTGCCATATCCTGCGCCCGGTGCCCATCGAGCACGAGTATGACCCCGTCATCTACAAGGATGCTCACTATGTGACTAGCTACCCGGAGTTTGCCGCTGCCATGGCGCAGCCGAACCCGCCGTTCCCCATTGCACGGGATGTGATTGAGGGCTATTTTGACCCCTCCCCTGCCCCGGCCTACAAGCGGATGGCCGACCTGCTGGAGGAAGTGTACAAAAATCCCCCGCGGGATGAACCGATGGGGCCCGGCTTTACGCCGCACTTCAACCTGCTCAAGTTCTGCGCACTGGCGGGGGTACACATGCTGTACCGCCACAAGTGGGAACCCAAACGGGTGTTTGCCTTCTGCCCGCCGCTGGCCAACTTTGCCCAGCGCATTTACGGTTATGTGGACAAAGCCTATATCCCGCCGGAGGAGATTCAGCGCATGGAAGCGCGCATCCGGCCATATGTAAAATAAAGTTGTTTTTCCGGCGCGCTGCGGTGCGCCCGCTGCAAATGGGAGCCTGCCATGTCTGAACCGAAAAAAACTGAAAGCTTTGCCGGAAATGTGATGAAATACTCCATTGCCACCTACCTTGGCTTTGGCATTTCCGGCGCAGCGCTTATCATCAAGGGCGTCCTGCCCGCCGAAAGCTACGCCGTTCCTGCTTCCTTCATGGCATACACCATGTCGCTGATGAACGTGGGCATGCTTGGGCTGGACCAAAGCCTGCTGCGCTTTTACCACGAACCGCCTGCCGGTTCCACCGGGCGCAGCATGTTTGCCGCGTGTACCCGGCTTTCGGTGCTGGTCATGCTGCTGGTGGGCGGCATCGGCAGCATCTTTTTCGCCAAGCCGCTGGCGGCGGCCTTTGGCCTTGGGGCCAACGGTGCCGGGCTGGTGCCGTTTTTGTTCCTGAACGCTGCTCTGTACATGCTGGTGCGTTACCTCAACGTGCTGCTCCGGCTGGAAAACAATGTGCGCGCCTACACCACCGAAACACTGTGGATGCAGGCCTGCCTGAACCTGATCTACCTGCTGCCCGGCTTTGTTACCCAGGACGCCCGCGCTTTTGTGCTGGGTGCGGTGTGCAGCTTTGCGGGGGTCGCAGTGTTCTATTGGCGGCGGGCTTCTAAAGGTCAAACGAAAGAGGCCCCTGTGCGCGGCCTGCGCCCCTATGCCCACATTTACCGGGCGGCACTGCCTTACGGCATTGTGTTGGCACCTGCGGCCATCCTGATCCCGCTGTACCGCGCCATCTGCCTTTCTTTTTTAGGCAATTACGCCCCCGCGGCGGAGCAGGGTTCGTTTGATTTCGCCTACACCCTGGCCCAGCTTGTCACCACCATTCAGGCTGGTTTTTCCACCTACTGGGGCCCCTATGTCTATGCGCATTACCGCACCGAGCAGGAGCGCATTGGCCGCATCCATGATCTGCTGAACCTGCTGATCTTCGGCTTTTTCTGCCTGCTGGTCATGTTTGAGGATATCATCTTCATCATCTTCCCGGCCAAATCGGCCTGCCTGCCCTACTTTCCGCTGATGATGCTGGCCGTGGTGTTCTCCATCCTGTGCGAAGGCACGGTGTACGGCAACACCATTGCCCGCAAGCCGTTCCATGATACGATTGGAACCGCCGTGGGCGTTGCGGCCAACATTGCCGTGTGCGCCGTGCTGGTGCCGCGTTTTGGCGTAATGGGTGCCGCGGTCGGCCTGGTAGCGGCCAATGCAACGATGTTTTTGTACCGCACTGTGACCGGGCAGTATTACTACCGCACCATCCCCAGCTTCAGCCGGACGATCTGCGGCTTTTTGCTGGCGGTGGGTGTGGCCGTGATCGGCGTGGTGTTCGCCCACAATTTTATCATCAAGTTTGTTTTGACTGCGGCAATCCTGTTTATTTACTGTAACATTTACCGTGCCCAGCTGTACAAGCTGTGGCAGATCTCTATGGGCTTTGTGCGGCGGTATCTGCTGCACAGCCAAGCATAACTACTGCAAAGGAAAGGTTGTATATCAAAATGAAGCATTGCGGCACACAAGAGTTGACCACCGAGCGGCTGGTCCTGCGTCGTATGACAACCGACGACTGCGAAATGATGTTTGGCAACTGGGCCAATGACCCGGAAGTGACCCGCTACCTGCGCTGGGAGCCCCACCGTGACTGGGTGGTAACGATGGCATATCTGAACGAGATTGTCAAACAATATGACCGCCCGGATTTTTATGATTGGGGCATCTGCGATAAAGTGACCGGTGTGCTGATGGGCAGCATCAGCATTGCCCCCGCCGAATCCTGTGAGCGTGAAAAGCCCTATGCCTGGAAAAGCGTGAAAACCGAGCTGCTGGGCGGCATGTATGAGATCGGTTACACCTTGGGCAAAAAGTGGTGGAACCAGGGCTATGCCACCGAAGCCGCCGCTGCCGTGCGCGATTACTGGTTTGGCATGGTAGGTGCGCCCTGGCTGGCCGGGTTCCACGCCAGCCAGAATGTGGCAAGCAGCCGCGTGTTGGCCAAGACCGGCTTCCATTATGACCACGATACCGTTCTGCACCGCTTTGACGGCACCGAGGTGCCCTGCCTGGCCTGGTACCTGCTGAACCCCGGCAGCCAGAAATCCGATGAACCGGCAGCCGCTGCCCCCGCTGTACAGGCAGAACCAACGGAACCAGCGGAGAATGCCGAGACAACCGTCTGACATTCACTCCCCTGCCCCATACTTTTGCTGACCTGGCCGAATACGGCCAGAAAGGACCCCTATGGACGAAATGAAGGACCCCATCACCCTGGACTTTACCGCTACCCAGGCCCCGGCAGAGGACGCCCCTGTTGGGCAGAAGGCTCTGGACAGCGAGCGCCCGCCGGTGCGCGTTGTGCTGCTGGCGCTGGACCAGGGCAAGTTTGACTCCCAGCGCAGCCTGGATGAGCTTGCCGCCCTGGCGGAAGCCAACGGCATGCAGGCCGTTGCTACCGTGTGCCAGAAGCGCAGCACCCCCGAAGCCGCCACCCTTCTGGGGGAGGGCAAAGTGGAGGAAGCGCGCCTGGTATGCCTGAATACCGATGCCGAGGCCGCTATCTTTGACGGCGAGCTGACCGGCAGCCAGATCCGCAACCTGAGCGCGGCTTTGCAGGTGGAAGTGCTGGACCGCACGATGCTGATTTTGGAAATCTTCCGTGCGCGCGCCACCACCAATGAGGGCAAGCTGCAAACTGAGCTGGCCACCCTGAAATACCGCATGCCGCGCCTGCAGGGCCTTGGCG
>ENA-OZAG01000962-OZAG01000962.1-human-gut-metagenome-genome-assembly--contig:-NODE-962-length-12658-cov-4.939538_pt1 | contig 12658 bp, 10 predicted proteins | sample MGYA00243300_ERZ653497 | MGnify/ENA primary metagenome ERZ653497 (study PRJEB26926, sample SAMN06164955) | human gut metagenome | biome: ENVO:00009003; feature: ENVO:2100002; material: ENVO:00002003...
CAGCGTCAGATGTGTATAAGAGACAGGGGCATCACCAAGGATGGCAAGTGGATCGTCAACGGTGAGAATCCGCTCGGATGGAGCCTGGACGAAGGCCTGCCGACCGTGGAGAAAACCCCCGGCGCCAAGGAAGTGGTGCTTGAAGTGGCTCTCGGACAGGACGGCTTCTTCGCCCGCGAGGATGACGGTACGCTGACCCCGTTCGGCCATGTGGACGCGGTGTTCCCCGTGCTGCACGGGCCGTACGGCGAGGACGGCACCATCCAGGGTCTGTTCGAAATGATGGGCGTGCCGTACGTGGGGTGCGGCGTGCTCGCCTCCGCGGCCTGCATGGACAAGCATTACACGAAGGTGCTGCTCGCGGCCGCCGGCATTCCCGTCGCGCCCGGCATCACGCTCGACGCGCGTTCCTTCGACAAGGCTTCCGAATTCAAGACCGACGCCGATGCGATCATGGCGCAGGTTAGCGAAGCCGGCTTGCAGTATCCGCTGTTCGTCAAGCCGTCCCGCGCCGGTTCCAGCTTCGGCGTGACCAAGGTGGAGCATGAGGGCGATGCGGCCGAACTTGCGGCCGCCGTGTACGAGGCGTCCCGCCACGATTGGCGCATCCTCGTGGAACAGGGCATCGACGCGCGCGAAATCGAATGCGCAGTATTGTGTCCGAAGGCTGGCGAAGCGCCGCAGGCCAGCTGGCCGGGCGAAATCGTGCTCGACAAGCGCGCCGAAGGCGACGACCAGTTCTACGACTTCGACAGCAAGTACATGGACGCCGCCGCAAGCCACGTGGAAGTGCCCGCCAACCTGCCGGAAGAGACGCTGAACCTCGTACGCGAAACCGCCAAGAAGGCGTTCGTCGCCGTGGACGGTGCCGGTCTGAGCCGCGTGGACACCTTCGTGACCAAGGACGGCAAGGTGATGGTCAACGAAATCAACACCATGCCGGGCTTCACGTCCATCTCCATGTACCCCAAGGCATGGGAGGCCACCGGCGTGCGCTACACCGACCTGATCACCATGCTCATCGAAGGCGTGCTGCGCTGAATCCTGAATCTCAGCCGAACTGAGCCGAAGCCGTGCCGTATTCCAAGCTGAAAAGCGCAAAGAAAGCAACACGAAGCAACACGAAAAAGGCCAGTTCATCGTAAGTTTGCCGAAGCGAAACGGGAATATTCCTAAAAATCGCTTCGGCTTTACTTATTCTTTGACACTACGTTAGGTAACGCCATTACGTTTCCATGTTGTCGATTCCAAGAACAACAACACAACAAGGGAAACGAAAACGATGAACGCTTTGCGCAAGATCGCCGCCGGCTCGCTCGCCGCCGTGCTCGCATGCTCCATGGCCGCCTGCGGATCAGGCAACGCCAATTCCACCGATAGCGCCTCCAACACCGGTAAAACCGTGAAAGTGGACGAAAAGTCCGCAAAGGCCACTTCGATCTCCGATTTCGGCGGCATGGACGGCCTCGTGGCCGCTGCCGAAAAGGAAGGCGCGCTCAACGTGATCGCGCTTCCGCACGACTGGTCCAACTACGGTGACGTGATCAGCGGCTTCAAGAAGAAGTATCCGAAGATCAAGATCAACGAGCAGAACCCGAACGCCTCCTCCAAGGAGGAAGTGGACGCCGGCAAGACCAACAAGGGCACCGACGCCGCTCCGGACGTGTATGACCTCGGCCTGGCCGTGGCCTCCACCAGCACCGACAACTTCGCCTCGTACAAGGTGCAGGCCTGGGACAAGATCCCGGATTCCGTCAAGGATAAGGACGGCAAGTACTACGCCGACTACACCGGCATCATGTCCATCGGCTGGAACGCCGACAAGTACGGCGACATCAAGTCCATCAACGACCTGACCGACCCGAAGTTCGCCGGAACCGTGGCGCTCAACGGCAAGCCGGCCGAAGCCGGCGCCGCGTTCAACGGCTACCTGATGATCAACCAGCTGGCCGGCGGCGACATCAAGAACCTGCAGCCGGGCCTCGACTTCTTCAAGAAGCTCAAGGACTGCGGCAACCTCACCACCGTCGACGTGACCGACGGCACCATCGACTCCGGCCAGACCGGCGTGGTGATGGACTGGACCTACAACCAGGCCTCCTACCAGAAGAGCCTCAAGGCCAAGGGCGTGAACTGGAAGTTCAAGACCTTCAAGAACGCCCAGGTGGTCAGCTACTACAACCAGGCCATCAACGTGGACGCCCCGCACCCGGCCGCAGCCCGCCTGTGGGAGGAATACCTGTACAGCGCCGACGCCCAGAACGACTGGTTCAAGGGCGGCGCGAACCCGGTACTGCTCGACTCCATGAAGAAGGACGGCACCGTCGACCAGACCACCCTCAAGAACGCCATCACCATCGACGGCGATCCGGTGAGCTACACCAACGAGGATTCCACCCGCATCACCACATGGCTCCAGGACAACTGGGACAAGACCATCGGCAACTGACATGACCGCAGTGCTTACCTCAGGAGCTCACGCCAAGCGCGCGGGCTCCTCCGCCATCTCGTTTGCCGCGCATAGGCGTGAACTCGGCACCATCGCCGTGTCCATCCCGTTCTTCGCCTACACCGCGTGCTTCCTGCTCGCCCCGACGGTCATCGTCATCGTGGGCGCCTTCCAATCCGCCGACGGCAGCTTCACCGTGGCGAACTTCAACAAACTTTTCGAAGCGAACACCATCGCCGCATTCGGCACATCGATACTCGTATCGGTCGCATCCGCGGTCATCGGCGCCATCGTGGGCGCGCTCGCCAGCTACGCCCTCGTCATCGGCTCCAAGCCGAACGGCCTGCTGCGCCGCATGATTTCGGCCATCTCGTCGGTACTCGCCCAATTCGGCGGCGTGATGCTGGCGTTCGCGTTCATCGCCACCATCGGCATCAACGGCGTGGGCACCATGCTCATCAAACAGCTGACCGGCTACGTGGTGAATCCGAACTGGCTCAGCTCGCTGCCGGGCCTGATCACCATCTACTGCTACTTCCAGATTCCGCTGATGATCATCATCTTCCTGCCCGCGGTCGATTCGATCCGTCCACAGTGGCGCGAGGCATGCGAATCCCTCGGTGGCAACACGTTCCAGTACTGGACGCGCGTGGCCTGCCCGATTCTGGCACCCCGCTTCATCTCCGCGTTCCTGCTGCTGTTCGCCTCCGCGTTCTCCGCATACGCGACCGCCGCGGCCCTGTTCTCCCAGCGTTCGATTCTGGTGCCGCTTATGATCCAAGGTGCCATGCGCAACGAACTGGACCCCAACCAGCAGGGCTTTGCCCAGGTGCTGGCATTCGCAATGATCATCGTCGTGGCCATCGTCATGCTGTTGAGCCACGCCGTGGAAAAGAGGGCCGGACGTTGGCAATGACCGAAACTTCCGCAACCAAGCCGCCGCAGCTGCGCGCCGCTCGTGCGCGTAAACAGAGCATCATCAAATTCGTGATCCTGTTCGTCACCCTGGCGTTCCTGTTCGTGCCGCTGCTGGCCATGCTCATCTTCACCCTGCGTCACCCGCTGTCCGGCCGCTGGTCGGCCGCGCCGTGGATCGCGATTTTCACCGGCAACGGCGAGTCGCTGGGTGCCGACCTGACCGTGCTGTGGCAGGGCATCGGCACCTCGCTGGCCCTGAGCGCGGTCACCGTGGTGATCATGCTGGTGCTGCTGGTGCCCACCATGGTCATCGTGCATATTCGCTCCAAGGTTTTGGAGCGCGCGATCGAATGGGTGGCCACGCTGCCGCTGACCATCCCGGCCATCGTGCTGGTGGTGGGTTTGGGCCCGATCTACCGCTGGCTGTCCGCCGACGTGCTGAGCACCAACCCAATCTGGCTGTGCTTTGCCTACGTGATTCTCGTGATGCCGTTCGCCTTCCGCGCGATCGCCGTGGGGCTTAACTCCATCGACGTCAAGACGCTGGTCGAGGCATCCCGCTCGCTCGGTGCCTCCTGGCCCAAGGTGTTCTTCAAGGTGATCATCCCGAACCTATGGCAGTCGATTCTCTCGGCATCCTTTATCTCCATCGCCGTGGTGCTGGGCGAATACACCGTCGCCTCGCTGCTCGGCCGTATGAACCTGCAGGTCGCGCTCTACCAGCTCGGCCAGTCCAATTCTCAAATCTCCACCGCCATGTCGCTGCTGGCTCTGCTCTTCGGTGCGGTGCTCCTCGTTGCGCTCGACCTGATCTCCGACGCAATGCGCAAGTCAAGGGAAGGTAAGTAACCTGATGAACAGCAATTCGATTTTCACCCGTCGCCATGCCGGTGCCGATGCCGCGGCTTCTGTTTCGGCACCCGCCACCACGTCCGCTGCCGCCGAGGACGCCTTCAAGAACGATCCCACCGCCACCCTCGAAGGCGTGCGCGGCAAGGACGTGACCAAGGCCGCCAAGGCCCTGCTCAAAGACAGCGTCAAGCGCGGCGGCGGCTCCATCCAGATGCGCGACGTCGTCAAGATCTACCCCGGCTCCACCGTTCACGCGCTCGACGACTTCAACCTGGACATCAAGCCCGGCGAAATGGTCGTGCTGCTCGGCGGCTCCGGCTGCGGCAAGTCCACCGCGCTGCGCTCGCTCGCCGGCCTCGAAGACATCCAGGGCGGCCGCATCATGGTCGGCGGCCAAGACGTCACCGGCGTGCCGGTCAACAAGCGCGAGATGGCCATGGTGTTCCAGGCCTACTCGCTTTTCCCGCACATGACCGCCCTGGAGAACGTGGAATTCGGCCTCGAAGTGCGCGGCATGGGCAAGGCAGAACGCCGCAAGATCGCCATGGAACAGCTGGAGCTCGTGGGGCTTGCCGATCAGGCCAAGAAGTACACGCAGCAGATGTCCGGCGGCCAGCAACAGCGCGTGGCCCTGGCCCGCGCGCTGGCCGTCAAGCCGCGCGTGCTACTGCTCGACGAGCCGCTCTCCGCCCTCGACGCCAAGGTGCGCGTCCAGCTGCGCGACCAGATTCGCCGCATCCAACTCACCACCGGCACCACCACCGTCTTCGTGACCCACGATCAGGAAGAGGCGCTGGCCGTGGCCGACCGCATCGGTGTGATGAACAAGGGCAAGATCGAGCAGATCGCCGCCCCGCAGAACCTGTACCAGCGCCCCGCCACCGAGTACGTGGCCACGTTCATTGGACTCACCAACCGCCTGCCCGGCGCATCCAATGGCGACGAGGCCGTGGTCTTCGGCCAGCGCGTGCCGCTGCTCGCCGGCTCCGCCAAGGGCGATTCCGTGGCCGTGCTCGTGCGCCCGGAGAACCTGACGCTGGCCTTGGCCGGCAGCAGCGATTCGCACGTCGGCGAACGCGCCCGCGTGGAGGTCATTCACTTCCTTGGCTCCTTGGTGCGCGTGGATACGGTCATCACCTCCGGCGAATACCAGCGCTGGAACAAGGGCGAACAGCTCAAGGCCACCGTGCAGCTGCCCGCCAGCGAGCTGCCGGCCGGTCTGGCGGTGGGCGATGACGTGATTGTCACCCCGCGTCCGGTCGCCGCGCTCGCCTGCTGAATGGCGTTGCGATGATCGTGCGGTTCTGTTCTGTTTTTGTGACTGTACGATCGTCGAATGGCTTATCGGCAATGATGTGTGTGGGACGGCGGCGATTTTTGGGCGATTATCGCGTGCCGTCCCACAGCAATCTTGCAGAGTAGGGGACTTTCTCGGCATTGGGAATGATTGACGTTGATCATTCCTTGCCCATTGATGATTTCCTCCCCCATTCCCAATGCAATCGAAACGCCGTGCCGTATTCTTGAAGAGTATTGCACGTGTGATCGGTCCGTTTGCGGCCAGTAACTATGGGGGATAAGTATGAGCGAACCAATGCCGCCGGCGCAGCAGCCGCAGGCACCTCAGCAATCGCAGCAGCCGCAACAATCTCCACGCGATTGGTGGTTCACGGCCCATCGCCGGTTTTCGACAATCGGCTCGGCGCTCGCCATTATGATGGTGTTCTGGATCGGACTGAATATTCTGGCCACTGAAGCACTACGAACGCTGCTTGGCACCGATGTGCCCGCTTGGGCTGTGCTGCTCGCCTCCTCCGGACCGCTGTATGTGGTGGCCATGCCGCTGAGTATGTTGGCCTTCACTCGCGTACCGGTTATTCGCACCCGGCAGTACCCCATGAAGGCGGGGGAGTTCATTCAGATTTTCGTCATGTGCATTCCGGTAATGTTCTTGGGCAATATGATTGGCAATATATTGTCTGCCGGAGCCACTGATGGTCAGGCCACCAATCGCATCAACGACGTGATTCTTGGCAGCGACTGGCGGGTGAACGCATTGTTCATAGGCCTGTTGGCACCGGTTTGCGAAGAATGGATTTTTCGCAAGGAGATTATCTCCCGCCTGCGCCGGTACGGAGAGAAGACCGCAATCATATTCTCCGCATTGGCATTCGCGCTATTCCATATGAACGTGTTCCAGTTCTTCTACGCCTTTGGCCTAGGACTGATGTTCGGATATGTATACACGCGCACCTCCCGACTGCGGTATTCGGTGGCTATGCACATGCTGATCAACCTGAACGGGTCAGTACTCGCCCCATTGGTGATACAACAGATCGATCCCCGCATCCTCGACGGCACGGTCAGCGAGGCCGAAATCATGCGTATGGCTGAAGCCGGCAACATGGGCGACATGGGCATCATGATGTTGTACGGCACAGTGATGTTGGGCCTCTGCATTGCCGGTATCGTACTGCTTATCACCAAGCGCAAGAGCTGGGAGTTCTATCTTGCGCCAGAGGAGTTGCCTGCGGGGCTTAAAATACGCACCGCCTATGCCAATCCCGGCGTTATCGCGTACCTACTGTTGACTGTGATGCTTACCGGTTGGATGCTGTTCGCATGACTGTCATAGCCGGACCCAGAGAGGCGAGCCGGGAGATATCACAGATTGCCTGACGAGCCGCCATCTTCAACAAGGTATTCGGTGCCCGAACCGGCGATGGCTCGCGCCGCCATATCTTTGATGGTGGAAGGCAGCACACCCTCGCGCGCGAACACAAGCACTTGGCCGGTCATGCCGTAAGGGGAGAAGCCGGTGAACTTGACCAATGGCGGCTGACCCTCCAGCGCCACGTCGGCGGTGGCTTTGGTTACGCGGTCGAGAATATCCTGACTGATCGCAGACGGGTCGCCGGAGGCCTTGGCCGTGAACTCAAGCGTGGCCATGCCTTCGCTGACCGGCGTGAGCTTGGTCAGGGCGGCCGTATTGAGTACCGAATTGGGGATGACCATCATGTCTCCGGAACGGGTGCGCACCACGGTCTGACGCCAGGTGATGTCGTGCACGGTGCCTGTGACGCCTTGAATGGTCACCAGATCGCCGGGTTGGATTACGCGGCCCAGCATCAGGCCGAAGCCGCCGATGATGTTGGCGATTGTATCCTTCAGACCCAGCGAGATCGCCACACCTCCAACACCAAGGGCGGTGATAAGTGTGGTCGGATTGATGCCGAATACGGGCTGCAGTACCATCGCTGCGCCGGTGACCCAGATGGTCACGCGCGTGAGGTTCACGAAAATCGAGGCGCTGGGAATCTGAGAATTGTCCAGAATCTTGCGCAACACGCGGCTGATGACGCGGTCGGCCACAAATACGATGGCCAATACAATGGTCAGCCAGATGAGTTTGCCGGCGTTCACCTGAAACCAGCGTGCGATGTCTTCTGCATATTCAGTCATACGCCTACTGTATCGGTCGTTTCTGGTGAAGTCGTGGAGACGGGGTGGCAGAAAGCGGAATCGGCCTACGGTCGATTCCGCTACTCCTGGCGTTCGCGGCAGGTCTGGCCGAGGCCGCGGGCCAGTCGAATCGGATCGAGAATCTCGTCCAACTGCTCGGCGGGCAGGTCGGTGCGTTCGCCGGCCACCTCGCGCACGGTACGGCCGGTATGTACGGTTTCGGCGGCGATGTCGGCCGCGTGCTCGTAGCCGATGTAGTGGTTGAGCGCGGCGGAAATCGACGGTGAGGACTGGGCGTATGAACGCCCCAGGTCAGCATTGATTTCGATGCCTTCCACGCAGTTGACGCGGAACGTCTCCATGGCGTGCGTCAGCAACGCCATGCCGGTCAGCAGCTCATGCACCATCACCGGGTCGAAGGCGTTCAGCTGCAACTGTCCCTCGGCCACAGCCCAGTTCACAGTCACGTCCATGCCGAAAATCGTGAAGCAGCACTGGTTGACGCATTCGGGGATCACAGGGTTCACTTTGGCCGGCATGATCGACGATCCGGCCTGGCGAGCCGGCATGTTGAGATCGTTGAAACCGCAGCGCGGCCCGGAATTGAGCAGTCGCAAATCGTCGGCGGCCTTCTTCAGGTGCACGGCGAGGCTCTTGATGGCAGCCGACGTGGCCACGTACGCGCCCATATCCGTCATGGCGGCCACCGGATCGGGCGCGGCGGTGACCGGCAGCCCGGTGATTTGCGCCAGATGCTTGATAGCGGACTTGCGGAATCGCAGATCCGCGCAAATGCCGGTACCGATGGCGGTGGCACCGAGGTTGAGCTGGGCCAGCAGCGGCACCACGCGATCGAATGCAGCCAAATCAGACTTCAACAGCGTGGCAAACGCATGAAATTCCTGACCATAGGTCATTGGTACGGCGTCCTGCAGCTGCGTGCGGCCAATCGTCACGTCATTGATATGTTTGTCGGCCAGATCGTGGAAGGCCTTGGCGAGTTTCTTGGTGGACTCGGCGAGCGGCCCGATCGCGTCGATAAGCGCGAGTTTGCAGGCGGCCGGGTAGGTGTCGTTCGTGGACTGCGACTTGTTGACGTCGTCGTTCGGATGGATGTATGTGTAATCGCCGCGCTGGCGGCCGGCGATTTCCAACGCACGGTTGGCGATCACCTCGTTCATGTTCATGTTCGACGAGGTGCCGGCACCGCCCTGCATCACATCGACCGGGAACTGATCGGCCAGTTTGCCGGCCTCAATTTCTAGGCAGGCGGCGCGAATGGCCTCGGCCTTGGCTGGGTCGATCAGGCCTAATTCCTCATTGGCGATGGCGCAGGCGCGCTTGACCGTGGCATAGGCGCGAATCAGCTCGGGATGTTGGCTATCGGTGATGCCGGAGACCGGGAAGTTGCCGATAGCGCGCTGGGTGTGAATACCCCAGTAGACGTTCGCCGGCACCTCCATCTGGCCGATGCAGTCATGTTCCAGACGGGTCTTGTTCGATGTTTCGCTCATGCTTCCATCTTCCTGTGCGTGGGTTGGAAACGCCAGCATGAGAGGCTGATTGCGCCTTGTGAGAAACCTCACGCGAGGTTCGTGCGGCGGAAACAATCCAGACTCGCTGGTTTTCGGTCAAGCGGTGTACCCGGGGAATCCTGCGGGGCCGTTCGACGATGAGATGGTGGATGGCGCGGCATGCGTGGCGGCGACCGGCATGCCGGGGGCGGTCGAATCCTGCGCATTGTGCACGAAGATGCGATTCCAGTAATTAAGCATGTCCTTTTGGCTCATGGCCAGGTATATGCCCATGGCCAGCACGGCCACATCTTCTTTAAGCAGGTCTTTGATTTCGATGGTGTCGCTCAATTCGGGCCAACGTTGCAGCACGGCGAGCATGCCGCCCACGGTGAACTCGACCATGAGATCGGTTTTCAGGTCAAGGTTCTTGGGGTCGCGTTGCAATGTGCTGAGCATTTGCAGACGGCAGAAGTCGCGCAGCGATTCGGTCAGTTCAAGCGTGCTGTGCGGGCCTGCCAACAGGGCCAGGTGGTCGAGGCGCTGACGCTGCTCTGGATCGGAGAGCGTGGCGGTGACGCGGTCTCGCCATTGTTCCTCGGGATTGCCGTTCGGATCGGGGGTGCGGTTGATCGGAATCGATTCGACCTGATGCAGGATGGCTGAATCGGCCAATTCGGGCAGGCTGGAGAAGTGATAGTAGAACGAATTACGGTTCACGCCAGCCTCACGCACCACGTCGGTAACGGTGATCTTGCGATAGTCGCGGTCGGCGAGCAATTCCCAGAAAGCGTTCTCGAGGCGTTCTTTGGCGGGCAGCACCTCGGAATCATGGCGTGGACGTGGCATCTCTTCCTCCTGATGCACCAGCGTGATATGGTCACGCTGTCTAATAACTTATTGGGCAGTATAACTATTATTTGTGGACATGTCTATGAGCTAATCGGCGATTTCAGTTGCGTCCTCCGCTGATGGCGAAGCTGTGGTGCCGGCATCGGCATCAGTATCGGCTCTGGCCGGAGCTGCGCTATCTGCTCCTGCTGCAGTTTCTGCTGGGATCTCGGCTGTTGCTTTGGAGGTCGCAGAACTTGGTGCGGAAGCCGGGGCGGGCGTCGGCTTGCGTTTGGCCGTGGACGCCTTGAACAGTATCGCCAGGGCCTCAACCAAATGACGCCGGTCTGCGGGGGTCAGCCCAACGTACGCGCCAAGCATCGCCGGAATCGAAGCGGGGAAGTTGCTCATCACCTCGCTGAAGCTGGTGGCGCCGTTGGCGTGCAGCACGGTGAACAGCGCATCCACCGCACGCTCGCGCTGTTCGGGCGTAAGCGTGGCGATCCAATGGTTCAGCTCCTCGTTAAACAACTGCGAGCTGGAACTCAAATCCGGCTCGGTGATGAACTGGTCACCATCCAATAGCCAGGTGAAGGCGGAATGCTGCATGATGCCATCCGAATCGGAAGAGACCACGCGGCAAGGCTCCGGGGTCTCGAAAATCATGCCCACAATCGACGAACTCGGCACGATTTTCGTCACCTTCGGCTGGATGGTGCGGTAGGCGGGGCTGGTCACAATCTCCGGCGGGAAACCGGGGCCATCCAGTGAATAGACATGCTGAATGCGCTTGCGCACCTTGGGATCGGCGTTCATGGCCGCGTAAATCGCCAGATTGCCTCCCTTGGAATGGCCGACCAGAATAATCGGACCCTCCCACAGTCGCGCCACCATATCCAGATAGGCGCTGGCTGAACGTTGCGCCGGCACCGGATACTGGAAAGCCATATTGAAATCTTCCTTCCATCCGATGAGCGAATCATCGGTGCCGCGGAAGGAAATAACCAACGTGCCTTTGTAGGTCGGCTTTCGGCGCTTGTGGCCGTCGGGCAGTTGGAAGGTGGCGGCGGCGAATTGGGTTTGCTCACCCTGATTGATGTGCTCGACCACCGCGCCCAGGCGAACGTTGGCGTAGCGGGGGTTCTCGCCTGCGGCCTGGAACAGGTCGTGGGTCAGGTCCGGGTTGACCACTGAAACCATTTGGGCTTCGTGCGGCTTGTCGTCGGCATGTGTTTCCGGCGAACGATGCAGCTCGCGGTTGGCCTCGTCAAGGCTTACCGATTCAAGCTCGGGATGCCAGATACCCTTCAGCCAGATCAGTGGATGCTTGGGTTCGAAAGCGCGAATGCGTGCGGCGAACGAGCCTGACCGCGTCTCATCCAGCATCAACGTCGGACAGACACTGGCCACATCCTCATAGATGAGCGTGGAGATGATCAAGGCGTCGATTTCGTTGAACGGCAAGTCGGCGAAGGAGCGCGTTTCGGTGTGCGCGTAATCGATAATGCCGGTCATGCGCACCTCCTGCTTCCGTTGATATTGCATATCCCCTTGGGCTGCGTGGTCTTGCGATCGCGTGCGGCCGTGCGGCTGCGCGCAGCAATTAACCATATGCATTCCATTGTAGGGATTGTACGGTTTTGGCCGGCGCGATCGAGCAAGACTGCACCGACGGCGAACAATTCGTGGAAGGATTCCCGTCGGCTTGTCGAAAATTGTCGGGTAGCAGGGTTGCGATGCCAGCCAGCCGACCACCCTCCGGCGCTACGCGCCATCTCCCGCCGGCGGGAGGGTTAACCACTCAATCCTTTTTGACGAGGCGGACCGCTGGGCCCGTCAAAGGTTCGGCAGATCGAAGCGCGCCAGATCCACGCCCTCGAGTTCAAGCAACTCGGCCTTGATGCCGAGTCGGCCGCCGTAGCCGCCAAACGCGCGGCCCGAGCCGACTACGCGGTGGCAGGGCACGATGATGGTAGCCGGATTGCGCTTCACTGCGCCTCCGACCGCCTGCGCGGCCATGCGGCCGCCGCCGCGTCGTTCGGCCAATTCGGCGGCGAGTTCGCCGTAACTTACCGTCATGCCATAGGGGATTTCGGCCACCAGATTCCACACTTCATGTTGGAATGGCGTGCCGGCGGGATGCAAAGGCGGCACCTGATCCGAGCCGGGGCGTTCGCCGGCGAAATAGGCGGTCAGCCATTCGCGGGTTATACGGAATACGTCGGGTTCACTATCGGATTCGCGATTCGAATCGAGAACGGCTTGGTGATCGGTGGCCCACCACCAGTCTTCAAGACAGAGTTCGGTAAGTCCCTCGCCGTCGGAGGCCATCATCATCCGGCCGATGGGCGTTTCGACTGTGGCCCGCATCAGTTGTCGTTGCGTCATACCGCCATTATCGCGCGTTGAGGGATGAAGCCCATACCGTGCCTGATTCCATGAAGGACGGCACGTCGGCGTAGTTCGGGAACTTCACTTCGGCGCTCGATAATCGTTGGAAAACCGGTGGGACACGCGGGGGCTTGGCTTTTTCCTGAGATTGGCGTATCTTTGTCACCTGTTGCCTGTGAAGGTAACACATGCGGACATAGCTTAGTTGGTAAAGCGCAACCTTGCCAAGGTTGAGACCGCG
>ENA-OZAG01000964-OZAG01000964.1-human-gut-metagenome-genome-assembly--contig:-NODE-964-length-12627-cov-4.703388_pt1 | contig 12627 bp, 9 predicted proteins | sample MGYA00243300_ERZ653497 | MGnify/ENA primary metagenome ERZ653497 (study PRJEB26926, sample SAMN06164955) | human gut metagenome | biome: ENVO:00009003; feature: ENVO:2100002; material: ENVO:00002003...
GCTCAGTGTCTCGTGGGCTCGGAGATGTGTATAAGAGACAGGGCTGGCAGAAGATCGGTGGAAAATGGTATTACATGGATAAGAACGGAGCGCTGCAGGAATCTAAATGGATCAGCGGAATTTATTATGTAAAAGTCGATGGGCAGTCCGTTCGTCTGATGAAAGACCGGAAAGCTTTCCTTCCTCCCGGTAAATCGCACGGATCGGGTTCATGATGAGGTACAAAACAGACTGTTTCCTCAGATCTTTCGGTATGACCTCCAGTGCCTCATGGAACTTGCGCCTGTAATGTACCCAGCACCCTGCGATCTTCAGATCTCCAAAATATGATGTTCCTCAACTTCGACTTTTCAGGCACAAAGCGGTAACATCTTGATATGGCATCTGGAAGCTGTTTTCATTCTTTTTGCCGATCTGTTTTTTCTTTTTGGCTGCTCTTATTGGACAGCACGATCTGTTCCATCATCAGCTGCATCTTATCATTGCGGGTCTGTGTCTGTTTTGTCAGTTCCTCCATCTGATCCTGAAGACAGAGAAACAGAAGAAAATATATCTGCCGAAAGTCCATTTCCGTTTTTGATACACATCACTGGAACTTCGGGCGCAGTTGCTGTTCTTTTTTTACCTTTTAACGCTAAAGGTAATGTTTTTCTTGTGTGCAGTAAAGTGTTAGAGTATAATAAAACCAGTTTTTTTGCATAAGTTTAGGCGGAGAATCCTGCCGTAGCAGGATCCTTTCTTACGGTGTTATTTCACAGACGTAACCATAATAGTTTTACTGCAGGGGGGGATAGAAAATGAAAACAAAAGAGATTCAGGAACTCTATCAAATAAAATTACATAGTATGGACACGATCCTGCATCAGATATCGCTTATGGATCAGGTGGAAAATGAGCAGGAGCTGTCAGAAATCATTCACTCTTTGTTGCAGGCGATTGGAAACTATACAGGGGCAGACCGGGTATATGTTTTTGACTGGGAAACTGATCAGAAGGACAGTCTGAGCAATGCATTTGAATGGTGTGCCGATGGAGTGGCACCAGAGATAGATAACCTTCAGGCAATCCCGGTCAGTTCGATGCCGAACTGGGTGAAACGATTTGAAAACAAGGAAGTAATCGTGATTCATGATCTGGAAGCGACAAAAAATTCTGAACCGGAAGAATATGAATTGTTAAAAACACAGGAAATATGTTCCTTGATTGCGGTGCCGATTTATGCCAATCATCAGATGAATGGATTCATCGGGGTAGATAATCCTGATTTGAGGCAGAATAAGATTTCCATTACACTGCTGTCTGATGTTGGCGGACATCTTGGATGTGTGAGGGAAAATCTGAAAAGTACGGTACTGTTGAAAAAGGCTCTTGATGAGGCGACAAAGAGGTCAGAGATTATTGCCGCAATTGCTACGTTGTATGTAACAATCGTACAAGCCAATGTTAAAGAGCGGACATATGAGCTTTTGAAAGGCCATGACCTTGTGCAAAAAATCCTTGGACAAAAGGGGAAAATTGATGATGTTATGGAAAGACTTCCAACAGCATTTGCCGCCCAGGAAGAGAGAAAAAAATACCGGGAGTTTCTTGACTTTGATACATTGACAGAGAGACTTCGTAATACGAATTCTGTTTCGATTGAATTTATGGGAGTAAACGGAGAATGGCGGCTGGCCAGATTTATTGTAAAGAGCAGAGATGCACATGGAAACGCTGTGGATGTGCTTTATGTCGTACGAGATATTACGGAAGAAAAATCACGGGAACTCATGTATCAGAAACAGCTTAAGGAAAGCATGGAAGATGCTCATCGCGCGAATCTTTCAAAAACAGCCTTTCTCCGGCGTATGAGCCACGATATCCGTACACCGCTAAACGGAATCGTGGGGATGATCCATATCGCTGAAAAATATAACAATGATGTGGTCAAGTTAAGGGAATGCAGGAAGAAGGTACTTCAGTCCGCCGATTATCTGCAAAATCTGATCAACAATGTCCTGGATATCAGCAAACTGGAATCCGGTTCCCTTGTGTTGGAACATAAATCCTTTGATCTGGCAGAACTGTTAAGGAATAATCTGACGGTTGTTGCAATGAGTGCTTATGAGAATGGTGTAAGATTTGAAGGCGGCGTGGAAGCAAGCACAATCCGCCACAGATATTTGATTGGAAGTCCGGTACATCTGAGCAGGGTTTTAATGAATCTTTCTTCCAACGCGATTAAATACAATCATTTTCATGGAACAGTGAATGTTCATTGCGAAGAATTATCGGATGATGGGAATATAGCTGTTTTTCAGTTTGTATGTTCAGATACCGGTCTTGGTATGAGTGAAGAATTTCAAAAACATGCGTTTGATGCTTTTGCGCAGGAAGGCAAACAGTCAACTACAACATTCAGTGGCTCCGGTCTGGGACTTTCGATTGTCAAAGATATTGTTGAACGGATGGGTGGAACGATAGAACTGGAAAGCGAAGAAAATGTAGGAAGCACGTTTACGGTTACGGTTCCATTTGAAATAGATTATTTGGTTGAAAATAATGATTCACAGAAGGACAGCTACTCACAGGATATGGATCTGTCAGGAAAACGGGTGCTTCTTGTTGAAGATAATGTCATTAATATGGAGATAGCCCATGCAATCCTGGAGGAGGAGCATCTGAACATTACAGAAGCGAAAAACGGAAAAGAGGCACTTGAAATATTTCAGAATTCCAGGTTGGATGAGTATGATGTCATCATCATGGATGTGATGATGCCGGAGCTTGACGGTTTTTCGGCTGTGGCGGAGATTAAGAAGATTGCATCGCCGGCCGTCATCATGCTTTCCGCACGCGGCGAGGAGTATGATAAAATCCATGGCTTTGAACTCGGCGTGGACGATTATGTCGTGAAGCCGTTCTCTCCGAAAGAGCTGATGATGCGCGTTGCCGCTGTAATGAGCCGTGTGCAGCGCACCGCAATACCGAAGCACGAGTTGTTCCGGGCGGAGGGCCTGACAATCGATTTTACCGGACGGATCGTCACGGTGGACGGCGTGCGTGCCGATTTGTCCCCAAAGGAATACGACCTGCTGTTTTACATGGTGAACAACCGCAACATCGCCCTCACACGCGAAATGCTTATCACAAATGTTTGGGGGTATGATTTCTACGGTGACGACCGCACGCTGGATACGCACATCAAGCTGCTGCGCCGCAGCCTCGGCCCGTACAGTAAATTCATTGTGACACTGCGCGGTGTGGGCTATCGCTTTGAAACGCACGGCGCATAAGGACGGCGGGACTATGGGCGAACAGACAGTAAAGAAGCATAAATTCAAAAAATGGCGCAAGCCGGGCATACGCATGCAGGTCATGCTGGGGTTCGTGCTGTTTACGGCGGTCATTGTGACGTTGCTGTGGACATTTCAGATCACACTGCTCAACACATTTTATAAAGCCATCAAGGTCAATGAGGTGCGCAGCGTGGCGAACCGTGTGGTGGCGATGCTGGACGAAAGTGCCTCCGCGAACGATTATTTTGAAGTGACGCGCTCGACGAATATTTCTATCCTCATTTCCAACAGCGACGGCTCAAATGTGTCGTTTTCCCCGGCGGCGCGCGGCGGCGTGCTGGAGCGCTTTGATTACCTCGATTGCAAGCAGCTTTTCACCGAGGTGAAAGCGGCGGGCGGCAGCGTGATGGACGACAACATCACAGACCCGACGAGCACCATAGAACGGCAGGATCGCACGATCATTTACGCGCAGACGGTCACGCTTTCGAGCGGGAACGAGTATCTTGTGCTGCTGTCCTGCGACGTGATCCCGGTTGATTCCACGGTGGAAACGCTGAAAATACAATTGTGGTGTCTGACGGGCGTAATGATCCTGCTTTCGTTCGGGCTGGCACTGTTTATCTCTTCACGTCTTTCAAAGCCCTTGGAACAGATGAACGAATCTGCAAAGCAGCTGGGCGAGGGAAAATATGACATCCGTTTCCCGGAACAGGGCGCAAGAGAGGTGGCGGAGCTTGCCGCGACACTGAACTATGCCGCGGCGGAGCTGAGCAAGGTTGAAGATCTGCGCCGCGAGCTGATCGCCAATGTTTCGCACGATCTGCGCACGCCGCTGACGATGATCTCCGGCTATGCCGAGGTGATGCGCGACATTCCGGGCGAAAACACACCGGAAAACGTGCAGATCGTCATCGACGAAGCGAACCGCCTGACAGGCATCGTCAACGACCTTTTAGATCTCTCTAAATTACAGGCGGGCGCATTGACGCTGACGGTTTCCGAATTCAATTTGACGGAGGATATCCGCAATACGCTGCACCGCTACGACAAGTTGGCGGATTTCAGCTTCCCGTTCACGTATGACCGCACGGTGTATGTCTGCGCCGATCAGCTGAAAATTTCGCAGGTGCTGTATAACCTTGTGAACAACGCCATCAACTATTCGGGCGGGAACAAGACCGTGTATATCGACCAAACCGTGGCGGAAAGCACCGTGCGCGTATCTATTCGCGATACGGGCGAGGGTATACCGGCGGATAAATTGCAGTACATCTGGGATCGCTACTATAAGGTCGATAAGGAGCACAAACGCGCGCAGGTCGGCACGGGATTGGGGCTTTCCATCGTGAAGAAAATTCTGGACCTGCACGGCGGGCGGTACGGCGTCGCGAGCGTGGAGGGTAAAGGCAGCACATTCTGGTTTGAACTGCCGGTGTTACGTACGGAATCTTTGATTCTGCCGGAACCGCCGACATTACTGGAACAAAAAGCTGACGTGGAACGGGGCCAATAAAGTTTTCGCCGCCTTTTTCAAAAGGCGGCGGAACCCCGGTCAATGGGTTTCCCAAACGGCGTTACGAAACATTGTCGGAAAGATGTTCACAGTCGGCTGAATTAAACTGAAAACAGCAAGCGTAAACGAACTAAAAGCGTACCCGAAGGTGATTTGGGCGCGCTTTTTTCGCACAGAGAACGAAACACGGAATTCGTATTTGTGAAAGATGTATCAAACTCAAAAGAGGCCCGCGCGGCTTTTGTTTTACTTTCTGAAAAAGCCGTAAATTCCGATATTTTCATATAGAAAAATCGCGAAAATGCTTGATAAAAAGATATCGATATGATAGAATTTATTAGGCTGAGTATGTACCCCATGAGTGGGGAAAGGGGAAAACTGTGTTTCGCCCCTTTGTTTTCATGTAACTCAGAAGATCTCGCCCGCGGAGGAACATTGTGCTCCCCATCGGGCACAGCACAGGAAGGGAAGTGATCCGGGACAATGAAAAGCAAAATCACCGTAATTGGTGCCGGTAGCGTAGGCGCAACCATTGCATATACGCTTTCCAACGAAGACATCGCAACGGAGATTGTCCTGATCGACATCAACAAGCAAAAGGCAGAGGGCGAAGTGATGGATATCATTCAGGGCACTTGCTTCCGCGACCCGATTTCCATTAAATCGGGAGATTACGAGGATGCAAAGGACTCCAACATCGTCATCATTACGTCCGGCGTGGCCAGAAAACCCGGTCAGTCGCGCCTTGAATTGACGCAGACGAATGTCGACATCATCAAAAGCATTGCACCGAACATTGCAAAGGCCGCACCGAACGCGCTGTACATCATCGTCAGCAATCCGGTGGACATCATCACCTACGTGTTCATGAAAATCTCCGGCATCCCGGAAAACCAGATCATCGGCTCCGGCACCGCGCTGGATACCGCGCGTCTGCGTTTCGGACTTGCTAGCCACTTTAACATTGCGCAGAAGAACATTCATGCCTATGTTTTCGGTGAACACGGTGATTCTTCCTTTATCCCGTGGTCGTGCGCAGAGGTTTCCGGTGCGAAACTGGACGACTATGTGGAGCTGATGCATGCCCTGCCCGTGGACAAGGACGCCATGGCGGAGTATGTACATAAATCCGGCGGCGAGATCATCAAGAACAAGGGCGCCACGTTCTACGCGGTCACGGTTTCCGTGTGCAGATTGTGCAGCATGCTGCTTTCCGCATACAATTCCATCGTGACCGTTTCCACCATGATGCACGGTGAATACGGGTTAGAGGACGTGTGCATCAGCACACTCGCCATTGTGGGCCCGAACGGCGTGCAGGGCAAGCTGCCTGTGAAGCTGACGGAGGACGAAATGCAAAAGCTCCACGCTTCCGCAGACAAGCTGAAAGAAACCATCGGTCAAATTTATTTTGAAGCATAACCCAAAATCAATTTATAGAAAGGATGACAGGAGTAGCTATGAAGTACAGCTATTATCCGGGATGTACCTTGAGAACGAAGGCAAAGGATCTTGACGCCTATGCCAGAGCTTCCGCAAAGGCGCTCGGATTTGAATTGGAAGAAATCGAAAACTGGCAGTGCTGCGGCGGCGTCTACCCGCTCGGGTCCGACGAGATCGCAACAAAACTTTCCTCCGTCCGCGCTTTGAACGAAGCGAAGGAAAAGGGCCAGGACCTCGTGACGCTTTGCTCCGCATGTCATCATGTCATCAAAAGAGTCAACGACGACATGAGAAACGTGGAGGACATCCGCACGAGAGCCAACAACTACATGCAGCTTGACGAGCCCTATGCCGGCGAGACGAATGTGCTGCATTACCTTGAAGTTCTGCGCGACCGCGTGGGCTTTGACGAACTGAAGAAAAAGGTCGTCAACCCGTTAAAGGGCAGAAAGATCGGCGCATATTACGGCTGCCTGCTGCTCAGACCGAGCACCGTGCTGGCCTTTGACGATCCGGAGAACCCGCAGATCATTGAAGACTTCATTCGTGCCATCGGCGCAGAGCCGGTCGTATATCCGTACCGCAACGAGTGCTGCGGCGGCTATATCTCCCTTAAAGAAAAAGAAATGAGCGGCCGTATGAGCTGCAATATCGTAGACAGCGCAGCCGGTGCAGGCGCGGAAATGCTCATCACGGCATGTCCACTCTGCATGTATAATCTCAACAAGAGCGGCAGCGGCAAGATCCCGGTGTATTACTTCACCGAGCTTCTCGCAGAGGCCCTTGGCGTGAAAGAGGAGGCGTTAAAGTGAGCATCAGCAAACAGGCGGAGCAGATCCGCGAGATCAGCGGCGTCAACCCCTACAAGTGCATGAAGTGCGGCAAATGTTCCGCATCCTGCCCGTCGTTCAACGAAATGGACATTAAGCCTCACCAGTTCGTTTCCTATGTGCTGAATGACGACATTGAGTCCCTTGTGAATTCCAAGTCCCTTTGGAAGTGCCTTTCCTGCTTTGCCTGCATTGAGCGCTGCCCGAGAGACGTTAAGCCCGGCAAGCTTATCGATGCGGCAAGACAGCTTGTCGTGCGCCAGCGCGGTGAAGCATACCTTACGCCGGACGAGATCCCGGAGCTTTTGGATCCGGATCTGCCCCAGCAGCTCCTTGTGAGCGCGTTCAGAAGATACAGGAGGTGATAGCGTGCAGAGAATTGGTGTATTTGTGTGCCATTGCGGCAGCAACATCGCAGCTACGGTAGATGTAAAGAAAGTCGTAGAAATGGTCAGTCATGAACCGGGTGTCGTGCACGCGGAAGATTATCAGTACATGTGCTCCGAGGTCGGCCAAGCGAAGATCATCGAAGCCATCCGCGAAAAACACCTGACCGGTCTTGTGGTTTGTTCCTGCTCCCCGCGTATGCACGAGACGACTTTCCGCAAAACGGCGGAAAGAGCCGGCCTCAACCCGTACATGGTCGAGATTGCAAACATCCGTGAGCACTGCTCCTGGATCCACAAGAACATGGAAGAAGCGACCGAAAAGGCCGTCATCCTTGCCAGAGCGGCTATCGCAAAGGTCAATCTTGACGCGCCGCTGTTTCCGGGCGAAAGCCGCGTAACAAAGCGCGCACTTGTCATCGGCGGCGGTATTGCAGGCATTCAGACTGCGCTCGACATTGCAGACGCAGGCTATGAAGTCGATATCGTTGAGAAGACCCCCAGCATCGGCGGCCGTATGAGCCAGCTCGATAAGACGTTCCCGACGCTCGACTGCTCCGCATGTATTTTGACCCCGAAAATGGTGGAGGCTTCCGCAAACGAGAAGATTCATCTGTATACATACAGCGAAGTGGAGAAGGTCTCCGGCTTCGTGGGCGATTTCACCGTGGACATCCGCAAGAAGGCGCGCAGCGTCGATATGTCTAAGTGCACCGGCTGCGGCGTCTGCCAGGAGAAATGTCCTTCCAGAAAGACCCCGAGCGAATTCAACCGCGGCTTGAACACGAGAAGCGCTATTTATACCCCGTTCGCACAGGCAATCCCGAACGTCCCGGTCATCGACCGTGAAGCTTGCATCAAGTTCAAGACCGGCAAGTGCGGTCTGTGCCAGAAGGTTTGTCAGGCGGGCGCCATCGATTACGAGCAGAAGGATGAAATCGTTACCGAGAAGTACGGCGCTATCGTCGTCGCTACCGGCTTCGATACCATCAAGCTCGATAAGTACGACGAGTACGCATACAGCCAGAGCAAGGACGTCATCACGTCCCTCGAGCTCGAGCGCATCATGAACGCGGCAGGCCCCACGAAGGGTCATCTGGAGCGCCTTTCCGACGGCAAGCACCCGAAGAATATGGTGTTCATCCAGTGTGTAGGCAGCCGCTGCTCCGATAAGCGCGGTAAGAGCTACTGCTCCAAGATTTGCTGCATGTACACGGCAAAGCACGCCATGCTGATCCGTGATAAATACCCGGACGTCAACGTAACGGTGTTCTACATCGACGTGCGTACCCCCGGTAAGAACTTCGATGAGTTCTACCGTCGCGCCGTGGAAGATTACGGCGTAAACTACATCAAGGGTCAGGTCGGCAAGGTCATGCCGCAGCCGAACGGCCAGCTGCTTGTGCAGGGCGTTGACCTGCTCGACAACAAGCAGATCCTGATGGAAGCGGATATGGTTGTCCTCGCAACGGCGATTGAGCCGAACGCGGACGTGCGCCGCATTGCGACCATGCTGACCGCCAGCATCGATACCAATAACTTCCTCACCGAGGCTCACGCAAAGCTGCGCCCGGTCGAGTCCCCGACGGCGGGTGTATTCCTCTCCGGCGTATGCCAGGGCCCGAAGGATATTCCGGAAACGGTTGCGCAGGCAGGCGCGGCGGCTGTTAAAGCCATCGGTCTGCTCGCGAAGGATAAGCTGATGACGAACCCGTGCACCGCTAAGAGCGACGAGCTGCTCTGCAACGGCTGCTCGCAGTGCGCAAACGTCTGCCCCTACGGCGCAATCAGCTATGAGACAAAGCTCATCAACGACCACGGCATCCGTGAAGATCGCCGCGTAGCCGTTGTCAACAGTGCGCTGTGCCAGGGCTGCGGTGCCTGCACCGTTACCTGCCCGTCCGGCGCAATGGATCTGCAGGGCTTTGCAAACAGACAGATTCTTGCGGAGGTGGATGCAATATGTCGATAACAGCAAACGAAGAGTTCAAGCCGAAGATCGTTGCGTTCTGCTGCAACTGGTGCAGCTACGCCGGCGCAGACCTTGCAGGCAGCAGCCGCTTGGTTTATCCGGCAGACGTTAAGATCATCCGCGTGCCGTGCTCCTGCCGTGTGAACCCCATGTTCATCCTGCGTGCTTTTGAAAAGGGCGCAGACGGCGTTATCCTGTGCGGCTGCCACCCGGGTGACTGCCATTACAGCACCGGCAACTACTATGCCAGAAGAAGAATGGCGCTTCTGTTCTCTATGCTCGATTACATCGGCGTGGAGCACGGACGCACCCGCGTGGAATGGGTCTCCGCAGCAGAGGGCGTAAAGTTCTCCCAGACCATGAATGAGTTCGTGGCGAAGATTACTTCGCTCGGCAAGAACGTCAGACTGGAGGATTTGAGATGCAGGAAATGATCAACCGCGCAAAAGAGCTGCTCAGCGACGGCACCGTAAACCGTGTGCTCGGCTGGCGCCGTGGCGATATGTCCTACAACCCGGAGCCGTCTTACTTTGAGACGGCGGAGGATCTGGACGCGAATTTCGTCTACAACGGCTTCTGCGGCGCGAACCTCAGTAAATATATGATCGAGGGCTCGAAGCTTGAGGGCAAGACGCTTGTCTTCCTGAAGCCCTGCGATTCTTACAGCTTCAACCAGCTCATAGCAGAGCACCGCGTAGACCGTGACAAGGCTTACATTATCGGTGTCGGCTGCATGGGCAAGCTCAGCTTCGAGAAGATCAAGGAGCAGGGCGTTAAGGGCATCACGAACATCACGATCGACGATGCAAACGAGAACATCACCGTGGAGACGCTCTACGGTGAAAAGACGCTCGCCTATAAGGACTGCATGCTGGAGCGCTGCCATGTCTGCAAGGGCAAGGAGCACCAGATTTTCGACGAGACCATCGGCGAGAGCCGCGACACAAAGGACGCAGACCGCTTTGCAGAGGTCGAGAAGATCGAAGCCATGAGCCCGGAAGAAAAGTTCGCTTTCTTCCAGAATGAGCTCAGCCGCTGCATCCGCTGCAACGCCTGCCGCAATGTGTGTCCGGCGTGCAGCTGCCGCAAGTGCGTCTTTGACAGCACGAAGTTCGACAGCGCACAGAAGGCGAACGTGGACTCCTTTGAGGAGAGAATGTTCCACATCATCCGTGCATTCCATGTTGCCGGCCGCTGCACAGACTGCGGCGAGTGCAGCCGCGTATGTCCGCAGGGCATTCCGCTGCATCTCTTCAACCGCAAGTTCATCAAGGATATCGACGAATTTTACGGTGAGTTCCAGGCCGGTGTCGATCCGGAGGCAAAGAGCCCGCTGACGAGCTTTACCTTCAACGACGTAGAGCCGGGCGTTACCGGGGGAAGGAGATAAGCCATGTTCAAGATTGCAAAAAGTAAGCTGCCCGAGCTGCTGAAAGCGATCGCGGCACAGCAGGAGCTGTTCCTGCCGGTGAACAACAACGGTCAGGTCAACTTCGCCGCGTGGTTTGAAGGCTGCAATGCAGACATTGAAACACTTAAGACGGTGAAATCTCCGAAGGACATGTTTTTCCCGCAGAGCGAGACACTTTACACGGTCAAAAAAGAACAGCACAAGCTCTCCGTTGAGCCGCAGACGCTTGCAGATCAGAACTTCGTCGCGTTCGGCATGAAGGCCTGCGACATTCAGGGCATTAAGGTCCTCGATAAGGTCTTCCTCGCTGAGCCGGTCGATACGTTCTACCGCGCAAGACGCGAGCACGGCACCATCGTGGCGCTTGCTTGCCACGAGCCGGAGGAGTCCTGCTTCTGTAAGGTTTTCGGCGTTGACTGCGCTGAGCCGGACGCCGATGTCGTCATGTGGAACGCAAACGACACGCTCTACTGGAAAGCTGTAACGGACAAGGGCACCGCCCTCACCGAAGCGCTCTCCGGCGTGCTCGAAAATGCCGACGCAGCGGACGAAAAGGCCGTGGAGACCGAACAGGAGAACATCCGCGCAATCGTAGAGAAGCTGCCGTACACGAACCTCTCTCTCGAGGGTTGGAACGGCAACGTCACCGAAGAAAAATTCAACTCCCCCGTTTGGGAGAAGCTTTATAAGCCGTGCCTTGCGTGCGGCACCTGCACCTTTGTGTGCCCCACCTGCCAGTGCTATGATATCAAGGACTACGACACGGGCCACGGCATTCAGCGTTATCGCTGCTGGGACTCCTGCATGTACTCCGACTTTACGATGATGGCGCACGGCAACAACAGAACGAGCCAGATGCAGCGCTTCCGTCAGCGCTTCATGCATAAGCTCGTGTACTTCCCGGCGAACAACGACGGCATGTATTCCTGCGTAGGCTGCGGCCGCTGCGTGGAAAAGTGCCCGTCCTCGCTCAATATCGTGAAGGTCATCAAGGCGTTTGAAAAGGAGGCTGCAAACCATGAGTGATACCTGTCATTGCCATGATAACTATGTAAAAGACGTTCTGATCCCGCAGGTCGGCGTCATCACGGACATCCGTGAGGAGACCCCGGACGTCAAGACGTTCCGCGTCAATGCGCCGGAGGGCGGCAAGCTCTTCGAGCATATGCCCGGCCAGTGCGCTATGCTGTGCGCACCGGGCGTCAGCGAGGGTATGTTCTCCATCACCTCTTCGCCGACGAACAAAGAATACCAGGAATTCAGCATCAAGAAGTGCGGTCAGCTTACAGACTACCTGCACAGCCTTGAGGTGGGCGATGAGATTACCGTGCGCGGCCCGTACGGCAACCACTTCCCGGTAGAAGACAAATTAAAGGGCAAGAACCTGCTCTTTATCGCCGGCGGCATCGGTCTTGCACCGTTGCGCTCTGTCATCAACTACGTGCTCGACAACCGCAGTGATTACGGCACCGTAGATATTCTGTACGGTTCCCGTTCCAAGGACGACCTTGTACAGCTGAAGGAAATTCAGGACGTATGGATGAAGACGGAAGGCGTGAACGTATATCTCACGATCGACCGCGAGCAGGAGGGCTGGGACGGCCACGTCGGCTTTGTTCCGGCATACCTCAAGGAGCTCGGCTTCGATACAAACAAAACGGCGCTGCTTTGCGGACCTCCGATCATGATCAAATTCTGCTTAGCATCGCTGATTGAAATGGGCTTCTCGAAAGAACAGGTCTACACCACGCTGGAGCTGTCTCTTATACACATCTCCGAGCCCACGAGACA
>ENA-OZAG01000973-OZAG01000973.1-human-gut-metagenome-genome-assembly--contig:-NODE-973-length-12490-cov-33.252593_pt1 | contig 12490 bp, 6 predicted proteins | sample MGYA00243300_ERZ653497 | MGnify/ENA primary metagenome ERZ653497 (study PRJEB26926, sample SAMN06164955) | human gut metagenome | biome: ENVO:00009003; feature: ENVO:2100002; material: ENVO:00002003...
GCATAGTCCGCCACAAACAGGCTGTGAGCGTATTTGTTCTGCTGTGCATATTCCTTGGTGGTCGCCATCGCAGACGTGAGCTTGTAGGCGTCCACCGTACCCACATAGGTGAAAGGCACATAGTGCAGCGTGCTGTCCGGCAGATCTCTGTTTGCCGTGCCGGGAATATTCATCGCCGAAAGGTCAAAATAGTATCTGCCGCCGGGAACGAGGTTGAACTGCTCTGGGGGAGCAAACTGTGCCGTCAGCTTGATTACATCCGCCGAAACATTATCTCCCGGTTCGTAGAGCTCGCCATCGCTGCCAAGCCACTTGAAGTAGCTATCTGTATTTCCGTCCGGGCGGGTCAGGCCGTCGGACGCAGGCGCGGTAAAGCTCTCGCCGGTTTTCACAATGATCTGGATAGTATCCGAGCTTCCTCCCAATTTTCCGCCGCCAAGGTCAAGGGTAACGGCTTTCAGCCCGTCAGAGCCCAGCGTGCCGGGGTTCAGGACTTCAAGGACGGGGCGGAAACCAAGGAACTTGAAGGAGAGCGTAGTATTGGCGCCGGCATAATTGCGGGGCAAATCGTACCGGCCGCGAATCACACGGTTCGATAGCGTATTGGGTAAAGTATCTTGTCCCCAGGAACGTATATCTCTCCAGTTTTTGATATATCCGTCGTCCTTGTCCAGTATCCTGTCCCATTCGTTGCTTTGGGGCGTGCCGCGTTGGGACTCGCCCGAGCCTGCAGAAATACTTCCCGCAGACGGCGCACGCAGCGTATAGTCCACGCCGCCGACGGCATAGTCCTTGCCGAAAATCAAATCTGCGGTATTTAGGTCATCCCAGCTTACCGCATGCGTTACGGCATAGTCCGCCACGAACAGGCTATGGGCATATTCGTTCTGCTGTGCATACTCCTCGGTGGTGGCCATCTCTGATGTGAGCTTGTAGGCGTCCACTGTCCCGGCATAGGTAAAGGGGACATAATGCATTGTTTTGTCCGGCAGAGAGCCGTTTGCCGTGCCGGGAATGCTCTCGCCGGAGAGGTCAAAGTAATACGTGCCGCCGGGAGCGAGGGAAAACTGCTCTTGATACCCAACGGTGAGATCGATGTCTACAAAATCGCTTGCATAGTCGGTCTTTTTTTCGCCGTTGCACTGCTCGCTGAAGACCTTTAAGGTATAGCTGCCCGGTGCAAGGCCGGACGGGATTTTGATCTCAACCGTTCCGTTTTCGACAGTAGGCTGCGCTACTCTGCCATAATACTGTGCGCCGCTGTTATCCGCAAGGATGACAGAGATATATTCATTTATCCCTGCGGTCGCCCCGGTGTAATGCAGCGTAACGGTATCGCCGGGGTCGCCGCTGACGGTTGTTTCCGTTACGGCAAAATTGCGGTTGCTGTCCTTCAACGTCAGCTTCCATTCGTTTCCAGTGTATTCGGAAATCGGGGTCAAGCCTCCGTCAGGCTTTCCTCCCACAGCGGCGGATGTAAAGAGTACGGAGCTTGAATTTAAGTTAAAAGCGGGACGAGCACACCACCAACTGTTGATAGCGTTCCCAGAGTAGACGACAGAACCATCACCACGCACGGTGGCGGCATCGTGATTAGAGTAACCAGGGGAGCGCAGCCACCAATTGCTTGTCGCCCAAGTCGGATGCTCGGGATCCACGACACGCAAATCCTCTTTTACCGCATTTGCCTCTTTTGAGGAAAGCGGCCAGAATACAGCGTTATCCACCTGCCCTCCTGCTACACAGTCGGTATTTTCTCCGGTGTAGCCTCCACTTGTAAGCGTCCGTTTCTTTACGGCAACATTTTCTTCTGTCGTCAGCTTTTTTGCAAGCGCGTCTATTGCGGTTTTCAAATTACTCGGTGCATATTCGTTGCTTGCTCCGAAATCGGCAAATTGCAACCCTGAGCTCATATTGCCCGCCGCAAGCAGGGTCATATCCCCCTGTGCGCTTGCAACACCGTTTCCGTCATAGCCGATAACTCGCCATGCAGCGGGATTTTTTTCATGGTCTTGCCCGAAATACACGGTCGGTGCGGTCGCTGTGTTTACATTTTTACTTAGTGCATCTGTGCCAAGCTGTATCGCAGCAGAGCCCGTTGCTGTCTCGCCCTCGGCAAATACGCCTGTCGGAACAAGGCAGAGCAGCATACAAAGGGTGAGCAGGATACTGAGTATTCGTTTTTTCATTTTGCATTACCTCCGGGTCGATACGATTTTTTGCGTTTCACGGTAAGCGCCGTGCAAGCGCCGCCGCTGATAAAGAGCAGTGCGATCCACAGCATAAGATTGTTGTTGTCGCCGGTCTGGGGAGACTTCGGCAGCTTCGCCGTTACGGTGTCGGCTTTGGCGATTTCCTTGGTGCCGTCCTTGTCACTGTAATACTTTCCGCAGCCGCTGCAGTACCAATACTCGATATTGCCCTCGGAATCCTCGGTGGCCGCCTTGGCCGGGAAATGCTTTAAGTCGGTGTGGTTCTTCGGGTCAGGCTCGCCGTAGGCTTTACCGCAGACTTCGCATACCGCTTTTTCGGTGCAAGTGGCTGTGCCGCCGGTATGCCCGTCGTTGACCGTTACGGTCATCTCGGCGGTGTTGCCCGCCTTGTCGGTGACAACGATTTTCTGCCCGCCGTCTGCCGGAGAGAGGACAAAGCTGCCGTTTTCGTCAAGCGTGACCTTTGTGCCGTTTACGGTGACGGTATCCACATATTTCTCGGTGATCGTAACCGTCTGTGCCGCACAATAGATCTTGCCGTTTTCTATGCCCGTGATAACCGGGCTTGTTCCGTCAAGCACAATTCCGTCCGAGCAAATGTAGTCCATGTTGCCCGCCTTATCGGTCACTCTGACATAGATAATATATTCGTTATCAGGGTCAATGCAAAACGGTGCGGTGTACGCTGTGAAGGTCATGCCGTCAAGCTCAGCTTTTGTCAATTCCTTATCTGACAGCAGATATTCAACCGTTACCATCTCGCCGCTGTTGTCGGCTGCGGTGATCGTCACCTCCTGCGTGCCCTTAAAGAACAGACCGAAGGTGATATTGTTGAGGAACGCTTTCCAACTGTTCTCGCTGATTTTAATTTCACCCGTGGGCTTTTCGATGTCTTTCCATTTCGCCGTAATTGTGATGTTTTTCGCAGGCATGGTCGTGGGAATTTCCTTATCCCAGCCCATAAAGGTGTAACCCTCTCTTGTCGGGTCGGCAGGAGCGGTAATTGCCGTGCCATAGTCCTGTGTAATGGGTGCGATTTCGCTGCCGCCGGCGGTATCAAAGGTAATTGTATATTGATTGATTTCCCACTGCGCGGTGACAGTCATATTTTCAGCGGGCATAGTCGTGGGAATTTCCTTATCCCAGCCGATAAAGGTATATCCTTCTCTTGTCGGGGCTTCAGGTGCGGTAATTACCGTGCCGTACTCCTGCGTAATCGGGGCAATTTCACTGCCGCCGGCGGTGTCGAAGGTAATCGTGTAGGTGTTCGCTGCCCATTTTGCATACAATGTTATGTTATCGGTGACTTTATCGCTTGCATAATCCCACGCCGTGCCGTCGGTCTTGTTCCAGCCACCGAAGGTATAGCCCGGTGTGGCGGCGGGAGCATCGGGACGCGTCGCGAGAGTGCCGGAGGGCAGAACCTGCTTTGCGTATTCACTGTCGCCGTCCTTGTAAGTCACGATGACGCCGGTCGTATTGCCGTAAATATCCAGACCGCCGTAGAAGAGGCCCCAGTCAACATGGCTTGGATATACACTGGAAGTTCCGCCGATCACCGTCTTGCCTTTGAAGGCGGTAATACCGTTATCTTCTGCAAGACAGGTGATCTTACTTGACTGATTTAGGTAAACCCCACCGTATACCTCGCCGCCGTTGGCGTAAATTGTGGTATGATACGCAGCATTGATAGCGTATCTGCCGTTGTTTTTGATCAGGCCGCCGGTCAACGTGATCACGCCGGTTGTGTCTCTGTTCGCCATCGGACCAAAAGCGTATATGCCGCCGTGAAAGGCCTCTCCGGTCGTTAATCTGTCCGGTGTTGAGCAGCCGACAATGCTGCCGGCGTTCATGGTGAACGAACCGTCAGAGAGAAACAGACCACCGCCGTTATTGGCTATGCAGCCGACGATATTGCCGCCGTTCATGGTGAGTGCGCCGCTGCCGATGATCACGCCGCCGCCTTCCACCCCGTTGGAGAAGAATATCCGGCTGCCCGTGCCGCCTGTGATGATGCCACCATAGATGGTCTCTGTACCGCTGTCGTCCAGCACCCAAGGTTCTACGCCGTTAACCTTGAATTTGTGCTCCGCCGTGGGATTGCTGTCGATAAGGGTCAGGTCGCCGGTGATGCCGCTCTTATTATCGAGGATAATAACGCTGCCGCTGCCGGTCATTTTCAGAACATAGCCGTTGAGATCGAGGGTGACCTTGCGGAGGACGGTCAGGGTCGTGCCGATTGCAATGTCATTTTTCAGCGTGATGATGTCTACGCTGCTGTCCGCCAGCGCATCGACAAGCTCTTGTTCCGTTTCGACTTTCCTGTTTGTCTCACCCTCGGCAAACGCTGTGGTCGGCACAAGGCAGAACAGCATACATAGGGCGAGCAGGATACTGAGTATTCGTTTTTTCATATTCTATTACCTCCGTTTTCGTGTATATCTGCTCAGTCAAGAGCGGTGATTGTAACAGAGCCTCTGAATGAAAGCAGATAGGTTTTGTAATCACCTTGCTCCAGCGAAAATTTGAGTTCAACATCGTTTCTCGCGCCGGTAAGGTCATATATTCTGTTGAAGCAGAGAGAATTTGATCCCCTGCCGTCTTGTTCTATCAGTGTAATATATCTGCAATAGTCATCATCGTAACCGTCAGTCATCCGAACGGAATAGTTTCCGCTATTATCATTTGTCATCGCATTAACCATGCCGCTTACACACACATTGTAGGTATATCCTTTTTTCAGCCTGAGAGTTGTTTCGGTGCGCGATATAAGCCCGCCGCGGTTATGCATTTCCCGATAGTACAGGGGAACTGCACCGTCTGAAAGATGGGTTGACGGTACATACCCCGTGCCGTAAAAATACCCGGAGCTTCCGCCGTTCTGACCGGGGTCGCCCTTGTCGCCTTTGTCACCCTTATCTCCCTTGTCTCCCTTTTCGCCGGGGTCACCTTTGTCGCCCTTATCACCCTTTTCGCCGTCAACACCGTCAGCACCGTCAATGCCTGCGGCTTTTACGGCTGTGTCGATTTCTCCGATCCACCAGTTGCCGTTCTCACCGATAAACGGGGTGTTGCCGTCCGCACCGTCGGCTCCGTCTTGCCCGTTTATGCCGTTTGTTCCGTCCTTGCCGTCGGCTCCGTCTTTTCCGTTTATACCATCCTTGCCGTCAAGACCTTTCAAAACCGAAAGATCGTACAGGTTCAGCCATATTTCATCGCCGGTGTAGCGCCATTGCAATGTGTTTTCGTTCACGCGGAACTCCGGCGTTTTTCCGTTTGCTCCGTCCTTACCGTTCTGTCCGGTGGGGCCTGTGATGTCGGCTATCGCCACAAGGTTCTGCCACTCATCGCCCTCGTAACGCCACTGTATGTGGGTTTCGGCTCGTTGCACCTCTATGTTTTTGGCGTTAATGCCGTCTTTTCCGTTGATACCGTCTTTGCCGTCGGCTCCGTCTTTACCGTCAACTCCGTTAATGCCGTCTTTTCCGTTTATTCCGTTCTTACCGTCGGCACCGTTCTTGCCGTCTTTACCGTCAATGCCGTTCTTTCCATTTTCTCCGGCAGCGCCCCGCAGCTCGGTAAACGCCACCAGGTCGCGCCAATCGGTTTCGTCGCTGTATTTCCACTGGATCGCCGTGCCGTTGTTCCGCACCTCCGGCAGTGCGGTGTTGGTTTTTGCCGCCTTGCTCCATCCTATGGCAAGCACGCTGCAAAGCACCAATAGCGCGACGCAAAGCGCCAAAAGTGTACCTGTGAGTAGTTTTTTCCCTGTTTTCATCTTCTTTCCTCCGTTCGGAATTGTTATTACGGCGGAGTTTTGCACCGCTGCCCGCGCCGTAAATGAGCGGCGGCTGACCGGCTTATGCTTGGTTTGCTTTGTACTTATCCACGAACAGGGCAACCCCCTGCTTTAAGACCTCCATTTGGGATTTCAGGTAGTATTCGTTCTCGACCTTTTCCATTAGTTCACGCTTCCGCTCATTGTGTTGTTGCTCTGTTGTTTTCATGTCGCTTCGCTCTTTTGCGTATACCGACCGTTCATTTATGATTATTATAGCATGGAATTGTGATAATTTCAAGAGCAGTCTGCAAAAAGCGTGATGAAAAGGGACAGTCTACATCTGTTGACTGTCCCATCCGTTATGTATTTTCTTTTGATACGGGCGAAGAGTGCCGACAAAACTTTGATGTCCTTCTGGCGTTTTGGAAGCCCCTCAGGCTCAAAGGAACTATGGCGATCCTGAGGTACATCCACTTTGAATTCTCCATATTTACTACGAACAGTTTTAGGCTTTGTTCCATTACGATAATTAGACTCACCAGATCTTTCATAACGATCATATCCAAGGTGATTGTCCATTTCTGTTTCATGCATATCTTGAATAGTTCCAGAAAGTAGATCTTTAAGTGCTTCCTGAATAATTTCCATCATCTGCTGAGTACATATTCTGTAAAGATGGATAAGCATCGAGCATAGACTGTCTTGCTTCCTTCAAAAATGTGTGCTGTTCCAAAAGGTCTTACCCTTGGCTGGTCACCTTCTACTGTTGCCAAATAATATGTCTCCAAACGACAAAACAATCTTAATTACCACATTCATATTATCAGGTACTGTTAACCCTAGTCACATTTCTAAGAATCTTATCCATTCCGGATTTTCAGTTCTTAACACTTCCGGTTTATGTTTCTTCGGGAAAGAATTTTCTCAATAAAAGGACGAAGCGATTCGCCTACATTAAATGGTTTCATTTTATATTCCTCCTATCTCAATAATTAGATATTACTTTTTTATAAAAAAAAAGAGCATTTCCATTCATTGTAATGGATGCTCTTCATAGCTATCAATGTATAGCTGTCTACCTGCATTTACATTAACATATAAAAGCAATAAATGCAAGATTTTTTTGCAATTTTCCAAGATTTTTCAATATTAAAAGGTGCCATAGTTTCCTATAGCACCTTAGTATTACTTTTTCTTATTGTCATTAACCAACGCACCATATCCTTTAAGCTTGGCGGTATATTCCTCAAGGCTTGCCATATTATATAAGTCAAGTGCCTGCTGCTCGGTCAGACCATTTTCTTCAAGTGCTGCCGTAATCTTGGAATATAATGAATCCATCTGAGATGAGATTCCATATTCCTCTATAAGATCCTCCGACTTATTTTTACGTCCGACTGTCTTAATTAATGCATCGACCGCACTTCCCTTTTTATTCAGATCAACATAGTGCTGATATGACGTAAGTCCATGTTGTACCGAAGCTAATAATTTATTCTTGTTATATAAATCGTTAGCATCACCTTTAAGTGAAAGTCCGGATAACAATCCATTAGCCTCCTCGTAATTTCCGGCATCAAACGCATTCTCAGCATCCGCTATCGTGCTCTTCTTGTTGAAAATATTGGTTCCGACTATCAGCACTGCAGATATGACCGCAGCAATCAGGACTGCTTTGAATATTGCACCAAAATCAGGCTGGATGCGTTCGGACTTATCAACCGGCTTCTTTACTTTAGGTGCCTTAGGTTTCTTCTCCTTAGGCGGTTTCGGTTTCTTTTCTTTCTTAGGTTTCTTCGGTTTCTCTTCTTCGGCCGGTTCCTCGCTCTTCTCTTCTATATCTGCCAGGTCATCGTCACCCCCGGCATCCTGATACAGCTCGTCCATCAATTGCTTATTGATGTCTGCATCGCTCAATGCAATATCATCAGTCTGTTCCGGCTCGTCACCATTGTCGTATTCTTCAACAAAGAAAGACTTAAGTCCCTTTTTCTTTTTCTTATCTTTCTTATCTTTCTTATCTTTCTTATTCTTTTTTTTCTTCCTGGACTTCTCAGGTGCGGCGTCGTCCGGATTATTATTCTCCGCCATTGCAATTCCGGAATCCGTGATATCATTATGTATGGAATCATTATTCATCGCAGGTTCAGACGGATAATCATTCATGCTCTGCATATTAAGATTATCATCCAATACCGGTACATCATCAAGAACAGGTTCTGATGTTTCACCATCATTGTAATCAAAATCAGCCGGATCTTCAGACTCAGTTTCAGAATCGTTATCAACGTCCGGATTGTAATCCGTTTCTTCATCCGATATTGTACTCTCGTTATTCAATGCTTCTATAGCATCTGATATGGATGCATCCTGCGCTGACTGATCAACTATGTCCTTCAGGTCATTGACAAACTTCATCTGCTCATCTGTTGACTTCTCATCATTAATGTCTACCGTATCATCATTATCATCGTCTGTCTGCATACCCTTGAACATTTCATCCAATGTCGCTGCTTCTTCCTTATTCTGGTCTGTGTCATCTTTAACAGCTGTATTGTTACCAAGTTCACTGTCATTTTTGATTGCACTATTTAATAGACTGTCAAGATATTCTTCTTCTTCATTTTTCTCAGCCATCATATCCTCCGACAAAATGGTTTATTTTAATAATAATTTATCTATTGCTTCTACAAGCTGTCCTATTTCAGGCTTGGACAACTGTGAATCCGCTCCGAGTGCCTCGCCCTTTCTTCTCATATCATCATTAATAAGTGATGAGAAAATAACAACGGGAATATTTTTAAGATATTGATTGGTCTTAATGAGCTTGGTCAATCTGTGTCCATCCATCATAGGCATCTCAATATCTGTTATAACACAGCTTACATGCTCCGTTACTTTATCTTTATACTGGCCGGCCAGTTTCTCAAGCTTATCCCAACATTCCTGTCCATTTGGTGAGATGTCAAGATTAGCATATCCTGCCTTCGACAATGAATCCGATATAAGCTTCATAAGAAGTGCCGAATCCTCTGCTATGAATATAGGAAGACTGTTTCTGTCACGTCCGGCATATTTCTCAACTTCAGACACTTTAAGTCCCGTTTCCGGTGCGATATCATTAACGATATATTCAAAATCAAGTATTATTATAAGTCGTCCATCTATCTTAACAACGCCTGTGGTAATGCTGTCCTGACCTGAACTTATTGATGAATCAGGTGTAATAATCTGTGCCCATGACACCCTGTTAATTCCCAATACCTTATGTACATGAAATGCTATATCAAGCTTATTGAAGTTCGTCACAATAAGCATATCCGATGATGTATCCGGGTTCTCCTGTCCGTGTGTCGCCTTGGCAAGGTCTATAACCGTTATCATCGTATCTCTCGGCATAAAAATACCTTCGATATACGGATGTGAATTAGGTACAGGCGTAACCGGCATATATGGGAGTATCTCTCTTATCTTAGCAACATTAATGCCGTAATGGTTATCCCCTATAGTAAATTCAAGCAACTCCATCTCATTCGTTCCATTTTCCAATAATATATTTGTATCCATAAATAGCCTCCATACATTTATTCGTCTAAGTTATTATTAGCAGATTCAACTGTTTACATTGTATCACATTTTGAGGAAAAAAAAAAGAGGTAATGACACTAATCATTACCTTTCTTGTTCCTTCAAAACCACACACTAAAAACGATATTCATATCAAGATTTACTCTGTTAATAACTTTTCCTCTTCTACCTGACTTTGGTCAAGCGCTCGACCTATTAGTATCAGTCAACTCCACGTGTTACCACGCTTCCATCTCTGACCTATCTACCTCGTAGTCTTCAAGGGGTCTTACAGCTTACGCTCGGATATCTCATCTTGAGGGGGGCTTCACGCTTAGATGCCTTCAGCGTTTATCCCGTCCCGACATGGCTACCCGGCCGTGGCGTTGATCGCCAACCGGTACACCAGAGGTCAGTCCATCCCGGTCCTCTCGTACTAAGGACAGCTCCTCTCAAATATCCTCCGCCCACGCCGGATAGGGACCGAACTGTCTCACGACGTTCTGAACCCAGCTCGCGTACCGCTTTAATGGGCGAACAGCCCAACCCTTGGGACCTGCTACAGCCCCAGGATGCGATGAGCCGACATCGAGGTGCCAAACCACTCCGTCGATGTGAACTCTTGGGAGTGATAAGCCTGTTATCCCCAGGGTAGCTTTTATCCGTTGAGCGATGGCAATCCCACTTTATGCCACCGGATCACTAAGTCCTACTTTCGTACCTGCTCCACCCGTCGGTGTCGCAGTCAAGCTCCCTTCTGCCTTTGCACTCTTCGAATGGTTTCCAACCATTCTGAGGGAACCTTTGAGCGCCTCCGATACTCTTTCGGAGGCGACCGCCCCAGTCAAACTCCCCGCCTGGCATTGTCCACCGGCCGGCTTACGGCCGCATGTTAGAAGCCCAGTACTGCAGGGGTGGTATCCCAACGTCGGCTCCATGGAAACTGGCGTTCCCACTTCATAGCCTCCCACCTATCCTGTACATGCAATACCGGACCCCAGTACCAAACTAGAGTAAAGCTCCATGGGGTCTTTCCGTCCTGGCGCGGGTAACCAGCATCTTCACTGGTACTTCAATTTCACCGGGTGCATTGTCGAGACAGTGCTCAAATCATTACGCCTTTCGTGCGGGTCGGAACTTACCCGACAAGGAATTTCGCTACCTTAGGACCGTTATAGTTACGGCCGCCGTTTACTGGGGCTTAAGTTCAAAGCTTCGCTTGCGCTAACCTCTCCCCTTAACCTTCCAGCACCGGGCAGGCGTCAGCCCATATACTTCACCTTTCGGTTTTGCATAGACCTGTGTTTTTGCTAAACAGTTGCTTGAGCCTATTCTCTGCGGCCCACTTTCATGGGCACCCCTTCTCCCGAAGTTACGGGGTCATTTTGCCGAGTTCCTTAACAATGCTTCTCCCGTCGGCCTTAGGATTCTCTCCTCATCCACCTGTGTCGGTTTACGGTACGGGTACCTTACAAACAATAGCGGCTTTTCTCGGCGCCGGCTCACCACTCTTCGCTACTTTATTTCGCTCCGCATCACGTGTCCTGTTCCTCAGGGGGGTTTGCCTCCCTGACCATCGCACGCTTGCACCGGGCTTTCCTTTCCCGGCTCGTGGCCTGCCGCCGCGTCCCCACAGTTCTGTTATAAGGCAGTACAGGAATTTCAACCTGTTGTCCATCAGCTACGCTTTTCAGCCTCGCCTTAGGTCCCGACTTACCCAGGGCAGATCAGCTTTACCCTGGAATCCTTGGATATTCGGCCATGAAGATTCTCACTTCATTCTCGCTACTCATTCCGGCATTCTCTCTTCCTGACACTCCACTGCTCCTTCCGGTACAGCTTCGATGCGTCAGCAATGCTCCTCTACCAATCACTTGCGTGATTCCCAGGCTTCGGTGTGGTGTTTCAGCCCCGGACATTTTCGGCGCAGGACCTCTCGGCTAGTGAGCTATTACGCACTCTTTTAATGTGTGGCTGCTTCTGAGCCAACATCCTAGCTGTCTTTGAAATCCCACATCCTTTTCCACTTAACACCCACTTTGGGACCTTAGCCGCAGGTCTGGGCTCTTTCCCTTTTGACCACCCAACTTATCTCGTGCAGTCTGACTCCCGTACATCATCTGGCCGGCATTCGGAGTTTGATATTCTTCGGTAGGCTTTGACGCCCCCTAGGAAATTCAGTGCTCTACCTCCGGCAGACTAATACGAGGCTAGCCCTAAAGCTATTTCGAGGAGAACCAGCTATCTCCGGGTTCGATTGGAATTTCTCCCCTACCCACATCTCATCACCACCCTTTTCAACGGATGTGTGTTCGGTCCTCCGCTGCCTCTTACGGCAGTTTCAACCTGGACATGGGTAGATCACCCGGTTTCGGGTCCACGCATACTGACTCTTTCGCCCTATTAAGACTTGGTTTCCCTTCGGCTCCGTTCCTTTGGAACTTAACCTTGCCTGTATACGTGACTCGCCGGACCGTTCTACAAAAAGTACGCGGTTGCACTCTCATGGTGCTTCCACAGTTTGTAAACACAGGGTTTCAGGTTCTCTTTCACTCCGCTCCCGCGGTTCTTTTCACCTTTCCTTCACAGTACTATGCTCTATCGGTCACCAGGTAGTATTTAGCCTTGGGGGGTGGTCCCCCCGACTTCCTGCAGGGTTTCTCGTGTCCCGCAGTACTCCGGATACTGTTCACTTCCTTCCGCCTTCGAATACGGGGCTTTCACCCTCTCTGGCCATGCTTTCCTGCATGTTCTTCTGACTTTCAGTTGCTTTTAACAGTCCATTACCCCGCAATGCACGCATCGCGGTTTAGGCTCTTTCCCTTTCGCTCGCCGCTACTCAGGAAATCGATGTTTCTTTCTCTTCCTCGCCCTACTTAGATGTTTCAGTTCAGGCGGTTCCCTTCATACAGCTATGTATTCACTGTAT
>ENA-OZAG01000985-OZAG01000985.1-human-gut-metagenome-genome-assembly--contig:-NODE-985-length-12404-cov-6.422301_pt1 | contig 12404 bp, 10 predicted proteins | sample MGYA00243300_ERZ653497 | MGnify/ENA primary metagenome ERZ653497 (study PRJEB26926, sample SAMN06164955) | human gut metagenome | biome: ENVO:00009003; feature: ENVO:2100002; material: ENVO:00002003...
CGTCGGGCAGCGTCAGATGTGTATAAGAGACAGGGGCTTGCCGAACGCGTGAAGCAGGAGTTTCCGCAGTACGATGCCCGGGTAACCATTCTGGGACATATCCAGCGGGGCGGGTCGCCGTCGGCAATCGACCGTATCATGGCTTCGCGTATGGGCGAAGCCTCCATCGAAGCGCTCATGGAGGGGCAGCGCAACGTGATGATCGGTCTGAGCAACGGGCAGATCGTCTATGTCCCCTTCTCGCGTGCCGTCAGCCACGACCGGACTATCGACCGTGGAGCGGTGGATCTGGTGCGCATCCTCTCTATCTGACATTATTTTCGAACAATACTGACTTCATGAAACGCGTAATAGGAATAGGAAACGCTCTGACAGACATGTTGGTCAATCTGAAGACCGACAAAGTACTCGATACGTTCAATTTGCCGAAAGGTTCGATGAGCCTGGTGGATGCGGCCTTGCAGACCGAGATTTCGAAATCGGTCGCCGGTCTGCCTTACTCGCTCTCGCTCGGCGGATCGGCCGGGAATACGATCCGGGCGATGGCCCGGTTGGGTTGCGACGTGGGCTTTATCGGCAAGGTGGGAACCGACAAGACGGGAGATTTCTTTATTCAGGCTCTTGAGAACCTGGGTATAGAACCCTTTATTTTCCGGGGGAAGGAGCGCTCGGGAAGGTGTGTGTCGCTTATTTCTCCCGATGGGGAACGGACGATGGTGACGTTCCTGGGGGCTGCGCTGGAGTTGAGTGCGGCAGAGGTTACGTCCGCTATTTTCGAAGGTTACGACTGTCTTTATATCGAAGGTTATCTGGTGCAGGATCACGAGTTGATTGCCGGTGCGGTCCGTACGGCTAAAGCCTGCGGTCTGAAGGTGGCGATCGACCTGGCGAGTTTCAATGTCGTGGAGGCCAACCTGGAATTTCTGCGCTCGCTCATTCAGGATTACGTCGATATCGTTTTTGCCAACGAGGACGAAGCGAAAGCCTTCACCGGCGAGGGCGAGCCGCTCAATGCCTTGCAGATGCTTTCGGAGCTGTGCGAACTGGCCGTCGTGAAGGTCGGTATCAAGGGGGCTTTGATCAAGCGGGGCAGCGAAGTGGTCCACGTGGGGATCATGGCTGCAGCCAAGCGGGTCGATACGACGGGTGCGGGCGATCTGTATGCCGCCGGATTCCTCTCCGGGTTATGCGAGGGGCTGACGCTGCGTCAGTGCGGTACGATCGGTGCCATCGTCGCCGGGAAGGTGATCGAAGTGGTCGGAACGACTTTCAGCGAGGAGGCGTGGCAGCACGCTTTCCAGCTGGTCGAGAAAGTACGGTCGGAGAAATACCTGTTCTAAAGGGAAACTCTTATCGGCGTGCCGACTGTTTTTGTTATTGCATTACGGTAGTTGTTTGTGCCACTTTTAAGAGAGTAGAATTATGAAAGCAAAACGAATGTTGGCTTGGACTCTGGTCGCTGTTTTATCGGCGATGCTCGTCACCTCGTGTGCCTCCCGTTGCCCTCGTCACCCGAATTCGCCTTCGGTGCACCATTTTCATGAACGGCCGCATCCGCCTCACAAAAAAGCTCCGAAGCCCCATAAACATCCCCGACCGGGGCATAAGCCCGGCACGCCTCCGTCGCATGGGAAACATAAATAAAGATGTTCCTCCGCCGGATACTCGTCCGAACTATGGTCTGGGGTTTCGCCGCCTGTTTCACTGGAATAGCGGATACGTATGTACGGCTCTGTGCGGCAAGTCCCGCATCCGGAGAACATATTTGTACAGCAAAATTTTCTGATACCGGTTTGCAGCGATGCAACCGGTATTTTCACTGGCAGAGCCCCAAGTCTGCGTCTTACGGTTTTCGACCCGATATTCCCCGTGTGATTTGCCTCCGCATCAGGAGCAGATAGCGGGCTTTGGGGACGGAGAACCGCAATAGGAAGCCGAGAGCCAACAGGAGTGTCGCACCCCACTTGACGGCTTCGCCCGATAACAGACGCACGGTTTGCCCCCTCATTCCGGCCCGCAGGCGTTGGGTGCGTCCGACCTGGTAACATAATGATTCGAAGTATTCCCGGGAAATCTTTCGCGGCGGAATGATATGCCACATAATTGCTGTCGGAACATAGTAACAACGTTCTCCGGCATCTGCCAACCGCTGAAAAAGATCGCTCTCTTCGCCTCCGATCAGTTGCTCTCCGGTTCGCCCCAGCGAAGGGTCGAAGGCGCCGTATCGTTGGACCGTCGAACGCCGCAGGGCCATGTTGCCGCCGCCGGGAATACGTCCTTTCGGAAAAGGGCGGATCTTTCGCCCCAGGTCGATCGGATTGGCTATCGGACGTTCGGTATAACTCGACATCCAGGCCGGGCGTCCCGCAGGATATTCGGGTATGATAGGGCCTCCGGCCGATGCAGCGTCGGGGTAGGCGTCGAAGAGGGCGACGTACGAAGAGATGAACTGTTCGTTGATGCGTTCGTCGTCGTCGATGATGGCGATGTATTCGCCCCGGCTTTCGTCGATACCCCGGTTGCGGGCATGGGAGAGCCCCTGCCGGGTTTCGGTTACGATCCGAAGGTTGATTGCGGGATGTTCTGTTGCGAACGCTTCGAACCGGGCCAGCGTGTCATCCTGCGAATTGTTGTTCACGACGATACACTCCCACTCTGCGGCCGGGAAATCCTGCCGCACGACCGACCGGAGCGCTTCGACGAGCGCTGCGGAGCGGTTGTAAGTGGCGATGATGAGCGATAATCGGATCATAGGGCAAAGATAGTGAAAGCCGAGAGAAAACGGGAACTTGTTCCCAATTTTCCGAGGCGCATCCTATTTAAGACTATGTCAAAGATAGTGAAAGCCGAGCGCAGCCCCAAATTTATTTAAGTTCCTTTTCCTCCTCCTTGCGGGGCAGTGTACGCAAGCGTTCACTGCTCCCGTTTCGAGCGTCGTTTGAGCTTTGCCGAGTTTTCTTATCTGGGCCGACGGTTATGGTCCGATATACTTTCCCGGATGAAAAATACCCCTGCAGTTCGGGCAGGGGTATTCGGTCTGTCGGAATCGGTTTATTTCCGAATGACCAGGTATTTCGATATGCTCCAGAATTTTGCGGGATCGGTGATTTCGAGCGTTACCAGTTTGTCTTCGCCCGGTGTGAGCGTGTAACTCTCTTTGGGGTGCGAGGTGAGCAGCTTGGGCTTTTTGCTGCCCGTTTCGATTCGGGTCAGATTCCGCAGGTCGGCCGATGTGAATGCCGATTTGTCGAAGTCGCCATCCATGATGCTCTTGGTTTTGAAGAGTCCGTTGCCTTCGACGATGCGAGCCTCCTTGAGCTGCTTCATATCGGCGATGCAGAACCAGACGACATTGAGCTGACTATCCTGTTCCTCGATCGTAGTTTTTTGGCTGGCAGTGACTTCGTTCAATCCGGCGATGTCCTTGTTGAGCTCCTCGACCGTACCGGCGAGCTCCTCGATCTCGATGTTTTTTTGGGACAGCTCGGTCTGAAGCGATTCGATCTGTGCGACTTTCCGGGTCATTTCTTCCTGCAGACGTTTGATCGTCCCGGCCAGCGAAGCGTTCTTGCGGCCGCTTTGTGCGAATTGTGCTTCGAGTTCGGCGATTCGCTCCTTGTTTTGGAGCAGGATACCCTTGATTTGGTTGATCTGCGATACCATCTGTTGTTTTTTGTCCAGCGGCTTGTTTTCGATGTCGCTTATTTGAGTCATCACGCGGTCTTCGACTTCGCGGATCGACTGAAATCCGGTTTCGATCTCATTGAGGATTTCCAGCGTTTGATCGTACTTTTGCTCGACGGTGAGCAGCGAGTCCCGTTGGGCGAGCAGGGTCTGGTATTTTCCTGATTTTTCGACGCATGACACTGCGGTCAGCGCTACGGCTGCGAAAGCCAGAATAAGTCTGAATGTCTTCATTGGTATTGGAATTTGGTTTTTGCAATTAGAAATATCCAATCGTGTGCCATTGTATTCAAAATGTTGATTGATAATTTGTTGTTGCGATATTCGTGCGGTCGATGACTGTGGAATCGTGCCCCAAATGTGTGGAAGCTGTGTGGAAACGGGCCGTTTTCGGACTGTGTATCGCGGTACAGTCGGATTTCCGATAAGCGGAGGCGGAAGCTTCGGATAAATTGCAAAGCCCCGGCCTATGAAAAGCCGGGACTTCGTTCGATGTTTACGATTCGGGGATTATTTCAGGACTTTCAACAGTTCGGGCAGCAGGCAGGAAATCGTATTCTCGTTCTGTGCCGTGTAGAAGATGCCGTCGATGACGGCTTTTTCGTCCGTTCCGATACAGCTTTTGACGACCGGTTTGAGGAACGGATGCAGGGCCACCCGTCTGCCCTGTGCGATGCCGAGGTTGTCGAAGAGCAGTGCTGCGGCGCAATGCCCTGCGATCGTTTTTCCCTGGGCCGCAAAATTTTTGATGACGCTCAACATATCCACGTTGTAGGGTTTGTCTGCGTTTTCCGCGAATTTGGGCATGGCGTCGCCGCAGGCGAATACGAGGGCGTCGTATTCGTGTTCATGGCCTTTGAGTGAGGTGATTACATCGTCCGTCTGGAGGCGAAGCCCCGAGTTGGTTTTTACATTCGTGGTATCCGCTACCGCGAATGTCCTGAAGGGAATGCCGTTCTCGAAGAAGGTTTCCAAATACTGAAACAAGCCCGATCCGTTGACAGGGTTTACGACCAATACAGCTACTTTCTTTGCCATAATTTTTGAGTTTTATGGTTATTAATGATATGTTAGTTACTTTTGTAGTGCAAACATAAAATAAGTAATCGGGTTCTGCAAGAGGTGATTTTTTGGTAAGCGAGTTACAAAAAGGTAACCGATGTTGAACGACAAAGAGATAAAACCGCAAAAAAAATGAAAACTTTTTTACACGAGGGAATTTGCCCGATTCGGGATATCTTGAGCCGCCTCGGTGACAAGTGGTCGCTGCTGGTGCTGACGACGTTGTATTCGAACGGGACGATGCGTTTCAACGACATTCAACGTTCGCTCGGGGATATTTCGCAGCGGATGCTGACTGTCACCCTGCGTTCGCTCGAAGCGGACGGGCTGGTCCATAGAGAGGTCTATCCCGAAGTGCCGCCCCGCGTCGAGTATCGTTTGACCGATTCCGGGGGCGATCTGATGCCGTATCTGAACAATCTGGTGGAGTGGGCGTTGAAGAACACGCCGGCCATTCTGGAACGGCGTGCGCAGGCGGTGCGGGCGAAGTGATCTGCCGGAGGTATAAGAAAAGTGTTTGCAGCGGATTCGGATACCGTGCTGCAAACACTTGCTTATTTAGTAGGTGTGGGGAGGAGGCTTTTCCTACAAGCTGTCCCCGAAATCCTTGCGGAATTTCTCCATCAGGCGTGCCGGCCAATCGGTAGTCGGCTCCAGACCGCCCATGAAGAACCGGAGCACGGGCGGCTCGTAGGTGAAGCGCAGACCGCCGATCAGGTGACGGTTCTCGTAGAGCCACTCCAGACGGTCGATGACGTATTTGATCTGGGAAAGCGTGAATACGCGGCGCGGGCAGGCGAGGCGTACCAGCTCGACGTCGGCCAGGATCTCTTTGCCGTTCTCGTCGCGGACGCTCGATACCGTACCGCGCTCCATACCGCGTACGCCCGAGCAGAGGTAGAGGGCTGCGGCCAGTGCTCCGGCGGGGTACTCCTCCTGCGGGATATGCTCGCAGAATTTCATGGCGTCCAGGTGTCCGCCCAGGACGCCGGCCGGAGTCACGACGGGAATGCCTTTCGGATCGAGCGTGTTCACCAGGTAGCGGATGGTGTCGATACTCTGGCAGATGACGGTTTCGTCCTGTGTTTCGTAGAGGCCTACGGCCATCGCTTCGATTTCACGAACCGAAATACCGCCGTAGGTAAGGAAGCCTTCGAACAGAGGAATCATAGCTTCCATTTTATTGTAAAGTTCCCTGCGGTTGGTGCAGATGCCGCCGCCGCGCGAGGAGCTGAGTTTGCGGGCCGAGAAGTAAACCAGATCGGCCAGTCCGGTCATTGCCTTGATGATGTCGGCCATCGAATTCTCTTTCCAGTGCTCTTCGCGTTGCTGGATCAGGTAAGCGTTTTCACCCAACAGACTGGCGTCGAGTACCAGCATCAGGTTGTATTTGTCCGCGATGCGGCGCACGTCCATCAGGTTGGACATCGAGAAGGGCTGGCCGCCGATCAGGTTGGTCGAGGCTTCCATGCGGATGAACGGAATGTTCTCCACGCCTGTTTCGGTGATGAATTTTTCAAGTTTTTCAATGTCCATATTGCCCTTGAAGGGGTTGTCGGAGTGCAGTTCGAGACCTGCGTCGGAGATCAGCTCCACGATTTTACCGCCGTTCTCCTGGATGTGAGCCAGAGTCGTGGTGAAGTGGTAGTTCATGGGTACCGTCTGACCGGGCTTGATGAAAGTACGCGCAATGATGTTCTCCGCAGCGCGTCCTTGGTGGACAGGCAACAGGTATTTCTTACCCAGTACGTCTTCCACAGCTTTCTGCAAACGCACGAAAGACTGCGAACCCGCATAGGCGTCGTCGGCGCGGAGCATCGCCGCGAGCTGGTTGTCGCTCATGGCATTGGTACCGCTGTCGGTTAACATGTCGAGGAAAACATCGGTCGTCTGTAAACGGAAGGTGTTGAAGCCGCCCTCTTTCAGGGCATCGAGACGACGTTCGATAGGAACGAGATGCAATTTTTGTACTACGCGCACTTTGTGCAATTCCAAAGGCAGATCTTCGCCTCTGAAAAACTTGACATTTTTCATTCTTTAATATAAGTTAGAAATTAAGGGTCTGAATACAGGCAATAATAATAACCGTCGTCCATAGCGGGTAGGGTAATTATGTTTTATATAATTCAGTTGTTTTTGAGGCGTGCGGCTATTGTTCCCGTCGCACGGTCCGGTTAAAAACAAATAAAGTATCCCGCAGGATACTTTATCGCAGTAGGCTGTCGGAAAATTTTCGGTCGAAAACCGAATTCCGTTCCATAGTACCCAGAGCCGCATTTGAAATATCTAAATCGGGAACAATCGGTTTAAATAGAAAATCGGAGAATTTTAAACTAAACTAAACTGATTTACAGATATTTATAAACACAGAAACAGTTAATTCAATTTAATTGAATTGAAATAAATTCGGGATGATTGGGAACAATTTGGGAACAAATGCTATATTTGCACCATAACAAAAAAATCTGTTTATGAAAGCAACAGCATTTATCCGAAAGACAGCAAGCAAAAATGACACTGACAGTGTAGCCACAATCTATTTCCGGTTAAGGGATGGGAAAAAGGACATAAAAGCCGCCAGCGAGCTTACAATAAGCCCCAACCACTGGAGCAGTGAAAAACAGGGCTACAAGGACAGGGTTGCACTCGTGAGCGAGGAAAAGAAACTGGCTCTGAACAATGAGGTACAGAATATCCTCAACCTGATAAACCTGAACTACACACCGGAAGCGGACAGCGAATGGCTAAGCACATTAATAGACAAATACCATCATCCCAACAGATACAAGACGAAAGAAGAAATCGAAGCGGAAAACAAGCCGCTGTTACTTGAACTGTTCTCTGAATTTCTTGTAAAGCACAAACTTTCCGAAGTCAGGAAAAAGAATTTTCGTGTAATACACCGTGCATTGACGAGATACGAACTTTATGTACGTACCACTAAAAGAGGGCAAAAGGACTTTGTTCTTGACGTTGATACCGTCACACCGGAAACACTGCGGGACATGTGGGACTTTTTCGAGAATGAGTACCGATACTACGAACTTTATCCAACCATCTATGAGGCTGTTCCCGAAAAGAGGACACCACAGCCTCGGGGCAAGAATACCCTGATAGACTGCTTTTCAAGAATACGCACCTTCTTCCTGTGGTGCTTCGACAACAAGCTGACCACAAACAGACCGTTTGACAAGTTTCCGATAGAGGAATGCAAATACGGAACTCCTATTTATATCAATCTTGAGGAAAGGGACAAGATTTTCAATGCAGACCTGTCAGCTACCCCACAGCTGGAGATACAGAGGGACATCTTCATTTTCCAGACACTGATAGGATGCAGGGTAAGCGACCTGTACAGAATGACCCGACTTAACATTGTAAACGGTGCAGTCGAATACATACAGAAAAAGACGAAGGAAGGTAATCCGGTTACTGTACGTGTCCCGTTGAACGACAAGGCAAAGGAGATTCTTGAACGGTATAAAGACCATGAGGGGAAACTCCTGCCGTTCATATCAGAACAAAAATATAATGAAGCAATAAAAAAGATATTCAAACTTTCGGGAGTGGACAGGATTGTCACTATATTAGACCCGTTGACACGTAATGAAGTAAAAAAACCGATTTACGAGGTGGCAAGCAGCCATCTTGCGAGAAAGACCTTTATCGGCAACATCTACAAGAAAGTAAAAGACCCCAACCTTGTTTCGGCACTGTCGGGACACAAGGAAGGCAGCAAGGCTTTCAGAAGGTACAGGGATATTGACGAAGAGATGAAGAAAGACCTCATTAAACTATTGGACTAAGCCTATGGGACAGCAGGAATACGATAATTTCAAAAGACTGGTAAGGGAGTGGCTTAACAGCCACCCCAAGGAATATGCGTCTTTCGTGGAAGAAATGAACGACAAGGAGTTCAAGGGATTCTTCAAGGTTTTCAAGGTCGCAACCGCACTGGCTCCCAAATACAGGGAAGCAGCACGCAAAAGAACCTTGAACGACAGGGCAACGGACTTTGAGGAACTGGAAAACATACTTCAAGGGTCAGACCTTGCCGGAAAGCTCGTGAACGAGTTCCACAATCCCAACAGGAAAAGCATCATACCTGCCATGCTCGCATGGCTGTACTACGGACGTAGCTATGAGTGCATGGTGGAGCAGGGAGAGGAACTCGCCAAAAGAAAGGACATATCCGGACTATACAAATGGCTGGTTTCCTGCATGGTCAAGTTCATCGTCAGGAAGAGCATAAGCAGCGGCATGAGAACCAAGGAGGACTGGCTCGCTTTCAGGAAGCAGCAGAAAGCCATTGAGGAAAACAGCCTTGTGGAATGGTCAATGGAGGATGAGGACATTGAAGAAACCGAAAGTACAGAAGAATTGGCGGAGGAACAGCCCAAGAGTGCAGGGCGCAAGGCGGACACACGCACACTGCCGGAGCTACTGATAGAGAACAGGGATGTCATTCTGGAAAGAATCGGAGCAAGGCTGAAAACGCATACGACCGAAACGGACATCGCACGGCTGTACATCGCACTGGTGGAATATCGTTTCATGTGCCCCTGTCCCATAAAGACTTTCCGGAACGCACTGCAACAGCAATACACAGACCTCAGCATCGTACACGAAAGGGGAATACAGAAAGCGTACAGGAACCTTACCACACCTTTCGGAGGCAGCAAAAAACTGATAAAGGACATCGGGGAAGACCATGTTGCCATAGAGGAATTGAAAGCTTATCTATCCGCTTGAAACTCGTTTAATTCGTTTTTGGATTTTACGAATTTAACGCATTGAAATCCATTGATTTACGATTATTTTTCGTTATATATTTGTGCCACTATCCTAATCGGGGTAGTGGCTTTTCGTTTATAATACTGCCGAAACGGGAAGTCTTACAACCGGCAGTTTCAACAAGCCTATGACAGACCTGATGGCAATTATCCAGAGCGGAAACGGCAACATCAAGCTGGAAGTGACGGGAGAAGACCTGCTCATGTTTTCCAACCAGCTGATAAGCCGTGCAAAGCATGAACTCTCCACCGCCATTGCGGAAGCGAGAAAGGAAAAGTACCTCACAAAGGAGGAAGTGAAAAAGATGTGCGACGTGTGCGACACCACCCTTTGGCACTGGGCAAAGAAGAACTACCTGAAACCCGTAAAGGTGGGGAACAAAGTCAGATACCGACAGTCGGACATACAGAGAATATTGGGTGGACAAAATCCTTCAAGCCTATGAAAGAGGAGGAATACATGCGTGTGGGAACGACACTGTACAAGGTCGTAAACCAGCCCTGCGCTGGCGGAGGGTATGAAAAAAGACGTGTGATATGGAACAACAGCACGTTACGACAGGACTATGGCAAGAATTACCTTGCCACAGTTCCGAGGTATGACGGTTTCTGTACGGTTCCCGACCATCTGAACTACCGGAAGGAGATTGACGGCTTCCTGAACCTGTATGAACCCATAGGACACATTCCCCAAATAGGGGACTTCCCGAACATACGCTCACTGGTGGTACATATATTCGGGGAGCAGTATAATCTCGGTCTGGACTATCTGCAACTGCTGTATCTGCAGCCGTTGCAGAAACTCCCCATACTTCTGCTGGTATCGGAAGAGAGGAACACAGGCAAGAGTACGTTCCTTAATTTCCTGAAAGCCGTATTCGGGGATAACGTGACATTCAACACCAACGAGGATTTCAGGAGCCAGTTCAATTCCGACTGGGCAGGAAAGCTGCTCATTGTCGTGGACGAGGTACTACTCAACCGCAGGGAAGACAGCGAGCGGTTGAAGAACCTGAGCACCACCTTCAATTACAAGGTGGAAGCCAAAGGGAAAGACCGCACGGAAATAGCCTTCTTCGCCAAGTTCGTATTGTGTTCCAACAACGAGCACCTGCCTGTAATCATAGACGCAGGGGAGACACGATACTGGGTAAGGAAGATAAAAACGCTGCAGGACGATGACACGGATTTCCTGCAAAAGCTGAAAGATGAAATCCCTGCCTTCCTGTTCTTCCTGACGCAAAGGGAGCTTTCAACGGAGAAGGAAAGCCGTATGTGGTTCAATCCAAGACTGACACATACGGAAGCCCTTCAGAAAATCATCCGGAGCAACCGAAACCGTCTGGAGATAGAAATGGCTGAACTGTTCCTTGACATCATGGCAAACATGAATGTGGAAAGCGTATCATTCTGCCTGAACGACCTCATGACACTGCTCGTATATTCGCAGGTAAAGGCTGAGAAATATCAGGTGCGGAAAGTGGTTCAGGAAGTATGGAAGCTGGCTTCCGCACCGAACTCACTTTCCTACACCGCCTATGAGATTGCTCCCCACCGTGAGTGCCACTACGAGACGAAAAGGAAGATAGGGAGGTTCTACACGATAACCAAGGAACAGCTGACCGCTATATGATTATTTTGATGAAATGATGAATACAGTATATAATATATTGTATTACAACACAATACAAGTTCATCATTCATTCATCGGAATATAATGCTGATGAAAAGAGAAATCATCATTTTTTTTGGCAAGCAGTCTGATGAGAAAATGATGAAGCGTTACCATTCTGTATAACAGCTTATTACAAGTGAAATTCATCAAATCATCGTTTTTTTCACTCATCACCAAACCGTACGAAAATGACAATAGAAGAAGCAAAAAAGATAAGAATCGCAGACTATCTGCACAGTCTGGGGTATTCCCCCGTAAAACAGCAGGGGGTAAACCTATGGTACAAGTCCCCGTTCAGGGACGAAAGCGAGCCCTCGTTCAAGGTAAACACCGAGCGTGAGCAATGGTTCGACTTCGGTCTGGGAAAGGGCGGAAACATCATCGCACTGGCGGCACACCTCTACGCAACGGACAGTGTTCCGTATATCCTGAAACGCATAGAGGAACAGACACCGCATGCCCGTCCCGTGTCGTTTTCTTTTCGCAGGCAGTCTGCCACCGAGCCGAGTTTCCAGCAGTTGGACATCGTGCAGCTGTCCTCCCCTGCCCTGCTATCTTACCTGCAGGAAAGGGGGATAAACACCGCACTGGCGAAAAGAGAATGCAGTGAGGCACACTTCACCAACAACGGCAAACGGTATTTCGCCATCGCCTTTCCGAACATATCGGGCGGATATGAAATCCGCAACCGATATTTCAAGGGCTGCATCGCACCGAAGGAAATATCCCATATCAGGAAGTCGGGAGAGCCGAAGGAAACCTGCTACGTTTTTGAGGGGTTCATGGACTACCTTTCCTTTCTTACCCTGAGACTTGAAAGCTGTCCGCAATCCCCCGATTTCGACAGACAGGACTACATGGTCTTGAACTCCGTAGCCAATGTTTCCAAGGCACTCTATCCGTTGGGGAGCTATGAACGCATCCACTGTTTTTTTGACAACGACCGTGCAGGAATGGAAGCCCTGCAGCAAATCCGAAAGGAATACGGCAGCACCCGGTATATACGTGATGCCTCACACATATACAACGGATGCAATGACCTGAACGAATACCTGCAAAAACAGGCAGCGACAAAGAAACAGGCTCAATCCATCAAGGTGAAGACACCGCCAAATAAACCGGGAGGCTTTCGGTTATAGCCCACTATAACTACACGCTCCGCTTACGTAGTTGTGGGCCTGTCTCTTATA
>ENA-OZAG01000989-OZAG01000989.1-human-gut-metagenome-genome-assembly--contig:-NODE-989-length-12377-cov-5.626603_pt1 | contig 12377 bp, 16 predicted proteins | sample MGYA00243300_ERZ653497 | MGnify/ENA primary metagenome ERZ653497 (study PRJEB26926, sample SAMN06164955) | human gut metagenome | biome: ENVO:00009003; feature: ENVO:2100002; material: ENVO:00002003...
ATATATCGGCAGGTTGGAGAAGTTTGTTCAGTTAAAAAATTCTTTTCAGAAAACATAAAAAAAGGTATGATAGGAACTGAAGTTAATCGGATTCGAAAAGAAAAACAAAGATTAGATTGCAATGAGGCACAATATGAAGAAAAAGAATAAAAATAAATCGTTAGTTAGTCAGACAATCCATATGTTTGTAATTCAAAGTGCATTGCTTGGAATTGTAATTGTTACCTATATTTGTGTCTCATATTACACAGTTTTGGAAAACATGCAGACAAGTAGCAGAAATCTGCTTCAGTTATATGGAAAAGAACTTGAGAATAAACTTGAGAATGCAGACATGCTGTTAGAGCGTTTGATTTATAAAAATAATGATTATGTCGATTCAAGAGTCGCACTCCACGTGAGTGCGTGAGTTGAAATGACGACGTATCGGAAAACCAAATGTGGATAGAAGTCGCACTCCACGTGAGTGCGTGAGTTGAAATCTTCATCCAATGCCAGTGCTAGTTCCGCTTCAAAGTCGCACTCCACGTGAGTGCGTGAGTTGAAATTGTGTACTGTTACTATCCCGGAGTTAATACACAGTCGCACTCCACGTGAGTGCGTGAGTTGAAATAATGTTCAATCCAAAATATGTATTGTTTGTCAAAGTCGCACTCCACGTGAGTGCGTGAGTTGAAATTCCACCAGTACAGCGGTGCAACAACATCTGCTGTTGTCGCACTCCACGTGAGTGCGTGAGTTGAAATTTATTATATCACAAAATGAAACAAATGGCAAGAGGTCGCACTCCACGTGAGTGCGTGAGTTGAAATGGAAAATGATGAAAGTTGTACATGTGAAAAGTGCGTCGCACTCCACGTGAGTGCGTGAGTTGAAATTCTACCGGAATGATTTTCTGATGGGTATTGCTAGTCGCACTCCACGTGAGTGCGTGAGTTGAAATAGAAGTAAACAATGCATCCGAGAAAGGCGTTGCCAGTCGCACTCCACGTGAGTGCGTGAGTTGAAATTTCTTTATTTTCCGTTGTCGGTACAACCGGCAGGTCGCACTCCACGTGAGTGCGTGAGTTGAAATACGGCTGGACGCTGCGCAAGGCTCTGAGCGATGGTCGCACTCCACGTGAGTGCGTGAGTTGAAATGTTGTAATACTCAACGTGGCAATCGATACAATCATAGTCGCACTCCACGTGAGTGCGTGAGTTGAAATTTGACAGGGAAAAAGTCGTCCGGAATGGAAATGCGTCGCACTCCACGTGAGTGCGTGAGTTGAAATTCATTTGTTGGTGTAAGAGCATATGAAAGCAAGGTCGCACTCCACGTGAGTGCGTGAGTTGAAATAGGCGTAGCCTAGTATTTTTTGATTTTACGCACGTCGCACTCCACGTGAGTGCGTGAGTTGAAATGATTCTTGGCAGATCTTTCGACTTTGCGCATACCGTCGCACTCCACGTGAGTGCGTGAGTTGAAATTCCGTCTTCCGTGATTTCGCCCAGCATCATAACGTCGCACTCCACGTGAGTGCGTGAGTTGAAATGCTGACATCGCGAATCATACCGATCGGCTTGCCGTCGCACTCCACGTGAGTGCGTGAGTTGAAATTTGTCGTGCGTCCTGCCGTTTCATCCTGTCAATAGTCGCACTCCACGTGAGTGCGTGAGTTGAAATTCCCTTCCGCCGCTGCTGGAACCGATTGCCGCAGGTCGCACTCCACGTGAGTGCGTGAGTTGAAATGGATTTGCCACACGTGGGTATGCGCAAAATCCAGTCGCACTCCACGTGAGTGCGTGAGTTGAAATTCCACTTGTAGGATTCCGCGAATTGATCCGGAGTCGCACTCCACGTGAGTGCGTGAGTTGAAATCCTTTTTGGTCGCGGCAGTAAATGATTTATACTGGTCGCACTCCACGTGAGTGCGTGAGTTGAAATTCGTTTTCGGATTGGATGTCTGGAATACGTAAAAGTCGCACTCCACGTGAGTGCGTGAGTTGAAATCGCTTTGCGAGCACGATTAGCAAGACAAATTTCGTCGCACTCCACGTGAGTGCGTGAGTTGAAATTGTCCAAAAGGTCTTTTGACGTGATATAGCCCAGGTCGCACTCCACGTGAGTGCGTGAGTTGAAATTTTTACATCCTGGACAAACGTCAATCAATCCAGGTCGCACTCCACGTGAGTGCGTGAGTTGAAATTTCGTTTGTTCCACATTACAGCATACTCTCCGAGTCGCACTCCACGTGAGTGCGTGAGTTGAAATGTTGTAATACTCAACGTGGCAATCGATACAATCATAGTCGCACTCCACGTGAGTGCGTGAGTTGAAATTTGACAGGGAAAAAGTCGTCCGGAATGGAAATGCGTCGCACTCCACGTGAGTGCGTGAGTTGAAATTCATTTGTTGGTGTAAGAGCATATGAAAGCAAGGTCGCACTCCACGTGAGTGCGTGAGTTGAAATGGCGAGAAAGCGTATGAAGAGGAAGAGGGAGAGGGTCGCACTCCACGTGAGTGCGTGAGTTGAAATGTTTATCATACAATTTTTTTGGTATATATATGCGGTCGCACTCCACGTGAGTGCATGAGTTGAAATTTCGATGTCAGTACCGATTATTTGCTAGGGAAAGTCGCACTCCACGTGAGTGCGTGAGTTGAAATGACAATTGTCTTCGAGTCTGGAAGAAGGGGAGAGTTGCATTCTACATGAGTGTGCAAATTGAAATCAACATTTTCACTAGCGTCTATTGCCTGCATCAAGTCATTAAGTCCATATTAATAGATGAATTGAGAATAGATAGAAAAAGCGCACCGAAGTGTGCTTACATTCTATTAACTTGATCTGTTATAAAATAACTTTACCGATGCCAATTGTTTTTTACCGATGCACATGAAATGCTGCCATGCCCGGATATACAGCACTGGTTCCCAGTTCTTCTTCGATTCTCAAAAGTTGATTGTACTTTGCAACTCGTTCACTTCTGCTCGGTGCACCGGTCTTAATCTGGCAAGTATTTAATGCAACTGCAAGATCTGCAATGGTTGTATCTGCGGTTTCACCAGAACGATGAGAAGAAATAGCCGTATAGCCTGCATGGTGTGCCATTTTAATTGCTTCCAGTGTTTCTGAAACAGAACCGATTTGGTTTAACTTAATTAAGATAGAGTTTCCGCAGCCATTTGCAATCCCCTTTGAGAGACGTTCTGTATTGGTTACAAACAAATCATCTCCAACCAGCTGCACTTTGTCACCCAGTTCTTTTGTCAGCTGCTGCCAGCCTTCCCAGTCTTCTTCATCCAGAGCATCTTCAATAGAGATAATCGGATATTTTTCAACAAGCTGCTTCCAATGTGCAATCAATTCTGCGGAAGTGAACTTGGTACCAGCCTTTGGAAGTACATATTCTCCCTTTGTTCCGCTTTTCCATTCGCTGGAGGCCGCATCCATGGCAATCATGAAATCCTTTCCAGGTTCATAACCAGCCTTCTGAACAGCTTCCAAAATGTACTGAATGGCTTCTTCATCGCTGGCAAGATTCGGTGCAAATCCGCCTTCATCTCCAACAGAAGTTGCCAGTCCTTTTGATTTGAGCAGAGCAGCCAGTGCATGGAATACTTCTGCACACCAACGAAGTGCTTCTTTGAAAGAAGGTGCTCCAACTGGCATAATCATAAATTCCTGTACATCTACAGTATTTGCCGCATGTGCGCCGCCGTTTAAGATGTTCATCATTGGAACTGGAAGACGATTTCCAGAAATGCCGCCTAAGAAACGATAGAGCGGAATGTTCAATGCAATGGAAGCTGCTCTTGCGGTTGCAATGGAAACAGCGAGAATTGCATTTGCACCCAGCTTGGACTTGTCCTTGGTGCCGTCTGCTTCGATCATGGCACGGTCAATGGCGTAAATATCAGAAGCATCCATGCCAACCAAGGTGTCCTGAATCACTGTATTGATATTTTCTACCGCTTTTTGTACGCCCTTTCCAAGATAACGGGAAGCATCTCCGTCACGAAGTTCCAATGCTTCAAATTCTCCGGTGGAGGCACCGCTTGGAGCAGTTCCTCTTCCAATGGTTCCATCGATCAGCGTTACTTCTGCTTCGACAGTTGGATTTCCTCTGGAATCCAAAATTTCTCTTCCAATAACCTTTTCAATTTCTAAGTAATTCATCGAATCATTCCTTTCTTGATGATCAGATCTGGTTTGATTTTGGCAGTTAGTTTCATCTAACCATCAAGAGTATAGCACATTTTAAAAGCTCTGTCAAGCCCTTCTGCAAAAAAAGAATGGGTTGCTTTTTGGAAAACTGCATGAAATTCATGGGATTTCTATTGATTTTTTAACGGGGATATGCTATACTGGAAAAAACAGTGAGAGTTGTAATAACATTCTCATCAGGATCATGGAGGTTATCATGGTAGTCATTGAAATGGAAAACGGAAAAAAGATTGAAATTGAATTGTACCCGGAAATTGCGCCGATTTCCTGTGAAAATTTTGAAAAATTGGTAAAGAGTGGATTCTATAATGGACTTTGCTTCCATCGAGTAATTCCAGGTTTTATGATTCAAGGTGGATGCCCGGATGGAACTGGAATGGGTGGCCCAGGCTGGACCATTCAAGGCGAATTTGCTGCAAATGGCATCAAAAATGATTTGAAGCATACGCGTGGTGTCATTTCTATGGCACGTTCCATGATGCCGAATTCAGCTGGTTCTCAGTTTTTCATCATGCATCAGGATGCACCGCATCTGGATGGACAGTATGCTGCATTTGGCAAGGTTGTCTCCGGTATGGATGTTGTAGATGAAATTGCAGGAGTTGAAACAGATTATCGGGATAAGCCGCTTTCTCCTCAAATTATGAAATCTGTTACCATCGAATAAGCAGAAAGGGAAAGCCAATTTTGTGCTTTCCCTTTTTGTTTTACAAAAAACAATGGATCGGAAAGATGGGATAAAATGAAACGAACCTCTAATTATAACACCAAACAAAAAGAACGGATTTCAGAATTGTTTCAGCAGCAGGGAGACCGGCATGTAACGGCAGGGGAGATTTCTTTGTATCTGCAAGAGCAGGGCACGCCGGTTGGAATGGCAACCATTTATCGCTATTTGGATCAGCTTGTTTCAGAAGGCATCATTCGGCGGTATGTATTAGATGGGAAATCCGGTGCCTGTTATCAGTATGTGGGAGATCATCCGGATGCTTGCCGGGAACATTTTCATTTGAAATGTTTGGCTTGCGGCAAACTGTTTCATGTTAGCTGTTCCTATTTGAATGAACTGAATCAGCATATTTTGGAACATCACGATTTTGAAGTAGATCATACCAAGACCGTATTATATGGATATTGTTCCGCTTGTCGGAAAAAATAGACCTGTTCAAAGGAACAGGTCCAATGTGGGTTACGCTTAAAAGAAACCGTTCGGTGGTTTGGATTCGGACTGTTTGGATTTGATCGGCTGCTGATAGATGCGAACCGGTGCATGATCCTGAAACAGATTCGTTGGAGACTGCTGTTGTAACGCTTGATAACGAGGCGTATAAATTTTGACTTCCAGTTCTTCTTTATTGTGCAGTTGCTTATGATTCATCGTGTCCCTCGCTTTTTACAGATATTGCTTTAATCGGTCACGGTATGCCTCTTCTTTTTCCAGAAATGCATGTCCCTGATGCCGCAGGGTATCTGGAATTTGTTCGCTTTCATGGAGCACCTGTGTCAGCTGAATGATGCCCATGTTGGTGCCTTCTACCATTAACTTTGCAATTTGGCTACTGTCCGCACCACCTAAACAGCGCATTTGAATGGTGAGATCGCTGCAAAGTTTTGCCATGGTACCGGGTTCTTTGGGCTGTACATTTTGCTGCTGCATTTGATTGCGGATTTGTGTTTGTTCTTTTCGATAAAACTTCATTTGGTTGCACAGCTCCCGGCGGAGGTTGGGATCTGTTGTCTTTTCCAATACATTTTGAATGGAGTCCATACCGACGGATGTGTTCTTGTAAAATGCGTTCAATACCCGATTTACTTGCTGTTCCATAAACCTTCTCCTTTCTTAGAAGTAGTTTGCCGAATTCTTGCGAGAATATGCGGCACAACTGTCCGAAAGGCAGATTTTGCATAATTGTCCTGGTGCATTCATAAACTTTACCAAATCATAACGCGAAGGAGAATGCATCATGAAAGAACAGTGGATTCGAATTGGAAAACGATTTCTTGCCATTCTATTGGTCTGTGCAGTCAGTACCACCGCAATCTGGTTTGGTGGGACCAGAGTGAAACGGGCAGTCAGCACGATTTCCAGGCAGAGCAAAACCGATTCCATTATTGTACTGGATGCAGGACATGGCGCATCTTCTTAAACATAGTTTTGAAAAAGAAAAAATAATGGCACGATTGGTAAAATCGTGCCGTTTTTATATGTTCCAATGAATTAAGATCTCTCGTTTGCCTGTTTCACATACTGCTCCGATTTCGATATAGTGAATCCATTCCTCTGCTATGGTTCTGTCCAATTTTTTGAAATGCATGTATGTTTCCATCCATGCGTGTTGGGCTTCTGCATGGATTTCTTTTGCAGCAAGCAGTTTCAGCTGTTGCTGCGAATCCATAATCTGGTTGGAAGCGTTCTCTTCCTCTTCAAGCAGGACGTCACGAAACAACGTATATTCCTGACCAGAAATCAATCCGTCTAACTTGTCTTTATACATTTTTGTAAGTCTTGTTTGGGCAGCTGTTTGCTGTGCTGTTAGCTTTTCCAGTTGCTTCTTCAGTGTATGAATCTGTTCTAGGTGAAAGTTTGTCAATTTGATTTGATCGGTCTGGCAATATTGACGGACAATTTTATTTAACTCCTCAATGATCGCTTCTTCCAGTACTTTTCCGCTAATTGTTTTGGTATTTGAGCAGTTCATTGCGCCTGTTTTGTATGCTGCACACTGTAAGCTATAATATTGAATGGTCTTTGCCTTGTTATAGTATACGTTGCGTTTCATGGAACGACCGCATACACCACATCTGACTTTCCCAGACAGAGGGGAAAGTGCCGGAGCGCCTGCTCCTACTCTGGTGTGACTGTTTAGACGTTCTTGGGTACGTTTCCAGGTTTCCTGGTCAATGATTGCTTCATGAGCGTTTGGAATCCGGATCCATGCGTCTTTTGATACATTTTTACGTTTTTTATTTTTATAGCTGATCGGATGCGACTTGCCTTGTACCAGTGTTCCTGTGTACATCTCATTGCGTAATATTGCAGCAATCGTGGATTGTGTCCATAAGTCTTTCGCAGTACTTGCATCGGCGTTGCCGTTCCTATACCTGGATCCGGTATGCTGTTTGTAGGCAGAAGGATTGAGAATGCCTTGTTTGTTGAGTTCCTGCACAATTTTCCGATAACCGTTTCCCTGTATGTATCGCTCAAAAATCAGTTGCACAGTGGGAGCAGTTTCTGCATCTATAATGAGATGGTGGTGATCTGCTGGGTCGATTTGATATCCATATGGGGCGAACGAACCGATAAATTGTCCATGCTCTCTTTTATAGGTAAGGGTGCGGCGGATTTTGGCAGAAATATCTTTGACATACATTTCATTGTAGGCACTTGTAAAAAGCCGCATCGTACTGTACATCTCACTGTCCGAGTCAGCGTGGTCTGCGACGCCAATAAAGCGGATGCCCCATTCCAGAAACTTGTCATTGATGTATTGTTCGATGACAACCGTGTCACGAGAAAAGCGGGACTGGTCTTTGCAGAGGACAAGATTGATTTTTCCAGCTTCACAATCCGCTAACAGGCGATGAAATGCAGGACGAGTGCGGTCAATGCCGCTGTACCCATCATCACAATAGATGTCATAGATTTCCCAATCCCGTTCATGACAATAATCTCGCAGCATCGCTTTCTGGTTTTGTATGCTCTGACTGTCGTCGGTTTTCAGCTTGTCTTTGTCTTCAATGGATAAGCGGCAGTATATTCCAACTTTTGGTATCGATTGCACCTTCCTTCTTGTTGTTGGATTCGATCAATTCATTTTTTTCAATTGAATGTTGATCAGTTTTTCCATTTTCAGTGTAACCAGTTTTTTTCGTTCTTCCGTATGGGTACTTTGAAAGATACTTTGTGTATGGATTTTTATTTTCATGTCTATTTCTCCTTTCCGTTGAATGATATGCGATTTCTTTTTTTCTTATTACATTCAGGAAAGAAGGGCGTTTCAGAAAATTGTTCTTTTTATTTGTTTACTATTGACAAAATATTAAGTTAGATGTAAAATAACAATGTGAATGATGCTGTCAACTTTGCATGGCTTGAAGTACAGCATCCAAAAAATAATGAATTAGGGAAACATTGGAGGAACGCTATGAAAGGAAGAAAATGGATTGCATTGGCATTGTCTGCGGCGCTTTGTATTGTGCCATTTCAGACGGGAGAAAAAACGGGATCTCTTTCCATTGCAACGGTATCCGCAGAAGATCGGAATGACATGCCAAGTGACTATGCAACAGCTTGTGATTGGATTTGGACGAATCGCATCGAGCGGGAAGGTTCCATGAAAGATTGGGCAACCATTTATGATCAGATTGTTGCAGGAAATGGTACCTTGCAATATATTCTGATCTGGCAGTCTTATGAAAAAATTACATTGGAGCAACGACAAAAATTGCCGCAGATGCTGGAAGATGCAGTCAATCAGTGGACTGATCACCTGATCGGCTATGATGGCTGGCCGTTTCAGCATGTTAACGTAAAGATTGTTGGATATGCTGTGCTTGATAAAAGCTGCTTGCTGGATCTACAGCCAGATGAAGTTGTTTATACAGATACGACGAGTTCCTGGCTGCGGGATGATATGATTACAAGCGGTATGGGGGATACAAGCGTGCCTGCCAATCAGCCAGCGGAACCGACTGATTTATCACGGTATTCTCATTGGTCTGATCCAAATTGGAGTTATCATGGAAGTTACAGCAATCGGTACGACATGTATTTGCATGGAATTACCGGAATGATTCATATGGGCGGTTATGGCTATCATTACGGACAGATTCTTTCCGATCAGTCGGTACTTGGCTTGATCGATGGCACAACCAGTCAGCATATTTTGTTGCATGAAATGGGACATGGATTTGGATTCCCGGATTATTACGGTGGAGAAGGGGAGTCAGATGGTTTTCCGCCCGGAGGGTTCCCTGGCGGCGAAAATTCCATTATGATGGCAGGTTCTTGTAGTTCTATCAATCAATTTGATCAGTGGTTTTTGAAGTATGCATGGAGCAAACTGAAAGCAGAGAATGGAAGATTTGACTTATCTGCGATAACTACCACGACAACAGTTCCAACCACTACAACAACTACTACGACCACAACTACAAATACAACCGCTATTACAACAGAGCCGATTTCGTCTCCAGAGGTTGCCGCATTTACAGATACGATTTCAGAGATTACACAGACAGAAGATGGCGGCATCATTCGGTTTGCAAACAATGGAACATTTCTGTTTCATGGTACCGACTATTTTGGCGGGGATGCGCAAAAAAATCTTTTGCATTATGAAGCTGGCGACAAAATTCAAATCCGATTTACCTACGAACCAGACACCTCCAACATTCTTTACATAGAGTCCCTCTCTTTGGAAACGGTACAGGGGGATGTAGATGCAAATGGAGTATTTGCATTAACCGATGTTGTTTTGATGCAGAAATGGCTGCTTGCTGTACCAGATACAAACCTGGCAAACTGGGAAGCAGGGGATTTTTGCAAGGACGGAAACCTAAATGGATATGATCTTTCCCTGATGAAATACAACCTGTTCCATCAATAAAGAACGAGAAAGCGTGTTCCCGTGCATCTGGAACACGCTTTCTTTTTTACGAAAAGATACCAAACTCTTTTCTTCGATAAATGCTCTTGACAGTACGCAGAATGCGTGCTATAATAATTGGTAGCACCAATATTGGTGCTACCAATTTATTTGGAAGGTGAAAACATGAAGTATCTAAGACAACTCCTACTTATTTTAATGATTTCTCTGTTTGGAGAAATTCTGAAATATGTCATTCCTTTGCCCATTCCAGCCAGCATTTATGGAATGGCAATTTTATTTGTCTGTCTGATGACTGGTATTGTCAAGCTGGAGCAGGTGAAGGAAACAGGAAAGTTTATGATTGAGATTATGCCAGTCATGTTTATTCCTGCTGGCGTTGCACTGATTACAAGCTGGGGCGTATTGAAACCGATGCTGTTGCCAGTATGTCTGATCACATTTATTACAATTATCACGGTAATGGTAGCGACTGGAAGAGTTTCGCAGAGAATTATTAGAAAAGGACAGGATCGATTGAAATGAACCATTTTTTTGAAGAATCCATGTTTGCAGGTGTAGCATTGAGTTTGCTTGCATATGCTTTGGGTGTTGTGCTGAAAAAGAAGTTCAAACTTGGTATTTTTAATCCGCTTTTGATCTCCATTGCTGCAACAATTCTAGTTATTGTATTTGGAAAAGTAGATTATGAAGTATATCATGAGGGCGCAAAGTATCTGAGTTATTTGCTGACTCCAGCGACAGTCTGTCTTGCAATTCCGCTGTACGAGCAGTGGGAACTGCTGAAAAAGAATGTGAAAGCAGTCATTGCAGGGCTTGTGACAGGAACCATTACCAGTCTGACAACTGTATTTGTACTGGCGCTCATTTGCAGATTGTCCCATGAAGAATATGTCACGCTGTTGCCCAAATCGATTACAACGGCAATTGGCATGGGCGTATCGGAAGAACTCGGTGGATATGTAGCCATCACTGTTGCTGTCATTATCATCACAGGTGTTCTGGGAAACATGCTGGGAGAAACTATCTGCAAGGTGTTTCGGATTACAGAACCGATTTCCAAAGGGCTTGCTATGGGAGCTTCCTCGCATGCAATTGGAACTGCCAAAGCAATGGAAATGGGGGAGATTGAAGGAGCAATGAGCAGCCTTGCCATTGCAGTATCTGGAATTTTAACGGTTCTCCTATCTTCTATTTATGCCTGCTTGATTTAAGGGGGAAAATATGAACAAAACCAATCCGCAGATGGAATATGAAAAGGCAATTGCATACATTTTAGATAAAATTAAAAGCGGGGAACTCTCCATTGGAAGTAAATTGCCAGCAGAACGGGTCATTGCAGATACGCTGCATATTGGAAGAAATTCAACTCGGGAAGCTTTGAGTATTTTACATGGTATGGGTATGGTGGATCGTGTGCATGGATCCGGAAATTATATTTCTGAGCATGTAAATGACACCATCTATCAGATGCTTGTTCTGATGCTTGCGCTTGGCAGCATTACAAAACGTGAAATATGTGAATTTCGTCGAACCATGGAAAAAGCAGCCTGTATGCTGATCTTGGAAAAAGGACTGCGGACGGACTACCAGGAACAGTTTGAGCAGCTGCTTTTGGATTTGAAAGAAGCTGCTGGGCAAAAGCAAACAGATCTGGATAAGGCATTTCATATGCTGCTGATTCAAGCAACTGAAAACGCATTGCTGGAGATGATGATGCATGCTGTGATAACAGTTTATCGAGAATGGATTGATGTTGTTCTCCAAAAGGCAGGAAATGCAGAAAAGCTTATATTACAGAAATGCCACGAAGGCATCATAAATGGACTGATTGCAAAGAAGGCGGATGATCTGCTTGCATCAATTGATGCGCATTATGATTTAATAGAGAGATTGCTCGCATAGAACCAATTGTTTTTTTCAAAATAGAGCCAAGATTTTTCTTGGTTCTATTTTTTTGCATTGAATTTAGATTCTTGAAAAAATTCTGCCTGTTAATAATTTTATAGAAACATAGTATCCATAAAAGGGAAATATAAAATTGAATGCAACTACAATTCGTGCCATTTTTTTACGTTTCGTGCCAAACCTATTGTAATTTGATTGCATATTGCTATAATAATGATAAGAAACAGAAAGTTAGAAAGGAGCGTTAAAATGTATCGAATTGCAGTATTATCCGATCGAGCAGAATTGGCAGCCTGTTTTACAGAGCAAATCAACCGGTTCTGTATGGAGAGGGGGGCATTCCCGGCGATTGCATGTTATCAGGAACAAGAGAGATTCTTTTGCCAGATTCGTAAGGTTGTGCCAACTAGTGTAGTGATTGCACTTCCGGGCATTGCAGGACTCAATGCTGTTGAGCGCCTGCGGCAGATTGCTCCAACCTGTGGTCTGATCTGGTGCAGTGATTTGGATTTTTCCCTGCAGGCATTTCGGCTTCGGGCAGAATATTTCATGGTCTTACCAGTAAATGAAGAACGGATCCGGGAAGGTCTTGCAATTTGGCTGTCTCTTATACACATCTCCGAGCCCACGAGACACTGAGCGATCTCGT
>ENA-OZAG01001027-OZAG01001027.1-human-gut-metagenome-genome-assembly--contig:-NODE-1027-length-12044-cov-5.538410_pt1 | contig 12044 bp, 9 predicted proteins | sample MGYA00243300_ERZ653497 | MGnify/ENA primary metagenome ERZ653497 (study PRJEB26926, sample SAMN06164955) | human gut metagenome | biome: ENVO:00009003; feature: ENVO:2100002; material: ENVO:00002003...
CTCCGGAGCCTGAGCCTGAGCCGTTGGTCGGTTGGATTGAAGGCAAGGCGACCAGGACCACCATTTCGCCTGATTCCGAGGCGACCTGGTCACCGGCCGAAGGCAAGCTCAACGACGGCGTAGTCGTCGATGATACTTGGCCGACCACGGATGATCAGAACGTCAACGACAAGGTCTGGGGTTCTTGGGGCAAGGCAAAGGACGGCATGTACGCCCAGTACGACTTCGGTCAGTCCGTGACCATTGACCAGAGCCGCGCCCAGTTCTGGGCCAACTTCGCTGAGACTGACGATTCGAAGGGTGGTCTGGAAGTCCCGGACGCTTGGAAGATTCAGTACCTCGCCGAGGATGGTTCTTGGAAGGACGTCGAGCCCACCGAGGATTACACCGTCGTGCGTAATTCGCCGGCTTCTCGTGCGGATACCGATGCCAAGGGTTGGAGCGCTGTGACCTTCAAGCCGGTCACCACCAAGTCGCTGCGACTCGTGCTCACTCCGTACACCGGCAGCAGCACCTTCGGGGCCGCCGTGGCCGAGTGGGGCGTGCATGGTATTGACGGCACCGAGCCTGAACCTACCCCGGTCGACAAGACCGCGCTCAAGTCGGCTCTTGACACAGCCAACGGCCTCGATGCACGCCGCTACACCGCCGCTTCATGGGCTGAGTTCCAGCAAATCATTGACGCTGCCCAGGCTGTGTACGACGATGTCAATGCCACCGAAGAACAGGTCGCCGAGCAGGTGACCAAGCTCGAGGACGGCCAGAAGGTGCTCGTTGCGCTCGCCACCGACGTGGAGAAGTCCACGTTGCAGGCGGCCATCGACACGGCCAAGGCCGAGGCCGCTTCCGGCAAGTACACGGATAAGAGTGTCGAGGCCTTGAACAAGGCCATCGAGGCTGCGGAAGGTGTGCTCAAGGGCGATGAGTCCGGTGAGGTCACTCAGGCCGCCGTCCAGGAAGCGTCCGCTTCGCTGAACAAGGCCGTCAAGGCCTTGGAAGAGAAGCCCGCCGTCGAAACGGTGAAGAAGGAGTCTCTCAAGGCTTCCATCGAGCAGGCCAAGAAGGCTGACAAGTCGAAGTACACCGAGAAGGCATGGCAGGCTCTGCAGAGCCAGATTGCCGCCGCTCAGAAGGTGTACGACGACAAGGATGCCAAGCAGGCCGATGTCGATGCCGCACAGGATGCCCTTGACAAGGCATTTTGGGCCACCAAGGTTGAGCAGAAGCCCGGCTCCCAGCAGCCTGGTGTGACCGACACTGATAAGGATGATAAGGACAACAAGGGTGATCGTGTGCCTCCGACTGGTGCCGCGGTTTCCGTAGTTGCTGCGGCTGCCGTGCTGCTCACCGCCGCAGGCGTGACCATCCTGAAGCGTCGCCAGTCCGGCGACCACGGTTCGGCTCGCCACTCGGCCTGACCCGCAACGGAGTCATTCTGCCGAGTGAGCCCCCTCACAGAGGGGGCTCTAGCCTTTTCCTTCTACCCATCATTACTCTTTTCACTCACTCAATGAGGAGCACTATGAGTTTCCATGTATCCGCGCAATCGGTTCGCGCGGTGGCCGGTGGACTCGTCGCCGCAGCGACATTGCTGTCAGGCCTTGCCCTTGCGCCGACCGCAATGGCCGCCGATTCAGCCACCGCTGACAACGCGCCCAGCGTTGCCGGTCACGCGTATAACGAACTGCCGTATAACAATCCTGATGTCACCGTCACCCAAATCGACAATAGCGCACTGCCCAGCTACATGCGCAACCCCATCGGGCAGAACGAGGGTATTGACACCCCGAACGATCTTTCGCAGAACTACTACTCTGCAGATGCATCCGCGCTGAGCTATGACGGCAAACTCTTCGTCTTCACCGGTCACGATGAGGCTTCGCCCGACTACGGCTCCTTCAACATGAAGGACTGGGGCGTATACGTCACCGATGAAGACGGCCTGAATCAAGGCAAATGGACACATTACAAGACCATCGCCAAGGCAGACCTGTTCAGCTGGGCCACCGGCGATGGCGCGTACGCCGGCCAAGTCGTAGCCGACGATAACGGCACCCCGAGCGACACTTCCGATGATTGGTTCTACTACTACGTGCCGGTGAAGGACAAGGCTTCTGAGGCGGCTGGACAGGACCCGTTCGCCATCGGCGTGGCCAAGTCGAAGAGTCCGCTCGGCCCGTGGAAGGATGCCATCGGCAAGCCGCTGCTCACCACATCGCAAACCCAGATTGAAACCATCGATCCGGCATTCTTTGTGGACGAGGATGGCACCGGATATTTGCACTTTGGTACGTTCGGCACTCAGCTCGCCATCAAGATGAAGAAGGACGCCACAACCGGCCGCACCTCATACACCGAGGTGGAAACCAAGGCTGATGGCACCACGCCGAACCTCCACACCATGAAGGACGCGGACAGCAACGCGAACGGCCCGAAGGGATTCTTCGAGGCGGCGTGGGTGTTCCGTAAGGGCGATACCTATTACAACGTGTACGACGGCGGTAAGCCCGGTTCGGGCACGGCCACCTGCGTGGAATCGAACTATCAAGCTTGCATCCAGTACTCCACTTCCGACAGCCCGCTCGGCCCATGGAAGTACCAAGGCGTAATCGTGCCTTCTGGCTCGGCCACCACGATGCACCCCTCGGTGCTCCAGTTCGGCGACAAATGGTATGTGACCTATCACACCGGCGACAAGGAAGGCGGCACCGATTTCCGCCGTGCCGTGTGCATTGATGAAGTCGATTGGACCGCCGACGGCCAGATGGTTTCCACCGCCCATCCAACCAAGGCCGAGAAAACGCAGCCCTCCACCAACGTGGCTCCGTACGCAAAGGTGAGCGCCACGTTCACTGAAACGCCTGCTTGGAAGGGTTCGGTGAACGACGGCCGTGTGTTGCAAACCGCTGTGGTCCCGCCGAATCACTGGACCAACTACCGTTCTATCCCGCAATCGCAGTCCGGCGATTCTCTGGTCTACCAATGGGATGGCACTGTGCGCGTCAACTCGTCTAAGGTTTGGTTCGACGTGGATTCCAACGCTCTGCGCGCGCCCGCCTCGTGGAAGATTCAGTACTTGGACGCGGACGGCACATGGAAGGATGTCACCAACCCGAGTGCCTATACAACGACCACAGGCAAGGCCAACCCCAACGCCGTCACCTTCGATGCGGTGACCACTACTGCCTTAAAGCTCGACATGACCGGTCAAGCTGTGGATGGCGGCTATGCCTCCGTGGCCGTTGCTGAATGGGAAGTCGGCTCCGACTCCAGCGAATCGCCGGCAATCACTGCGCCGAAGAGCGTGACCACCGCCACCGGTACTGCGCCTACTCTGCCGGCCACAGTGGATGTGAAGTACGGGAACCCAACCGTTGCCTCCCCAGTAATTTGGCGTCCAGTTGATGCTTCCTCGTATGCCAAGGTCGGTTCGTTTACGGCCTACGGCGTGGTCGCCGGCGTGCCCGGTGAGGCAAGCGAGCAGGGCAATGTGTCGGTAAATGTCACCGTGCAGGACGGCTACCAGCCTGCCGCTGATACCACGAAGCCGACTGTAACCGTTGCCGTTACTGCTAACGCAGGCAATAGCGAGTGGCTCACCACCGCTCCGTTCGCCACCGTGCAGGCCACGGACGACACCGCACCTATCGCCAAGCTGGAGATTTCCGCTGATCAAGGCAAGAGCTGGACCACCATCGCCGCGAATGCAAACGCGGCCATTGCCACGCTTTCCCAGCAGGGCGATGTCGAAGTGTGGGCTCGCGCCACCGATCAGGCCGGCAACGTTTCCGACGTGGCCAAGGCCGGCGGCAAGGTGGACTCCGCCGCGCCAACCGTGACCGCCGCCGCCGATAAGGAGGAGCGCACGCTGACCTTGACCGCTGATGACGGCACCGGTTCCGGTGTCGCATCAATTGAATACCGCATTGGCACAGACGGTCAATGGGCCACGTACAGCAAGCCGATTGCTGCACCGAGCGCGTCGCGCGCCACCGTGTACTACCGCGCCACCGATAAGGCCGGCAACGTGTCCGCTTCGGCGAAAACCGACATTCCATCCGACACTTCCGTGCCGCTGACCGGCTACATTGAGGGCGATGCCACCGCCACCGATGTGGACGGCAAGGCATCCGGCTGGGTCAAGGGTGCCGCCGCGTTGAACGACGGCAAGATCATTCCCGATATCACCATTGCCAACGAGGATGTCTGGGGCACTTGGCCCAACACCGGTGAGATGCGCCTCGACTACGAGTGGGACCGTGAAGTGACTATCGACTCTAGCCGCGTGCAATTCACCTCGGATGATGGCGGATTGGGTATTCCGGCATCGTGGGAATTGCAGTACTGGGACGCCTTGGCGAACAACGGTGCCGGCAACTTCGTGGATATTTCCGACGCCACCTACACTGTGACCGCCAATTCACCGTCTGCTGGCTGGGCCACCGGCGATGCCAAGGGGTGGTCTGATGGCACGTGGAACACTCCGGTCAAGACTACCAAGTTGCGTATGGTTATCACGTCCGGCTCGGCTTCTCCGGCTGTTGCCGAATGGCAGGTTCATGCCATTGACGACAGTACGCCTGAGCCGCCTGAGCCCACACCGATCGACAAGACCGAGCTCAAGCAGGCGCTCGCTGACTCGCCTAAGGCTGACGATGCCTCCAAGTACACCGAGACTTCATGGGCGGAGTACGCGGCGGTATTGGATTCGGCGCAGCAGGTGTATAAGGCTGAGGATGCCACCGAAGCTGCGGTGGTGGATGCCGCAACCCAGCTGAAGCAGGCAGCGAAGAAGCTGGTGCTTGTAGCTACGGTGCAAGATCGTGCCGCGCTGAGCGCTCAGCTCGATGCCGCTGCTGCCGTGGATCGCACAAAGTGGACTGATGAATCGCTGGCCGTGCTTGATTCGGCAGTCGCTACGGCGAATGCGCTGACGAGTGATGGTCAGGCCGCCCAGTCTGACGTACAGGCTGCGACTGAGGCAATCAGCGATGCCATCGCGGGTCTGGTTGAGAAGAGCACCACGAAGCCTGGCCAGGGTGGCGATAAGCCCGGTTCCGGCACGGACAAGCCCAACCAAGGCAACGATTCCAACCAGAACAAGGGTGATGCAGACTCCGGCAAGCACAAGAAGATACCTGACACCGGTGCAGCCGTGCTTGGTGTTGGCATCCTCGCCGTGGTACTTGCTGTTGCGGGTGTAATCATCCTCAAGCGCCGCAAGTCCGGTACCTGCTAGTCCCACTCGCTCGGCCTAGCATCACCAAGCCCCCGCGCATGAACAGCGGGGGCTTCACTTTTGTTCAATAACAAGCATTATGTGCGCGTATGAGACTACGATGGTGGGGAATCTACGAACAGGGGCAGCAATGACGGCATACATGGACCATAAGGATCTCGCCAACGAAGTTATCGATCAGGCGCGCGCACAAGAGATTACTGATGGTGTGCATCGCGTGCTTGACCGGATTGCCTCAGCGGAGTCCGCAGCCGGGCGTGCTGCCGGTTCGGTCCAATTGCTGGCTGCCACCAAGACGCGCGATGTCGGCGAGATTCTGGCGGCTATCGATGCTGGTATTCGCGTGATTGGTGAGAATCGTCCACAGGAGATTACTGTCAAGGCTGACGGTCTGGCAAAACGACTGGGGGAGCGTGGTTATTCGCTAGGCGTGATTGATGCCGCTGAGGCTGACACGGCCAATGCCGCAGCTGCAACGCATATTCCTTTCCATCTCATCGGCCAATTGCAAGCCAATAAAATCGGCAAGGTGCTGCCGGTAGTGGACACCATCGAATCCGTGGATTCCATCGAACTGGCGGAAAAGATCGCCCGCCGTGCCACCATGCGCGGCATCACGGTCGGCGTGTTGCTGGAGGTGAACGAATCCGGCGAGGAATCGAAGTCCGGCTGCGCACCCAGCCACGCCATCGACTTGGCCCAGCGCATCGGTGCGATGGGCGGACTGCGCTTGCAGGGATTGATGACTATTGGCGCTCATGTGGATGATGAGCGCACGATTCGTGCGGGCTTCGCGCATCTGCGCCGCACTCGTGACCAGATTCTTGCCTCCGGTGCCGAAGGCACGGCCGACTGCACCGAACTGTCCATGGGCATGACCCACGACATGACCTACGCCATTGAAGAGGGCTCCACCATCGTGCGCGTCGGCACCGCCATCTTCGGCGAGCGCGCCTTCATCTGATTGGAGCTATACGAAAAAACACCGCTTGATCAATAGCCAAGCGGCGTTTTTTTCGTAAGGATTTTCGGCGTATCAATCACGCATAGATATTGCGCGGACGCATGTCCTCGGGCAGGCCGTCGAGCAGAATCGCCACAGAACCTTCCTCGAACACGGAGCGAATACCCGCGGCCAGCAGCGGTGCGCAAGACAGTACGGTCATATTCGGCAGGCGCTTCTCTTCAGGAATCGGCACGGTGTCCATAAACACGATTTCATGCGCGCCGCAGTGAGACAGGCGCTCCACGGCCGGGCCGGAGAGCAGGCCATGGGTGGCGACCAGCGTCACCGACTTGGCGCCGGATTCGTTCAGGGTGCGCACGGCTTCGCAGATAGTACCGGCGGTATCGACCATGTCGTCGATGACCACGCAGTCGCGGCCGTCGACATCGCCGATAATGCCATGTGCCTCGGCATGGTTCGGACGAGTAATATCACGCTGTTTGTGGATGAACGCCAGCGGCAGATTGCCTAGCTTGGCGGCCCACTGTTCGGACACCTTGATACGGCCGGCATCCGGGGACACGATGGTGGTGTTGCCCAGATCAAGGGCGGAACGCACGTAATCGAGCAGCACCGGCATGGCGGTTAGATGATCGACCGGACCATCGAAGAAACCCTGCTCCTGAGCGGCGTGCAGATCGACCGTCATAATGCGGTCGGCACCGGCGGCGTGGAACAGATCGAAAATCAGACGGGCGGTGATGGGCTCACGACCGCGGTGCTTCTTATCCTGGCGCGAGTAGCCGAGGAAGGGCGCCACCACGGTAATCGACTTGGCGGAGGCGCGCTTCAAAGCGTCGATCATGATGAGCTGTTCCATGATCCACTTGTTGATATCGCCCGAATGACACTGCAGCACGAACACGTCCGCACCACGCACCGGTTCGGTGAAACGCACGTACATCTCGCCATTGGCAAAGTCATAGGACGTGGTTTCGAGGATTTCGGTTCCCAAGCATTCGGCCACCTTCTCAGCTAGCTCGGGGTAGGCGCGGCCCGTGACCAATACGAGTCGTTTATCCGGAGTGCCTTCAAGAATCGCCGACATGCGTTCGCATCCTTTGTTTGAGTCGCTGTGTGATTTACGCCTTAACCAGTGTACAAGCACCCCGCCGCAGCGCGTGCCGTGAAGTGGGGCTGTGTTGTAAGAGTGCTGCAATCGTTGATGAACATGCGGCACTGTCCCGCCCTGACCATAGGATAGGCAAGTTGCTCACAGGGTGAAGTGCATCTGCATCGCCCTATGATTAACACGCATACACACTCCTGCCACGGAACGTCCGTGGCCGAATAGTCCGAAGGAGGTGGGTGATGTCTGCGCACAAGTACGAACTGATGTTCATCGCCGATCCTGAGCTGGATGAGCGCGGTCTGAAGAAGCTGACCGAGCAGTATCTGGAACTCGTCACCAAGGAAGGCGGCTCTTTCGATGAGCCCGATTACTGGGGCCGTCGCAAGCTCGCCTATGAGATTGCCGGTAAGACCGAAGGCAACTACGTCGTGGTGAAGTACACCGCCGAGCCCGCTACCAGCGATGAGCTTGACCGTGTTCTGAACCTCAACGAATCCGTGATCCGTACGAAGATTCTTCGTAAGGGCTGAATCAAGCGTTTAGTCAGCTGAACAGCTGGTATTCAAGGTAAGTAAGAAGGACCGTTATGGCAGGTGAAACCGTCATCACCATCGTGGGCAACCTCACTGCGGACCCCGAGCTGCGCACTATTGGCAGCGGTGCGACCGTGGCGAGCTTCACGATTGCTTCCACCCCGCGAACCTGGAATCGTCAGACCAACCAGTTCGAGGATGGTCAGGCGCTGTTCATGAGGTGCTCCGCTTGGCGTGATCTGGCCGACCACTGCGCCCAGTCCCTGAAGAAGGGCATGCGCGTGATTGCCACCGGTCGCCTCCAGCAGCGTTCCTATCAGGCACAGGATGGTTCCCAGCGAACCGTCGTGGAGATGCAGCTCGATGAGATCGGGCCCTCCCTGCGCTACGCCACCGCACAGGTGACTCGCCAGTCGTCCGGTCAGGGCGGCTTCCAGGGTCGTTCCGGTGGTTTCCAGGGTGGTCAGCAGTCCAATCAGGGCTATGGCAACCAGGGTGGCCAAGGTGGTTATGCCGGTGGCCAGGGCGGTTACAACGGTGGCTATCAGGGTGGTGGCGCTGGATACTCCCAGCAGTCTGCCGCTCCCGCCAACCCGTCCGCTCCTGCGGTCGACCCGTGGAGTAATGCCGGTGCATCTGATGCCGGTAGCTTCTCCACGTTCGGCGCTTCCTCCGATTTCGGCGGCGACGATTCCGACCCGGAGTTCTGATCAGTACTTGCCTCCCCGCTGCCAGCAGCAATCAATATCAAGATTTATAAGGAGAACATCATGTCACGTAAGAGGCCGCAACCGCCGGTCAAGCCGTTCAAGAAGAAGCCGAACCCGCTGAAGGCCGCCAAGGTCACCGAGATCGATTACAAGGACGTTGCGCTGCTGCGTAAGTTCATTTCCGATCGCGGCAAGATCCGTTCCCGTCGTATCACCGGCGTGACCGTGCAGGAGCAGCGTGAGCTGTCCAAGGCGATCAAGAACGCCCGCGAGATGGCCCTGCTGCCGTACGCCACCTCGGGTCGCTGAGTTAGGGAGGCTTTGAACAATGGCTGAAACCAAGGTTATTCTCACCAAGACCGTGTCCAACCTGGGCCATTCCGGTGACGTTGTCGACGTGAAGTCCGGCTACGCCCGCAACTACCTGTTCCCGCAGGGCCTCGCTTTCGCGTGGACCAAGGGCGCTGAGGCTCAGATCGTCGCTATGAAGCGCGCTCGTCTGGCCAAGGCCGTCGCTACCCGCGAGGACGCCGTCGCCGCTAAGGCCGCCATCGAGGGCACTACCGTCGAGATCGCCGCCAAGGTGTCCGAGTCCGGCAAGCTGTTCGGTGGTATCTCCAACGAGGCCATCGCCGTCGCTCTGTCCGACAAGGCTGCGGTGAACCCGAAGGCCATCGAGGTCGAGACCATCAAGACCACCGGCGATTTCCCCGCCAAGGTGGCCCTCCACCCGGAGATCACCGCTTCCTTCTTCGTGAAGGTCGTGGCCGAGTGAGTCATTCCGGCCTAGTGCTGGAATCACACAGACCAAGAGTCTGAGCTTAAGCATCATCCCCCGTGCGGTTCGCGCCGCATGGGGGATTTTTGTATTAGCAAAAACGCCGGAAATAGGCGCGACACGCCGAGAGTTGCATTCGCTTCAAATCTGAGTATATTTACTACCTGTTGCAAGGAACACTTCAACATCTAACCAAGCCCCTGTAGCTCAGTTGGTTAGAGCAGCTGACTCTTAATCAGCGTGTCCAGGGTTCGAATCCCTGCGGGGGCACAGACAACCGGAATCGAAAGATTCCGGTTTTTTGTTTTTTCCAGCATCAGTCCGTAGCTGGTGCGGAAAGGCCGTCTTCGCGCGTGACGGCCGGACGTGTAAGGAGCAACGTCATGCCTCAGATATTCACGTTCACCGTATCCGACCCCGAAGGCATGCACGCCCGCCCGGCTGGCCGGTTGGTTGCCAAAGCGCAGGAATATGAATCGAGCATCACCGTTGCCTACGGTGGAAGATCCGTGGATGCCAAGCGTATCTTCGGTGTTATGGGACTTGATGTTCAACAAGGTGACGAGGTTACGGTTCGGGTGCAGGGCAACGATGAAGCTGTCGCTGCCGCAGAGTTCGAGCGATTCCTCAAGGAGCACCTGTAATGAGAACGATACAGGGCGTCGGCGTATCCGCTGGCATTGCTATCGGCACGGTCCGCGTGCTCGCCGCCGTAGATTATGCCGTAGAACGCCGCGTAATCGACGACCCGCAGGCCGAGATGGATCGATTCCGCGCGGCCCGTGACACGGCCGTCGCTCAGCTCAAGCAACTGCGTGACAACGTCGCCGCTGAGTTCGGCGAAAACAAGGCCGAACTGTTCGACGCTCATCGGCTTATGCTCCAGGACCCGGACTATGCGGAATGCGTCGAAGGTTTGATTGCGCAAGACAAGGTGAACGCCGAATTCGCGGTGAAGAGCGTCGCCGAACAGTTCGCCGCCATGTTCGCTGCGATGGATAGCTCGACCATGCAGGCTCGAGCCGCTGATGTCAAGGATGTTTCTCGCCGCGTGATGAACGTGCTGCAAGGCAAACGCGATAGCACGGCGCAGGATGGCAGTGTACAAGGCGATGCTGTGCAGAACGGTATTGTGCAGAACGGGACCGCGCAGAACGGCGAAAGCCACATCATCTTCGCCGAAGATCTTGCTCCCAGCGAGACCGCGCAGCTCGACCGCGCTAAGGTTTTGGGCCTCGTGACCGCCAAGGGCTCAGCGAACTCGCACACCGCGATTCTGGCGCGCACGATGGGCCTGCCCGCCATCACCGGTATCGGCGACGCCTTTGACCCGGCCGATGATGGTCACGTTGCCGTAATCGACGGCACCAGCGGTGCGGTATTCGTCGACCCGGACGAGGCCACGTTGACCGAATACCGGCGCAGGAAGGCCGAGGCTGAGGAGCACCTAAGCCTCCTGCGGAAGCTCAAGGGCAAGCCCACCGAAACCAAGTCCGGTCAGCGGGTCCACCTGTACGCCAACATCAGCCGTCCCTCTGACGCAGCCGCCGTGCTGGCCAACGATGCTGAGGGCATCGGCTTGTTCCGCAGTGAGTTCCTGTATCTGGAACGCGAGGACTGGCCGACCGAGGAATTTCAGTTCGATGCATACGGACAAGTCGCACAGGAGATGGGCGACCGTCCGGTCATCATCCGTACGTTCGACATCGGCGCGGACAAACAGGTCGACTACTTCAATCTGAGCCACGAGGATAATCCCGCGCTTGGTTACCGGGCAATCCGCATCTGCCTGACCCGCCCGGAGATTTTCAAAGTCCAGTTACGCGCATTATTGCGCGCCTCAGCATACGGCAACATCGCCATTATGCTGCCCATGATCACCTCTGTGCAGGAGGTACGCGACGCCAAGCGGATTCTTGAAGAAGCCAAAAGCGAGCTGCGCGGCGAGCGCATCGACTTCAACGAGAGTATCCAGATCGGCGTTATGATTGAGACACCTGCGTCGGTCATTATGGCCGACGAGCTGGCCGCCGAAGTCGATTTCTTCTCCATCGGCACCAACGACCTGACCCAGTACACGCTGGCCTGTGACCGTCAGAACCCGAGTCTCGAACGCTTTGCCGACCCGCATTCACCAGCTGTGCTGCGCATGATCCAGATGACTATCGAGGCTGCCCATCGTCATGGCATCTGGTGCGGCATCTGCGGCGAGCTTGGCGCAGACTTGAGCCTGACCGATACGTTCCTGCGCCTAGGAATCGACGAACTGTCCGTCTCGCCCACCAGCGTCCTGCCCCTGCGCAACGTCATTCGCAACCACTGAGATTCAAGGTCGCTTCGGCTGATTCCGATGGCTTTTTGGGCATTGCATTCGGCTGGACATTCGACATCGCATCTTGCCGGCATTTCGTCGTGGGGCAAAGTGTACAATCACCACGTTTGCTTTCGCGCCCAGCGTAAATCGCGTCGCCGGCTCCGCGAACGGATTTCCAGTCACACAGAATGCCGTGAACAGTCAGCCATGCCTGTTGCGCGGCGAAGAGAAAAGAAGAAGCAGTGGATTATCCTCTCTTTACCAAGCTGGCCGCCGAGTTCTTCGGCACCGCCATTCTGATGATCTTCGGCAACGGCTCCGTGGCCAACGTTGAGCTCAAGAACACCAAGGGCCACCACGCCGGCTGGCTGAACATCGCCATGGGCTACGGC
>ENA-OZAG01001028-OZAG01001028.1-human-gut-metagenome-genome-assembly--contig:-NODE-1028-length-12043-cov-6.768852_pt1 | contig 12043 bp, 10 predicted proteins | sample MGYA00243300_ERZ653497 | MGnify/ENA primary metagenome ERZ653497 (study PRJEB26926, sample SAMN06164955) | human gut metagenome | biome: ENVO:00009003; feature: ENVO:2100002; material: ENVO:00002003...
CAGCGTCAGATGTGTATAAGAGACAGTGTCTATGTAGATGTAAAAAGCGATCGTGCCGAGATCAAAAATACATCTCCGGCGGAAGCAGACGAGGTCATTGCATACGCGAAGCAGAACACGGACAAAAGTATCGCGGTGATCACACCGTTTGTAAACCAGCGGGCACTGATCGAGCAGGCGATCAAAGAAAACCACCTCGAAAATTTAGTCTGTGGAACGGTGCATGCTTTTCAGGGAGATGAAAAGGATGTGGTGCTTTTTTCCACGGCACTGTCCGACCGCACCAATGCCGGTACCTATCAGTGGCTGAAAAACAATAAGGAACTGATCAATGTTGCAACCTCACGGGCGAAAGACAAACTTGTTCTGCTCGCAGACAGCAAAGAACTGGAGCGTCTGCATGCAGGACAGGCGAACGATGATCTTTACGAACTTGCGCAGTACATCAAAACCAACGGGAAGTCAGAGATCACGGAAAAACATATCAGTTCCCGTGCACTTGGCATCCAGCCGTTTTCTACCGCTACCGAAAATGCGTTTCTCGAAAACCTGACGCATGCGCTCGAAAATATCTGGCTTTCCCAGAGTAAGTATGTGATCCACAAAGAAGTTGCCATATCGCAGGTGTTTCAGGACAACATGACATATGATGATCTGTTTTATATGGGGCGCTTTGATTTTGTTGTGTACGAAAAACAGGGAAAAAAGGAACTGCCGGTTCTGGCAATCGAACTTGACGGGAAAGAGCATTTTGAGGATGCGGTGGTGCAGGAGCGCGACCGGAAGAAAAATGCCATCTGTCAGGCACACAATATGGAGATTATACGGGTGGAGAATTCTTATGCCAGAAGGTATAATCATATTAAGGGAATTCTGATGGATTATTTTTCGAGGGTGCATTAAAAGAAAAATGCATTTTTTGTTATGAAAATATAGCAAATTCCAAAAATCAGTGCTAAAATATACACAATTCATCCGTGCAGAAATGCGGCCTTCGGGCTTTCACATGACACTTTTTTCGATAGCGTAGGCTTAGCGGTGTTATCATGTTGAAGCGGATGAATTTTTATGTTTACAGAAAAGGGAAACGTGTCAGTAAGGAGAAACTGGTGAAAAAACAAAAAGGAATGATCATTACTGCGGCCGTGTTACTTGCAGCCGCCGCAGTCGTAACCGGAAGCCGTCTGATCCGGCATCCGGAAAAATCAAACACAAAAAAGTCTGAGGTTGCGGATCAGGAGAACAGTGAAAAAGAACAGGATCACAGGACTTCAGGGACAGAACTGAGTGAGAAAAAACAAAACATGAACGAACCGGATCATACGCAGAAAGAACAAAGTGTTGAAAATGCGGACCGTACCGGGAAAAGTATCACAGAGGAAGCGTTCTACATTTCCAAAATCCCGGACGATATTTTTGAGAAGATGCAGGGAAAATCATACAAGGCAGATTGTACCGTACCGCGGGAAGATCTCCGCTATCTTCATGTGCTCCACATGGGGTTTGACGGTCAGACAAAAGAGGGAGAACTTGTGGTAAATAAAGCCATTGCAGAGGATGTCCTTGCCATTTTCAGGCAGTTGTATGAGGCAGAATATCCCATTGAAAAAGTCCGGCTGGTGGATGAATACGATGCGGATGATGAGGCATCCATGAGCGATAACAATTCCTCTGCGTTTAATTTCCGTTTCATTTCCCACACGACAAAAATCTCAAAACACGGTCTGGGCATGGCAGTCGACATCAATACACTTTATAACCCCTATGTAAAAACCGTCAACGGAAAGCTGTCGATTGAGCCTGCAAACGCAGAAGCATATGTTGACCGGAGTGGGGATTTTCCGCACAAGATTGATCACAATGATCTGTGTTACAAGCTTTTTACCAGATATGGATTTACCTGGGGCGGCGATTGGACACATTCGAAGGATTATCAGCATTTTGAAAAAGACTGATGGAAAGTTGTGGGAACATATAGAGAAAAAGATGTAATGTATGTCCCATAAGGGCAAACGGAGAGGTCAATCAGAAAAGCGTTGGTGGAAAAAATTTTCCTTGACATATCTGTACAGGGGAATATAATAATCATCGAAAAGAAAATATTGTTCACCGAAATTCGTTGACGAGAACAGCATCGTATCTTATCGTTATTTTCAGAGAGCCTGTGGGTGGTGCGAACAGGTAGTAGCCGGATATGGATGATCCTCTCTAAGAAGCGGGCTGAAAGCAGACAACTGTGAGTAAACTTCGCCGGTTTCCTCCGTTATGGGATAGCATATGTTGGTATGTGAAGTGTCACAGAGTTTTTCTGTGGAATCAGGGTGGTAACGCGGATTTTATTCGTCCCTTTCCAGAGTAGTATCTGGGAAGGGGCTTTTTTAATGTCTGAATTCGTTTTTCAGTGAACAGACCAAGGAGGAAAAGTTTATGAAAGCACTACAAAAACTCAGCAAATGGTTATCGGACTACACATCAATTGTGGTAATTGCAATTGCGGTAGTAACATTTATCGTTCCGGGAATGATGGGATGGGTAAACCATCAGTTATTTACCGATCCGGTTTCCAATAAGTTTACAAGTCAGTCGATCATCATCGGTATTATTATGTTCAGTATGGGTCTGACACTGACAACGCAGGATTTTAAGATTCTGGCACAGAGACCATTCGATATCTGTGTTGGTGCACTGGCACAGTATCTGATTATGCCGTTTCTGGCATTCGCACTGACGAAAGTGCTGCATCTTCCTGCCGGCATTGCACTGGGACTCATTCTGGTAGGGTGTTGTCCGGGCGGCGTGTCATCCAATATCATGTCGTATCTCTGTGGTGGAGATGTGGCATTTTCCGTGGGAATGACAACCGTATCCACGATTCTTTCCCCGATCATGACACCACTTATGGTTTCTCTTCTGGCAAGCGGAACCAATATTTCCATCAAGGCACTGCCAATGCTTGTTTCCATTGTGGAAACGGTTATTCTTCCGGTAGCACTGGGCTTCCTTTTAAACTATCTGCTGGGGAAAAAGAAAATGTTCAGTGAGTTACAGAAAATTATGCCGGGTGTGGCAGTACTGGGGCTGGCGTGTGTTGTCGGTGGTGTGGTATCTTCACAGGGAGCCAAGTTCTTCCAGTCCGGAGCTGTAATCTTTGTAGCTGTTTTTCTTCACAATGGACTTGGTTATCTGCTTGGTTATGGAGCAGGAAAACTTGTTGGTATGAATACCGCCAAAAAGAGAACCATTGCCATCGAAGTTGGCATGCAGAATGCGGGACTGGCAACAAACCTTGCCACAACGACCGCACAGTTTTCCGCAACACCGGAGTCTGCGATCATCTGCGCTGTTTCCTGCACCTGGCATTCTATTTCAGGAACACTGCTTGCCGGCATGTTTGCTGCTTATGATAAACACAAACAGAAAAATGCATAAGTTTTTCTATTGACATAGACATGGGAATGATGTAACATAACGGTGTTATCTAACATAACAACGTTATGTTGCATTTTTATTTACAGGGAGCGTACCATGGCAGGAAAGAAGATACATGACAGCGAGACGAAGATACACCTGATCCAATGTGCCAAAAAAGAATTTATGGAAAAAGGGTTTGTGGGGGCGTCTCTCCGCGGAATCTGCCAGAAGGCGGGTGTGACCACAGGGGCACTGTATTTTTTCTTTCAGGACAAGGACGATCTGTTCTGTGAGGTGGTAGGAAATTTTATGGATCGGCTCAATGAAATTCTGCGGGAGCATTTTTCTTTTGAAGTCAGGGAGATGGAGAGCGGCAAAGCAAAAGAGCATGATGACAGCAGCGATTTTGAAGCAGTCGCACAGGTTGTCCATGAACTGTACACCTACCGGGATGAAGTGCTTTTAGTGCTGACAAAAGCGCAGGGATCAAGCATGGAACATATGCCGGACCGGTTGGTCGACCAGATGGATGAGCACAATGCATTTATCTGTGAAGCGATGTGCAAAGCTTACCATGTGCCGATGGTGGAACAAAGCGTTGTACACTGGATGTCCCATTCACAGATCGATATGTTTATATTTATGGTAACGCACATTGATGACGAGGAAGAAGCACTGCGGTTTGCGGAAAAAGGTGTAAAATATCTGCTGGCAGGCTGGTACGGACTCATCAGACCGTAGGCTGTCCGCATGTTTTGACGGAAGGTCGGGAAAAGAAGCACAGATCGTCCGCGTTTGGACAAAAGGTTTAGAAAAGAAGCACAGGTCTTTCGCTTTTTGCGGGAGACCTAAAAAAAGAACCAGGGGTTAGATGAAACTAATATTAGTGTGAAAAGTAAAACCAAAAAGAAAGGGAGTTTCTATGTCAGAAGAAGAAAAGAAGTTTTTGGAAATTGTAGATTTAAAGAAAGGATTCGGAAGCGGACAGACGCGTCAGGAAGTACTCCGCGGCATGAATTTTTCCGTTGCAAAAGGGGAGTTCTGTGTGTTGTTAGGACCATCCGGTTCCGGAAAATCCACACTGCTCAATATCATCGGAGGCATTGATAACGCCGATTCCGGTTACATCAATATCAACGGCGATAAGTTAGAGGATATGAGTGAGAAAAAACTGACACAGTACCGCAGAAAACATCTCGGCTATGTATTCCAGATGTATAATCTGATCGCCAATTTAAATGTAAAAGAAAATATTGAAGTGGGGGCATATCTGTCGGATAACGCCCTTGATATTGATGATCTGTTACATACGCTTGGACTTTACGAGCACCGCTACAAACTGCCGAACCAGTTGTCCGGAGGCCAGCAGCAGCGTGTTTCCATCGGCCGTGCAATTGTAAAAAATCCGGATATTCTGCTCTGCGATGAGCCAACGGGAGCACTTGACTACAATACCTCCAAGGAGATCTTAAAGCTGATTGAGGAGGTCAACAAAAAATACGGAAATACTATCATTATGGTTACACATAACGAGGCGATCAAAAATATGGCAGACCATGTGATCAAGCTCCGTGACGGTGCGGTGCGCCACAACGACATCAATACAAACAAGGTATCCGCGGAAGATCTGGAATGGTAAGGGGGCTGCTATGAAAAAGAAAAAAATCAAAAATCCCCTGATCAGGAGAATACCGAAGGAACTGATCGGGGATTGGAAAAAATATCTGGTTGTATTTCTGTTTCTTGTGCTCACGATCGGCTTTGTGTCCGGTATGTATGTGGCAAACGAGAGTATGATTACTTCGGCAAACGAAGGCGTGACAAAATACAAACAGGAAGACGGTCATTTTGAGTTAAAAAAACAGGCAGATGCCACCTTGCTTTCGGCAATTGAGACCGGTGAAAAAGCGGATTTTAAGGCAACAAAGACAACATTGTATGAAAACTTTTTCCGAAATGAGGAAGAAGATTATAATAACGACGGGAAAAAGGATGGAACGATCCGCGTATTTGCAAAGACAAAGGATATCAACCTGGCATGTATGCTGCGGGGAAGTTTTCCACAGAAGGCGGATGAAATTGCCATTGACCGTATGCATGCCGACAACGTCGGAATAAAGGTGGGAGATACCGTCACAGTTTCCGGAGAGACTTATAAGGTTGTGGGACTGCTTGCGTATGTCAATTACTCCACCTTACATGAAAAGACCACAGATCTGATGTTTGATGCACTGAAATTTGATGTGGCAATGGTGACACAGGACGGTTTCGACCGGCTGCACAAGAGCATTCACTATACTTATGCATGGAAATATGAAACGGAGCCTGCGGATGAGGCCGGGGAAAAAACACGCTCTGATAATTTTATGCGTGCATTGCTCACACAGGTGGTTGTTGCGGACAACGAACTCGAAGATTACACGCCGAAATATGGCAATCCGGCAATTAATTTTGCAACCGATGATATGGGATCGGACAAAGCCATGGGAGGTGTGCTGCTGGATATCCTTGTGGTAATCATCGCATTTATCTTTGCCGTGACGATCAGCAATACGATTGCAAAAGAGTCCTCCGCGATCGGAACACTGCGCGCGTCCGGTTACACGAAAGGAGAGCTGGTGCGGCACTATCTGTCCATGCCGGTTATTGTAACACTGCTGGCTGCGATTGTCGGAAATATACTCGGCTATACGGTGTTTAAAAATATTGTTGTGTCGATGTATTACAACAGTTACAGTCTGCCAACGTATTACACGATCTGGAATCCGGATGCATTCTTTAAGACCACGGTAGTTCCGGTGATCCTGATGCTGGTTGTCAACCTGATTGTGATCGTGCGCATGATGCAGCATACACCACTGCAGTTTTTACGTCATGATTTAAAAAAGGCAAAGAACAAAAAAGCCATGCGTCTGCCGAGATGGAGCTTTTTAAGCCGTTTCCGTCTGCGTATCATGTTCCAGAATGTTGCAAACTATCTGATCTTGTTTGTCGGTATTTTCTTTATCATGATCATGCTTGCGATGGCGGTCGGTATGCCGGATACGCTCGATTATTACAAGAGCAATACGGATGGCATGATGTTTGCAAAATACCAGTATGTGCTCAAATCCTATGAGGATGACGATAATAAACTGATTACGACAGAAAATAAAGATGCGGAGAAGTTTGACATGACCTCACTCGTAAAAAAGAGTGATGTGCTTGATGAGGAGATCTCGGTATATGGAATCGCGGACAACAGCAACTATGTAAAGATCAAAAAGTTAAGTTCGCTCAAGAAAAATGAAGTTTATATTTCCACTTCGTTTGCTGACAAGTATGGACTTACCGTTGGCGATACCGTATCGCTGGATGAAAAGTATGAAAACAAATCTTACAAGTTTAAAGTTGCGGGATTTTATGACAAGTCCCAAAGTCTTGCGCTCTTTATGTCGATTGACAATTACGGAAAAGTATTTGACTTAAAGGAAAATGAATTCAGTGGATTTTTATCCGACAGCAGGATTACAGATATTGATGAGGAAAATATTGCAACGACCATTACGATAAGAGATATTACAAAGATGGCAGATCAGCTTGACCATTCGATGGGATCGTACATGAATTATTTCCAGATTCTTTGTATTCTTCTGGCTGCGGTTATGATCTATCTTCTGACGAAACTGATTATTGAGAAGAATGAAAATGCAATTTCCATGACCAAAATCCTTGGGTACGAAAACAAAGAGATCGCGAGTCTGTATCTGCTTTCGACGAGTATTGTGGTTGTAATCGCGGATCTCATCAGTGTGATTCTTGGAACACTTGTTATGGCCGCGGCATGGCGGATGATGCTCTTTTCCTACAGCGGCTGGTTCACTTTTCGCGTAACACCGATTGGTTATGCAAAAATGTTTGGATTTGTGCTGATCGGATATCTGATTGTTATGGTATTTGATTTCCAGAGAATCAAGAAGATTCCGATGGATCAGGCTTTGAAAAATGTAGAGTAAACAAAGAAAATAAAAAGAACTGGTACTTTGGAGAGGTACATAAAACGCCCCGGTAGTTGTAGCTGCCGGGGCGTTAATTTATGTAATGTGGGATTACGCCTGCTCACCAAGAGAGGTATTACGCAGTACCGCAAGAATGATGATAGCATATACCCCGCCGATCAGAGCGGTAATTAACTGTGTGACAGAAAATTGAAGCTGCAGGACATGTAACATTGGCTGCATTTTTGCCGGGAGCATATTCGGCAGAATGATAAGAGAAATCAAAATTCCCATAAACAGAGCCTTTAATACAGCGCCAATTACAATGGATACGGGCAAACCGGCTTTTTTACCGAATTTACTGCGGAGCAGGGCAACTGCCAGAACGAGAATGATATTTCCAATCATAATACATGGGAACATTGCAGGAATGGCTGCCATAATCGGGCTTCCGGTGATGAAAAAGGAAGTGATTGGAGTGATCACGCTTAAAATGATGCCACAGGCCAGACCAGCGTATACCGTGGTTAAAATCAGAGCGGCATTGATGATCGGGCCTGTGATGTATACATTCAGGTTTTTGAAAAACTGGCTTACAATGCAGATTGCGAGTAAAATTGCTGTAACAGTGATTTGTCTTGTTTTTAATTTCATAAATTTATCCTCCTAAAATTCGTATCATGGTAATGATACTCTTAAAGGCACCGAAATGCAACGACACGGGGATTTTATCTTGTGTTACCATAAAAAATGAGGTAGAGTAAAGACAGTGAAAAGATATTTTGCTCCTACAGGGGGATAAAAACTGTCGAATGTTTAGAAAGAGGAGTGTATATGAAAAAGGGGATAGTATTTCTAATTGTATTTTTGATGGTCATCAGTTTCCCGATATGCGGATATGCGAAGGGGAAGGAGAAAATTTATCTGGACTCTTCCTGGAAATATGCGGATCATGCCAGAATTACATCGGGCTATGCCGTTATGTACAAGGCGAAAAAGAACCGGAAGGACATTGTGATTGCAGTCAATGCGGGACATGGGACGAAAGGCGGTTCATCGGTCAAAACGCTGTGTCATCCGGATGGCTCTGCAAAGGTGACCGGAGGAACGACAGAGGCAGGCTCTGTGAAAGCAGTGGCGGTTTCAGATGGAATGGCATTTCGGGACGGAACGGCAGAACGTGATGTGACGCTTCGTATGGCACGGGTTCTGAAAAAGAAACTGCTGGCAGAGGGGTATGATGTGCTCATGGTCCGGGATGGAAAGGATGCACAGCTGGATAACGTGGCGCGTACCGTCATATGTAACAATGTAGCGGATTGTCATATTGCACTGCATTGGGACAGCGATGGACTTTCTTACGACAAAGGATGCTTTTATGCTTCTGTTCCCGAAAAACTCAAAAAAATGCGTCCGGTTGCATCTTACTGGGAAGAACATGACGCATTGGGGAAATCACTGATCAAAGGGCTGCGTTCCCAAAAGATTAAAATAAACGGAACCGGTGCTACGGAGATTGATCTGACGCAGACTTCGTACAGTACAATTCCTTCCGTTGATATTGAACTGGGCAACCAGTGTTCGGATCATAGTGACAGGAAATTGCAAAAACTTGCGGACGGACTGGTACAGGGGATCAACAAATATGTAAAACATCATATTCATGTAGCACCGTTAAGCAGCCTGTGAGATTAAAAATGGAGGTGACAAACTATAAATAGTCAAGAGTTTTTGAAAAATTTTGTGCAATAAAAAAGGGTAACTTTAATAGACCATCTGAAAATAACGTATTTCAGATGGAGCAGATAAATATATAGGGAAGAGATTAACGTATTTTCTGAGCGTTAAAGTCTACATCCTGCCTCTCCAATGCATAGATGACTCTAATCAGTTTTTTTGCAACGTGAGTAATAGCTACCCGGTGTTTTTTGCCTTCTGCCCGTTTCTTTGCGTAATAGGTTGCAAAGGTTAAGTCAAAACGGATTAAAGGAAGGCAAGCATTAAGAAGAACGTAACGCAGTTGAGAAGAACCATGTTTTACCATTCGGCCACCATGAGACTCAGTGCCGGAGTCATTTATTCCTGGTTCAATTCCAGCAAACGCAAGCATCTGACTTGGGTTTGAAAAGTTTGATATGTCGCCATATTCTGCATAAATAACAGCTGCTGAAATAGGACCGATACCAGGGATGGACATATAGTGAGGATGTACTTCTTCAATAAGTCTAGTAATCTCGGCTTCAAGATTTTTTATTTCCTTGCAGAGAGAGTTGTATAGGGTCAGTAAACTGTTTAATTCAATGTCAAAGATAGAATTATTGACACCAACTGTGTTAGCAGCTAATTCTTTCAAATGAAGGAACTGTTGTATAGAAAATTTACCTCTTGAAATACAACGTAGTTTGTCATAAGATGCAGAATTCATATGAGCCATTTTTTCAGCAGAACCATAGTTCTCAAGGAGATAGATAGCAGTTTTGGAAAGCCGTTCATTGAAAAAAGGTTTAAATTCCGGAAAGGTATGATCTAAAACATTTGTTATCTTCACAAGATAAAAAGAACGTTGACGAATTAATCTATCTCGCAAACGTGTTAGTGACTTCAAGGAATAAGCGTGGTAAAATCCTTTTGAATGGGGTTTGTACTCAACAGTCATTAACCACCGAGCTATTGATTCACAGTCAACAGAATCGGTTTTGGTTCGCCTTAAAGTAGTTGATTTTTTGTATTCCTTGATGAGAACTGGATTAACTTCCATAAAGCTGTGGTTGGCATTTTCAAGGAAAAGTTCAAGATTGAGGGCATAATGGGCAGTTGATTCAAACCCTATTTTTATATCCTCTGGATTGGAGAGAGAATTAAGTGAAATAAGTAGTTGTTCAAAACCATCCTTATCATTAGTGATGGTAAATTTAGAAACAATCTGCTGGTCGACTGCAGAAATGATGCAGCAATCATGTTTGTACTTGGAAATATCAATTCCAACAAAGTACATGGACATAGAGATTTACCTCCTGAAATAATATTTAGCACTGCTGTCTTCCACAGAGAGTTCGGCTGTGTAATCACGTAAATAGAAACGTCAAGCGTTAACAAACTAATTACCAGTAATAGACGAAAAGCTGTGGTCTGAGTCACCTCCGAACAGTCAAAGCTGTAGTGATATAGGTACAGATCCACAGTGCTTTAAGTATTATAATGGAGTATTCAATAAAACCCAAGATATTGGGAGAAAGGAGAATAATCCATTACCCTCAAAAGAGGATAATTGGATTATACGTGATGAAATGGAATGGATAAGAGAACCGATGGAAGTAAATATGCCGAAAAGTGTATCGTGGTGCCCATGTATGGGAGCAAAGTGTAGGGGCAATAATCCACCATTTTGCAGTATAAAAACATCAAACTGCAAAAGTGTACAAACAGAGCGTCTGAAACAGGCACTGCAGAAAGCGGAGGCCGTGATCATTGGCGCGGGTGCGGGATTATCCACTTCTGCAGGATTTACCTATTCCGGGGAACGTTTTGAAAAGTGGTTTGGCGATTTCCGACAGGTGCATGGATTTTCGGATATGTATTCCGGGGGCTTTTTCCCTTATAAAACATTGGAAGAATATTGGGCGTACTGGAGCCGATATATCTATATGCAACCTGGCCGGATGCAGTTTATGCCTGCATAAATTAAGAAGGAAGCCTGTGCGCCGGAGGAAATCCGAAAGAAATCCATTTGCGTGGAAGCGGATATTGGAGCAGTTTTGGAAAAACTGTATGATAGGAAAAATAGTCAGGGAGACGTTGCGGTACCCGAAGAGATATGCTAAAATATTAGATAATATATTATATAAAAATAAGTAAAATCGCGTGAAATGGATAAAATATTATCTGACAAGATGGGGCATGATATGGAAGCACTGGTATGGGAAACAGCAGAAGAACTGGATAAAAAACTGGCAGAACGTATGCGCCGTATTCGCAGACGGCGGAAAGTTTCGCAACAGAAACTTTCGGATATGAGCGGAGTAAGTTACGGTTCTATTAAACGATTTGAGACAACAGGACAGATTTCGCTTTTGTCACTGACAAAACTTGCTATGGCGTTGGAACTTGCAGATGAACTGCGGGACCTTTTTACACAGGTACCATATCGAAATATTCAGGAGGTAATCAATGAGTCAAAGGGAAAGTCTTGAGGTTCGGATGGATGACCGGCTTGTGGGAACGCTTGCATTGACCGCGAATCATAAGGTGGCATTTTCTTATAGTGAAGAATGGCTGGAGCATGGATTTTCAGTCAGTCCATTTTCGCTTCCGCTAAAAAATGAAGTGTTTGTGCCAAAAAAAGATTATTTTGACGGATTGTTCGGAGTATTTGCAGATAGTTTACCGGATGCATGGGGACAGCTTTTATTGGTGCGTTTGCTGAAAGAACGTGGAAAAAAGGAAGCACAATATTCGGTATTGGATCGTCTTGCCATCGTGGGAAAATCTGGAATGGGAGCTTTGACCTATCATCCGCAGAAGGAGATTGGGATGGGACAACAGATGGATGATCTGGACGAACTATCTGTGCATTGCCAGAAAATATTAAGCACGCAATATTCGGAGAAATTAGATGAATTGTACCGGCTGGGAGGAACCAGTGGTGGTGCAAGACC
>ENA-OZAG01001033-OZAG01001033.1-human-gut-metagenome-genome-assembly--contig:-NODE-1033-length-11992-cov-5.245958_pt1 | contig 11992 bp, 8 predicted proteins | sample MGYA00243300_ERZ653497 | MGnify/ENA primary metagenome ERZ653497 (study PRJEB26926, sample SAMN06164955) | human gut metagenome | biome: ENVO:00009003; feature: ENVO:2100002; material: ENVO:00002003...
ATAAACTATTATCCATCGAATGTAAAAGAAAAATTGAATTCTATCATCTTATCCATGGCTGAACATCACTGGTTCTTTTCCAAAAATCCTGGCCACGATTTTACACGACAGCATCTTGGGAAACTATCTTTTTATGATACCATGCGTCTGATCATAAGCATGGGGAAAGGCAGCACGAATGATGAGATCATGGATTACTTTGACCTGGACCCTGACCTTATCCCTTCACAGTCTGCTTTCTGCCAGCGCCGCAGACAGATTTCCCTCTCTGCTTTTGAATACCTTTTTTCGGAATTCTCTTCTTCTTTTCCATCCACTACGGACAAATTCAAAGACCATTGTATTCTCGCCTGCGATGGGTGCCACGTTGTCTATGCTACCAATTCTGATATTATCGAGGACTATAATAAGCCCCGGCTTATCGACTATAAAGGTTACAACCACATGCACTTAAATGGTTTTGTTGATGTTATCAGCAAAGCCTTCCTTGATGTCGTCATACAGCCCGGACAGCAGCCGGATGAGCGTGAAGCGCTCCACTCCATGCTGGATCATTTCACACCCGATGATCCGCAAAAATATATTATAACTGCAGACCGCGGTTACGAATCCTATGATCTCCTGTTCCACTGTGAGCTCAAAAACCTGGGTTACGTTTTCCGTGTAAAATCACCATCTTCCCCAAAAAGCATTCTTTCTTATTATGCATCTGAGCTTCCGGATGATCTTGAAGAATTTGATGTTACGATAAAGCGCTTTTTTACGGATAAAGCCACAAATATTATGAAAAGCCAGTCAGATGTTTACCGCTACATCAATCCCAGTAAAAATACCCCTCATTTTTATGAGCTTCTCAGGAAAAACCACAGTCATCTTTATTTCCTGCAGTTTCGCGTTGTTAAGATCAAAACAGCCGGAATTTCTAAAACAGGAAATCTATTCCCGCCTGATTCTGTACAATTTCGGCATTTTTATCGCAAACGAAGCGGCAGAAGAAAACCGGAAAAAGAAACGGGATGGCAGCAACAAGTATCTCTATGAACTTGACTTTTCTTCAGCATTAAAAACAGCCAGAAAGTTCTTCATGCGCAGGGATTCTGGAAGGCACATCGATATTATCCGGCTGATGATGAAATATGTCCACGCAGTGAAAGACAGATTCCGGCCGTTTCAACGGTCTCTCCGTGGAATCAGCGCAATTCATTTTGGATATCGGTAAGTTCTGCAACTGAATATCCTTCTTTTTGGCAGATGGACAGCATCTGTCTTTTTGGCATACCTGTTTTTGGCTTTTTGAGTTCAAAATATCGGATATTTGCCAACAACTGAGCTATCGAACAAAACTTCGAACAACTGGCTTAATGGCATTGCCTTTTATTGACCCCTTTTATTCATCTCGTTCATCATCCTCTGGATCTTTTCTGCACCATCCATATCCTTTAAGGTCATGGTCTCTATGTCCTCTTTGCAATAACCATAATTCTCATGCAGAGAAAGCTGTCCTCCAAAGGCGTAATTCCATTGTGTTTACACCATGTTACTGTCTCACAGAGCATCATAACTTCCACACAGGCATTCTTATTTCTATTTTTAATGAGACATCCCCTTTTACCCACCGGGTTATTTCCGTAATGCTTGCATTGGTACAAGTTCAATTTTCAATTGCATTCCTATATCGTAAGCAAGACTTTTCAGAAGTTTTAAAGATGAATTTCTGGTTCCATTATCAAGTTTGCTTATATTTGCCTGATCAATTCCTGTACGTTTTGCAAATTCTTTCTGTGTTAAATTCTGTTTAATGTGAGTATCAATCCACAATCCACAGTACGAATAACATCCTTTTCTGGCTGAATATATATATATCATATCATCCCATTCCTTTTTAAATTTAGGATCTTTTAATTGTTCCTATAATAATATCATATACAAACAACGAAAATTTATCTTCTGGCTACACACCAACGGGTTTTGGTGCTTACTAAAATATACTTACCAAATACCGTCTCATTTTTTCTTTCTGAACATAATTAATACTATAACTACAAATTTTGCTTTCCTTTTCAAGCATCTCTATATATTCTTCCACACTCATATTGCTTGATACAAAAGCAGTTTTTATAGTCGCTATAATATCTGTTCTTCTAATAATATCTAAAGGTAAATCCTGCAGCTTGAGTAACAAATATTCCCCAATATCTTTACTTCCTAACAAATAATTTTGTTTCTGTTCGACATTATCAATAAAAGTTTTACATTCTATATCTGTAATCAGCAAATTTCTAAGTGTAATATTGAGATTCTCTGGTAATTCAGTCATTTTACTAAATGTATTGTATCTCATGAAAATGACCCATTTCATTACTTGATCATTTTTCATTAGTTCAATATGCTTTGATAGTTCATTTACAATTGCAATCTGTATATCTGCATCATAGTTTCCATTATAAAGCGTATATACATAATTGTTCTCATCAATAATACATACTTTTATTATCCAAACATAAAACAAATTTAACTTTTGATCCAAATTAATCTGGTTCAGCAAATTGTTACTCATACATGTATGTATATACTTATTTAATTTAATATACATTTCTTCATAAAAGCGATGACCTATATTTGATGCTTTTAATCTTTGCACCACCTCCTCTGAATATGCGTCCATACTTCCATGCTTTTCCCATAAAGTTTTCATTGTGTTCAAATTAATATATTTCCAATCTGTTCTAAATCTATAAATTGAATAATACATAATAATATACACAAACAAATATGTAGCATTTTTTTCTTCTAATTTAGCTAACATAGCCCTATCATCAATTTTACTGTTATACACTACCCAGTCTCTTATTTGGTCAGAGTAAAACCTATTAACCTTATTGTCGTCTATAATTTCTCCAAAAACGTTTAAAAATTCTTCTGTTTCCTTTTTCCCCATATATACATTCTTTATGGCATTTGACATTATTGAATACAAAGTATTTTCACAATACTTTTGGTATAAACCACTGTCAGATTTTCCAAATTGATATAATTTATTTGCTCTTAAACGCTTTACACTATTCGGTAACTTATTAAATATAACCTCTGATATTTTGATCCATTCACTTGCATCAAATACCTTATTATTTTCGAGATTTGAAATTCTATGATACGCATCACAATTTATTTGCTCGATTCCATCTTTTTTAGCATATTTCAAATTCAACTCCATTAATTTCATACAAAAATCCAAAAGACTTACTGCATTATTTTCATCAATGCTAACATAGTCTCCCCTTACAACTGCTCTTAATAAAGCCATTTCTAATTCCGAATTATATCGCCAGGGAATTTGATTTCTTGGTATACATCGATTAGTTCCTTTTTTATCAATTTCATATTCCTTTTTTATGGTATAGTTTAAAATAATTTGGCTCATTAACTCATTATATCTTCCCTGCAATTTAGGATCATCATCTATTCTTACTGCTTTAGCTAAATTATCAAAATCTTGTTCCAATAACTTTACCGGTAATTGCTTTATACATTGCTTCATTGTTTTTTTTAGGAATGCATGTTCAATGTCCTCCATTAATTCATTGTTCTTTTGTACATTCAACGGCATCTTCAATTTAAATACTAATTTTGTACATTCAAAAAATAATATAACAAAAATCAAGAAATAGAAAATAACAAAACTAAACCACAAAAAATTAAGGACTTTAACCACTTTATCTAGACACCAATTTCCAAATACTTCTAAAAAAGGTTTGTACAAAATCTCCAACATCAATATTATTCCAAATAACTTTTGTGATATGATTTTTTTATACGCTTTTAATTCCTTTTTATTTACATACTCTGTTATGTTTTCTCCTAAATAGCTTGTTATTGCATTCTCTGGTTCTTGATATGACACAACAAATTGATAAAAAGTCAACATAATACCATAAACCGTAATTTGGCCTATTAAAATAGTAAAATAAGTTCCCTAGTCCAAAACCAATTGATTATTAAATACTCCATACACTATTTTATATAACAATTTATAACACCAATCCATTTTTATTCTTTCCTTTCTTCATGAAAACACAAACAGCTATTATATAACAACATATACACTTTATTTTTCGTGAATACGTCCCCTCTCAACCTCAAGTACCTTATCATAGTATAACTTTCCCGTAAATCATACTGTAACATTGCTGCCAGATTAACTGTACCTGTTCATTCCCAGTCCAAATCACCAACATCTCTTTCTTCTCCCTCAGCTTATAAATATTTTCTGATAGAATCGCATCATATTTCTCTTTTGCTTTTTCCTTCTAAACAATTTTCCAATACTCTCCGCTTCCTTTTTTCTGTTCTTTTATATCTTCTGAAGAATAAGTTTCTGCATCTATTTCATTACAATGCATCGTAATTATTTTATTATCTATTTTTTCTGTGGAATATTGCAATTTGGCTTTAAGTAAATCATTTTCCTTCTTTTTATACCAATCAGTATATTGCTTATCCGACATACCATCAATTTCATCTTTTTTATTATCACTTCATTTCTCCAAGAACAACGGATCTTCCAGAGAACTGATGGCACTACTTCTTACTTCAATACGCCTCTAACATTATCCTACATTTGTCATAACCATTTTGAACTTTACCTCTCCCGATACAACACCGCCGGCCTATGTCCTTCATCCTTCGTTTTTTCTTCGGTCTCTTCTACGAATTCATTCATCTTTTTTCGAAATGCCGGAGTTAGAATACTCCTATCCAAAATCACTTCATAAATCTGCTGTAGCTGCTTTAAAGTAAACCGTTCCGGTAACAACCGAAATGCAATACCGCTTTCCTGAACCCACTTGCGAAGTTGAAATACCGCATTTGCAATAATTTCCGCATGATCAAATGCCATTCCATGATTTTCCATGAGATGAAGTTTCAAAACAGGAGACCATCTTTCCTGTTTCTGTATAATCTTTGCTGTTAAAATTGTATTTTTCCTAGTTAATATCAGATTCCAGATACTGTCCGCTTCCTCTTTTAGTGATACCGTAAACCACTCAGCCTCCGCTGCATCATCTCCGGCCCGCACTTTGTACTCCGCTGCATTTAACAATGCCATATATGATACCGAAATTACTCTGGTTCTCGGATCACGCTCCACTGTACTGGTTGTTTTGAGTTGTTCCAAAAAAGTACATGCCACTCCTGTTTCCTCTTCTAATTCACGTTGCGCGGCCTGCTCCGCAGTCTCTGTTTCTTTAACAAATCCTCCCGGCAGAGCATATTGTTCTTTGAACGGGCACTGTCCTCTTTTAACCAGCAATACTTTCAGCGTCTTCTCCGGCAGCTTTCGATAATTATCATTCATCTCATCAAACACGGAAAAAATAACAATATCTGCCGCAACAGACGGCCTAAAAAATTTTGAAGCATCATAATTTTTTAAATACGCAAGATCCTCTTTATTTAATTTATAATACATCACTCATTCTTCCTTTCTATCAAATCGCAAATACCGGCCTCAACTGTGGTTTTCTTACAAAAGGCAGTTGCGAATTTGCTACATTTCTTAACATACACCAATCTGCTACCGGCGCATCTACAATTGCAATGTCTCTCTTCTGCAAATTTTCTTTTGCATATGCTGGTTTTACTCCCTGCTTCCGGCAAAAGATATCTACAGCCTCCGAAGTAACACAGGCAGCCTGCATAATCATTTCTCCTAAAATGTGAATCTTTTCCTGCAGGTAAAACATCTGTGGTCCACCAAGTATCATCTGATGAAACCGCTGGTTTTCAACAGCATCCTGTTTAAATAAAATACTCCCGCTCTCCGTTGCATAATCCTCTCCATCTTTCAGATAAATTCCATATGCCCTCTGTGCCCCCGGTCTTTGAAATTCCTGCATACCTATCGGAACCAGACGCCCGACTGGTTGTATCATTTCATCACTCCACCGTATTCTCCCTGTTCCTCTCTGCTTTATCTCAAATTGCCCTGTTACGCTATTTATCTCATGCGTCGCAAAATAACACGCAGCGATCAGATCATTTGTCACATCAAGTATGTTCGTTGGAAAACCATAACGCTGTGCCAACGCAGTAAATTCAATATATTCTTTTTGTTCCTGCTTCCGTTTAATTTCATGATTCCGTTTAATAAGCAAAATAAAATCTTCTGCTTTAATCTGCCAAACCATTCTTTCCTCTTCTTTCACCCTCTGCAAACTGGATAAACAATGGTCATATACCTCACTCTCTCCACGATAACACACTGATGACATATTTAACGTAAATGCTCCAACCGTTCCATCCCTCATATCCAGAAGCGTAAAATTCTGATGCCGAATCAATCCTCCAATTTTCTGTGGCTGCTGAAGCAGAATATTGCCAGGATCAATAGCACGAACCGCCTCAAAAATATTATTATAAACTATGGTATCTTTCATATACATCTTCTCCTCCCTGCATATATGCCAAAATATCCATTGTCTGTTTTTTCGCATATTTCATAAAAATGTTATCAGCCAGACCATTTTCATTTCTGAAACTTAAAACCATGTGCCAGCACACTTCCGCCATGTCAAGACCAAATACATTTCTGTATTTAATTCCGGCCTTTTCCAAACGATATATACAAAACATGCTATTCTCCCGCTTTGAAAACATTTCAGAAAGTGTTTCTTTCTGGTTATATTTCTTTGCAATCTCCCCCAACTTTAAATTACAACTATATTCTACACACCCATACTGTCCAGCAAACCGGTCATCCAATGCCTTGCGTAACCGATCTTTTAAAACTTCTGCCTGGCTTTCTCTTGTTATTCCATGCACTTCAATTGCATTATAATGAAAAATCAGCTTTCCTTCGCTCTCTTCATCTATAAATTCCAGTCTCGGAATCGGAGTGGTTCCTCCCGGCAATAATTCCATAACAGTTACTGCCACCCAATGATCCAGTGGTAATTGTTCTCTCCAATAAGAAATCCAGCTTTCATATGGTCCAATATTCTGAAAATTTCCTGCAATCAGCCAAGTTTCATCTGTAATTCCATTGCCAGGAATTTCAGAAGCCTCTATACGTTTTGTCAGAGATTTCTCCAGTAATTCCTCCCTCCACTTGCCTTCTATAAGTTCCTGTACTGGAATTTCCACTGCAATGCCACTTAAATCTCCAATTTCCGCAATAATAGGCTGCGACTTATCGGTACGAAAATTCTGTAACCTTGGGTGAAGTCTTGCCGTAATTCGCACTTCCTGCTGCCATACAAACTTTTTCTCCTTTACATAAGGGCCCCATTTTCCATAATCACAAGATAAATCTTTATATATTATTTCTCCAACTTTAACTACATAACCATCCTGATAAACTTGATAATAGTAATCCTTCAATCTTCTATAGAATTCCGCCGGATTTGTAATAACAACTGCTGTATCTCCAAACTGAAAAAATCTGTCATCAATCGCCTTATAAGCCTTCTTTTCTGAATCATATTCCAGCCGGGCCATACTAAAAATACGTGTTTTTCTCTCACCGACATCTAAATACCATCTTTGAATCATCGCCTTCTTCGCTTCATCTGGAAATCCATCATAAAAAGGATCTCTATCCTCAGGCGCTAAATTTCTCAATATTCCTTCTCCTACATCCCCTCGAAAATTGTTATTTAATTCTTTCTTATCCGAAAGCGCAGCTTTCTGAAACTCTTCTACCGGTCGCATGAATACATGTCCCTGCATTAATTCGTCTGCCCACTTTTTGTCCATTACCTTAATTGGTAAATACATGTGATTCATTATTTCACCTCCCTGTATTTTGTTGAGAATCTTTTGTTAATATTTATTTGTTATTAACATATTATTACTTACACATGTAATTGTCAAGAAAAAAATTCATTTCATGGAGCCTCCATAAATATTAAAACAAGACAGAAAATCGTTTGTTTGTTTATCTTTTGCTGATTCTTACTAATCAATCATTATCTTCATTGTGACAATTCAGTCTTTGTTAATTTTACCAATCTACTGATTCGAAACCATGATTATATCATCAATTCATTTGTAACGGTTGAAAATGCATATTCCGCAAAAACAGAGCACTCGCTCCGCATGAGCGGAGCGCTGTTCCGCTAGGAACGGATCATTGCCCTGTTGGTTAATAAAGTTACTTGCTTTCTACACGTCTATCGCGACCTGGAAAGTCTAATCGATATGCTTTAGAGGTCATGCGGCTGAGACATGCATCTGCATATGTGTTATCACCAAACAATTGGTACCAGTTCGCTACTGGCATCTGCGAGATGATGACTGTTGATTTTCGGCAATCTCTAGCTTCGATGATTTCAAAGAGATCACGGCACTTGTCGAGGTTTAAGTCCATCAATCCAAAATCATCTATAACAAGAAGATCATAACCGGCCATCTTGTTTGAATACTCATAGTAATTATCTTCACTATGCGCATGGGCGGATTCTTGAAGCAGATAATTCGCACGGATATATTTAACAGTCCTCATTTGATGTAGTGCTGTAACGCAAAGTGCACATGCAACATGCGTTTTGCCAGCTCCTGCTCCACCTGTAATCAAAAGATTGTTCGGTTCATCGATCCAATCACCTTTGGCCAGTAATTCAATGACATGTGTGTTTAACTGCCTCTCTGGATCATAAAGAGAACTATCAATGTCAGCTGCCGGATATTTTAGTGTTGCTTGTTTTAAGAGCCGATTGAACTTCTTGTTTTCTCTCCCTGACCACTCATGGTTGATGATTTCAGAGAACCTTGTTTCAAAGCTCTCTAATCCCGAATTCGGATTCATAAGTTGGTTTTCAAAAGCTTCTGCCATGCCGGACATACGCATCTTATAGAGTTTGTCCATAAGAAAATTTTGATCCTTTGTAAGTTTGTCGTTATAATTGTATTCTTTCTGTCTGTATGCCATAATCATTCACCTTTACTTGTAGTAATCCTTTCCTCTGATGTTTTCATGAGATGGAAGTGATTCCGGTGATGATTCTGGATGCTCATCGCACTCCATCTTTTTAAGCACCTGCCTGTACGTCGGGTAGCGACAGGAGTTCATTTCAATGCATTTACGAGCGGCTTCTTCTGCAATGCCTTTAGGGATTGCTTTTACTCGATGTAGTATCCCGGCACATGCATTGAATGCTTGCTCTTCGTGCTTAGAAGATTTTAGGATTCGATCAATCAATTCCGACATGGAAGGACCGAACACAGACGCCCAGCGCCTGTAATAGTTTCCATCTTTCGAATTGATTTCTTGATAATAAAGGTGTTCCGGAGGCATATGCTCATCCGTAGTTATGTACAACGGAAAATCCTTATAAGATCTTCTATGAGTGCAGATCAGACGGTTGTACTGATCACAGATACGAATCTCAGAAAGTGTGGCCTTAAGGATTGCTGGTTTTCCGCAGTAAGTATACAATACAGAGTAGTAGTGGCCGTCATAATCGATGTGATAATTATTAGGCACCTTCAGTACTGCTTTGTAATCACAAGTTGTGTATTCTCCGCCTGGCAGTGGTTTCATACATGGTTTGTCATACTTGATAAACATTTCTTGTCTGGAAAAAGCTTGATTCTGAAAAGGTCTCGCATTGAGGACGGCTACTATCTTTTTGATATCAGCATTCAAATCCTCAAAGGATGTGTAAATCTTTTCTTTTAACTTTTCTATAAGATGTGTTTCAAGGTAACGCACATGATTCTCGACCGTTGGCTTTCCCTTAGGCTTACGAGCCGGTGGTGGGAGCACAATCGTATCATAGAAGTCTTCCAGATCAGAGAAGGTTGACTGTAATACAAGATCATCTTTTGTATGCTTCGTAACAGCTGTTTTTAGATTATCCGGGACAAAATGTTTAGCAACTGCACCATAGAAGGATACCGCATGTACACAGCCTTCGATAAAACAAGGAAGTTTTTCATTTGGAAATGCCTCTGCATAGATCATACTGCTCACGCCTAATGTTGTGGCAAAGATATGAACTCTCATGATTTCACCGGTTGTAACATCCGTCAGAAGTCCAGGCTGGTCGCCAACCCAGTCGATGTACATTTTTTCACCAGGCTTGCGATTTACCGCCATTGAAATTTTTGTGCCACCATAGTTTTCCTGAACAAAACGTTGATAGTATTCATAGAACTGAGATTTTTCATATCCATCTGGATTCTTTTCTTTGTAGTCCAGCCAACAGAATGAAATATTTACTCTACTGTTTGGGGCATGAATACGATCATAGTAATACTGAAAATCTGGAAGTGGAACTTCTTTGCGTTGAAGATTTTTCTGTGGGTAAAAGAGGTTCTCTACTTTTGCTAGCGGAATCGGTGATCCGATGAAGCGGAATTTGCATGCCATAATTATGATCTCCTTCCTATGTACGTTTTGTCTGGATAAACAAATCATAATAGAAGATCTGATATTTTTTAATTACCATATATGAAAAACAGTCAAAGCCGTAAGTATTCCATCTCCGGTCGTCGCATGCTTACTGAAAATGATATGTCCGGACTGCTCTCCGCCGAGCACACCAAGCGCATCAAACACCCTCTAGCCAGATAAATCACGGACTACATCCAGCCCATGATTTCTACTGCTTTATAAAAAGGTGCATCAGCCATCCTGCCGGTAAGCAGGCATCATAAAAGCCGCCCACATTCTTTCTCAAACGTGGGTGTGCATTTTCCCGTCACTTATGCGGGCCACTGGCGTGGAAGTATCATTATCTCCGACCGGTATCATCGCATCCTGCCCCACCACGGGCAGTAAAGCCACAGATATTTCTCGCTTGGAATAATCCGCATGGCGTACCCTGACTTGTGCTATCCGGCTCTCCGGCCGGTCGGATGAGTGCCTGATACACAGATATGAAGTTGTCAAAGTGCAGTAAAAGGGGACTATTTTGAACAAAAGAAAACCCCTTCACCTAATTCGCCGCTAGGTAAAGGGGTCTGCCGAAAAAAATTTTCATTTTATTTTAATATGGTAACGATAATTAGGAATTATTGAGAGGGATTTCATCAATCGTGCAGATGAGGGTTAGTCTATCATTATTTGTTGGAAATACAATAGAATTTGGATATAAGATAATACACAATTATCTAATAAAGAAACGATGGATAATTTTTAGTTATCTGTCAGAAATATTATAGGACTCTTCAGTGTGTATTTTTTATAGGAGATTAATATTATGGATAAGTTGGCAGTAGATAGATTTATACGTAAATTTGGAATAGCTGTTGCTCAAGGAAATGCGGCTGTATTCGGAGGAGCTGGTTTATCGCAAGAATCAGGATTTGTTAATTGGAAAGAGTTAATGCGTGATTTTGCCGCCGATATCAGACTTGATATTGATAAGGAAACTGACCTCATTTCGGTCGCGCAATATTATAAAAATGAAATGGGTGGGAATCGCAATGGATTAAACCAAGAAATACTAAATCAGTTTACTAAAAATACAAACCACAATTCAACATTAAATGTTCTTTCAGAATTACCGATTTCAACTTATTGGACCACGAATTATGATCACTTAATTGAAGATACCTTAGAGCAAAAAGCCAATTATAAAGTCGAGTGCAAAAGAAATGAAGAAAGCCTTACTATTAACAGGCAAGATAGTGATGTTTTGGTATATAAAATACATGGCGATATTGACGAACCAAATAAAGCTATAATTACTAAAGATGATTATGAATTATTTGAAAAAACGCACAAACTTTTTACAACAGCACTACAAGCTGATTTGATTTCAAAAACGTTTGTTTTTATAGGTTATAGTTTTAATGATCCTAATTTATGGCAAATCCTTAGTAGAATTCGAATATTAATTGGAGAAAACCAAAGAGAACATTTCTGCTTTATTAAGGAACTAAATGAACAAGATTATACTAAATATACTGGAAAACAAAAAGTTAAGAATCATGAGGCTGTCTCTTATACACATCTCCGAGCCCACGAGACACTGAGCGATCTCGT
>ENA-OZAG01001036-OZAG01001036.1-human-gut-metagenome-genome-assembly--contig:-NODE-1036-length-11975-cov-5.689513_pt1 | contig 11975 bp, 10 predicted proteins | sample MGYA00243300_ERZ653497 | MGnify/ENA primary metagenome ERZ653497 (study PRJEB26926, sample SAMN06164955) | human gut metagenome | biome: ENVO:00009003; feature: ENVO:2100002; material: ENVO:00002003...
TACCGCGCTTAACCTCTTTCTTGTCGATACCGCGGAGCAGCAGACCTACGTTGTCACCGGCCTCGCCCTCATCGAGCAACTTGCGGAACATCTCCACACCCGTACAAGTCGAAGTCAGCGTCTTCTCCTCCAGACCGATGATCTCAACGGGATCACCTACGTGGATAACACCGGTTTCGATACGGCCCGTAACCACGGTACCACGGCCGGTGATCGAGAATACGTCCTCGACAGGCATCAGGAACGGCTTCTCGTTCTCGCGCTGCGGAATCGGAATATAGTTATCAACCGCATCCATCAGCTCCATGATCTTGTCTTCCCACTTAGCCTCGCCGTTCAGACCACCCAGTGCGGAACCACGGATGATAGGAGCGTTGTCGCCATCGTAGTCGTATTTGCTCAGCAGATCACGAACCTCCATCTCGACCAGGTCGAGCATCTCGGGATCGTCCACCATATCGCATTTGTTCAGGAACACAACGATCTTCGGTACGTTCACCTGGCGAGCCAGCAGCACGTGCTCGTTGGTCTGAGGCATCGGACCGTCGGTTGCGGCAACAACCAGAATCGCACCGTCCATCTGTGCGGCACCGGTAACCATGTTCTTCACATAGTCGGCGTGACCCGGGCAGTCAACGTGTGCATAGTGACGATTTGCAGTCTGGTACTCAACGTGCGAAGTGTTGATCGTAATACCACGCTCTTTCTCCTCGGGAGCGTTGTCGATAGAATCGAACGAACGAAGCTCAGAAAGGCCTTTTTTAGCCAGAACGGTGGTGATCGCTGCAGTAAGAGTCGTCTTACCGTGATCAACGTGACCGATAGTACCGATGTTCACATGCGGTTTGGAACGGTCGAATTTTTCTTTTGCCATAGTATAAAAGTATTAAGATTTTATAAAAATTCTGCTCTTCAAAACGTCTGTCGTTTCGCAAGAGTGACGAGCGACGCAATACCTCTCCTCAAAGAGGTTTGCATCACGCGTCAACTGCATTTCTGGAGCGGAAGACGAGGCTCAAACTCGCGACCCTTAGCTTGGAAGGCTAATGCTCTATCAACTGAGCTACTTCCGCAAAAACGCACCGCAAGGAGTTTCCCCTTCCCGATCGACTCGGAAATACAGACAACCCGTTCGGCACTCTTTTTATGTGGGAAGTGATGGATTCGAACCACCGAAGGCATAAGCCAGCAGATTTACAGTCTGCCCCATTTGGCCACTCTGGTAACTTCCCTTATGTTTCTAAACCGCTTTCGCTAACTCCACCGTGTCGGCTCCGCAAGGTTTTTTTGGAGCCGATGGAGGGATTCGAACCCCCGACCAGCTGATTACAAATCAGCTGCTCTGGCCAACTGAGCTACATCGGCATATAGACCAATTTGGATTGCAAAATTAAGGAAAATAAAATTAACAACCAAAAATTTGATCATTTTATTTTATCACTCCTCTCAAAGAACGTTCTCGGCGATCGAAATCGAACGCGAAATCGGGTGCAAATATAGCACTCTTTCGGGAATTAAAAAATAGTTGCGCGGACTTTTTTATCCGGAACGCAGAAAAAGTCGCAAATAAGTCCATACCACAACCAAACCGAAAGCACAAATCGACGTCCCACAGCAAAAAAATTTATATGAAAACGATACAAAGCAGTATTTCACGGCACGTCCTATTCAAATGTCGTCTTGGGAGAATCTCCAAAAGACGGTGAAATTCATCATTTTATCATGACAATCATTACCACACACTCTGATTTATCCCTAAAAGATACACGAAATTTCCTCCGATCGACTAATTTTGCCGTATGGAACGTACGAAGGCTGTTTTTAACTGGAGCGGCGGCAAGGATTCCGCCCATGCGCTGTGGCGTGCCATCGAATCGCAGCGCTATGAAATCGTCGCCCTGCTGACGACCGTCAATCACGACACCCGACGCTCGACCATGCACGGGATCCCTTTTCCCCTTTTACAGGCACAGGCCGCAAGCATCGGCATTCCCCTCCATGCGGTCGATCTCACGCCCAAAGGCGATATGGAGGATTATCAGACAGCTATGTCGCAAGCCGTCGCGCATTTCAAAGCACAAGGTGTAACGCACTTCATCTTCGGAGACATCTTCCTGCACGACGTTCGCAAATACCGGGAACAGCAGCTCGCTCCGCACGGCATCGAAGTCGTCGAACCCCTTTGGGGCCGCAGCTCCGAAACCGTGATGCACGATTTCCTGGCCTCAGGCCTGCAAACCGTCGTAGTAACGACCATGGCCGACGGACTGGGAGCCGCAGCCATCGGGCGGACCATCGACTCCGATTTCATCGCCTCCCTGCCTGCGGGGACGGATCCCAACGGCGAAAACGGAGAATACCACACCTTCTGTTACGACGGCCCGATTTTCCGCACGCCCGTCCGGTTCCGGCTGGGGAGTCCCTTCTCCCGAAGTTACGACATACGGCTCGACGACGGCACGGAGAAAACCTACACCTACTGGTTCGCCGATCTGCAAGAGCCATAAGCCATCTATGTCGCCGACACTTCCGATGGTATGCCTTATGGTTGTTCCCGGAATCGGCACCGCACAGAACCCGGCTGACCGAAATCCGCACGAACCGCCGCCTCTGACAACCAAGAAAGACCTACACCTATGATAACCAGAATTATCCCGTACCGAAAAATAAGCCTCTGCTCCCTATTACTCGCACTGCTGGCCCCGGTACTCCTGACAGCCGGATGCAACGACACCCAGGAAAATGAAGGGGCACCGGATCCCACGATCCCGTTGCCCGAACCGAAACCGGAGCCGAAAACTTATCCGCTGGTAATTACCGACATCCGAAATCTTCCCCCGAAGACGACTTTCGACCGGATCGCGGTCCAAATCACGGGTGTAGATTGGAGTATCATCGCCACGGTCGAGGCACCGTACGAGAACGGAGCGGCAACGTTGGCACTTCCCCTCGAATTTCCTGCCGAACAGTTGCAGGTCGCGGACCGGCGCGGCGGTAACATGGCCGGATACTGGCCCGGCACCGCAAGCGACCCGGCAGCACTCGTGGCGACCCTCGGGGATTTCATCGCTTACCGGGGCGATGAAAAAGTCGGACGTATCTATCGCTCCGACTGGTCGGGCGAAGGCTCCTCGGCCTCCAAAGCCTTCGTCTATTATCAGTATGCCGACCGTCCTTTCGAAGTAACCGGCGCCACGACCTCCTACTATTACAGCGACTGCTCCTTCGTCGCGGGCTGGAACGCTTTCGCCAACATCAACCCGTCTTCGGAAGGCTTGCACGGCAACATCCGTTGCACGACGGCCGGACTCGACCGGCTCGAACTGACCTGGAATTTCGAATCCTGGGCGCATTAGCGAATATGAAAAAGAGCAGCCATAAGGCTGCTCTTTTTATCATTATTGCATCACGACGCTACCGCTGTGTCCAAAGTCCGTTCACCTTATGACGGATCACCAGCATATCGATCAACACTACCGCCCCGACCACGAGGATCCCGGCCAGAAGCATTCCCCAGATACCGGGCGCCGCATAATCCTCACCGAGCATTCGTACCATCGGGAGGTATTTCGACCGCACCCAAACGACCACCGGCACGGCGCACGCCAGCACCGACAGGTTCAGCCCCAGCGCCAGCAACTGATAGGGCCGTGCCACCTGCGCAGGCGTATAGCCGAGCATCAACAGGTCTTCGAGCTTCTTCAAGTTCTTTTGCAGCATCAGGAAAATACTCAACAACAGAATGAAGAAGGAGAGTACGGTAATCAACAGCCCCACGCCGACCACCACCCCCGTCGCCATGCGCAGAAAGTAGCTCGCCCGGCCTTCGTCGCCGGCACCTCCTTCGATCTGGTAGCGGTGGAGCGCAAGGTATTCATGGAGCCGGTCGTCCGCAGCGTTCCGCACCTCCAGAATGATCCGCGAAGGATCGGCCGCAGGTTTATCGGCGAACCGACGGTTCGACCAGCGGATGAACTCCTCCGGAACGAGGATCGTATTCAGGCGGTTGGAAAAAGCCACGACACGCCCCTTGAGATTTCGGAACTGCCCCCGTCCCGAAAGATCCAGATCGAGGGTAATACCCCGCACGAGATCTTCGCTCACCTGCGGCAATCCGCGCGTCGAAGCGAATCCGAAATTATAAAGATTCAGATAATTGCGAGGCAGAATGATCGGCACGAACTCGCTCCCCTCCTCGAAACCCCACTCGTCGCTCCGGACATCGAGGAAACGGTCGGGTACGCTCTCGAAAAACAGGTAGGTCCGCATGCCGATCCCCGCCAACGAAATCCCGCCCATCACGCTGTAACGCGCCGGCGTAAACTCGCCCAGCGCCTCCGTGAAGGGCTGCTCCGCAAGTTCGGCCAGCTCCGCCTGCGTGAAGGAGGTCTTTCCGATGCCGGCCCCTTCGACCTCTTTGGTGAGAATGATGAAATCGTTGTCCAGGAACGAATCGGGCGCTTGGAGCGCAGGCGTCACATCCCGGTAAAGCTGTACGGCCGTAAGCACGATCGCCACGCCGACCAGATTGGTCACCAGAAAGCCCGCCAACTGCAACACGCTGACGTGCTGACGGAGTAATTGCCAGATCAGTTTCATAGCGAAAAGACTTTATCGTACTCGATCTCGAAACGCTTGCCTACCGAGGTGACGATGACCCCCGTGCCGTTCGTCCGTACCTCTTCCAGAAGAATTCCGGCCATGACCGCAGCATTCCGCTCGTCGAGGTGGCTCATCGGCTCGTCCAGCAACATGAAATCCGCCGGCTGACAAAGCATCCGAATGAAAGCCACGCGCTGCTGCTGCCCGAAGGAGAGCTTCGACACCGGAGTTTCCCGCTTCTCGGCAATACCCAGCGCCTCGAACAACCAGGCAATCTCCGCCTCGGAGCGGCGGCCCGTCAGGTTGTTCTTCAGACGCACATTATCCACGGCGCTCAACTCCGGAAAAAGACGCAGTCCCTGGAACATCATCGCAAGCGAACGGCAGCGCAGGCCGCTCCACTCCCCGACGCTCAACTCGCGAATATCCCGGTCATCGAAAAGAATCGTTCCCGAATAATCGCGCCGGTAGCCGTACAAATAGCCACAAAACGACGACTTTCCCGATCCCGAAGCCGCTTCGACCAGATATACACGTCCCTTGTCGAACGTTACATCCCTCCGCCAAATCTCCGACCCCACGGGCGGATTATCCGCAAAAACATCCGGCAGCACCTGCCGCAATCCGATTTTATCCATCGTCCAATCTCCTTCTTCATTCACCCCGCCGGGCAGGAAGGCGAACCCGCCCACGAGCCGGGAACATTACGACGACTGCGCGGCAGGCGAAATGCCAGCCGCGCAGAGTCGAATGATCGATCCTTTTTCTCCAACATGGGCAGCACGAAACTCGACCGCACTCGCCGTCCACGTCGAACGAAATATCAAAATATCGCCTCGCACAGCCGCCGCTATTCCGGGAAAAACCCGTTAATCCGCAAAACGACTGTCCGGACTCTTCCGACTTAAAACATAGTCGCCGCGAACATCTGGGCAAAGCCCTCGATGGTCTTGTAAAGAACCTCGGCGGCATTCTTATCCTTATCCGTCATATTCAGGACAAGCTCGCCCTGACGCTCCGTACGGCCGGTGATCTCCAGCGTATCGAACAACGAAAGCGCCATGAGCGATGCGGCTGCCGACTGATCGAGCCGGTTCTGTGCGATCAGGCTCTCGATCAGGCTGCGCACGGCCGGGAAATCGACAAACATCGTACCGTAAGAGCCTCGGAACAGTTTGCCGACCTCGGCCTCGTATGCAGAGGTCTGTGCTCCGGTCAGGAATACCAGGGCGTCGGAATCGGTCGTCGCATAGAACGTATTGTCGTTCAAACCGAAATAGATCGTCGTATTGGCATCCGGGCTCAACGCATACTGGCCGGGAGCCATCTCCTGCATCGGCACGGGAATCATCCCTTTGATCGTTTCCATGATCGCCGGATCCTTCAGCTCCGCGATCAGCGAAAGCTCCGGCATCCGGCCGTTGTCCGTCATCCCGTGGAACGACAAAGCGATGTCGCCGTCGATCGCCTCCATGATCGGCTTCACCTGCGGAGCCATGGCGAAGACCATCGAATACATCGGAATTTTCTGAAGCATTTCGTAAGTTCTGGTGCCGTCCATACTGCCCGCGAGCGTCGCTACATTCTCCGCAGGCAGCATCTTCAGAAAATCGCCGTCCATCTTACGCTGAGCCGCCACCATCTCCATATACTGTTTTTCGGCCTCCTTGTCGCTGAAGAGAATCCGCGCCTCGGCCACGATCTTACCCTTCTCGAAATCGACCGGCATCGCCATCGACATCTTGTTCAGGAACTCGAAACCCGACAATCCGGCCGTGCCGATCTGCTCTCCGGCTACCGCCATAACCGAACCGTAATCCATCACGAACTTCATATCGCTGGGACGCTCGATGGCCTGTGCCAGCTGCGAATTGCCCATCAGACTCTCTGTTTTCTTCTGGGCGAAGAGCTTCTTGGCGGCAGCTTTCGCCTGATCATTGTCAACGGGAGCGGTATAGACCAAAAGGGCCGTTTCGTCATAAGCGACGACAGGCATATCCGCGCCCTGCGTATTGGCAAGGAAGGTGATTCCATCCTCTTCGAACGAGGTGAAACCGCTCTTCTGCGAAAGCCAGCCCAGGAAACTATCGAGCTTCTTGCGATCACCCACCTTGAACAAACCGCCGACCGTAGGATTGCCTGTCTGCGACGCATTCTCCATCGTCACGAACATAAACACGTCGCTGCCCACATCCAGCCCCGTTTCCGAAGGATGCGCCAACAAAGAGAGGATGCGTCCGCGCTCCTCTTCGGGCGCATCGGCCAAAGCTTGCTCGGCCATCTTATAATAAACGCTTTGGGTAAAATCGCCGACCTGCGCTTTCCGGGACAGGGATTCGGGATTGATCGAAACGATCACGAAAGAGTCGGCCGGCAGCATCTCGCGGTAATCCTTACCGCCACACGATGCGAGCATCAGCGCCACGAGCGCTATGCAGAAGAAGTAGAGTTTTTTCATATCGGTATTTTTATAATTGTGTTATCAATCCATTAACAATCCGGGATAAACCTATTCTATTACCTTCACGCCGAGACGCAACCGGACCGAATCGAAATCCGCCTGCGGCAAATAGGCTGCAAAGCAATATCCGGGTTTATTTACGCCTTACCGGGGCATACCCCGTGTTTTGATATTACAAATATATTAAATATTTTACGGGCAGCCGATTTTATTTTTCAGCCCTCTCTTGAAAAAGAAGTCAGCGGATATCGACGAGTTCGATCTCGTAGAACAATGTCGTATTCGGGGCCACGCCCAATTTCTTGTCGCCTTCGGCCCCGTAAGCCAGGCGGGAGGGTATCCATACATTCATTCGACCGCCTTTCCCGACGAGCCGCACGCTCTGCCGCAACCCGGGCATCAGGTCGCCCACGGCCATACGCGTAGTATCTCCGCGTTCGTATGAAGACTCGACAACCTTTCCATCGACCGTCTTGGCTGTAAAACGGATCGCCACCGTATCCCGGTCGCTTCGGGGCGTCTTGGATTCATCCCCGACCTCCAGCACCTCGTACGTCAGCCCCGTATCGGTCTTGGCATAGGAGCGATTGCTCTTACGGAAATCCTCCAAAAACTGTTCTTCATAGGCCCGAATCTGTTCGGGCTGCGAAACATTCACATAACGCAGATAAACCGCACGGGCCTGGTCGGGCGTCATCCGGGCCGTCCGGGCATATACGTCCCGCACGGCCTGGCACACGGCTTCGACGTTGAGGGTCGAATCCATCCGCTGCAAATTATATCCCACATTCAGACCGATCACATAAGCGACCGAATCCGTTTCGTTACGCAACTCCACGCTCCCCGTTCCCCGGGAGCAGGCGCCCAGCAGGAACAGTCCCGCTGCGGCGATCAATCGATATTTCTTCATATACGTGTCTTTTTCTTGGAAAAGAGGAAAATCAGGACCGTACCCAATACGGCCGACGCGAACGATCCCATCAGAATGGCAATCTTGCCCCGGCTGACGATCTCGGCATCGGCAAAGGCCAGCGTATCGACGAAAATCGACATGGTGAACCCGATACCGCCCAGGCATGCCACGGCGAAGAGCATCCTCCAGCCGGCTCCCTCGGGCATTTCGGCCAGTTTCGTCTTCACGGCAAGCCAACTGGCCAGGAAAATACCGAGCGGCTTGCCTACGAGCAGTCCGAAGAAGACACCCATGCCGACCGCACCGGCCTGGGGCGTAACGTGGAAGATTCGGAAGTACTCCAGCGAATCGATCGAAACACCCGCATTGGCGAATGCGAAAATAGGCATAATCAGAAAAGTCACGTACGGAGCCAGCAGATGTTCAAGACGATAGCTCATACCCACCGAATCGGTCGCCAGCGAGGACATCATCCGCAGGTAGTGCCGATGCTCCTCGTTCGGGAAATCGTCGGCCCGGCACTCGGCTTTCAACAGCGCATCGGACAGACCGGTCATCTTACGTGCAAAATACTCCTTGCTGTAACGGGGCTTCATCGGGATAAACATAGCGATCACCACACCCGACAACGTGGAGTGGATTCCTGAATAATAGAACAGGGCCCAGACGACGAAAGCCGGCACCAGATAGAACATAATGCGGGTTTCGCCCACTTTATTCAGGAAATAGATGCCTATGAGGATCAGGATCGCAATCGCAAGCAGCAACAGGTTGACCTCCTCTCCGTAAAACAGCGCGATCACCAGGATCGCCCCCAGGTCGTCCGCCACGGCCAGGGCCGTCAGAAATATTTTGAGCGAAATGGGCACCCGATCGCTGAATATCGAAAGGATGCCGATGGCGAAAGCGATATCCGTCGCCGTAGGGATTCCCCAACCGGGCGCCGCGACGGTCCCCGCGTTGAACGAAAAATAAATCAGTGCAGGGACCACCATACCGCCCAGAGCCGCCAGTACGGGCAGAATCGCCTTCTTGACGGAAGAGAGCTGTCCGACGACGATTTCTCGTTTGATTTCGAGGCCGATCAGGAAGAAAAAAACCACCATCAGGCCGTCATTGACAAAGGTCTGCAGGGTCAGGCCCCGGGGAAACATCCAGTCGATCATCCCCCCCGATCCCCGCACCACCAAAGCGATGTCGATGTTGAGCAGCCGTTGATAACCGTCCGCCGTCAGCGGAAGATTGGCCAGCAGCATCGCAACGGCAACGCTGATGAGCAGTACCAGTCCGCCCGACCAAGGAGCCTCCAGAAAACGACGTCCCCGTAATTGGAACTGATAATGTCGCCGCACCCAGCGGTACATGGAAAAAAGCCTCATTGTCTGTTAATCATTTAATTTCAACCGGTTCGAACGATCTCTTTCAGTATCTCCGATGCAGGATCAACCCTTGTTGGCCGATAAAGTCCGCAAAGTCAAACCACATAGTTTATAGAGTACGCGAGCACCCACGACCGCGTCGATCTTATCCTCCGGGCAGGGAACGACCTCCACCAGGTCGAACCCGGCGATGCGACGCCCCGAATCGGCCACGCACTCCATCAGGTAAACCACCTGTTCAAAAGTAATGCCGCCCGGAACGGGAGTGCCCGTATGGGGACAATGTTCGATGGTGAGTCCGTCGATGTCGAAACTGATATAGACCACCTCGGGCAGCTCGTCCACGATGCGGCGACAACTTTCGGCCCAGGTCGTTCCCGCGAATCCGGCGCGAGCGAGCGAGCGCGAATCGAACATCGAGATCCGCCCGTCCGAAGCGGCTCTTTCGGCCTCGGCATCGCAATAATCCCGCACGCCGACCTGCACGAACTTGCGTACCTGCGGCAGGTCGCGCAGTACGTTGAACATGATCGAAGCGTGCGAAAATTCGAATCCCTCGTACGCCTCACGCAGATCGCAATGAGCATCGATATGGAGAATTCCCAGCGAACTTTCCTTTTCGGCAACGGCACGGATCAAGCCGTACGGCGTCGAATGGTCGCCTCCGACCAGCCCTACGACCTTACCTTGCGAGAGCCACTGGCGGGCCTGACGGTAAATATTGTCGTTCATGGCTGCACAACCTTCGTTGATGCGGCGCAGACGGCGCTCGATACGTTCGTCATCCGGCGCTCCGCCCTCTTCGAGGTGTTCGATCACCCGCTCGGCATCGGCCCGCAGCTTGCGGGACTCCTCCAGCAGCGAATAGTCGATATCGGCCGTAGCGATGCCTCCGAGCCAGGCTCCCGGCGCCGAAGCATCGTAAAGATCGAGCTGTGTGGAGGCTTCGATCAGGGCATCCGGCGCCAAAGCCGTTCCGGCACCGTAGGATACGGTCACGTCCCAGGGTGCGGAAACAAGCACCAGCGCAGCCTCCTCGGGCGTGAACGGCAAACCGTAATAAGCGCCGTTGTCCACCCCCACCCCGTTGGGATTGAATGTTTTCAGATCCATAGTCTTTCCTTGTAAGAATTACAAAGATAGTAAATTTTTGATTTTCCGCCATCTCTATCGCGGATAAACCCCGTTTTTAACGGGGTGCCGACCGGCCGACCCGGACGACACCCGAAGCGAAAGCCGTATGCACCGGCGCACGGTTCCCGTAAAATGGAGTTCAAATAAATTTGGCGCCGCCCTCGCCCTGCACTATCTTTGCTCCGCAATTAACCAATTCGAATACCGTCGTGAAAATCGTCGCCGACAATGCCATACCTTTTTTGAAAGGAGTACTCGAACCTTATGCCCGGGTGGAATACCTCCCCGGGAAAACCATCGCAACGGCCGATGTCCGGGATGCCGACGCCCTGATCGTCCGTACCCGCACCCGGTGCGACGCCGCCCTGCTCGAAGGATCGTCCGTCAAACTGATCGCAACGGCGACCATCGGCTTCGACCACATCGACACGGAGTATTGTCGGCGACACGGCATCGAAGTAGCGACCGCCGCAGGATGCAATGCACGGGGCGTACTGCAATACGTCGCTGCAGCACTGGTCCGCCTCTCACGAGTACAGGCCTGGGAACCTGCAGACAAAACCCTCGGAATCGTCGGTGTAGGACACGTCGGGTCGCTCGTCGAGGCCTACGCCCGGACGTGGGGATTCCGCGTCGTGGCATGCGATCCCCCCCGCGAAGAGCGCGAGCACGGCGGATTCCTGCCGCTCGAAGAGGTGGCGTGCCAGGCCGACATCCTCACCTTCCACACTCCGCTGGACGATACGACCCGGCACATGGCCGGGGCGAAGCTCTTCGAGCGAATGAAGCCCGGCAGCATCCTCATCAACACTTCGCGCGGCGAGGTAGTCGATGGGCAGGCGCTCCGCGAAAGCGGTTTGCAATACGTCCTCGACGTCTGGGAACACGAGCCCGATCTCGACCCGCTACTGCTGCGGGACGCATTGCTCGCCACCCCTCATATCGCCGGTTATTCCGCCCAGGGCAAGGCCAATGCAACGGCCCTGTCCGTCCGGACGATCGGCCGGTACTTCGGACTGTCGCTCGGGGAGTGGTATCCGTCAAACATCGCCCCGTCCCGTCCCCGGGCGATCTCCTGGCAGGAGCTTTGCGACACGATAGACGACCGCTTCGACATCGCCGCCGAAAGCAGACGGCTGAAAGAGAACCCCGAAAAATTCGAAACGATACGCAACGAATACCGCTACCGGGAAGAATATTTTTAACAATTTAGATGCTTTTTTCTTAACTTTGCGGCCGAAATCGACCGCACCGCCCATTATGTATCGTAAACTGATCAAACCCATCCTGTTCGCCATGAACATCGAACGCGCTCACAGCACGGTCCTGTTCCTGTTGCGCATGATCGGGAAAATCCCGGGCGGACGGGCGCTGCTGCGTGCCATCTACCGCACCGAGCACCCGTCGCTCGAACGGGAGGTATTCGGACTTCGGTTTCCCAACCCTGTCTCTTATACACATCTGACGCTGCCGACGATCGCATAAG
>ENA-OZAG01001038-OZAG01001038.1-human-gut-metagenome-genome-assembly--contig:-NODE-1038-length-11969-cov-9.140087_pt1 | contig 11969 bp, 9 predicted proteins | sample MGYA00243300_ERZ653497 | MGnify/ENA primary metagenome ERZ653497 (study PRJEB26926, sample SAMN06164955) | human gut metagenome | biome: ENVO:00009003; feature: ENVO:2100002; material: ENVO:00002003...
TCGCCAAGGTCGGGGACAACGGGATGAAAATGCAGATCGTGAAGATCGGATTTGGGGGCAGACAATGAAGTATGTCGGGATGCCCATGGGGATGTGGGTGCTGTTTGCCGGCTCTTTTCAAAAGCAGCTGACCGCTTACGATTTGAGCCTTGTAGTGGTTGTTTTGCAAAACTTTTATTCTTTACTTGATAACTGTATACGATAAAACCAAAGGGAGCTCTGCCCGGATCTTCGTCCGTGACGGAACTCTCTTTTTAGCTTTATAAAAAAACCATAAGTCATCTGCCATGGTCAACGGAGCAAGAACCACACGCCCAGCAGGAGCGCAAGGAAGATCAGGTTGGACAGGGTGAACAGCCCAAAATACTGCTTCTTCCCCTGTGGCAGCTCCCGTGCGATCTGCCGGTAGGAAATAAGACTGGCCATGGATGCGATCAAAGTGCCAAGACCTCCCAGATTGGTGCCGATGATGAGGGCTTGTGTCTCTGCCGTGAACCCGGACAGCAGCAGGGCGGCGGGAACATTACTGGTGACCTGCGAAGCAAGAACCGCCACCAGAACTTCCCGGCCGGTCAGAAACTCCTGCAGCCAGCCGGAAAAGGCCGGAATGCGGCCAAGATTGCCAATGAAGATGAAAAAAGCCACAAAGGTCAGAAGCAGGGAATAGTCCACTGCCCGTAAGGTGTGCGGGTCTGCAAAAAGGGCGCAGACGAGCACAGCGGCAAAGGCAATGCCATAGGGCAACACCCGGATCACGGACAGCAGGCAGACGGCAAACAGAACCAGATACAGCAGGATAATCTTCTGATCCCCCTGAGATGCAGAAGAAGAAACAAGCTCGTTCACGGAGAGGGCGGCAGAGGTTTTCCGGCAGACCATTGCAGCCCAAGCCAGCAGCAGGAGCAGAGAGACCAGGGTATAGGGCAGCATAAGAAGCACAAATCCCCCGATGCTCATGCCACTTTTTCCGTAAAGATAGAGGTTCTGCGGGTTGCCGATGGGGGTCAGCATACTGCCAAGGTTTGCCGCAATGGTCTGCATACAGACCACCGGGATCAGAAGAGCGCGGCGGACATCCGCTCCCAGACGGCTCAGGACCACGAACGTAAAGGGAACGAAGGTCAGCAGGGAAACATCGTTGGTGATGAACATGCTTCCGAAAAAGCACAGCCCGACCAGTACCAGCGTCAGCTGAAAGGTGCTGTGGGTGCGGGACAGCAATGCCCGTCCCAGTCCATCAAAAAAGCCCTGCCGCCGCAGCCCGGCCATGACCGTCATCAGGGAAAACAAAATCGCCAGCGTGCGCAGGTCGATGTAGCCGAGATACTGCGCATCCGGCGGAACAAAGAAGGCGGAGACAACGGCCAGCACAGCGGCTGCGGTGAGGACCGTTTCCTGTTGAATGAATTGTTTGAGTAGTTTCATAGAGACACATCCTTGTAATGTAAAGGCAGCCCTGCTGCGATGCCGGGCGGCCTTTTTTCGTATTTCAGAGCAGCAGCTCAAACAACCCGATCATCAGCGGCATGGTCAGGATGGAAAGCAGCGTGCTCAGGACATAGATCGCGCTGGAATGAGAAGCATCCCGGTCATAGAGCTGTGCCATGGAGGTGACCGTTGCACAGGCGGGGGTAATGGCAGAAAGGTAGACCGTCATCAGGATGGACTTGCCGTCCGGGATCCAAAGAGATGCTTGAACTGCCCAAAGCAGCAGGACGATGACCAGCGGAACACCCAGCAGACGCAGAAATACCGGCAGATAGTTGCGCGGGGTGCAGAAAACCTTTTTCAGGGGCACTTCCGCAATAGCCATGCCTGCCAGCAGCATTCCCATGGGGCCGATCATATTGCCGACACTGCTCAGTGTGCTGGTGATCGGGGCAGGCAGCGAGATGTGCAGCAGGTACAGCAGAGCACCGGCTGCAATGGCGATCAGGTTGACATTGGTAAGGAGCTTGCGCCATTCCAGCTGGGCAGACCCCTGCAGGCAGGCACTTGCATGGGTCCAGAGCAGCACCAGCTGTACAATGACAAAGGCACAGGAGTAGACAACATATTCCTCCCCCAGCAGGGCCTGCACAATGGGGATGACCAGCGCGGCGGCATTGCTGTAAATGATATTGACCTGCTCCACGGCGTCCAGCTTGAGAGCTTTGCGGAACAGCGCATTCAGAAGCAGAAATACAACGTGCATTCCAACGGCGATGCCCATGGAATAAAGCAGCCCGGTGCGGATCTCCGGTGTATCCTTGATCTGAAAGGCGTTCAGAACGACACAGGGCATGACCAGATAGACAAAGACCACAGACAGCACCTTGCTGTCCGATGCCTTCAACAAGCCGGTTTTTACAACGGCATATCCCATCAGCAGAATCAGAAATAGCTGCGCGATCTGCTGCATCAATAAAAGGCTGATTTGCATTTGGATCTCCTCTTTTGCAATTCGTTTTTGCAGCACAATCCTACTCCATTAGCGGGGCATCGTCAAGAGAAAACAGAAAAATGCAATCTGAATAAGAAAAAACGGATGGCTCCGCAGAACCATCCGCTAAAACTGGCATCATCAGTCTTTCCGGTACTTATATGCACCCTCAATGGCGTCAATTTCCGTGGGAATGCAGAAGTTTACGCCCTGATACATGGAAGAGTAGCCTTTTAAGCAAGAATCCCGGTGGACTGCAAAAACAGCACCAGCATCATCACCGGGGCAACATAGCGGATCATCACCCGGTAGAGCTTCTTGCGGCGGAAGGTCTTGCCGCCCCGCTGCATCTCGTCAATGACGTAATCCGGCGTCATGACCCAGCCGATCAGGATGGTGGACAGCAGGGCAATGAAAGGCATCATGACGCTGTTGCTGACATAGTCCATGATATCCAGCAGCTGAGCCGCAGAGCCGTTGGGCAGCTGTACCTCAAAATAGAAGATGCTGTAACCCAGCGCAATGATGGCGGACGCGGCCAGATAAATGACCGTCAGCACAAGCACCGTCTTTTTGCGGCCCGAGTGGAAGATCTCCATGCAGTTGGCGGTGATGGATTCCAGTACCGAGATGCAGGAAGTGAGAGTGGCAAAAATAGCAGTGACAAAGAACAGGATGCCCACGAAAGTACCGGCCTTGCCCATAGCGGCAAACACCTTGGGCAGCGAGACGAACATCAGGCTGGGGCCTGCACTCATGCCCTCGGTACCGGAGAACACATACACGGCGGGGATGATCATGGCACCGGCCAGCAGAGCCACGCCTGTATCGAAGATCTCAATTTGATTCACCGCTTTGTTCAGGTTGACCTCCGGTTTGACGTAGGAACCGTAGGTGATCATAATGCCCATGGACACGCTGAGGGAGAAGAACAGCTGGCTCATGGCGTCCAGCAAGATCTGCAAAAAGCGGCTGACGGTCAGCCCTTCCATGTGCGGGGTCAGGTAGTAGCGCAGCCCTTCCATACCGGTGCGCATCTGACCGGAAGCGTCCTCATGGCGCAGGGTGAGGGCGTAACCAGCGATCACCACCACCAGCACCAGCAGAATGGGCATCATGTAGCGGGACACCCGCTCAATGCCGCCCTCCACGCCGTTGTACACGATGAAAGCCGTCACGCCCATGAACAGCAGAGCGAACACCACAGGCGACACCGGCGAGGTGATGAAGCTGGTAAAATAGCCGTCCTCCGCAGCAGCGGCAGACTGTCCGGTGAGGTAGACCACCGCATATTTCGTGATCCACCCACCGATGACCGCGTAGTAGGTCATGATCAGAACCGGCACCAGAAAGGTGAGGATGCCGAGGAATTTCCACTTGGGGCGCATCGTCTCGTAGGCGCGGATGGCACTCTGCTTGGTGCGGCGTCCGATGGCAATATCCGAGGTGAGCAGGGTAAAACCGAAGGTCAGCACCAGTACCAGATACACCAGCAAAAACAAACCGCCGCCATCCTTTGCGGCAAGGTACGGGAACCGCCACAGGTTGCCGACACCCACCGCACTTCCGGCGGCAGCAAGGACAAACCCGATTTGTCCGGAGAAACTGCTTGCTTTCTTTTCCATGATTCTCAAACTCCTATCCTAAAAACCTATTGTAATATAGGATAACATGAAGTATCATATCAGTAAACCCAATAAAATTACTACGACCTATAAATTTTACTTATGGAGCGTTTGCAATGCGGGAACAGAAAGACCGATACGAGATATTCTTGAAAGTATGCGAAACGGGCAGTTTTTCCAAAGCAGCGGAGGCACTGAACTATACCCAATCCGGCATCAGCCAGATGATGGCAGGGCTGGAAGAGGAATTGGGCGTGCAGCTGTTCGCCCGCATCAACCGGGGCGTGACCCTGACCGATAACGGCACCCGCCTTTTGCCCTACATCCGGGAGCTGGCCAACCAGAAGACCCGGCTGCGGCAGGCAGCGTTCAATATCAACCACAAGGTGGAGGGCAAGCTGCGGGTGGGCAGCATTTCCAGCATCACAACGCTCTGGATGCCGGAAGTCGTGCATTATTTCAAGGAAAACTACCCGAAGGTGAAGATTGAAATTCTGGACGGCAACTATGATGAAATCCGGGAATGGATCATCCGTGGGCAGGTGGACTGCGGTTTCCTCTCGTCCATTGTGGCAGACGACCTGAAATTCTACCCGCTCCGGGACGACCCGCTGTGCGCTGTGTTCCCGGAGGGGCATCCGCTGGCTGCACATTCCAGTGTGATCCTGCCGCAGCTGTTTCAGTATCCGCTCATCATTGAAACGCCCGGCTGTGATAACGACATCCAGCACCTGATGCTCAAATGCCCGGTGAAGCCGAATATTTCATACAGCTTCCGGGACGATACCCTCATCATGGCGTTCGTGCGCAGCGGGCTGGGCGTGACCATCTCGCAGGAACTGGTGATGCAGGCATTTGGCTGCCCCGGTGTGGTGTCCCGCCCGCTGGAGCCTGCCTGCTGCCGGACATTGGGGCTGGCGTTTTCCAAGACGGCGAGCTCGGTGGTGAGCCAGACGCTGCTGGAATATCTGAGCTCCACCCGGCAGCGAAAGGAAACACCGGAGATAAAATAAGAACAAAGCGCGGAGAACGGTATAAAAGCCGCTCTCCGCTTTCCCAGCAGCAACTCCTTGATCTCCTTGGAGATGACCGCCTGAAAATCGCGCACGATGGTGGGGAGCAGTTCCCTGCACCCTCAAAGGACTTTCTCTGTTGTCATTCTGCCTGTATCTCTTCCACCAGCGGCAGATAGTCGGCACAGTATTTCCGGTACAGCGGCTGTACCAGCTGGCGGAAGTTCTGCATTTCCTCTTCGGGCAGCGGCAGCTCCCGGCACCCGCCAGCCAATGCCGCTTCTCGGGCGGCAGTTTCTTCCTGTGCCCAGAGTTGGCGCTCATATTGTGCCGATGCCCGGGCGCATTTCTGCAGAATCTGCTGGTACTCCTCCGGCAGTGCATCCCATGTGCGGCCGGAAGCCAGCTGCACCTCCGGTACGCGGCTGTGCTCATCGGCCATGTAGTACTGCGCCACCTTGTAGTGCTCCATGGAATAGTAGGCCGGCCAGTTGTTTTCGGCGGCATCGATCTGCCCGGTCTCAAACGCCGAGTACACGTCGCTGTAAGCCGTGGTCTCCGGCACTGCACCCAGCAGGCGGATCATGTCGATCACGATCTGCGAATCCTGCACGCGGATGGTCTTGCCCTGCAGATCGTTCAGGCTGCGCACCGGCTGACGGGCATAGAACGAGCGGGCACCCGCGTCGTACCAGCTCAGCCCCACCCGCCCCTGCGCGGTAAAGTCCTGCAAAAACTCTGCTCCGATGCTGCCATCCAGCACACGCCACATATGGTCGGCATCCCGGTAGAGATACGGCAGCAGCAGCACGTTGAGCCGGGGCAGATCGTCTGTGGCCGCCGAAAGCGACACACGCGCAAAATCTACGCCGCCAATGGCAAGCTGCTCCCACACCTGCTGTTCCGAGCCGTACTCGCCGTTCGCTTTGACCTGAATGACCACCTTACCCCCGGTCTGCTGCTGCACAAGGTCTGCAAAATACTGCGCGCCCTGTGTAGTGGGGTACCCGGCGGGCTGGTTGTCGGCATAGGTCAGCACATAGTCCGGTGTGGTCTGCGGCTTTGCGCCACAGCCTGCCAGCTGCAAGGCTGCAAAGCCCAGCCCGGCTAAAAAGGTCCGTCTGCGCATGGTCTCTCCCTCCCTTTGCAGATAGTATAGCGCACAAGACTGCCTTTGTGCAAGAGACAAGAAAAGGCGGTGCCCGCCGCAAAGCAGGTACCGCCTTTTTAGGAGAAGAAGAATAAGAACAAGAAGGAGATGTCTCAGTTACATCAGGCCCATTGCCTGCGGCAGTGCAGTAGACACTGCCGGGATAAAGGTGACCAGCAGCAGTCCGCCGATGATGGCCACATAGTACATAAGCATATACGGCATGACCTTGGAAAGCGAGGTGCGCCCCACCTTGATACCCACGAACAGTGCGTTGCCCACAGGCGGGGTGATGTTGCCGATGCACAGGTTATACACGAGGATCAGACCGAACTGGATGGTGCTCATGCCAAAGCTCTGGCAGATGGGCAGAAACAGCGGGGTGAAGATGAGGATGGCCGGGGTCACGTCCATGAAGGTGCCGGATACCAGCAGGATCACGTTCATGATGAGCAGGATGATGTACTTATTGCTGGTCAGGCTCAGCAGGGCTGCCGCCACAGCATCCGGGATCTGCAAAAAGGCCATGACCCAGCCCAGAATGTTGGAAACACCCACAAGGAACACCACCATGCCGGACATCTTGGCAGAGTCCACGATGATCTTCCACAGGCTCTTCAGGTTGATGGAGCGGTAGCAGAAAGCCAGCACCAGCGCATAGACGACCGCGATGGCAGAGCCTTCGGTGGCAGAGAACACACCGCCGATGATGCCGCCAATGACCACGATGATCAAGGACAGAGAAGGCAGAGCGCGCAGGGTGCATACGCCGAGGTTCTTCCAGTCAAATTTGCCGGGTGTGCCCTTGTACCCCAGCTTGATTGCCAGCAGCACGCCCACCACGCAGCAGCACAGCGCCCAGATGATGCCGGGGATGTAACCGGCCATGAACAGCGCAGCCACAGAGGTGCCGCCGGATGCCAGAGAGTAGGTGATCAGGGCGTTGGACGGCGGGATCAGCAGGCCGGAGCAGGAGGAAGCGGCGTTGGTGGCAGCGGTCACGGCGGGGTCGTAGCCCTGCTCATCGGCACCGTCGCGGATCATGGAGCCAACGGCAGCAGCCGCAGCGGAAGCAGAGCCGGAGATGGCACCGAACAGGGCGTTGGTGCCGATGTTGGTCACTAGCAGTGCGCCGGGCAGCTTGCCCAGGATGGCCATGACGAAATCCACCAGACGCTTGGCGATGCCGCCCTGATTCATGATGTTGCCGGCCAGAATAAAGAACGGGATGGCGGTCAGGCTGAACTTGCTCATGCCCACAAAGGTGCGCTGGGCAGCGGTCAGCACAGCTACGTTCAGATCAATAGAAGAGAGAATGGCAGTCAGGGAAGAGACTGCAATGGCGTACGAGATGGGCACGCCGAGGAACAGCAGCACCAGCAGCACTGCCAGAATTACGAGTAACGCTTGAATTGCCACAGCTTAGTCCTCCTTGTTTTCCTTGTCAGCATCGGCAGCCATTTCGGCTTCCACCTTTGCAAAGTCTGCATCCTCCGGGGTATCCAGACAGATGGAGCCGTTTGCGATGCCGATAATGTTCAGCACGGAATACACCAGAATGATCACGCCGCAGATGGGCATGACCCAGTAGAACACGCCCACGGCAACGCCCAGCGAGGAGGTCTGCTGCCCCATAGCCAGCTGGGACACCTGAAAACCGCCGAACACCAGAATGGTCGCAGAGAAGAGGAAGGCGATGACCTCGGCAAAGATGTGGAACGCCTTGCGCATGGTGGGGTTGAACCGGTCCACCAGCACGGGGATGTTCATGTGGCCGCGCTCGCCGGAAACGATGGTGGCACCCAGCAGAGTGCTCCAGCCGAATAGATAACCCACCAGCTCTTCCGACCATGTGGAGGGAGAGTTGAAGATGTAACGCACGATGACCTGATAGGTGGTCAGCACCACCATGACTGTCATGCTCAGACCTGCCAGCAGGTTGAGCACCTTGTTCAGGGTATTTCTCAGTTTTTCCATGATGCTCCTCCTCAGTCCGCAGTATGGGCAGCGTTGTGCTGCTGGATCAGGTCATAAATGGGCTGCAATTCCGAGTTTGCGGCCAGCACGGAATCGTGCAGGGGGGCCATAGCCTCCTGAAACGGTGCAGTGTCCGGGTAAATAAAGTTGACATGCTGCTCATTCTCGGCCTTGTCTTTCGCCTCAGCCACAGCATCCTCCCAGGCGTCCTGCTCGGTGCGCTTCACGATCTGGAAGCCCTCTTCAAAGATCGCGCGCTCCTCGTCGCTGAGTCCGTTCAGGAAAGCGTAGTTTGCCACCAGCAGATCCGGCACCATCTGGTGCATGTCGTAGGAGTAATACTTGCAGATATCGCCGTGACCGTTATCGGTCAGAGCCAGCTCGTTGTTCTCGGCACCATCCAGAATACCGGCCTGCAATGCGGTGTACACATCGCCGAAGCCCATGGGTGTAGCGGTGCCGCCCAGCAGACGCATCATTTCCACATTGGTGGGCGACTGCTGTACGCGGATCTTCAGACCCTTCAGGTCGGAGGGCTGGTTGATGGGGGTCTTGATGGTGTAGAAGTTGCGGGTACCGGCATCCAGCCACGCCACCGTTTCCAGACCGGCCTTGGAAGTGGTCTTGAAAATGGGGTCCGTCACCTCGGGGTCGTCCATGGCCTCGTGGTAGGCTTCCACGCTGGAGAACAGGTAAGGCAGGTTGAAGATCTGGTATTTGGCGCTGAAGGTCTCCATAATGGCATTGGACGCCACCACAAAGTCGATAGCACCGGTCTGGGTCAGCTGCACCATTTCGGTCTGGGAGCCCAGCAGCTCGCTGGGGTACACCTCCACGCGGTACTTGTCGCCCAGCTTCTCGTTGATATAGTTGGCGAAGGCTTCCAGTCCCAGATGATCCGGGTGGGTTTGGGACTGCACATGGCCGATGCGCACGATCTTGCGGTCGTCACCGGAACCGGCGCCGCAGCCGGTAAGCATCATGCTGCTGGTCAGTGCCGCCGCGCCCATCAGCGACAGAAACGTTCTTCTCTTCATGAATGGCATCCTCTCTTTTCGCGTTTTTCTATGATTATAGTTTAACAAACCGTTCATTTTTGCGAAACCGGATTATTTTGTGAAACGCAGTACGATTTTGTCTTTGTTGTATCCAAGTACAATTTTTGTGTTTTGCGGACGAAAGAAACTGGCAAAAATAAAGAAGCGCCCGTCCCTCTCCTGCTGACAGGCAGAAAAGAACGAGCGCTTCTTTTGGATCCGATTTATCCTTGTACCGCTTTTTCCGCTGCGGCCATGCGGTATTCCGAAGGGGTCTGGCCGGTCAGGCGCTTGAACACCCTTGTAAAATAGTTGGCATCGCTGTAACCCACAGCAGCACCGATATCCTTCAGGCTCAGGCGCGGGTCCAAAATCAGCTGGCGCGCCTTGTTCACCCGATATTCGTTCAGGTAGGCCGAAAAGTTCACCTTAAAGCACTGCTTGAACAGCTTGCAGAAATAGGCGTCCGAGTAGCGCAGCGCAGCGGCGGCATCCTGCATGGAGATATCCTCCCCATAGTGAGCGTCGATGAAGCGGCTGATCTCTGCCCGGATGATGGCGGTGCGCATATCCTCATCCTCTTCCCGGCGGAGGGGCTCTGCAGGCGCAGGGGGCTGTGCTGGGCGGGCAGGCAGCTGCACCGACACCTGCCGGATGGCATCCTCCACCGCGAATACCAACTCCTGCTCGTTGTAGGGCTTGAGCAGATAGTCCAGCGCCCGCACAGAGATCGCCTGCCGCGCATAGTCGAACTTATCAAAGCCGGTCAGGAACAGGATGGCGCAATTTTTGTCCGTTTCGCGGATCTTACGCGCCACCTCCAGCCCGGTGAGACCCGGCATTTCAATGTCCAGCACCGCCACCTGCGGCGCTTCGCGGGAAAAAATTTCCAGCGCTTCCCTGCCGTTTTTGGCTTCATACAGACTTATCAGATCTCCCAGATACTTCTGCAAAGTCCGGCACAGCACCTTGCGCTCGATCAATTCATCCTCTGCCACCAGCAATTTGCACTTCACGAGAGCGACTCCTCCTTTTCTTCCGGCTGCTGCGTTTGCGGCAGTTCAAACCGCACCACAGTGCCATGACCTGCGCGGCTGTACACCTGCATTTTACCGCCCGGATACAGCATCCCGATGCGGCGGGAAATGTTGCCAAGGCCGATGCTGCGGCCGGTCTGCTCGCTCCGGGCAATTTTTGCCTGCACGGCGTCCAGCTCCTCTGGGGTCATCCCCTTGCCGTTGTCCGCGACCGTGAGCACCAGCACCTTGCCCTGCATCCATGCCCGCAGCAGGATGCGTCCGCCTTCCTCGCGGGACTTGAGCCCGTGCGAGTAAGCGTTTTCCACCACCGGCTGCAGCATAAAGGACGGCACCAAAACCGCCGCAGGCTGCACCTGAATGCTTTTTTCTACGGTAATGCGTCCATCAAACCGCATCTGCTGCAGATAAATGTAGTCCTCCAGCCCGTCCAATTCCTCCTCCAGCGTGATCTGCTGGCGCTTGGTGCGCAGGTTGTGCCGGAACAAACTGCCCAAATGCACGATCATCTGGTCGGTGGTGGCAGCATCCTCCAGCCGCGCCATGCAGGAGATCATGTTCAGGGTGTTGAATAAAAAATGCGGGTTCACCTGACTTTTAAGCACCTCCAGCCGGGTGTGTTCCAGATCCTTTTCCAGCGCAAGGTTCCGCACCTCTTCCCGGTGCAAGGCCTGCTGCGTGGTCAGCTGCTGCGCCATGGCGTGTTTCATCTGGTTGAAGGTGGCTGTCAGCCGCCCCACCTCGTCGCTGCTTTTTACCGGAAGATCCGGGCTGGAAAAATCTCCCTCGGCAATGCTGCGGGAAGCCTGCGCCAACCGCAGCAGCGGACGCACCACCGCACGGCTCAGCACCCGGATGAGCAGCAGCATCAGCACGGCCGCCGTCAGGAACAGCCCCAGATACAGCCACGGCAGATGCCGGAGGCGGGTTGCCGTGCTGCTGTAAAGGGTGTTTTCCTGTTCCAGCGTGGCCTGTGTCAGGCGCAGCGCATACTCGGCAAGGTAGTCCTGCAAAGCTATCACATGGTACATCTGTTCAATATAGGTATCTGCCGAGGGCGAAAGCTGCAAAAAGGCATCCCGCTCCTGCCGGTAGCCCGCGTATCCCTGTAAAAGGTTCCAGGTGCGGGCATAGCGCTCTTCACCGATGCGGGCATAATCGAAGGGCAGGGCCGCAAGGCTCTGCTCGGCGGCAGCGCAGGCGGCGGTATAGGCCTGCTCCGTTTCAGAAGTAGGCTGGCGCACATAGCGTGCAAAGGCCTGTGTTTCGTCCTTGAGGGCGTTCTGCACCGTGTAGCAGAGGGCATTGTCGGCCAGAAGCGTATCAAAGGAGCGCACCGTCCATTGACCTGCCACGGTAGCAATGCCGGTGGAAAGCATGGTGACCAGCAAAATCGCGGCAAGCCATGCCGTGACCCTGCTGCGCAGGGAGATGCCGCCCTGTGCGGTTTTGTTCCGTGCCATACGCTTTCCCTCCTGCCCTTGCAGCACCCGGTCTTTTTTATAAGATAAGTATAATAATCTCCCGGGAAAAGTGCAACTGCAAAAAAAGCACCGGTTTCCGCAAAGAAGCCGGTGCTTGCAGGCAATGTGCCAAGCGGTCAACGGGTCAACAGCTCAAAGTGATTCCGCTTGGTGACCAGCAGCCCTTCTTTTTGCAGCTTGGAAAGCTCCACCGACATGGCGGCACGCTCCACGCAGAGAAAATC
>ENA-OZAG01001043-OZAG01001043.1-human-gut-metagenome-genome-assembly--contig:-NODE-1043-length-11917-cov-6.434075_pt1 | contig 11917 bp, 10 predicted proteins | sample MGYA00243300_ERZ653497 | MGnify/ENA primary metagenome ERZ653497 (study PRJEB26926, sample SAMN06164955) | human gut metagenome | biome: ENVO:00009003; feature: ENVO:2100002; material: ENVO:00002003...
GAGATCGCTCAGTGTCTCGTGGGCTCGGAGATGTGTATAAGAGACAGATACTGATCTTTTGCCTCAATAACAGGACTCTCATCCCACTGTGCATATAATCTCTGTTCCCCTGCATGGCAAAAAACATCTTCTTCCCCGATAAGTTCTTTTTCCTGCCATATTACATCCGGCTTTTTATCTTCCTCTTTGTCCTGTTCTGCATCCGGCTCTGTGCTCCATCCTAAGAAAAGGAAGTTCTCCCGCACGGCGTCTGGCATTTCTCCATAGGGTGTCCCATAATATCGGCTCTCCTGCTTTGTCTCTTCTCCATCGATGAGACCTCCATTTCCATCAAAAATGATTGGGAAGCAATAGCAAAAATCCGTATCTGCTGTTGCATAACCATCCAAATTGTCATAGGCATAAATTGAAATCAGATGTCTGCCATATTCATTCTTATGTTTTACAGCAGAGGTATAATAACGGTAATTATATCTTTGCCCCTCTATAAAATAGTCCCCTTTTTCTCCTAATTCTGACATCTGCCATTCTGCCGTCAAATCATCCTGGCCCTGGTTTTCACTCCACACCGCAAAAGCAGTCTTTTTAATTCCATCTCCTCCATCCCGTACAAAGGCATATGTATAGAATCCATCCGTTCCATTCTGAATCGATACCGTCCGCTCTATAACCGGTGGCTTTGATTTCTTCCAGATGGCATAAAAGGTCTGATTCTCCGTTACCACTACCTTATCTCCTGAATTATATACCGGCTCTTTAGCATCTTTCCGGTCTGCCCAGCCAGCAAACGTATGCCCACTTCGCTTTGCGGATGGAAGTATTACTTCTGCATCCTTCCATTGTGCCTTTAATAGAACCTCTCCCTTATGTTTTGAAGATAAATTTAATACCTGTGCCTTATCTTCATATACAGAAAGTTCCGATAACGCTTCCGGCACACCGATTGTGCCTATCCCCACTCTATGCTCATTATATCCATAATTTATCCAATGTAACAAATATGACTCACGCCGGCTGCCAAATGCCTGTTTTAAATCTTCCCCTCCATATTTCATATAATCCGTCAATCGAAAATATGGACTGGATATTCTTCGTTCCCTGCCCTGTATCACATACTGATAGAAATGTTTTACTAATGCTGCCTTATTAAACCCGAAAATTTCCAGTAAATCCTGATTTGCTTTTGCATAACAGGGGGCATCAAATGCATACCACGGAAATTCTATTCCGTTATAATAAAAACTGTTATGATCTTCCCACCCGGCAAAGGTGCTTTCCGCGGTAAGTTTCTCTGCCTCAGATATTCCACCATTTCCATCCAGGGTTACTGTATACTCTTTCTTATACTGATTCTGCTGTAATTGAATCTGTTTTCCATACAGCACATCCGGTTGAGAAGCAACAGTTCCGCTGGTAGCCCCATTTCCATCATAATGAATGGTATAACGATTTTCGAGATAATTTACTTCGATATTATCATTATGCCATGCGCCATCATCTCCCCAGGGTGTCATTCCACATCCGTTGGTGTCCACCACAAAACTACAGGTTTCCTCTTCCATACTCTCAAAGTATGTCTGATAGCAGTTGCTGGTAGACACTCCTTCAAAATGATGCCCCAGTTCCGGCAATCGAAAAGTAACCGGAAGATGATATTCTCTTGCTCCGATTTCAGAAGTTGCATTATCATGTCTGGTATAATATTCCTTGTCCTCTAATGTAATGCCAAGCTCGTCTCCCCCAATCAGATACATTTTATAATAGATTCGATAATTAATCCCATTGGAATGACGTTCCCCTATATTACAGTCAATCCGGTAACGAGCCGTTCTTCCACCTGCATTGTCACGAACTATCAATATGAAATACCCGGAAGTTTCCGGATACCAGGTCTGGGCACTTCCGTAAGCAGATGAAGTCAATTCATCCGGCATTTCTTCCAACTGCTTGGTTTCTTCTGTTTCTAATACTTCTGTTTCTAATACTTCTGCTTCTAATACTTCTGCTTCTAATACTTCTGTTTTTTCAGATTCTGCCACCTCAGTTTCTTCTACCGTTTCCGCACTTATCATCTGAATACTGCACGGACTCATAAAAAGAATCATGCATCCGCAAAGGAAACGGCATACTCCCTTTTGCACCTTCTTTTTCATGCTTACCCCCTATTCAAATACTGCATAATATGTCTGATTTTCTTCTACACACTGTGTAAAATCCGCGAGATAATCCTTGCTGTCCCGCCACTCTAAAAACTTCTTTTTCAAATCATCACAAACCGGTTCTGCCGGAGAAGTACAGTAATCCCCCTTTTGTATTTCCAGCTTCTTATAATAAGATTTTCCCTGTTCCATTTCTTCCCTGGAGCGATAAAAGATTACCGTCTGCATTGCCACTTCTTTTTCCCCTTTCTCCGTTTCTTCTCCATCCCCATCGTCATCTGTAAGAATTGTACGGCAGCACTTTATACTGCCCATTTTCCCACCCGGATACGAAAAATACTCTTCCACTTCCACAGAAAGTAATCCTTTTTCTGCATCTGCTGCAAGCATCCGAACGGTTAATTCTGAATCGGAATTCATCTGCGGAACCAGATTTCGAATCAGTAATGTCCTCATATCTTCGGAAGTATAATCTCTGTCTGCATCCGCCTGTACCATCTGCAATGTTGTTTCCATTGCTTCGGTAAGACTCTGTTCTAATTCTTCTTTTCGCACATTCTTATGCTGCATGGTCAGTAGCATCACTACAAAAAGTATGACAATGCCGCCGGACAATACCCCAAATACCATATGTTTCATATACCGCCTCCATTTACCGGAATCCGGAAACGGGAAACCGTCTGCTTTTCATATGCATCTTCTGCCCGCACCTCTATTTCATAGATTCCTGCCTTTTCATAAATATCTTCTACTGTTTTTCCTGCCTGATTTCTGATATCAGTTATCTCAATCTTAAGTTCCTTTCCATCTGCATCCACTGCGTGAAACAGTTCTGATAACGCTATCTTATCTGCAATCGTTAAGATGCGATTATCTTCATAGATAATCACCGGAACCTGACGGCTATGAATATCTTTTAACATTTTTCCGTCCATATTATTTCCAACATCTGCACCGGCTGCCGGACGTTCCATCCCACTTCCAATTATGCGAAATCCCCATAAGCATAATATCAGTAACATTGCCGCCACTAATACAGTAATTACTGTCTGTCCATATTCTTTCCATAATGTTTTCATTTGTTTTACCCCAATGCCCCCTGTGCCCTGCTTATCATTTCATAAAGATAACCTCCCTGTGAAAACAGTCCAAATAAAATTCCTGTCATAACAATGACTGCCAGAACCGCTATCACAAGTCCACCATATTCTTCCATAAAAAAATGCATTTTTATCCCCTTACCGGACATAACCAAGCAAATACCACAACACTCCGATACAACCACTTCCAAGTACTGCATAGATGATTGCCTGTCCATAATCCTCCATAATTTTTCTCATAAATCTACCTTCCAAATCCCCGGATACTATGCTCCGTTTTACTGTGAAATGGTCCCATCCGGTATGCGTAATGCAATATCACCTCCGCCATGGTTACCTCCTTTTCCACGGGCGGCACATTTCCATTTTCACATACAGTTATAGCTCCGGAATCCTCATATAAATTAACCTGCAGCTGATAGCCCAGTTCATCAGCCTGCTTTATACAGGCATTTATTACTTCCCGGTTATAATTGCTGTTTTCCAGTTCCACTACCACATCCGATTTAAAATTTCTTGCCTGACAAATCTGCGCTTCTGCTGCAACAATACCTATTCCAACTGTTGACAGCAGCATCATCAAAAATATTCCAAGATATGTTTTTATTACCTGTTCCATCTAATCCCCTATCTATGTACGCTTGCTAAAAATACCACCAGAAATGCCGTCATATCAATCATCATTTTTCCTGCTCCAGTCAATGCCGGGGCTAAAAACAATGCATATAATCCAGCCAGTGAATCCTGATTTTGTTCTCTTTCTGCCTTATCTAAAAGTTCCTGATTCCGTTTTAAAATCTGACTTAACTGCTTTTCACTGTTTCCATATCCGCCGTTGGATAATGCATACAACATCCGCATAGCAGAATGCACATCCGGTAAATCATAATCTTTTAAAAAATTAAGATATGGTTCCAGACTCTCCGGATTCTGTGAAAGTTCTTCCAGCATATCATCATAATCCTGTTGTGTCTCAATCCCCGCAATTCTTTTATAAATATCCAGCTTCTGTGTCTCGTTTGGAATATAGGACGGTGGGATAAATGCATCCATTTCCACATCTACTGTTGTATCGAAGCTTTCTTCCACTCCGATTCCCTTCTCCTGTTTGACAGCCTCATTGAGCATCTTGCAGTAAAGGTCATAACCGACTGCCTCCATATGTCCGCTCTGCTGGGCACCCAGCAGGTTTCCGGCTCCACGGATTTCCAAATCCCGCATGGCAATCTTAAAGCCGCTTCCTAAGTCTGTATATTCCTTGATTGCAGCCAGACGTTTCTCTGCGATTTCTTTTAACATTTTATCCCGGCGGTACATTAAGAACGCATATGCCGTCCGGTTGGAACGTCCTACTCTTCCGCGAAGCTGATAGAGCTGTGACAGTCCCATATTATCCGCATCATGAATAATCATGGTATTTACATTGGAAATATCAAGCCCCGTCTCGATAATCGTTGTGGATACCAGCACATCAATCTCCCCGTTGATAAACTGATACATAATATCCTCAAGTTCCCGTTCCTTCATCTGTCCGTGGGCAAATGCCACATTGGCATCCGGCACCAGTTCTGAAATTTTCGCTGCCATTTCTGCAATCTGGTTTACCCGGTTAAATACATAATAAACCTGTCCGTCTCTTGCTAATTCCCGGCAGATTGCCTCCCGCACCATTTCTTCATTATATTCCATGACATAAGTCTGGATTGCCACACGATCCATCGGCGGCTCCTCTAAAACACTCATATCACGGATTCCGATAAGGCTCATATGCAATGTCCTTGGAATTGGTGTTGCCGTTAAAGTCAGCACATCCACATCCTTTTTCATCTGCTTGATTTTCTCTTTATGAGCCACACCAAAACGCTGCTCCTCATCGATAATGAGAAGTCCCAAATCCTTAAATTTCACATCCTCAGAAAGCACTCTGTGGGTTCCGATAATAATATCCACCATGCCTTTTTTCAAATCTTCGATGGTTTTCTTCTGCTCTTTTGGGCTGCGGAAACGGCAAAGCAAATCTACTCTTACCGGGAAATCTTTCATCCGCTGGGCAAAGGTATTATAGTGCTGCTGCGCCAGGATTGTGGTCGGTACTAAATAAACTACCTGTTTTCCCTCCTGCACCGCCTTAAAGGCAGCACGGATTGCCACCTCCGTCTTGCCATATCCTACGTCTCCGCAAATCAGACGATCCATAATCTTGGTGCTTTCCATGTCCTTCTTGGTTGCTTCAATGGCAAGTTCCTGATCTTCTGTCTCCTCAAATGGAAACATCTCTTCAAATTCCTTCTGCCATACAGTATCCGGACCATAGACATAGCCTTCTTTGTTCTGCCGGATAGCATAGAGTTCCACCAGTTCGTGGGCAATTTCTTTTACCGCACCACGCACTCTGGTTTTTGTCTTATCCCAGTCCGGGCTGCCCAGCCGGTTTAGTTTTGGTTTCTTGGCATCGGAACCGGCATATTTCTGAATCAGTTCCAGCTGGGTTGCAAGAATATAAAGATTGCCTCCCTTGGCATATTCAATCTTGATATAATCCTTGACTTTTTTATCGACTTCGATTTTCTCGATTCCACGATAAATGCCAAGGCCGTGATTTTCATGTACCACATAATCACCTACATGAAGGTCACGAAAGCTCTGTATCTTTTCTCCCTCATAGAGGCGGTGTTTCTTCCGTTTCTTCTTTTCCTGCCCGAATATATCACTTTCTGTGATAACCGCAAATTTAATCAGCGGGTATTCGTATCCACGTTTTACTTTTCCATAGGCAGTTAAGATTTCTCCCGGCTGCAATTCCCGTTCAAAATCTTTGGCATAATAACAGCTTACCTCTTCTTCCTGTAAATCCTTCGCCAGATGCTCTGCCCTTGTCTTAGATGCGGATAATACAACGACCCGGTATCCGTTTTTCTTATAATTCTTTAAATCCTTCACCAGCGTTGCAAAGCTGTTATTATAGGAATTCACACCCTGCACCTGAATATGGTAACGGTTCGTAATGTCTAACTCCCGCACCTTCATATCCAGTGCTGCCAGTGCAAGTCCGTGGAAACTCTGCATCTTCGCAGTAATTTCCTTTCCGGTAAAGAGCGTTTCTGCCTGTCCCGGCAGAATATAACCCTTCTCCAAGCGCTGCTTCATGCTCTCTTCAAATTCCTGCTCTGTCACCCTGCCCTTTTCCATCAGCCGGGCAGGTTCATCCAGGACTAAAAGAGTCTCGTCTTTGCCAAAATAATCCAAAAGGCTTACCGCCTCCGGGAAGAAATATGCAAGGCTGCTGTCCAAATTAGCTGCACCACCTAATTCTTCTATCTCTTCTTCCAAAGCAGCCGCCGTCTGTTTGATGCGATGGCCTTCTTCATTTTTCATCTGGTCGCGGAACTTCTTTTCTGCCTTTACCGCTTCCTGTCGAATTTTCTTCAAGCCTGCCTGCTTCCGTTCTTCCGTCAGCACCAGTTCCGTTGCAGGATACAACGTAATTTCTTCCAAATTCTCTATGGAACGCTGGCTCTCCGCCTCAAAGCTTCGTAGGGAATCAATGGTATCTCCCCACATTTCAATACGCAGCGGATTTTCTTCCGTCAGAGGATATATATCAAGGATTCCTCCACGCACCGCAAATTCTCCCGGCATTTCCACCTGATAATTGCGCACATACCCCATCTGCAAAAGCCGCTTTGTCTCTGCCTCAAAGTCTAATTCGTCTTCCACCTTATAAGTACGCACCGCTTCTTTAAAGGCTTCAAGTCCTGCCATCCGGTTCATCAGTCCGTCAAAAGTCAATACCACTGTAACCGGCTTATTTTCGGATAAACGTTTTAACAGGGCAATCCTCTCTCCGGTAAGCTGATTACTTCTGATATCCGACTGATAAAATAAAATATCCTTCGCCGGGAAATAGAGAGTCTCCCTGTCGAAAAAACGATAATCTTCTAAGATTTCTCTTGCTTTTTGTTCGTTAAAAGTAACGATGATTTTATTTCTAAAACCATCGTTCGCCGCAAATACCATATGTGCCTTCTGCGCATCCATGCATCCGGATATCTGAACGATACCTTGATTGCTCTTTAGCTGCTTTAAGGCATTTTGCAATTCTTCCAGTTCCGAAAGGGGCTGCAAAAATACATTCATAATGTTCTTCCTTTAATTATAGTCATTCATTGCCTGTTCGATTTTTCCATCGACAATCAGTTCTACCGCAGATACCGCATCTAAAAATGCTTCCTCTGCCAGTTTCCGGTCTGCCTTATCCATATGACCAAGGACATGGTCTGCCAAATCCCAGCCCTGTGGTTTCTCACCGACACCTACCTTAATCCTAGCAAACTGCTCTGTTCCCACCTGCGCAATGATATTTTTAATTCCATTGTGTCCGCCGGCACTGCCTTTTTTACGAATTCGTATTCTTCCCGGTGCCAGGCTGATATCATCAAAAATCACTAACAGTTCACTGGCCGGATCCACTTTATAGAAATTTACTGCTTCAGCGATGCTTTCTCCGCTTAAGTTCATAAAAGTCTGTGGCTTCACCAGAACAACTTTTTCACTTCCGATCATTCCTTTGCCGCAGATTGCTTTATACTTTTTTTCGTCCATCCTTATATTATATTTTTCTGCCAGTACATCCATGACATCAAAGCCAACATTATGTCTGGTATGTTCATATTTCTTTCCAGGATTTCCAAGTCCCGCTATAATGTACATTCTTTCTTCCTTCTTCTGATGATTTCTGCAGCTGATTCTAACTGCTTCTGGTCATTTACTCCATTGATGTCTTCCGGGCTTTCCAGTGCAAATGCATCTACACGAAGTCCTTTATCCTTTAATATCGTAAGCGTATCCGGCAGATAATATTCACCCTGTGCATTATTCGGCTGAATCTTATCCAATGCCTGCGATAATTCCCAGGTATTAAATACATACATTCCGGAATTAATCTCATGGGATTTCAACTCTTCTTCGTTTGCATCCTTATGTTCTACGCTCTTTATAAATTCTCCGGATTCATTGCGGATAATTCTTCCGTATCCGGTCGGGTCATCTATCGTTGCTGACAATACGGTTACTGCATTTTTATGCTGGATATGATGCTCCAAAAGCTGCTTTAAGGTTGCAGATGTAATCAGTGGTGCATCTCCAAAAAGAATCAGTGTATGTCCTTCTTTTCCCAGAAAATCCTTGGCACATTTTACCGCATGACCAGTTCCAAGCTGCTGCTCCTGCAGTACAAATGTTACATCATCTTTATGTGAAATGGTATTCTCTACCTCTTCATGCTTATAGCCTACCACCAGACAGATATCCTCCGCTCCTGCTCCTTCTGCCGCTTCAATTACATAATCTACCAGACACTTTCCGTCTATTGTATGCACTACTTTCGGAAGGTCTGACTGCATTCTGGTTCCCTTTCCAGCTGCCAATATTACCGCTTTTAATGCTTCCATATTTTTATCCTCTTTATTCCTCTCCGGCTTTCTGCCGAAAATACTGTTATACTTTAGTATACTTCTTTCCTAGAAATTTGTCATCCTTTTTTCCACAATATGAAATAGATGACAATGTAAATCTGCCGTGGGGCAAATGGAAAAGCGAAAAAGACTATAAGGAGCACTAAGAATTTTGAAAAAAATTTTTATCAGTTCTGACAACCGGCGCAAATCAACATCCATGTTGCTTGCGCCTCGCCGGCACTTCCCTGTGCCGGCGTTGTCTGTTTTCGCCCGAAATTCCAAGTGCTCCTAACAGTCTTTTTCATGCTTTCTCATTTGTCCCACGGCATATTTATACTTCATTCTATCAATTGTTCAAAAAAAGAAGTGTGAAAAACAGGCTGCCACATTTCTGTGACAGCCTGCTCGTCTTCCTTATTCTATGTACGTGTTACGCCTCCTCAGCTGCGATTTCACTTTCGTACTTTTCTAAAATAATCTGCTGTATCTTATTTCTGGTATCTGAGTTAATTGGATGTGCAATGTCTCTGTATTCCCCATCAGCAGCCTTGCGGCTTGGCATTGCAATGAAAAGCCCCTTCTCTCCGTCAATCACCTTGATATCATGTACAACAAATTCTTCATCTATGGTAATGGATACCACAGCTTTCATTTTACCTTCTTTTTCAACTTTACGTATTCTTACATCTGTAATCTGCATTATGTTACCCCCTTCACGCCTTTCTCTTAAGTCTTCTGCCTACAGTGCATATCTGTCATTGCGTTCAAGTACAACCTTTACTCCGTCGTCACCGCAATAATACGTGTTGGCTTTCAGCGTTCCACGGCTTTCCACGATACAGTTTTCAATATGCGTATTATCTCCAATATATACGTCATTGAGAATAATGGAATTCTTGATTACACAATTCTTTCCTACAAACACATTTTTAAACAATACAGAATTTTCTATTTTACTGTTGATGATACATCCACTGGAAATCAGGCTGTTCTTCACATCAGAACCTGCATTGTATTTTGCTGGTGGATAATCATCTACTTTCGAATAGATATGCGGTGTCTCACGGAAGAAGTAATCTCTCACTTCCGGTTTCAGGAAATCCATATTGGTATTGTAATATGAATCTACTGTTGCAATATTGCTCCAGTAATCTTCCATTTTATATCCATAAATTCGTTTCATATTCTTATAACGAATCAGAATATCTGTAACGAAATCCCATCTGTCTTCCTGACCGCTCCGCTCTAACATTTCAATCAGCTGTCTTCTGCGGATGATATAAATACCGGTAGAAATTGTATTAGAGCTGGATACCATAGGTTTCTCTTCAAACTCTGTGATTCTGGATTCTTCATTCATGCGGATTACACCAAAGCGGCTGATATCTGTGCCTTCCGGCATATCCTTGCACACAACAGTTATATCAGCTTTCTTCTCAATATGGTAATCCAATACCTTATTGTAATCCAGCTTGTATACACAATCACCACCTGTAATAATTACATATGGCTCATGACGTTTTTTCAAGAAATCAATGTTCTGGTACATTGCATCTGCAGTTCCTCTGTACCACCAGCTGTTGTCAGCGGTTACGGTAGGAGTGAAGGTATAAAGACCTCCCTGTTTTCTTCCAAAATTCCACCATTTGGATGAACTTAAATGTTCATTTAAAGAACGTGCATTATACTGAGTCAGCACTGCAACGGTCTGAACATGTGAGTTGCTCATATTACTCAATGAAAAATCAATGCATCGGTAGCTTCCGCCGATTGGCATTGCTGCAATTGCACGCTTGCTGGAAAGTTCCTGCATACGATGATTGTTTCCACCTGCTAAAATTAATCCTAATGCCTTCATATTCTGTCACCTTCCTTAATAATAGCTCCACCGCCTGCTAACATTCCATCTGGATAATCTGACGGTTCCGTTACTCCGGAAATCGCTGTATTTTTTCCAATTGAAACTCCGTCTGGTATTACAGAATCTTCTCCGATAGTAACCAGATCAGATGCATATACTTTTTCATTCAATGTGCTTGGTGCATACTCGCCTACGCCTAAGTGGCAGTTTTCTCCAACAATGGTCTTATCTGCAATAATGGATTTCTCCACCACAGTATTCTCTCCAATCACACATTCTTTCATGATAATGGAATTGTGTACCACCGCACCCTTTTCAATCCGAACTCCTGCACCAATTACAGAATTCTGCACTTCTCCATAAATTTCAGCACCTTCTCCGATAATGCTGGTATCAACCTTGGACTCTGCTGCAAGATACTGCGGAGCTACATTATCGCTCTTGGTATAAATCTTCCAGTATTCTTCATAAAGGTTAAATTCCGGAATCAGATCAATCAATTCCATATTTGCTTCCCAATAGGAGGAAAGTGTTCCAACATCCTTCCAGTAACCATTGAATTCATAAGCAAATAAACGCTTTCCATTCTCATGGCAGTATGGAATAATATGCTTTCCGAAGTCACAATTACTCTGATCCTTCATAGCAATTAAGCTGTCACGCAATACTTTCCAGTTGAATATGTATATTCCCATGGATGCGAGGTTGCTTCTCGGATGTTCCGGTTTTTCCTCGAACTCTTTAATTTTTTTATTTTCGTCTGTTATAACCACACCAAAACGGCTTGCTTCTTCTATTGGAACAGGCATTGCTGCAATTGTTACGTCTGCATTATTTTCCTTATGGAAATCAAGCATTACTTCATAATCCATCTTATAAATATGGTCGCCTGATAAAATCAGCACATAATCCGGATTATAAGTCTCCATATATTTCAGATTCTGGTAAATCGCATTTGCTGTACCAGTATACCATTCACTGTTATCACTTCTCTCATATGGAGGAAGAACCGTTACTCCTCCGTTATTACGGTCTAAGTCCCACGGAATTCCAATTCCAATATGTCTGTTTAATCTCAATGGCTGATACTGTGTCAGCACTCCGACGGTATCAATACCTGAGTTGATGCAGTTGCTCAATGGAAAGTCGATAATACGATACTTTCCTCCAAATGCGACTGCAGGCTTTGCTACACCGGAAGTTAATACTCCAAGACGGCTTCCTTGTCCGCCCGCCAAAAGCATGGCTATCATTTCTTTCTTAATCACGTCATTCACCTCTCGTCATAAAATCAGGTCATTTTGGTATAACAAAAGTATAACACACTGCCCATATGTTGTA
>ENA-OZAG01001044-OZAG01001044.1-human-gut-metagenome-genome-assembly--contig:-NODE-1044-length-11913-cov-3.735031_pt1 | contig 11913 bp, 10 predicted proteins | sample MGYA00243300_ERZ653497 | MGnify/ENA primary metagenome ERZ653497 (study PRJEB26926, sample SAMN06164955) | human gut metagenome | biome: ENVO:00009003; feature: ENVO:2100002; material: ENVO:00002003...
CGATCGGCATGCCGAACAGCTCCGACAGTCGCTCGTCGGTCAGGCCGGCCTCCAGTGGACCGGTGTAGACGATGGTGCCGGCGGACGGGTTGCCCATCGCGTCAATGCCGTCGTTGGTGGCGTCCTCGGCGGAGACCGGCTTGCGCCCCATGATGGCGATGTGGTCGAAGCCCGCGGGAATCTCCTCAAGTCGATGGGTGACCAGCACCACGGCACGTTCAGAGCTTTCCTCGCCGATTCGGCTCAACGTGCGCATCACCTGCTCGCGGCCGCCCAGGTCAAGGCCGGTGGTCGGCTCGTCCATAATCAAAAGCTCAGGATCGCCCATCAGCGCACGGGCGATCAGCACACGGGTGCGTTCGCCTTCGGACAGTCGCCACATCTCCTTGCCTTCCAGATAGGAGACGCGGAAATCACGCAGCAGCTGGCGTGCGCGGGCGTATTCTTCGTCCGTGTAAGTATCGCGCCAACGTCCGGTCACGGCGGACAGGCCGGTGACCACGGCATCCAGCGGGTCCTCGAACTCGGGGAACTGGCGACCCAGGTCGGCCGATGCGAGACCGATGCGGGTGCGCAGCTTGAACACGTCGTATTTGCCGAGCTGGTGGCCGAGAATGAACACGCGGCCTTCCGAGGGGAAGGTGCGGGTGGCCAGCATGCCGACTGCGGTGGATTTGCCGATGCCGTTCGGCCCGAACAGCACCCAACGCTCCCCTGCGTTGATGGTGAGGTTCACGTCGGTGATGATGACGCGGCGGTTGCGGCGGAATTCGACGTTGTCAAGTTGGAGGACGGTTTGGGACATGATTCTCCTCAGTGGTACAAAACGGAGGGAGAGCACCGCTTATTGCACGGTCTCTCCCTCCGTCACGCTGCGCGAGCCTGCGCTGGCTCGCTTTTACTTCTTCTGTTCGTCGAGCACCGACTGGTAGACCTCCACGGTCTTGTCGCCGATGGATTCCCAACTGAACACGTCGCGGGCGCGTTCGTAGCCGGCCTGACCCATCTTCTTGGCGAGTTCGGGGTCGGCCATGATCTTGTCGATGGCGGCGGCCATGTCGTGCACGAACTTGTCCGGATCGGTGGGGGTGCCGGTGCCGTCGTGCAGCTGGTCGATCGGCACCAGATAGCCGGTCTCGCCGTCGACGACGACCTCGGGAATGCCGCCGGTGGCGGAGGCGACTACGGGCAGTCCACAGGCCATGGCTTCCAGATTCACGATGCCCAGCGGCTCATAGATGCTCGGGCAGATGAACGCGTCACAGCCATGCTCCAGCGCGTTGAGCTCCGGACGAGGCAGCATCTCCTCGATCCAGATGATGTTGCCGCGTTCCTCGTCGAGCTTGGCGAAGGCGGTCTTGACCTCTTCCATGATTTCCGGCGTGTCGGGAGCGCCGGCGCACAGAACGACCTGGATGTTCGGGTCCACGAAGTGCAGTGCCTGAAGCAGGTACGGCAGACCCTTTTGACGGGTGATGCGTCCGACGAACAGCAAGGTCGGTTTGCTGCGGTCGATGTTGTAACGTTCGAACACCTTCCAGCCCGGATCGTCATCCGCCGGGGTTTCAAACTGGCTCATGGTGATGCCGTTATGCACTACGACCACCTTGTCCGGGTCAAGGTTCGGATAGGCGGTGAGGATATCCTCACGCATGCCCGCGGATACGGCGATCACGCGGTCGGCATGCTCGTAGGCGTCTTTCTCAGCCCAGGAGCTCAGATTGTAGCCGCCGCCCAACTGCTCACGTTTCCATGGACGGAACGGTTCAAGCGAGTGCGCGGTGATGACCAATGGGGTGTCATGCAGCATTTTGGCGAGATAGCCGGCAAGGCATGCGTACCATGTATGCGCATGGATGATGTCGGCATCAACGTCGTTGGCGATTTGTAAATCGACGCCAAACGTCTTCAGCGCACCGTTCGCATCCTCAAGCTCTTTCGGCACGTCGTAGCCGACGACCGTGAGCGACCCTTTCGGGTCGGTTCCGGGAATCGCGGGAATGTCGGCGGCCGCGCGCGGCCCGTCGAATGCGCGGACCGTCACATCGACACGTTCCGCCAGCACCTTGGAAAGCTCTTCGGCATGCACCCCCGCGCCGCCATACACCTTGGGCGGGTATTCACGCGATAGAATGTCAACCTTCATGTCTGTAATCTCCTCCTCGAGTCTTCCAGCGTTTCCTGTTCTACTGTAAAACATCAGACACGAAAAACACTTATTGTTTTCATCGTTTTTCAGAAAGTTCCATTCTTTTTCTGAAAAACGATGAAACAGCATTCTCGCATACCCTTTACGGTTAGTCGAAGTCAAGTAGCGCATACCTAAAATCCGATAGAAAAAGCGGTGAGACAAATGCTTCTGGTTGTCTCACCGCTTTCCATCGTTTTTGTGATCAGACGGCTGTTCCGTTTTGGTCGAGATTCGGATTGTGCTTCGGGTTGCCGGCCGTGAAGAACAGGCTCAGCACACCGACTGCGAAGACGATGGCGACTGTGGAGATGAGCCACATCGGATGCGACGGCAGCCACATGACCACGAGGAAGGCGATGGCCGACAGCGCAATCAGCACCCAGCTGGCCACACGGAACCATTGGCGGACGGAATGGGGTGCCTTGAACATCTTCGGATTCTTGTAATCAGGATTGGTGTTCAGCACGTTTTCCGTTTCCGTGATCGTACTGGCACTCGGCTTCCATGGCCCATCAGTGCCGTCCTGCAGACGACGTGACTTTTCCTGCAGCTGATACTCGTCCAACATGCCGGAACGTGCGCGGCCTTGGGTTTGGTCGTATTGCTGTGGCACTCCCCTGCGATTGCGCTTGGCTTGGGCACGTCGTTCTGCGCGATTTGGCATTAGTCACTCCTTTGTTGCATGGTGCTGGGATTACTTTACCGCATTTTGGGTGAAAAACAGGTAGCCCGGCTCACTATTCGCGAGCCGGGCCACCTCGTTCATACCCTTACAACAGTGTTGTCTATCGCGGCAGCATCATCGGACGCTTGGAAGCGACGATCGGTGCCGGCAGTTCGGTGGAGCCGGTAAGGTACTCGTCGACCGCGGCAGCGCAGGAGCGACCTTCGGAGATGGCCCACACGACGAGGCTCTGGCCACGTCCGGCGTCACCGCAGGCGAAGACGCCGTCCTGGGAGGTGGCGAACTTGTCGTTACGCGCCACATTGCCTCGACCGTCAAGGTCGACCGGCAGCTGATCCACCAGCGTGGTGGTGTCAGGGTGCAGGAAGCCCACGGAGATGAGCACCAGATCGGCGGGAATCACTCGTTCGGTGCCTGGCTGGCGGGTGAACGGCCCGTTCTCTCCTGGAGCGACGTTGACGACCTTCAGACCGGTGACATGTCCGTTCTCGTCGGCGACGAAGCCTTCGGTGGCGGTGGAGTTCTCCACCTTCACCTTGGCCTTGTCCTCGTCGGAGCCCTCGAAGTTGACCGAGTCGGTGTTGTACACGTATTCGGCGCGCTGCGTTTCGAAACCTTCCTCCATGGAGGAGGTTTCCTTGTACAGGCGGGCGAAGGTCGGCCATGGCTGGTTGGCCGGACGCTCCTTCGGTTCCTGCGGCATGATCTGCAGCACGGTGACGTCCTTAGCGCCTTGGCGCAGGGATGTGCCGAGGCAGTCGGAACCGGTGTCGCCGCCGCCGATGATCACCACATGCTTGCCTTCGGCGGTGATGTCGTTGACCGGCTTGACACCGTACACGCGACGTGTGGCGTCCGGCAGGAACTCCATGGCGAAATGGATACCCTTGAGCCCGCGGCCTGGAATCTTCATGTCACGCGGCACGGTGGAGCCGATGGCAACCACCACTGCGTCGTAGCGGGAACGCAGGTCATCCCAGGAGATGTCCTTGCCGATTTCCACGCCGGTGCGGAACACGGTGCCTTCGGCTTCCATCTGCTCGACTCGGCGGTCGATGAGGCGCTTGTCGAGTTTGAAGTTCGGAATGCCGTAACGCATCAGACCACCGATGGCGTCATCACGCTCGTATACGACCACGGTGTGGCCGGCACGGGTGAGCTGCTGGGCGCAGGCGAGACCGGATGGGCCGGAACCGACCACGGCAACGGTCTGGTCGGTCAGACGCTGCGGCGGCAGAGGCTTGACGTAGTCAAGGCTCCATGCCTGATCGATGATGGTGCGTTCGTCGTTCTGAATCATCGTGGCCGGCTGATGGATGCCAAGCACGCAGGCGGCTTCGCACAATGCCGGGCAGATGCGACCGGTCACTTCGGGGAAGTTGTTGGTTTCGGACAGACGGTTGTACGCGTCCTCCCACTTCTCCTGACGGACCAGATCGTTGAACTCCGGAATGATGTTGCCGAGCGGGCATCCGCTCATGCAGAACGGGGTTCCGCAATCCATGCAGCGGGCCGCCTGCTCGGTGGTCCAGGACTGCAGGCCGGATTCGGTGTGAACGTCGAACCAGTCCTTGATTCGCTCTTCAACGGGGCGTTCGGCCAGTTCGCGACGGGTACGGACCTTCAGGAATCCACGAGGATCTCCCATGTCAGCGCGCTCCTTCCATAACCTGCTCGTACACCTGTTCCCAGACGCCGGGCGTATTGAAATCGATGTTCTTCTCCTCGGCTTCCTTCATCGCCTTCTGCATGGCGAGGAAGTGCTTCGGAACGATGTGGGTGAATCGCTTGGCGCTGTTTTCCCAGTCGTCAAGCAGGGCCTTCGCGAAGGCGGAGCCGGTCTCTTCGGCATGCTGCTTGACGAGACCATGCACCAGCTTGTCGGCATCGGCGTCAAGCGGCTCGAACAGCAGCGCGCCGTTGGTGGCGGCCGCCGGGTTGACCTGCTTCATGTCGAGGTCGAGCACGTACACGTTGCCGCCGGAGAAGCCCGCGCCGAGGTTACGGCCGGTGGAGCCGAGAATCACGACCGTACCGCCGGTCATGTATTCGCAGCCGTGGTCGCCCACGCCTTCCACCACGAAGGTGGCGCCGCCGTTACGTACGGCGAAACGTTCGCCTGCGCGGCCGGCCACGAACATTTGGCCGGAAGTCGCGCCGAAGCCGGTGACATTGCCTGCGATCACGTTCTCGTGCGGATCGAAGGTGATGCCGTCCTCTGGACGGACCACCATGCGGCCGCCGGACAGGCCCTTGCCCGCGTAGTCGTTGACTTCGCCGTAGACGCGGATGGTTTCGCCACGCGGAATGAACGCGCCGATGGACTGGCCGCCGGCACCATGGAACGTCATGTCGATGGTGTCGTCCGGCAGACCTTCCTCGCCGTAGCGCTTGGTGATCTCATAGCCGAGCATGGTGCCGAGCGTACGGTACACGTTGCGGATCGGCATTTCGATACGCACGGGCTCCTTCTTGTCAAGGGCGGGCTGGGCAAGCTCGATGAGCTTGTTGTCGAGCGCCTTGTCGAGCTCGTGGTTCTGATCGATCGTCTTGTGCAGGATGGTTCCCGGAACCGGGCCCGGCTGCATGAGCACGTTGCTCAGGTCGATGCCGTCGGATTTCCAACGCTTGATGGCTTCGTCCTGGTCGAGGCATTCGACATGGCCGACGGCCTCTTCCAGCGTGCGGAAGCCGAGCTGAGCGAGCAGTTCGCGGACTTCCTCGGCGATGAACATGAAGAAGTTGACGACATGTTCCGGCTTGCCCTTGAAGCGTGCGCGGAGCTCCGGATCCTGGGTGGCGATGCCCTGCGGGCAGGTGTTCTTCTGGCAGGCGCGCATCATGACGCAGCCTTCGACGATCAGCGCGGCGGTGGCGAAGCCGAATTCCTCGGCGCCAAGCAGCGCGGCGATCACCACGTCGCGACCGGTCTTGAGCTCGCCGTCGCACTGCACGGTGATGCGGGAACGCAGGCCGTTCAGAACCAGCGTTTGCTGGGTTTCGGACAGGCCGATCTCCCACGGGGTGCCGGCGTGCTTGATGGCGTTGAGCGGGGCTGCACCCGTACCGCCGTCATAGCCGGAGATAAGCACCACGTCGGCATGGCACTTGGCCACACCTGCGGCGATGGTGCCGACGCCGAACTCGGAAACGAGCTTGACGTGGATACGTGCCTTCGGGTTGGCCATCTTCGCATCGTTGATCAGCTGCTTCAGATCCTCGATGGAGTAGATGTCGTGGTGCGGCGGTGGGGAGATGAGCTCCACGCCCGGGGTGGCGTGACGTACCTTGGCGATCCACGGCGGAACCTTGGCTCCCGGCAGGTGGCCGCCCTCGCCCGGCTTCGCGCCTTGGGCGAGCTTGATCTGCAGGTCGGTGGCATGCACCAGATAGTCGCTGGTCACACCGAAGCGTGCCGAAGCGATCTGCTTGATCTTGCTGTAGCGCAGCGGATCGTTGATACGATCCTCGGATTCGCCGCCTTCACCGGAGTTGGAGCGTGCGCCGATCGTGTTCATGGCGATGGCGAGCGTCTCATGCGCCTCCTGGGAGATGGAGCCGTAGCTCATGGCGCCGGTGGAGAAACGCTTGACGATTTCGCTGGCCGGTTCGACTTCGGAAATGTCGATCGGCTTGCGGGTGGACTTGAACTTCATCAGGCCACGCAGCGTCATCAGACGGTTGGAGGTGTCGTTGATGTGGTTCGAGTACTTCTTGAACAGGTTGTAGTCGCCGCGCTGGGTGGACTGCTGCAGCAGGAAGATGGCTTCCGGATCGTTCAGATGGTCCTCGCCGGTACGACGCCACTTGTAGTCGCCGCCCGTGCGCAGGTTGCGGTGCGGGGATGCGCTCCACTGGTTCGGGTAGGCCACGCGGTGACGGATGGCCACTTCCTCGGCGATCTCGTCAAGGCCCACGCCACCCACACGGGAGGTGGTGCCGGTGAAGTATTCGTCGATGACTTCCTGGCTCAGGCCCACAGCCTCGAACAGCTGCGCGCCACGGTAGCTCATGATGGTGGAGACGCCCATCTTGGACATGATCTTGAGCACGCCGGTGGAGAGGGCCTTGGTGAGGTTCTTCACAGCGGTGTCCGCGTCGACCTTGAGGTAGCCGTTACGGGCCAGATCTTCCACGGATTCGAATGCCAAGTACGGGTTCACGCAGGCGGCGCCATAGGCGATGAGGAGCGCGACATGGTGAATCTCGCGCACGTCACCGGCCTCGACGGCCATGGAGATCTGCGTACGGGTGTGGCTGCGCAGCAGGTGGTGCTGCACGGCGGAGGTCAGCAGCAGGGACGGGATCGGACCCCACGTGTGGTTGGATTCACGGTCGGAGAGCACGATGAAGTTCTTGCCGTTGGCGATGGCCTCGTCGATTTCGGCGAAGATCTCGTCAAGTCGCTCTTCGAGGGCCTTGCCGCCGCCGGCGACCTGGTAGAGGCCCTTGACCACGTACGGGCGGTAGTAGCCGCCGAGGATGCGGGCCTTGTCAAGGCGCTTGAGCTGGGCCATCTCATCAGAGTTGACCACGGGCAGCGGGATGAGGATCTTCTTGGCGTGCAACTCGGAATCGGCCAGCAGGTTCGGCTCGGGGCCGATGGCGGATTCGAGCGAGGTGACGATCTCCTCACGCTCCCAGTCCAGCGGCGGGTTGGTGACCTGTGCGAACTTCTGGGTGAAGTAGTCGAACAGCATGCGGCTGCGGCTGGAAAGCGCAGGTATAGGCGCATCGTTACCCATGGAACCGAGCGGTTCCTTGCCGGTGTTGGCCATCGGCGTGAGCAGGAGCTTCAGATCCTCTTCGGTGTAGCCGAAGGCGCGCTGACGGCGCTGGACGGACTGGCCGGAGTGGCTGACGTGCTCGCGGCGGGGCAGGTCGCTCATTTCAACGGAGTTGCCTTCCACCCACTTGCGGTACGGGTGCTGGGCAGCGAGGTTCCTCTTGACCTCTTCATCGGGAATGATGCGGCCTTCGGCGGTGTCGACCAGGAACATCTCGCCGGGCTCAAGACGGCCCTTGGACACGATGTGCTCCTGCGCGATCTCCGGCAGAACGCCGGCCTCGGAGGCCAGAACGATGTAGCCGTCATCGGTGAGCTGCCAGCGGCCGGGGCGGAAGCCGTTGCGGTCGAGCAGGGCGCCCACCTGCGTGCCGTCGGTGAAGATGATGTCGGCCGGGCCGTCCCACGGTTCGATCAGCGTGTTGTTGTACTCGTAGAAGGCGCGCACGTCCGGATCGAGATCCGGGTTCTTCTCCCAAGCCGGCGGCAGCATCATGCAGATGGCATGCGGCAGGGAGCGGCCGGCGAGGTGCAGCAGTTCGAGGCACTCGTCGAAGGTGCCAGAATCGGAGTAGCCCGGGGTGGTCGTCGGCAGCGTCAGATGTGTATAAGAGACAGCTGCTCAGGCGGCCTTCACGGGCGGAGAGCCAGTTGCGGTTGCCCTGGATGGTGTTGATCTCGCCATTGTGGGCCAGCAGACGGAACGGCTGGGCCAGCGGCCAGCTCGGGAAGGTGTTGGTGGAGAAGCGGGAGTGGACGATGGCGATGGTGGCCTTCATGCGCTCGTCGTTCAGATCCTCGAAGAAGTGGGTGAGCTGCATGGTGGTGAGCATGCCCTTGTACGTGATGGTACGGGCGGACAGGGATGCGAAGTAGACGCCCACCTCATGCTCGACGCGCTTGCGGATGCGGAAGGTCTTGCGATCCAAGTCCACGCCGGCCAGAGCACCGTCCGGAGAGGCGACCACGAGAGTCTTGAATCCTGGCATGGCGGCAAGGGCCTGCAGGCCAAGGCCGTCCGGGTTGGTGGGCACCACGCGCCATGCGAGGACTTCGAGTCCCTCCTCGCGCACGATCTTGGCAATGGCCTGTTCCTGCTGACCGGAGGTTTCGATGTCGCGGTCAAGGAAGGCGATGCCTGCTGCATAGTGACCGGCTTCCGGCAGTTCGGCGGGCACGGTGGCACGCATGAACTCATCCGGCATGCTCATCAGAATGCCGGCGCCGTCACCTGTGTTCTCCTCGGCACCCACGGCACCACGGTGATCAAGGTTGACCAGCACCTCAATGGCGTCGGTGACGATCTTGCGCTCAGGACGCTTGTTCAAAGTGGTGACCATACCCACACCACAGGCGTCATGCTCGTTGGCGGGATCATACATACCGTCCGGAGCGTGGACCGTGAGATCGAGCGGGGCTTTGAATGTCACCGAAATCACCTCAATTGGTTGTGGGCACGTAAGAAAATCATGCCTCTTCGTTCATTGCTGTTGACACAGTACCGTTGCTCCATGTCATTTACGTTTCATGTGTCCATATACCGAGTCGCCATAAAAGTCAATAGTGATTCTCAAGCAATTTTTTATGGCCAGTTATGGGGGTATTTCGAACTTTTTCGCTCGAAATGTCTATTTGACCACACGAAAATACGATACGGAAACGTCCGTATCGTGAAATGCTGCGTTGGGTGATGTTACGGATTGGCGGCTGTGGACCACCCTCAGTCATGCTTCGCATGACAGCTCCCGCCAGCGGGGAGCATGAGAACTGTGCATGTCTGACACCATAGCGATCGGCGCGCTCCGCGAACTCACCGAACGCGGCATCCACGTGCCCGACGACGTACGGCTCATGGGATTCGACGGCATCCCCTTCTCCGCCTGCGCCAACCCACCCATCAGCACTGTGGCGATGGACGTCCCCGCAATGGCGCGTACGGTTATCGATCGCATGGTGGCGCCGATCGAGTCGACCCTACGGCATGAGCGGCCCGATGACATCACCCATGACCATATCCAGTTCCAGGTGATGCCACGCACGTCGACTCTGGCCGCCTGATACCGGCCGGCACCCTTATGAGTGCCGGCCTTCATCCTTGAAAATATGGGCCTATGCCACGTACAGCGCGGCGGGATACGTAAGATACGAAATCTCATCGAGCTGATCGACCGTCACATATCCGGCTGGCGCGTTGAGCACGTCCGGAATGCGGTTGACGATTGTGGCGCACGTATGTTCGACGGTCGCCGGCTTGACCACGTGGAACTCCACGTCCGGTTCACCCTCGATCTTCCAATCGCACATATCGCCATCATCCGGCCCGTACACCTTGCCGATACAGGCAGTTTCCAACGTGATGCCCTGATTAGTTTCGGTGGTTACCACGGCGGACATGCCGATGCATTTGCCGACCGGAATCATCTCGCCCATCGTTTCGGAATACACGTCGACATCGCTGAAATACGGCACACTGGCCTGGGTCTGCGATGCGATGGTAAGCCCAAGCTTCTGGGCCAGCGCTTCATTGGAATTCCATACATACGAGGGCACCACGGTTTCGGGATGCGCGAGCTCGGCCTCGAACTCCTCGGCGGTCAGACCGCAACCGTGCGCTTTGGCCAAAGCCAGGCCGTAATCCTCGACGTTGTAGCTCACCGCACCGGTGATCTTCTTGATGCTGTGGCATCCGGCGGCGACGGTGGAGACCATGTTCACCCAGTAGATGTCCTGCATGCCGGAGCCGACCATGGTGGCACCGGCTTCCTTGGCGATGATGTCGAGACGGTTCGTGGTGGCCGGATCGGTGGTCCACGGGTAGATGCATTCCTCGCAGGTGGTGATCACGCTGATGCCGCGGGCCAAGCACTGCTCGCACATGGTGGCGATTTCGTTCTCGAAGCTGAATAGCGTGACTACCGCAATATCCGCGTCGCACTCGTTGAGTACAGCCTCGGCATCGGCGCGAATCGGCACATTGATGGGGCCGATGCCTGCAAACACACCGGCATCCATGCCCACGACTTCCGGATTCACGTCAATGGCACCAACGATTTGAATGCCTTTCTCGTGCATATAGCGAATCGTGTACTTCGCCATTTTGCCGCAGCCGTATTGAATGGCTTTGATTGGTTGCATACCGCATACTCCTTTGCAACAGTGCATATTGGCCATTGGAGAAGTCTCACCGTCGAGACCAAGCCAATAGCCTTTACTCTACCGACATCAGGCTGGGCATTCACTGATATCGGCGGCACTGGAGTGTCGGGGAGAGTCGGTGTAGCGGTACCACTACCGAGCAGAAGGGCTGGGGCCAGTACGAGACCTCCCGCGAATCACGGCATCTCGCTGATTTTCTGCCCGCCGGGCAGGGGCCCATGCCCATCGGCGTATGCGCCGCTGATCTGGCCGAATCCAACGACCCGAGAGAACGACGCGCAGGGCTCGAAACCCTTACAGAACTCATCACGGCATACAACAAGGAAAATGGACAATGATTCCCCGCATTGCAATCTCCAGCGGCGCTCATCCGTGGAATATCGTATACATGGTGGCCGAGCGCATTACCAAATCATGACTGCTCACCGGCGGTCTCATGGTGCAGTTGCACGCCATCATGGGCGGTCTCGACGTGCGTCCCACTACCGACGCGGATCTGCTTGGCGCGTTGATTCTTAAGAGCGCCACATACCAAGCAGACCATGCCGGATATGGAGATAGACATCTGCACGATGCCGCAATGCCCGCATCCCTCATCAGCGACCCTGACGCCGAAACTTAACGACTACATAGCCACACGGATCGCAGACGTATCAAGCTCCCGTACGACATGCTCACCGATGAATCACCTTACCGGAACAACCTTGACGAACAACATCGCAGAACAGGACTCGATGCCATAGAGACACTGGCCGATTGGTAGCCGCTCTACCGAACCCGGCTGTGGCGGATACCAGTCAGACCAATCCCGCCTACAACCTACTTCCGGTTACGTAGGGCGTGGAGCATGGCGACGAACACGATAACAATGACCACGGCCACGATCGCGCAGATGAGTTTGCCGGGGATGCGTTCGTCGCGGACCGATTGCATCGCGGCGTCTGCCGCTGAGATAGTGCCCGAGGTCTGGTGCTGAGTCTTCAGAGTTGCCGATTGTTCAAAAGTCATACTCTAACGATAATGCTACGGAAAGCAGTTACCATAAAGCTGTCTCTTATACACATCTCCGAGCCCACGAGACACTGAGCGATCTCG
>ENA-OZAG01001047-OZAG01001047.1-human-gut-metagenome-genome-assembly--contig:-NODE-1047-length-11889-cov-5.095319_pt1 | contig 11889 bp, 10 predicted proteins | sample MGYA00243300_ERZ653497 | MGnify/ENA primary metagenome ERZ653497 (study PRJEB26926, sample SAMN06164955) | human gut metagenome | biome: ENVO:00009003; feature: ENVO:2100002; material: ENVO:00002003...
GCTCGGAGATGTGTATAAGAGACAGATGTAACAGAGGAAGAAAGTATTTCCATGGTAAATGAAGGCCATGAGCAGGGAGTCCTTCGGGAAAATGAAGCGGAGATGATACATAATATCTTTGAATTTGGTGATAAAGAAGCTGGTGATATTATGACACACCGTAAAAACATTTCTGCACTGGATGGAAATGACATTTTTGAAGATGTAATCACTCTGGTGATAGACAGCCATTATTCGAGAATGCCGGTATACTCTGATACCATAGACAATATTATCGGAGTATTACATATCAAAGAGACCTTATCCTACAGCAGACAACCGGAGCTTTTAAAGAAGCCGATTAAGGAAATTGACGGGTTAATCCGTCCGGTGGATTTCATACCGGAGACACGCAACATCAATGCATTGTTTCAGGAGATGCAGTCGGCAAAAGAGCATATGGTAATTGTTGTGGATGAATATGGTCAGACAGCCGGACTGGTCACCATGGAGGATATCTTAGAGGAAATCGTCGGAAATATTTTAGATGAACATGATGAGGAAGATACCTATATAGAGAAGAAACCGGACGGAACATTTGTAATGAATGGAATGACACCGTTAGAGGAAGTAGGTGAAGCGCTGAATCTTGATTTTGAAGATGAGGATTATGACACCTTAAATGGCCTTCTGATTTCTCTTATTGATAAAATTCCATCGGAGCACGAAGTCTTTGAAGTAAAATACAAAGGCTATATTTTCGAAGTACTTTCCGTGGAAGATAAGATGATAAAATATGTACATGTTGTTCCAGAAACGGAAGAATCTGCCGAGTCTGACACTGCGACTTGTCAGCAGGATGAAAAAATGGTAGAATAATACACGAAATACGGATAGAAAAGAGGATTTATTATGTCAGGACATTCCAAGTTTGCCAATATCAAACATAAGAAAGAGAAAAATGATGCGGCAAAAGGAAAAATATTTACAATTATAGGACGTGAAATTGCAATTGCGGTAAAAGAGGGTGGAGCAGACCCTGCTAACAACAGTAAATTAAGAGATGTAATTGCAAAAGCAAAGGCGAATAATATGCCAAACGATACCATCGAGCGTGGTATTAAAAAAGCAGCCGGAGACGGTGATTCCGTAAATTATGTACAGGTTACTTATGAAGGATACGGTCCAAGCGGAACTGCAATTATTGTAGACGCATTAACCGATAACAAGAACCGTACCGCTGCAAATGTAAGGAATGCATTTACAAAGGGACAGGGAAATATCGGAACACAGGGCTGTGTATCTTACCTTTTTGACCAGAAGGGTCAGATTATCATTGCCAAGGAAGACTGCGATATGGATGCAGACGATTTGATGATGATGGCATTGGATGCCGGAGCAGAGGATTTCTCAGAAGAGGAAGACAGCTTTGAAGTAATTACAGCACCGGATGATTTCAGTGCAGTACGTGAAGCTTTGGAAGCAGAAAATATTCCAATGGCAAGTGCTGAGGTTACCATGATTCCTCAGACTTATGTTTCTTTAACAGACGAGAAAGATATTACCAATATCCAGAGAATCCTAGATCTTCTGGATGAAGATGATGATGTACAGGAAGTATATCACAACTGGGAGGAATAAAACTGATACCTGCATTTATCAGAGACAATGATAGATAGATGCAGGTATTTTCTAATAATATATTACATATGGTATAAAGGAGAAGAAAAGATGGAAGAGAATTATCAGATTGAGACAAAATGTATTCAGTCTGGTTGGAAACCAACCAAGGGGGAACCGAGAGTATTACCGATTTACCAGAGCACTACATTTAAGTATGATACCAGTGACCAGATGGGACGGTTATTTGATTTAGAGGAGGCCGGATATTTTTATACGAGACTTCAGAATCCGACCAATGATGCAGTAGCTGCAAAGATTGCAGATTTAGAGGGCGGTATAGCAGCAATGCTGACCTCATCCGGACAGGCAGCCAACTATTTTGCAGTATTTAATATCTGTGAAGCAGGAGACCATATTGTGGCATCCAGCTCCTTATATGGTGGAACCTTTAATCTGCTGGGAACCACACTTAAGAAACAGGGAATTTCCTGTACCTTTGTGGATCCGGATGCATCGGAAGAAGAGCTTTCAGCGGCATTTTTACCGAATACCAAGGCGGTGATTGCGGAGACCTTATCTAATCCATCCCTTGTAGTACTTGATATTGAGAAGTTTGCACATGTTGCCCATGCACATGGGGTACCACTTATCGTAGATAATACATTTGCAACACCGATTAACTGCAGACCTTTTGAATGGGGAGCAGATATCGTAACTCATTCTACTACCAAGTATATGGACGGACATGCCATGGCAGTGGGTGGATGTATCGTTGACAGTGGTAATTTTGATTGGGAGAAATATAAGGATAAATATCCGGGACTGACACAACCGGATGAATCTTATCATGGAATTGTATACACTCAGAAATTTGGTAAGCTGGCTTATATCGAAAAAGCAACAGCACAGCTTATGCGTGACCTTGGTTCCATTCCATCCCCAATGAATTCCTTCTTACTGAATGTCGGGCTGGAAACTTTACATTTAAGAGTGCCAAGACATTGTGAAAATGCCCAGAAGGTAGCAGAATATTTAAATGCAAATGATAAAGTGGCATGGGTAGACTATCCGGGCTTAAGGGATAACAAATATCATGCACTGGCAGAAAAATATATGCCAAATGGCACCTGTGGTGTTATTGCATTTGGCTTAAAGGGTGGTAGGGAAGTATCCGTATCCTTTATGGATCATCTGAAATTAGCTGCAATTGTAACACATGTAGCAGATTCCAGAACCTGTGTCCTGCATCCTGCCAGCCATACACATCGTCAGATGACAGATGAGCAGTTAATTGAAGCAGGTGTAGCACCGGATTTAATCCGGCTTTCCGTTGGAACAGAAAATGTAAAAGACATCATTGCAGACCTGGAACAGGCATTGGAGAATGTTTAAGCAGAAAGGGGTAGCAAAATGAAGAAAATTCTATTTGCAGCATCAGAATGTGTACCATTTATTAAAACCGGAGGGCTTGCGGACGTGTGTGGTGCACTGCCAAAGGAATTTGACCCTCAGTATTGGGATATTCGTGTGGTAATTCCAAACTATAGTTGTATACCGGAACATTTCCGGAGCCAGTTTGAATATGTAACACATTTTTACATGGGAACAGGTTCTTATATCCCAAGCAAATATGTGGGTGTATTAAAATATGAATTAGATGGAATTACATATTACTTTATCGATAATAAAGAGTATTTTGACTGTTTCTCACCTTATGGAAATATCAGACAGGATATCGAAAAATTCTGTTTCTTTGATAAGGCAGTATTATCTATGCTTCCTGTTATCGGCTTCCAGCCGGATATTATCCATTGTCATGACTGGGAAACAGGTCTCATTCCGGTATATCTGAAAAATGAGTTTCAGGGAGATATGTTCTTCTGGGGTATGAAATCTGTTATGACTATTCATAACTTAAAATTCCAGGGTGTATGGGATATTAAGACCATGCAGGGGTTAACCGGACTTCCGGCATCACTTTTTACACCGGATAAGCTGGAATATAAGAAAGATGCTAATATGTTAAAGGGTGGTCTGGTTTATGCAGACTACATTACCACAGTCAGTGATTCTTATGCCAATGAGATTCAGACAGAAAATTATGGGGAAGGTTTAAATGGTCTGCTTTCCGCCCGTCATTATGATATGCAGGGAATTGTAAACGGTATCGATTATCAGGTTTACAACCCGGCAACAGATAATAAGATTTACTGTAACTATGATGCTGAGTCATTCCGCAAGAAGAAAGTCAATAACAAGCTGAAATTGCAGGAAGACTTAGGACTGACCGTAGATAAGAAGAAATATATGATTGGTCTTATTTCGCGTCTGACAGACCAGAAGGGTTTAGATTTGATTAACTTCGTTATCGACCGTATCGTAGATGACTTTACACAGCTTGTAGTAATTGGAACCGGTGAAGGCCAGTATGAGAACATGTTCCGTTATTATGCATGGAAATATCCGGATCGTGTGTCTGCAAATATCTGTTACTCCGATGACCTGGCACATAAGTTATATGCATCTGCCGATGCCTTCTTAATGCCATCCCGGTTTGAGCCATGTGGACTGACACAGCTTATTTCATTCCGCTACGGAACAGTGCCAATCGTCCGCGAGACTGGTGGATTAAAAGATACTGTTGTTCCATATAATGAATATGAGAATACCGGAGACGGATTCTCATTCAGTAATTACAATGGGGAGGAAATGCTTTCTGTCATTAATTATTCCAAACACATTTTCTTTGACAAGAAGAAACAGTGGAACCAGATTATTGACCGTGGCATGGCAAAAGACTTCTCCTGGAAGAGCTCCAAGTGCCGTTATGAGAACCTTTACAATTATTTAAAGGGCTGGCCGGTATAAAAAAGAATATCATGTAGATAATAAGACAGACAGTGTAAAACTGCCTGTCTTATTTTTTTCGCGAGTAGCGAGAAATAATCCAGACAGAAAGAAGGGAGCATCTGATATGGAGCAGAAAGAAAACCAAGTGCTGCTAAAGAAAAAAGTCCCAAATGTGGAATTGAAAAATGAAGAAATCAAAAATGCAGAATTACAAAATACAGAATCAAAAATAGAAAAAGCAGAAAACAAAGAACAGAAAAAAGATGAATCGAAAAAGGAACAGTTAGACGAACAAGAACTGATCAGGGAATCCGGGCAGATTTCCTTATCTGACAGCCGATGGCATCAGAAGATTCATTTATTATCGGTGATTGGTGAGATTGAAGGTCATGAATGTCTTTCTTCCAATACCAAGACAACGAAATATGAGCATGTACTGCCGAAGCTTGCAGAAATAGAAGATTCTGACCAGGTGGATGGTGTTCTTGTGCTTTTGAATACAGTAGGCGGTGATGTGGAATCCGGACTTGCTATTGCAGAAATGCTATCTTCCTTAAGTAAACCGACAGTGTCCCTTGTCTTAGGCGGAAGTCATTCCATTGGTGTGCCGCTGGCGGTTTCAACGGACTATTCTTTTATTGTGCCATCGGGAACCATGGTCATCCATCCGGTGCGTATGAGCGGGACAGTAATCGGAGCACCGCCAACTTATGATTATTTCCAGCAGATGCAGAATCGGATTATTCATTTTATAGCATCTCACAGCAGAGCGGATGAAAAAAGATTAGAGCAGCTCATGATGAATACCACCATGCTGACGAAGGATCTGGGAACCATTCTTGTAGGAGCGGATGCAGTAAAAGAAGGACTGATTGACGAAGTGGGGGGAATCGACCAGGCACTTCATAAATTGCATGAGATTATACGAGAACAGAAAAACGAATGCCTGTAATGACAAACGCATCAAAATATGGTATACTAATGCACAGTGTTGATAATTTTATACAAGTAACTGTAGTGAGAGATACCAAGGAGGCAGCTATGTCATTATTACAGTCTGTTTTATTAGGTCTGATACAGGGATTAACCGAATTTCTGCCGGTAAGCAGTTCCGGTCATCTTGCAATATTTAAACAGTTTTTTCAAATAGAAACCGGAGGAATGTTTTTTGATATTCTGCTTCACATCGGAACACTGATTGCCGTATTTATTGTATATTATAAGGATATATTCCGCATGATTAAAGAAGGCTTTGCCATTATTGGTGATTCTTTTGTAAATGTGGCAACCTTTTTTAAACGTGTGATAACAAAAGAAGATTTACCATACCGTAAAATCGTGCATAATAGTTACCGGAAATTTGTGATGCTTGTCATTGTTTCCACGATTCCAACCGGAATTATTGGAATTGCAGCGAAAGATCTGGTGTCTGCGGCAGAGCAGATTTTACTGGTTCCTGGAATCTGCCTGATTATTACGGCAGTGCTTTTATTTATTGCAGACCGGATTCCGGATGGCGGCAAGACACCAAAGCAGGTAACTTATACCAATGCATTTTTAATCGGTATCAGTCAGGGAATCGCAACCATGCCGGGCTTATCGCGGTCAGGAACCACAATCACAGCATGTCTTTCTACCGGAATGACCCGCAAATTTGCGGTAAAATATTCTTTTATCATGTCTATTCCGGCAATACTTGGAGCACTGGTAGTAGAGATTAAGGATGTTGAATTTGCAGCATTACAGTCTGCAGATATTTTAAATTACATAGTTGGAACGCTGGTGGCAGCGGTAGTCGGTTATATCTGCATTAAGACCATGCTGGTAGTAGTGCGCAAAAAGAAATTCACGATATTTTCCATCTACTGTCTCATAATGGGACTGGTATCAATTGGAGGATATTTTTATATGTAAACGGGAGATTGAAATGGCAACTGGAACTAGAAAAAAGACAACTCAGAAGAAGAAAACAACAGGAACAACAGCATCAAAGGCAAGAAAACAGCGGGAACAGCAGGAATCCTTCCGAAATGAAGTGATTCTTTGGATTGCACTGGCAGTCTGTATTGTTTTGCTGCTTGCCAATTTTGGAATCGGCGGAAAAATCGGAAGCGGAGTCAGTTCCTTTTTCTTTGGAATATTTGGATTAATGGCATATGTATTCCCAATCTGTTTCTTTTTAGCAGTGGTGTTCGCAGTGTCTAACCGGGAAAATAAAGTAGCAGCAGTCAAAATTGTAGCGGCGGTATTATTTGTATCCTTTTTATGCCTGTTTGTGCAGATGGTAACAGACAGCAGCAAGGAAGCCGGAGCAATATCTGCGTTCCAATATGGCTTTGACAATAAAGCCGGTGGCGGTATTATCGGCGGATTATTAGAACAGCTTCTGTGTCCGAATTTTGGTGTGCCGGGTACTTATGTCATTGATATTATTGTTTTGATAATATCGCTGGTGCTGATTACAGAACGCTCTATTATGAAGGGGATGCAAAAAGGCGGAAAAGTCATTTACGATTCAGCGAAGGATGATGCAATCCGTCGTATGGATGCTGCCAAGGAACGCCGGGAAGAACGGGAGAAAGAAAGAGAAAAAGAGCAGGCAAGACGACGGATGGAAAAGAAGGTAAGCGGTGTAGCATTGGATACCAAATTACCATCCCCGGATAAAAAGAAAGTCAAATCAGATGATATTAATGAAATTACTTTGAGTGATATCGAAGATATGCCGGTGGTACAGGAAGAAAATAAAGTTGTGCTTACGGCAACCAACGGCAGCCAGGAAATGGAACAGCCGGTAATTCATACGATGAATGAGCCGGTTGCAACGATACACAGAGCAGAGGTAAAACCGGTAGAACCGATCATTCAGCCTGCATCTGAACCTGCGTTTGAGCCGGAAGCAATTGCAGAGAAAAAGGCAGAAAGCAATCTGCCAAAAGAACCGGCGCATCCTGTAATGGAAGAAGAAAAGCCAAGGAAGAATAAGAAGCAGGACAAGATGGAAATCGAAGATGAAGTGGCGGCTGTAGAAGAATCTATCGTAAAACAGGAAAATTCCGGTGGCAGATATGTATTCCCACCGGTGAATCTACTGAAAAAGGGAATTGCAGGTGCTTCCGGTGATACCAGAGATTATCTCAATCAGACAGCAGCAAAATTAAAAGAGACCTTAAAGAATTTTGGAATTAATATTACAATTACGGCTATCAACTGCGGACCAGCAGTAACGAGATATGAATTCCAGCCGGAAATGGGTGTAAAGGTCAGCAAAATCGTAAATTTGTCCGATGATATCAAGATGAATCTTGCAGCGGCGGATATCCGGATTGAAGCACCGATTCCGGGTAAAGCAGCTATTGGTATCGAGGTGCCGAATAAAGAAAGTATTCCGGTTATGTTCCGTGATCTGGTAGAGTCAGAGGAATTTCATGCCAATAAATCACCGATTGCTTTTGCAGCCGGAAAAGATATTGCCGGAAAAGTCATGATTGCGGACATTGCAAAGATGCCGCATCTATTGATTGCAGGAGCTACCGGTTCCGGTAAATCTGTCTGTATCAATACAATTATTATGAGTATTTTGTACCGGGCAGATCCGGAGGATGTAAAGCTTATCATGATTGACCCGAAGGTGGTTGAGTTAAGTGTATACAATGGAATCCCACATCTGTTTATTCCGGTTGTTACAGATCCGAAGAAGGCGGCAGGTGCATTGCACTGGGCAGTAGCTGAAATGACAGACCGTTATCAGAAATTTGCAGAATACGGTGTTCGTGATCTGAAGGGCTATAACCAGAAAATAGAAGGAATCAAAGATATTGATGACCCGGATAAGCCAAAGAAGATGCCGCAGATTGTAATTATTGTGGACGAGTTAGCGGATTTGATGATGGTTGCACCGGGGGATGTGGAAGATGCTATCTGCCGGTTGGCGCAGCTTGCAAGAGCCGCAGGAATCCATCTTGTCATTGCAACACAGCGTCCTTCCGTAAATGTCATTACCGGACTGATTAAAGCAAATATGCCATCCCGAATCGCATTTTCTGTAACGTCCGGTGTGGATTCAAGAACCATTCTTGATATGAACGGTGCGGAAAAGCTTTTAGGAAAAGGCGATATGCTTTATTATCCGCAGGGCTTACAGAAACCGCTTCGTGTACAGGGTGCGTTTGTCTCCGATAAAGAGGTATCAGATGTGGTTGAATTCTTAAAGGAACACAATGAGGGGGAAGGCTACAGTAGTGATATTGAAGAGCGGATGAACAATATTTCTGTATCCGCAAGCACTGGTGCTGATGCGGCATCTGGTGATGGAAATGACAGAGATGCTTATTTCTTGGATGCTGCAAAGCTTTTGATTGATAAAGATAAAGGTTCCATCGGAATGATTCAGCGTTATTTTAAAGTCGGTTTTAACCGGGCGGCAAGAATTATGGATCAGCTGGAAGAAGCTGGTGTAGTAGGACCGGATGAAGGAACCAAGCCGCGACAGGTGTTAATGTCTCCGGAACAGCTGGAAGCATTTATTGAAGAGGGTAATTAAGAAAGATTTATAGAATACAATCCATGAGGAGGAAATGAAGATGAAGTCAGATATTGAAATTGCACAGGAAGCAGAACTGGTACATATTAAGGAAGTGGCTGAGAAGCTCGGAATAAACGAGGATGAGCTGGAATTTTACGGAAAATACAAAGCAAAGATTTCCGATGAATTATGGGAGTCTGTAAAAGACAGGGAAGATGGCAAACTGGTTCTTGTAACAGCTATTAACCCGACACCTGCCGGCGAAGGAAAGACCACAACAAGTATCGGACTTGGTGAGGCGATGGCTTTACTTGGTAAAAAAGCGGTACTTGCACTTCGTGAGCCGTCTTTAGGACCGTGCTTTGGAATCAAAGGTGGAGCTGCAGGTGGTGGATATGCGCAGGTAGTTCCGATGGAAGATTTAAATCTGCATTTTACCGGAGATTTCCATGCAATTACATCCGCAAATAACCTGTTGGCAGCATTATTAGATAATCATATCCAGCAGGGCAACCAGCTTGGAATTGACCCACGTCAGGTAGTATGGAAACGTTGTATGGATATGAATGACCGTGCACTTAGAAATATTGTAATCGGTCTTGGAAGCAAGATGGATGGTATGGTACGTGAAGACCATTTCATCATTACAGTGGCATCTGAAATTATGGCTGTTTTATGTCTGGCGGACAATATGGAAGATTTGAAACGCCGTCTGGGCAGAATCATTGTTGCCTATTCCTTTGACGGAACTCCGATTACGGCAGATGATTTACATGCAACCGGTTCCATGGCAGCACTCTTAAAAGATGCCATCAAACCAAATCTGATTCAGACATTAGAGCACAATCCAGCCATCGTTCATGGTGGACCATTTGCAAATATTGCGCATGGATGCAACAGTGTCCGTGCTACTAAGACAGCTTTAAAATTAGGTGATATTGCAATTACAGAGGCTGGTTTTGGTGCTGACCTTGGTGCTGAGAAATTCTTTGATATCAAGTGCCGTAAGGCGGGACTTAAACCGGACGCAGTGGTACTGGTAGCAACCATCCGCGCATTAAAATATAACGGTGGGGTTCCAAAGGCAGACCTTGCAAAAGAAGATTTGGAAAGCTTAAAGAAGGGAATTGTAAACTTAGAGAAACATATCGAGAACCTTCAAAAATTTGGTGTACCGGTAGTCGTTACCTTAAACTCCTTTGTAACCGATACCAAAGAAGAAATTGCATTTGTAGAAAACTTCTGCAAGGAAAGAAACTGTGAATTCGCATTATCTGAAGTATGGGAAAAAGGTGGCGAAGGCGGAATCGAACTTGCAAAGAAAGTACTGGATACTTTAGATCATAAAGAAGCACATTTCAAACCTCTGTATGACGATGAGATGTCTCTTATGGATAAGATTAAGACGATTGCAACTGAGATTTATGGAGCAGATGATGTAACTTACAGTAAGGCTGCATTAAAAGAATTAAAACATATTGAAGAAATGGGAATGGGCAATTTCCCTGTATGTATGGCAAAGACCCAGTATTCTCTTTCTGATGATGCATCAAAGCTTGGCAGACCGACTGGCTTTACCGTAAATGTCCGTGAAGTATATGTATCTGCCGGAGCAGGCTTTGTAGTAGCTATTACCGGCTCTATTATGACCATGCCTGGACTTCCGAAAGTACCGGCTGCAAATAATATTGATGTAACTAATGACGGCGTAATTACAGGATTATTTTAGGAGGTATCATGGCATTATTAATTGATGGAAAAAGAATTTCTTCTGAAATAAAAGATGAATTAAAAGAAGAAGTAGCACAGTTAAAGGAACAGGGAATCACAGGCGCACTTGCTGTAATACAGGTAGGAAATGACCCGGCATCCAGTGTATATGTCAGAAACAAAAAACGTGCCTGTGAATATATTGGGATAGATTCTCTTTCTTATGAGCTTCCGGAAGAGACTTCCCAGGATGAATTACTGGCTTTAATCGATAAATTGAATAAAGAAGAACATGTAAAAGGCATTTTGGTACAGCTTCCATTGCCAGAGGGCATTGATGAGGATGCGGTAATCCGTGCCATTTCTCCGAAGAAGGATGTAGATGGTTTCCATCCGGAAAATGTCGGCGCATTGATGATTGGACAGAAAGGATATATTTCCTGCACACCAGCCGGAATCATCCAGCTTCTGAAGCGTTCTGACATTGATATTGAGGGAAAACACTGTGTTATCGTTGGAAGAAGCAATATTGTTGGAAAACCGATGGCAATCTTAATGCTGCGTGAGAATGCAACTGTTACAGTAACGCATTCAAAAACCCGTAATTTAAAGGAAATCTGTAAAGAGGCAGATATTCTGATTGTTGCAATTGGGAAAAAAGAATTTATTGATGCATCCTATGTAAAAGATGGTGCAGTTGTCATTGATGTAGGAATTCATCGCGATGAGAACAATAAACTTTCCGGTGATGTAAAATTTGATGAAGTAGAGCAGCTTTGTAGTGCGATTACACCGGTTCCGGGTGGAGTCGGACCAATGACCATTGCAATGTTAATGAACAATTGTGTGGAAGCTATGAGACATGAATAGGAGAAGGCTATGAAGTGTGCAAATTGTGGAGCAGAAATAAAATTAGGCTGTGTGTACTGTTCTGTATGTGGAAAAGAAGCACAGATTGTTCCGGATTATAATGTGGAAGAGGATATTTTAAAAGAATTATTAGAAGAAGACGATAAACCGAATAAGAATGCCTCTTCCAACGGAAAGAAGAAAAAATCATTGAAAAACAGCCAGAAGAAAAAGAAAGAGGCAGAACAGAAAAAGAAACAGCAGAAGCTTCTGATTACAGTATCAGTTCTGATTGCTATTGCAACTGTCTCTTATACACATCTGACGCTGCCGACGATCGCATAAGTGTAGAT
>ENA-OZAG01001053-OZAG01001053.1-human-gut-metagenome-genome-assembly--contig:-NODE-1053-length-11819-cov-6.510541_pt1 | contig 11819 bp, 17 predicted proteins | sample MGYA00243300_ERZ653497 | MGnify/ENA primary metagenome ERZ653497 (study PRJEB26926, sample SAMN06164955) | human gut metagenome | biome: ENVO:00009003; feature: ENVO:2100002; material: ENVO:00002003...
GAGATCGCTCAGTGTCTCGTGGGCTCGGAGATGTGTATAAGAGACAGGCTTAACTCAGATCAGTATCAGGATTTGTTGTCAGACTTTTCTGTTGCTTACTTTAAGTCTAGTGCTGTTATGGAAAGTGTTATTGATTTGGTTGCAGGAAAACATGTTAAAGAGTCATCTTTCCAATTTTCTGATAATTACAGACATTTGGTGCTTACGAGCAAAGAAGCTATTACTTGTGATCAGCAGTACCTTATTGATCCTACTACTGTTCAAAGAAAGTTTACGAGTTTCACAGATTTCATTGCTAAGTGTTATCCGGAGGCATCGGAAGGTTCAGCTACTATGGGACCTGATCGCATACTTACAAGAACAGTTACTTTTCAGGTTACTGATAAGTGTAACTTGGCTTGTACATACTGCTATCAGATCAATAAGAGTGTCAGAAGAATGAAGTTTGAAGATGCAAAATTATTTGTTGATAAACTTTTGTCTGGTGAGGATGGCTTTAGTGAGTACACTAATGTTAAGAACTCTCCAGGTATTGTTATTGAGTTTATTGGCGGTGAGCCTTTCCTCGAGGTTGATTTGATGGATCAGATCGTTGATTATTTTCGATTGCGTACAATCGAGTTAAATCATCCGTGGGCAGACAAGTTTTGTATTAGTGTTTGTAGCAATGGTGTATTATACACAGATCCAAAAGTTCAGAAATTCCTACAGAAGAATAAGGATTGCATCAGTTTTTCAGTTACTCTGGATGGTAACAAGGAATTACATGATGCTTGCCGCGTTTTCCCAGATGGCAGAGGAAGTTATGATCTTGCAGAGTACGCTACCCAGGACTGGATGAATCGAGGGTATTACATGGGAAGCAAGATCACTATTTCACCAGACAATCTTCCATACATTTATGATGCTTTGATGCATATTGTTGGGCTCGGTTATACAGAGGTTAATGCTAACTGTGTGTATGAGGCCGAGTGGACTGATGAGCAGGCAGGGCAGCTTTATCATTTAATGAAGAAGTTTGCTGATTTTATGCTTTCTGATAATAAGTACAAGCTTTTAGATTGTTCACTATATCAGTCCACATTAGGGCATCCAAAAGCAGAAACTGATCTGCAGAATTGGTGTGGTGGTACAGGTTCCATGCTTAGTATGGATCCGGACGGTTGGCTATTCCCTTGTATTCGTTACATGGAGAGTAGTCTTGGTGCTAGTAGAAAACCTATGAGAATTGGTAATGTACACACTGGTCTTGCTACTTGTCAGAAAGATAAAGATTGCGTTGCTTGTTTGAATGCTATTGACAGACGTACGCAGTCTACAGATGAGTGTTTTTATTGCCCAATCGCGGAAGGATGCTCATGGTGCTCTGCATGGAATTATCAGAAGTATGGCACAGCTGATCACCGCGATACAAATATTTGTAAGACTCATAGAGGCCGGGTTTTAGCAAATGTTTATTACTGGAACCATTATTACAAAAAGTATGGAATTCCTAAAGTCTTTGATCTTTGGGTTCCAAAGCAGTGGGCTTTGCCAATTATTGGTGAAGAAGAATACAACTACTTAGTTAATTTAGTTAAATCATTAGGAGGATACGTAAATGAATCAGATACTGAAGTTCGAGGATACAAAGCAGCAGATAACAATTGATAAGGATACTTGTGATGATATCCGTGTGGCAGATATCAATTTCCAGTCACAGAAAAATAATATCATCAATCTGCTTGAAACACATGCAATGGACTTAGCTGACACATTAACGCAGACAGTTCTTTTTATGTCATTACTCAAGCGTGTTGCAGATGCAATGCAGGAGTGGGATTCATTAAAACAGGATATGCTTAAGAAGAATGTTGAAGATGCAGGCAAGATTCCTGATGGTTCTGTGATCACAGATTGGAAGCTTGATTACACAACTGGAATTTTAAATGTTACATTTGCTAAAGATGTGAAGCAGGTTGAGCGCACAGAAGTGATTGATAGTGAACTGTGTAGCAAAATTAAAGGGACACAAATTGTCTACAATGCAATTGCAGATATTGTTTCAACGATTATTGAAAAGCATTCTATGGATGCTAAGGATACTATTATCAACAACCCTACATTTAATGGTTTTTATGATCGTCAGGCGCAGGCTCTTACTGCATTTATGAATGCTAAGAGCACGATGATGGATTCATGCTTAACTGATGAAGAGCGTTCACGAAATGTGACATGGAATCTGTCATTTGATGATTGTAAATTAACTGTTTACAAGTAAAATTCACGGTGTAGTAGTGTAACAGCTACTACACCGTTTTAGCATACTGTTTTCGGTTTCAGTATGTTAACTCTGTGTGCTAATTTGTCGGTTAGTACATTGGGCATATCATTTTTGTACTCCTGTTTACGCAGTTTAAAACTACGTAAACGAATCTTCTTCTTTTTTTGAGTGTTTTATAATACCGCTGTATTTTGTAAAAGACATACAGCGGTTTTGTGCATTTGTGTAATTGCACTACAATGAATAATAGTGTTCATTGTCACTTAAAAGGAGTTTATTACGTGAAAATTTGTGAAATGAAGCAGGGATCGGAAATCATTTTAGATTTTACTGCAGATAGAAAATTAAAAGTAATTCTTGGTTCTATTAGAAAAGGATGCGAAAATGAGCACGGAAAAGCCATGTTATATGTTACATTACGTAAAGAAGATTATGATCACCTGGACTTATTTTCAGTAGCTGTGAATGTTTATGCACCTAATGATGGCAATGCATGCGTATTTGAGAATGTTTTTGTCACAAAGACTGATTACCCTTGTGAGATTCTTTTAACCTGCGAGACGAATAATGTTTTAGTTAGCAGAAGAAAGACTCAAAGGATTTCATGTAGCATTGGTGGTCTTGCATTTGTTGACAAACATATGCCATTTCCTGTAAATACAAAAGATATTAGTTCCACAGGTGTTTCTTTGTATGTTGCTAAAGGATCGGAGCTACTGCCTGGATCCTACTTTAATCTGAACTTAATTCAGGCTATTCCAGAAGAAGTTATGAGTATTGTTGGTTGCATCAGCAACAAAAGGGCTGTTGTTCATCGTATTCAGGATGCAGATTACGGGCGTGTGTTAATTGGCGCTGAATTTATTGATGGAGTTTAAGGAATTGTTCTTCTAACATTAGTGTTTTCAGACATTAGTAAGCAAACTACCAAACAATTGCATTAGAGTTTTGCTTGTGCTAGACTTTAGTTAGTAGGAGGTGTTTATCATGACAAATAAAGAAAAAATTATTGAACAGATGCGAAAGTATGGTATTAAGAAAGCTGTTTACACACCAGGTTTGGATTTTGAGGCAAAGCATCCATGCGGCGATATTGTTTTTGCTGGTGAGCAGAATTCTGAATTTACTAAACCTATATGGGATCTTTATGACTTTTCAGATGTTGAGGATGAAGATAACAGATTTTGTGTTTGGATGGCACCAGAGGATTCATCCAGCTTTAGAGGTTTTGAGTTGCATAGCTGTAAGGAGGTCATCAATGCCTGAATATAAAGATGTTGATAAAAACGATATGCCAAAATACTTAAGTGTGATAGAAGAAATGGTGCTTAACTGCAAGCACCATTTCTCTTTTGCAGCATTATTTGAAATTATTATTGCAATGTATGAGTATTGTTTGTGTTATTCATACTTTTATCTGAATGCAAATGTTTCAGCATTAAATGGTCAGAAGGTAACACAGGGGCATATTTACGGTTTCCTTAATTCTAGGAAACCGCGCTATGATTATCATGATGCTTGTATTCCTTTTATGAATGCTAGGCATAGTCTTGCTCATTTGAGCCCAGAGTATTTTTATCATGACAAATTACGGTCATTACTTAATATGGTAAAGTTTTATGAGCTTCTTGCTCAGTTTGAATTTTCCAAAGAAACACTGGAGTCTTTGAAGTCTTTCACTTCTTACTTAGAATTGCCTGATACACCACAGAAACTTAATTTTTGATCAGAATAATTATTTCAGAAGATGTTAGCTTAGTAGCTAGCATCTTCTTTTTTATTTTAGGTTGTTTACCTAAAATTCATGTATTATTAATTTTTTCACGTTAGGAGGTTATTTTGTTTGATTTGCATAAAAATGCTGATTTGCCACAGGTCTTTAAAGTTACAGTCCCAGTATCATCAACTGGAAAAGCATTGGTGATACTTGAAGATTATAATTTCAAAAAGATTACGCATCCAAGATATAATTCAGTTATTCATGGATTGCAAATGAGGCATACTGCAGAAATTCAACTTTTTGTCTCGGAGGAACGTTTAAGTCGTTCCATTGACTGCTTGCAGGCTTTGTTTTTTGGTGAGTCTTTTATACCAACAATAACTAAAATCAAAGCAAACAAGCGCGAAATTAACAGTTTAGTACTATCAGAAAAATGTTTAGCTTAATACTGGAAAGCAGGTAATTAAATTATGGGAAAATGGAATGATAAATGTTTAGATGACTATTTTGATTTGATGCACGAAAGACCAAATGCATTTACACAGAGTCCAATTTTATCTATTGTCACTGACAAGCAACGAATGCTCACATTCATGGAAAGTACTAATAAACAGCTTGGTGTTGTTTATAAAAGCCCATTTCATTTAATGGTTGTTGATCTTATTGCTGGTGTGAATGGAGAGGACTTTGCTTATGAAAGATTACTCCCAACTGTTGAGAAAGGAACCGTCGTGTGCCTCGTAGAGTATAACAATAAAATTGTACTTGAAAGGGTTTTCCGGCATGCTATACGTAAAGAGCAACTTGAGCTACCACGAGGATTCGGAGAACCAAATATTTCTGGCCCAGATAATGTAATTAAAGAGTGCAGAGAAGAATTATCAGCAACTATTGATAGAAATAGCATTAAGTTTTTGGGATCGATTATTGCAGATAGTGGTTGCCTAGCTGGTTCAGCAGATGTGTACTTTTGTAAGACTCAGAATGTAATTGAAAAGTTTGGATATGAAGGTATTGGATCTCTTGAGTTCATTTCATATGAGACTATAAATCATTTTATTGCAAACGGTGGAATATCAGATGGCTTCACACTTGCAGCTTTGAAGTTATTTGATGCTTATAAGGAGGGCTGTAAATGATTTGTATTTTATATGGATGCACTGGGTCTGGTAAAACATGGTATTTACAAAATCATCTGTTAGAGAAAATTGATCACCCTTTAGTGTACTGTTCTGTTTTATCTTCTGAACGAGAGTGGAGAGACAAGTCTGTATTCTCAGTACGTCAGTTAACTTTGGTTAAACGGTTACCAGAAGTTCTGTCGTTAACTGTTCTCGACATAAATGATAGATATCAACTTTTGGCACCAATAGTTACTGAATTGCTGCAGCTGAAAGATGATTACAATTTTTATATTTGTTTATCAAAGTATCACAGTTCACTTGAGAGTTTGTTTAAAGCTGCTGAACACATTGTATTTTTCGCCAACTCTGAAGGGGCAATTACAGATTTGCCACAAGAGTGTTTGCCGGATGCAAATGCACTGCACGAGATCTCGGAATTTATTAAATATTTTGATGAGCATAGGGCTTATTCATATTACAGAGGTTAATATGCGATTTTTACATTTAGTTTTACAGTTAACAGTTTGCTCAATTATTACTGGAGTTCTGAGCGCTTTTACGCATCTGCGATTGCTTTTCTCCATCAGTGTTTTATTAAGTATTCCGGGATTTGCTTACATTGCATTTGCAGTTAGCACACTGATCGTTTTAATTATAATTGAGTTGCTACACAAATTTAGAAGAGTTAATCATCATTAACTCTTTAGTGTGATGTTATTATGGAAGATTTTATACTGGTATAGCTATTAAAATTGTTGTGTCTTGTATGACTTTGTCTGTGCTTCTACAATTGATAGGACCTCTAATTCGAATTCCACGGTTTTTCTATCAAGATTTTTTCTGTACCAGTGTGTTTGTCTATTTCTTGCGGCAATTAGTTGATTGGTTGCATTACTATATGAACATTTCCATAAAAACAATAATCAGTAATTTTTTGGAGGGATATTTATGTATTTGTTCAGATTACGTATAGTTGGCTTACTCTTGGCTTTATCAATGATTTTAGGGGCTCCTGTTTCCGTAATGGCACAGGAGCCTCTTTCTTATTTTCATGAAACTGAAAATGGTACTGCTGTAATCAGATCTTCTGATGTTGATGAGATTTATAAAGATTTTGGTAAAGCAATTCTGGATAGGTCAAAGTCAATTACAATTCAGTATACTGGTGATATGCCATTTTCAGAGTTTGTTAATGCAATTCGTGACTCAACGCACGTAATAGCCTTAAGTAAGGCAGCTGCCATTAGAGATTATTCTACTAATTTGTTTGATAATGATAGTTTATTATTCTCCATCAAGAGCTGGTATTATAAATTGTATGAGGATAGGAAAGAAATTTCTTATGTAAATATTCATTATGCAGATAATGCTGAACAGATGGATTTTGTTACTGAGAAACTTGACAAAATTTTAAAGAAATTAGGCATTAATTCGAAAACACCTACGCTTGAAAAGATCCAATTAATTCATGATTGGATTTGCGATAATATAAAATATTCAAAAAATGATTCATTAGGTAATTCTGTATATCAAGCTTTGATTACTCATGAAACCAAATGTATGGGTTATTCTTTATTATTTTATATGCTTGCAAAGTCTTCAGGTTTAGATGTACATATTGTGACAAGCGTAGATCACGCATGGAACATGATCAAATTAGATAGTAAATGGTATAGTATTGATGTGACTTCTGACGCCACTACTTTTTCGCATTATTTCTATTTGAGTAAAATTCGGAACCATGCAAAGTTTGATTCCTGGTGTGCGCCAATTGTTGATACACATGCGATTATTCCAAGCAAAACTGGTTATCTTCATTTGTCAAACTCTAATCTGGTAATTAATGTCGGTAGCAGTAAATCTTTACTGTTAGTTGGTTTACAAAGTTACAATCGCAATAAACTTATTGCTGATACTAATGGTTTCAGTGTGCAGCTAATTACACCGTCTACTCCAAAAATAGTGTGGAGGTCCTCTAACCAAAAAATAGTAACTGTTTCTGATGGTAGAATAATTGCAAGAAAGAAGGGTACAGCAGCAATTACTATGACATTAGACTCAGCTAATTGTAAGCAAGTGTTTAAATGTAGAGTTCTTGTTAAGTAAGCAGTTTAAGTGTAGTAATTTTTATATTTAAAACTGCTTCTATGAAAGTTTTAGGAAATAATTATTTTTTAGAAGCATTGAGATGAAAAATCTCTGTGCTTCTTTATTTTTGTGTATTTATAAGAAAAGCTCGTGATTACAAGTCATTTCTGTAACTATAGATCTTGTATAGCTGTCTTATTATATTTTGCTTCATTTTTCACCTAATTTTGGTATTTTCAGAACCTCGCAATTTTATTGTTTAAAATATAAAACAGTAATTAGGCAAAATAAAGGAGGAATTGATTATGCCAGAATTACCTGAGATTGAAGCAGTTTGCAAAAGTTTGGCACCATGCATAGAATTTAAAACTATTTCTTCGGCGCATGTAAACAACTTAAATTGTTTACAAAACATTGACAGCTATACATTAGAATCTTCACTAAGTGGAAAGACAATCGTTCAATTAAGTCGCAGAGGGAAATACCTAATTTTTCTGTTGCAGGATGGTTCACGGCTTATTATGCATTTTGCATTAACTGGTGAACTTTGTGTATGCAATACCGATAATGTAACTTCTTCAATGTTAACAATTAAATTGTGTGATGGTGCTTTTATCCATTTAATAGATTATAGGGCATTTGCTAATGTCTGGTTTGTTAAGCCAATTGCATTTGGCATCACAGGTGTTTTAGATAAACTTGGTCCAGAGCCATTATCTGATGGTTTCACTTTAGAGTATTTAATAAAGAAGTGTAAACTTTCAACTGATACAATAAAAGGTTTATTAATGAATCAGCATGCGGTTGCTGGTATTGGTAATTGTTATGCGGATGAAATTTTATACAGCAGTGCTATTCGGCCGGATAGAAAGGCTGATAGCTTAAATGATAACGAGTATCTGTTGTTATTTAACAACATAAAAACTGTTTTGAGTGAATTCATTGCACTCTGCCTGAATTCTAATATGCATGAGCTTCGTTTTTCTTCTTTTGAGAATGCAGTCCGGCATATGTGTTTAGTGCATGCACATACGATTTGCCCTGTATGCATGAGTCCGTTACATACGAAAAAGATTTCTAGACGAAATTCTTATTTTTGTCCAAACTGCCAGCAATAAAGGAGATTTGATTACGACTATTGAAGATGTGGCTGTAACACCATAATAACTTTGTTTTGTTTTCGGCCAATTCATGACATGTTTAGCTTTTTATTACAAGTGTTCGATGGTAGGAAATGGATATTTTATGTCCATGGTTTTTGTACACTATTGTTATTGTTATGATCCTAATTGAATAAATTGTATTCATTTATAGTCGGAGTCTTACTGCAACATAAGGAGATTTAAATGATGTTATTAAGTATGCTTTTGAACACTTCAAAAACAGATACTTTGCTTGGTATTGCGTTAATCGCTCTAGGATTAGTGTCAGCAACGAATTTGAATGACCTGAATGATCCACCAGCATCCTTGGGACGCTTAGTTGCCGCTGCTGCATTTCTTGGCGGTATTCTTATATTAATTTTTGGGTTATAGGTGAGCGCAATGAAAAATATTTCTTTTGAAAATAAATGCTCATTAGAGTTAGAGGCAGATACTGATTATACTTGCAAAGGCGGAAATCTCTCCAATTTATTTTACACAGGTGTTCCTTATGATTCAGTTTACAGTATCAATTTTAATGGGATTACTGTCGGGATTATTTACATCTCTTTTGTAGAACAATCATCTCTATTTGTTAATTGGATTGAAATCATGACACCTTTCCGGAGCAAAGGTATTCTAAGACATGTATTTGATTTGTTGAAGCTTTTTAATGTTTCCAGTATTAAATTGTCTTGCGAATCTAAATACCTGTCAAAATATAAGAGCTTAGGCTTTAAAGAAATTGATTATGATGCTATTACTGAACTCTATCATCTTGAAGTTCAGTGCGGTTAGACTGTAAGAAATGGTTATAGATTTGTATGTGTATGAGAAGTCATTTATATGAACAGGGCTTCTTATAAAATCATAGCGGTTACTAACTTAGTGGAAACAGAGTAATTGAATATTTCTTTTGGAAAGGCAAGGTGGTTCTATGTTCCCGATTATAACAAACGAAAAACAGAAAGCATTTGAAGAAAACTGTATTAAAAATAAAGTAGGAAGCGATGAAAGTGAATGTGAAGTACCTTGTATATGTGGCTATTACGGTAGAGCTTGTAGACAAATGAATGATAAGGCAGACAGAATGCTTTGTACAGAGTGTGCATTGGCAGAATTTAGCAAGTAAATGCTTGTCTCCTTAGATTAAAAAGAGAGGTAAAAAGATGAATTATTCGGATTTTGAATGGAAATTAGTTAATAAAGTATTTGTAGAGGCTGTATTTATGCCAAACGAATACAGAGGAGTACGACATCTTATTATACAAGGATAGTTTGGTACAACATATATGATTACGATTGATAAAGAAGAGAAAAACATACGTGTATCATATCCAGATTGTCAGGAAGTATATTCTTCATATGAAGAGGCATACGAGAAAATTAAAACTCATGTACGAATTTAATTAAGGAATTTGCATTTATTTAGAAAGGAGAAATGAGGCATTAGAACATTTCAAAAACAAAGTTGCCAACGCAACTGATAGTAATGATAGTATTTGAGATTCGTGTTCCCTCGGAATGAAGTTAGGAGAAATGAGTAAAAGCAATTATGAAGAATATGCTGCGGTCAAGCAGCAGGAATTATTGCATAAAGAAAGAAATCTACAGCAGGCAATCAGTTGTCTAAGGTGTAACCGAAAGTTCGCATCATTACAATGTATTGATAGTGCAATAGATTTTGTCGCTGACTTGTACGATTTATCCATTGATGAAGTGAAGCGAGCAATGGATGGGGAAGAGTATTGGTGTATATGAATTTTGCACTAACATAGAAGATAGGAGAGAAAGATAGGAGAGAAAGATGAAAGAGGTTTTTTAATGAACTGATATAGTTGAAAATAAATTAATTCAACTGTAAAAGAAATTCGCATCCCATTTAGAAGATAGGAAGGCAAATATGTTGGATTTAAATAAGATAGTAAACGGTGAAATTCAAAAGGCATACTTAAATGGAAGAAGAGACATGGCAAGTGAGTTAAGGGACATACTATCAAAGAAAAAATAACAATAATGCATATGAAATTGATATGCAAATGATTGATAAATTGTCTGAAGAATTAAATCGTGAATGGTCTTGAAGCTAATAGTTCTTTTGGAAGACGTGAAGCGCAATAGTAAAATATACATGCAGCAAAATAAAGGATGAAATTCTTGAGATTATTGCAGAGTAGAACGGAAAATAAATATGTAACCAAAAGGCAGAAACATTTTGAAATTCACAGAGATAACTATGTGAAAGGATATTGAAAAATGAAGAAACGGTATTATGCGTTAATATTTCTTATTATTTTAACTGAATGCTTACCACTAATAATTGTATTTTTTAATACCTCAGTAAGAACAAATTGTATAATTGTAACTTGTGCTCTATTAGGGTGGTTTATGTTGGTTGGTGTACTTATTTCATGCTATATACAAACAAATTCACGGGTAAGTAAAAAACAAAAAAGAAAGAGAGGAAAATTAAAATGGCAAAATTTAAAGATTATAACAAATATAAAACTTGCAGAGAGGCAAGCAAGACTTGTCCCATGGGAGGATTTTGTACGTCATGTATGTATGCATATCCAGGAAATGGCATAATTGATGAAAAGCCTGAATCGTATGTAAATGTATGTACGATGTCTAAAAAGTAGGCTGCTAGGCTGCATTTGATCATGGTGACTGCATGACTTTTCGATGCTACAGAAGACGTTTCTGTTTATGAAAATGACGGAACAACTCCGAAAGAAGCAGGAGTCAGTATCCATGAGGTATATGGAAACATTGATACTGCTGTTACTGAACTTCATCATCTTGAAGTGCAGTGCAGTTAAATTGTAAGAAATGGAGATTGTTATTATGAAAATATGGCCTTTTAACTTGCTTGATTTTCTGGAAGTGGAAACTCAGGCAAAGGAAGATGATTTATTAGCTGGCGTTGTTTTAGCAATGTCAAACTTGGAGAAGCAGGATGAAAGAATCCTGCTTCTTTATTTTACTTGTGGTTATACGGTAGATGAAATAGCCAAAAAAGTTGACGTTTGCAAAGCAACTGTATCCAGAACATTAGCACGATGTAAAAAAGTATTAAGATCACAGAATGCCAGAGTACTGATTCAGTATGGTCACACGAAGGGTATTCAGTTACTTAAAACAGATTTTTTACGTAAGGAGATGAATTACAAGTGTGTTCCAGTACAGCAGGCTTTTCCTGAACCAATAGTAAGTAAAGCGTTGTTATCTAGTGGACTAAGAACACTTGGTGATGTTGAGCGTGTTTATCCGATTCTTATACAAAAAGTAAAGGGAATTGGCAAAAAATATCAAGCTTTAGTACAACAGAGGATATTCGACTATTCATCAGTCACTAAGGTAAGAACACAAAAGAAGACAACCATAAGATTTGCTTCTTCGCCCGAGTTTAGCAAGGCTTACAAAATGATTGGAGTGGAGCTGGTACTGTCTCTTATACACATCTGACGCTGCCGACGATC
>ENA-OZAG01001079-OZAG01001079.1-human-gut-metagenome-genome-assembly--contig:-NODE-1079-length-11552-cov-7.682613_pt1 | contig 11552 bp, 11 predicted proteins | sample MGYA00243300_ERZ653497 | MGnify/ENA primary metagenome ERZ653497 (study PRJEB26926, sample SAMN06164955) | human gut metagenome | biome: ENVO:00009003; feature: ENVO:2100002; material: ENVO:00002003...
CAGCGTCAGATGTGTATAAGAGACAGATACCGGCGACGCAGAGGCAGACGTCGAGCAGCGCCTGGTCGATACCTACGGCCCGACCCTGCATGCCACTCTTTTCAAGGCGGGGCATCACGGGTCCTACACCTCCAACAGCCTGACCTTTATGCAGGCAGTCCGGCCCGAGGCCGTGGCCGTCAGCTGCGGGCTGCACAACGATTACGGCCATCCGCACCGCGCTGCCCTGCAAAATTACGCAGAGGTCGGTGCCGAGGTATGGCGCACTGACCTGGAGGGCAGCCTCACCTTCATCTGGCAGAACAACACCCTCAACGTGGAAACTTCCGCGGACTCCGCCGATTTTGCGGCGTAAAAATAAGGAGTAGAAAATGACGATTACGGAACAGTTCAAAGCCAAACGCTGCGTTTTCTCTATCGAATGCTTCCCGCCGAAACAGACCACCCAGATGGATAAGCTCAAGGACACTCTGCGCCAGATGCAGGCCATGGACCCCGGCTTCATCAGCGTCACCTTCGGTGCAGGCGGCTCTGCGGGCTTTTCCAGCGTGATCACCCGGGTGGGCTCGTCCACCGCAGGCGCTGCCGTTTTTCCCAGCGTCATGATGCGGGTAGGCTCGTCCGCGACCGGCTCCACCGGCGCTGCCGGCTTTGCGGCCGGTGCGGCAAGGGGCTCCGGTGCGCTCTCTTCCTCCGGCACCTGAAAGGTCAGTTCAAACTCGTCCTCGTACAAGAGTGTATCCCTCCTGTTCGGTATTCTCGGCCGGGCGCAGTGCCCAAACCGGAAAAACCCTGTGCCCATCCCCAGACAGTGCAGCGTTCCGTTTATGTGTCCGGCAAAGGTCCGGTGCTTTGGCGTGCCTGCCTGCAGTTGCGATGGGTTTCGACAAGATTCCATTGAATAATATACCACAATCCAGCCCAAAAAGAAAGTGGGAACTGCAATTTTTTACGCAGTTCCCACTATTTTTCCTTATTTTCCCCTGTTTTCGGGCACCGGGGGCTTCCAGCGGGGTCTGCCCGCCCGCTTTTCCCGCAGGGAAACAAAAAATGCCTGCAAAAGCTGCTGCGCCTCGGCCTCCCGCAGCCCCTTTTCCACCACCGGATGGTGGTTGAATGGCAGCGCAAACAGGTCGGTCACCGAGCCGCAGCACCCGGCTTTGGTGTCGGCAGCACCGTACACCACCCGGCGCAGACGGCTGTTGATGATGCCGCCCGCGCACATAGGGCAGGGCTCTAAGGTGACGAACAGCTCGCACTCCCACAGCCGCCAGCCGCCCAGCGCCTTGCAGGCAGCGTCGATGGCCAGCAGCTCCGCGTGGTGCAGGGCGTTTTTCTCGGTCTCCCGGGTGTTGTGCGCCGTGGCGATCACCTCGCCGTGCCGCGCCACCACCGCGCCCACCGGCACCTCGCCCAAGGCGGCGGCTTTGGCGGCTTCTTCCAGCGCAAGACCCATCAGTTCAAAATCGGTCATGTATTCCATCCTCTCATCCCATCGCCAGCACCAGCAGATTGTTTGCGCTGTGCAGCAGCACCCCCGGCCAGAGATGCCCGGTGCGGTCGGCCAGCCACCCCAGACCCAGCCCGCACACCAGCGCATAGGCCATGGCGGCAGCGCTGCCGTGCTGCAAGGCGAACAGCACCGCCTGCAAAAGAATAGCCTGTCCCCTGCCCAGCGGCTGCGCCCGGCGCTGCACTGCGCCCCGGAACACCCCTTCCTCCGCCAGCGGAGCCAGCAGGCAGACCCGGCAGAAACGCGCCGCGCCGCCGGGCGGCACGGGCAGCAACACCGCCAGCACCTTGCCCGCCAGCAGATACCCCACCGCCCAGCCAAAGGCCGAAAGCAGTGCGGCGGTGCGGGGGTTCAGCTTGTGCATGGTCGGTCTCCTCCTGCTATGGTTCGTTCCCGGTTATAGTACCATATCTGCCACCGGGTGCGCAAGGTTTGGGCGTTCTGTCGCGGCAAATTTATGCAAATCATTGACACATCGCCCTAAATGGTGGTATAATAATTTCCAACCTTTTTGATGAAAACGTTGCTTATACTGTATTTTACCGGTAGACCGGAGGTATTATTATGATCCGTATCCTCACCGATTCCGCCTGCGACATCCTGCCCGCCGAGGCGCAGCAGCTGGGCGTGACTGTGATTCCCCTGAACGTGACGCTGGAGGACGGCACCGTCCTGCGGGACGGCATCGACATGACCCCCAGCGAATACTATACCCATCTGGCAGCCTGCCGCAAGCTGCCCACCACCAGCCAGCCCAGCCCGGAGCAGTTCGAGCGGCTGTATCTGGACGCCGCTGCCGCCGGAGACGAGGTGCTGGGCATCTTTTTGTCCGATGCGCTGTCCGGCACCGGTCAGTGCGCCAGACTTGCTGCCGACCTTGCCAACGTGGATAATGTGGTGTTCGTGAACACCGAGAACGTCTGTCTGGGGCAGTCCTTGCTGGTGCGGCTGGCTGTGCAGCTGCGGGACGCCGGTAAGACGATCACCCAGATCGCCGCCGATCTGGAAAAGGCCAAGCAGCACCTGCATCTGGTAGCTGCCGTGGACGATCTGAAGTACCTGCGCAAGGGCGGCAGACTGTCCGCCGCCGCAGCTGTGGCGGGCGGTATGCTGGGCATCAAGCCCATCCTCGCCGTCATAGAGGGCAAGGTGGCGCTGGCCGGTAAGGCGCGCGGTCTGCCCGGCGTGTATGTGGCGCTGTTCAAGAAGATCGACGAGATGGGCGGTATCCACCCGGGCTACACCCCGCTGCTGGGCTACACCGTCAACCACCGGGAGCTGCAGCCGCTGCTGACCTACCTGCAGGACAACCTGCATCTGGACGCACCGCTGGTGCGCCAGATCGGCTGCGTCATCGGCACCCACACCGGCCCCGGCGCCTTCGGCATCGCGTTCTTTGATAAAGAGCTGACGCTGGAATAAAACCTATGAAAGCTAAAACAAGCCGGACATCCCGCGGGCTGCCCGGCTTTGTTTTTACCCGTGAAGAAGTAGTTCCGAAACGCCCGCAGGCGTTTCGGAACTACAAATAAAATATTCTTTCCGCTGATTATGGCCAGAGCAAAGCGGAGGCCATTCCAAATCGTCCTGTCCTTACAGCACTGCGTCCGAGATCAGCTTGCCCAGCAGCAGAACCAGCACCACCAGCATCATGGGGCGGATGAAGCGGGCACCCTTTTTCAGGGCAAAATGGGAGCCCAGCAGGTTGCCCAGAATGTTGCTGATGGCGCAGGGGATGCCAATGTGGAACACCACCAGACCGTTCATCAGGTAGGTAAACAGGCTGGCGTAGTTGCTGGCCAGATTGAGCACCTTGCCGTTGCCGTTGGCGGTGCGCAGGTCAAAGCCCATCAGGGTGGTAAAGGCAATGATGGCAAAGGTGCCGGTGCCCGGGCCCATGACGCCATCGTACAGGCCGATGCCCAAACCGATGGCCAGCGCCAGTAAAATCTTTTTCAGGTCCAGCGTGCCGTCGTCCCGGTTCTCGTCCGGCAGGTTGCGCTGCCACAGAATGATGACCGCCGCCACCGGCAGGATGATGAACATCATGGTGCGCAGCATCTCATCGCTGAGCAGCAGCACGATGTGCGCACCCAGCGCACTGCCCGCAAAGCTGCCGATGGCTGCAAGAACACCCACCTTCACGTTCATGGCACCGCTTTTGAAAAAGCTTGCCGTGGCAAAGGTGGTGCCGCAGGCAGCACTGAACTTGTTGGTGGCATAGGTGTAGTGGGGCGGCAGCCCGGCGAACAGATAGGCAGGCAGACTGATCAGCCCGCCGCCGCCGGCTGCCGAATCCACAAAGCCTGCAAAGCCGGTCATCAGCATGAGAAACGCCATCATCCACGGCGAAATCGTGATACCCATTGTTATAATTCCTCTTATCTTTCCAAGTCGTTTGTTCTTTTTCAGGGGACGCGCGCCTCAGACCATATAAAACCTCCCCTCGCAGGGCAATACACAGCCCGGGATACCCGCACACAGCAGGGCATCTCCGGGCATTTTTGCAATTTTTCGACTTGATATTACAGATTGTTTTTAAAGAAGCGGTATGCGTTGCGCCAGTAGATGGCCTCTACCTCGTCCTCGGTAAAGCCCTCGCGGCGCAGTGCCTCGGCCAGCAGCGGCATATCTGCCGCCGTTTCCAGCTCGTGCTGACCGCCGATGCCGTCAAAATCGCTGCCAAGGCTGATGACCTCAATGCCGCCCACCTGCTTGAAGTGTGCCGCGTGCTTTGCCAGCCGCTCCACCGTGCTGCGGCAGAGTTTCGGGTGTACCGAGTCTGCGTCCACAAAGGAAGCGCAGTAATTCAGCCCTGCAATGCCACCCTTTTCTGCCAGTGCGCGGATCATCTCATCGGTCAGGTTGCGGTTGTGGGGCGACAGGGCACGGCAGTTGGAATGACTTGCCGCAAAGGGACGGGTGCTGTGGTTTGCGATGTCCCAGAAGCCCTTATCGGAAAGGTGGCTCACATCTGCGGTGATGTGCAGCTTTTCCATCTCTTCCAAAAAGGCAAAGCCTTGCTCGGTCAGGCCGGTCTCGGTGTTGGCCACCAGCGGCCCGCCGGGGTTTGCGTTGGGGGCTGCCAGCTCGTTGGGGTAGTTCCACGTCAGGGTCATCATGCGCACGCCCAGTTCCTGCAGCCGCCGCAGCACGCCCAGACTGCCCTTGCAGCAGCCGCCCTCTTCCACCGTCAGCATGGCGCTGAGCTTGCCCTCGGCGCGGTTGCGCTCAAGGTCGGCGGCGGTGTACACCGGGGCGATCTTTTCCGGGTAAGCTGCCATGAGCCGCTTGAAGATGTCGATCTCTTCCAGCACGCTTACCAGCGGGTCAGCCCCGGGAGCGGGGTCGGCCAGATCCACATAGGCCGCAAAGCATTGCAGCAGATAATCCCCCTGCTGCAATTTTTCAAGGTCGATATGCAGATCGTTGTGCAAAAAGCTTTTGGGTGCGCCCGCCTTTTCGGCGCGGCGCAGCTCGAACAGGGTATCGCAATGCAGATCCCAAACCTTCATGATGGATACACTCCTTTATGCTTCTTCTCCCAGCAGCTGCAGCAGCTGTTCGGGGTTCATGGACAAAATCGCGCCGTCTGCCCCACCGGTAACGGTGTCGGCCAGCGACTGTTTGGCCTGCTGCAGTTCCACGATCTTTTCCTCAATGGTGTCCTGCGCGATCAGCCGGTACACCTGTACCGGGTTGCGCTGACCGATGCGGTAGGCGCGGTCGGTAGCCTGATTCTGCGCGGCAAGGTTCCACCACGGGTCGTAGTGGATGACGATATCGGCGGCGGTCAGGTTGAGGCCCGTGCCGCCCGCCCGCAGCGAGATCAGAAAGACGTCCGCCTCGCCCTGATTGAACCTGCGCACCTGCTCGGCACGCACCGGCTTCGGGGTAGAGCCTTGCAGGGTGAAGTGGCTCACCCCGGCCTCGTCCAGCCGCTTTGCCAGCAGTTCCAGCATGGAGGTGAACTGGCTGAACAGCAGAATGCGGTGCCCGCCCGCCACTGCCTCGGTGACAAGTTCCAGACAGGCTTCCAGCTTGGCGCTGCTGCCGGTCCAGTTGTCTGCCACAAGACGCGGGTCGCAGCAGATCTCCCGCAGCCGCATCAGCACGGCAAACACGGTCATCTTGTCCTCCGGCTTTGCCGCCCGCAGCTTTTCCCGGGCGTCCACCACCGCTGCCAGATACAGCTTGCGCTGCTCGGTCTCCAACTCAACGCGGCGCACATTCTCGGTTTTGGGCGGCAGCTCCCGCAGCACCTCGGACTTCATGCGCCGCAGGATGAAGGGGCCGGTGAACTGGTTCAGCCGCCGCACGGCGTTGGCATCCTCGTCCTGCACGATGGGCTTTTCGAACCGGGCGCAGAAGGTCTTGTAGGGGGGCAGATACCCGGGCATCAAAAAGGAGAAGATGCTCCACAATTCGCCCAAGCGGTTCTCCACCGGGGTGCCGGTCAGGGCAAAGCGCACCCGGCTGTTCACCCGGCACACCGCCTTGTATTTCTGGGTGGTGTGGTTTTTGATGGCCTGCGCTTCGTCCAGTATGCAGGCGTAAAAGCTTTGTCCGGCATACAGTTTTTCGTCCCGGCGCAGCAGATCGTAGCTGGTGATGACGATATCCGCCTGTGCCCACCCATCGACCAGCGCGGCGCGGTGGGCGGCATCGCCGTCCATGGCAACACTTTGCAGCTGCGGGGTGAACTTCTGGCATTCCTCCTGCCAGTTCAGCACCAGCGACGCCGGGCAGACGATGAGGCTGGGCAGCTGCTGCCCGCCCTCCTTCATGGCCAGCAGGTAGCTGAGCACCTGCACGGTCTTGCCCAGACCCATATCGTCGGCCAGAATGCCGCCCATGCCGTAGCCGTCCAGTGTGCGCAGCCAGCGGTAGCCGTCACGCTGGTATTTGCGCAGGGTCTTTTGCAGCGAGAGCGGCGGGGTATACTCGCTGTCCCGCACGGCGTGGAAGCTGCGGCTGATGCGGCGGAAGGCATCGTCCCGGTCGAACCGCAGACCGTTCTGCCCCGAAAGCGCCCAGTCCAGCGTAGGGGCACGGTAGAGCGGCAGGGCGGCGTGGCCGTCCTTCAGCTTTGCACCGGAAAGCTCCAGTGTGTCGTTCAGCTCGTCCAGCCCTTCCAGACTGTCATCCAGCCGCAGCAGACTGCCGTCCCGCAGACGGTGGTAGCGCTTTTTCTGGTGCAGGGACTGCAAAAGCTCCCGCAGTTCCTCCACCGGGAACGCGCCGGTGTCCACTTCCAAGTCCAGCACACTGCCGTGCACCGATACCCCCACCGAGATCTTAGGCGGGGCGGCTTGTAAGTTGCGGAAGGCATCGGTCTGGTACACCTCGCCCATGGCCAGCAGGGCGGGAATGCCCTCTTCCAGCAGCTGGAAAAGAGCTTCTTCCCCGGAAATGCTGTAATGCCCCGGCTTGCCGGTCTCGGGTTCCAGATAGGTTTCCAGCAGCCGCTTTGCCCGGTTCTCGGTGCGGGCATCCCGCAAAAGGTCGGGCGGCACCGGCTCGCCGGGGGCTACCCGGTCCTCTCCGTACAGAAAGACCGGGTAGGCCGTGACGGTAAGCCCCCGGTCAGCATCCAGATAAAACTGCACCACCGGTTCCAGCGGGATCTGGTTCAGCAACAACCGGTCGGGGTCCACGATGTTGACCCGGTTGCCCAGTTCCGGCAGCACATAGCTGCAAAAGGCGGCGGCGTCCGCGCTGGTAAAGAACAAGCTGCGCCCGCCAAAGGTATCCAGCACCGGCAGCACCCGGCGGCATTCCTCCCGCTGCATCCGCCAGAGGGTGCTTTCGCCCAGCAGATAGGCATAGTCCAGCCCCTGCACCCCGCTGAGTGCCGGGGTGCAGCTTAGCTGCACGCCGCCCTTGCGGCGCTCCACCTTCAGGCTGATGACCGGCAGGCCCTCTTTAAGGGTATAGCCGCCCACAACGCCCTCGGCGGCGTAAAGTTCTACAAGGGCATCCAGCCCCTCGCCGGTCAGCGGCAGACCACCCGCCGGGCCTTTCTCCCAGCCGGAGCGCATGGTGCCCTCGGCTTCAAACGCCTGCCGGGCGCTCACCTGACGGCGCAGCAGCCGCAGCAGCTGCTGTGCATCCGGAGCAAAGGCATCCCACCGGTGCACAAAGGCCAGCGATTTCCCGTAGCTGACGCTTTCGCCCCGCTCGATCGCATCCAGAAACTGCGGGATGCTTTTTACCAGATACTGCCGCCCGCCGATGCCATCCGAGACCCGCAGCCGCAGCCAGATACGGCCATTGTGCGGCGTAAGCTCCGGTTCCAGCAGAGCAAAGCCTGTACGCTGGGCGGCGTTCTGGGGCTGGGGCTGCGCATCCTCCCGCTGGTAGCGCTTCAACAGCAGCTGGGCCTCATAGTCGGTCTCCGGCTCCTCGCCCCGCCACTTGCGGCCGAACAGCATATCCAGCCCGGCGCTGTAACTGTCCTTGCGGGGTTCGGTGCTCAAGCCTGCCACGCCCCGCTGCACCCCGGGGATGCTCTCCGGCTTTTTTTCCGGGGCAGGCGGGTTCTTTTCCGCATCCTGCAGCAGCAGCGCGCCAATGTGCTTACAGTAGGTGCCGTCGCCGTTTTGATTATAGGGGCAGTCGCAGGAGGCGCTGACAAAGCTGCCGTTTTCCCGCAGCCAGACCTGCGTATAATAGCAGTCCGGCCCGCTGCCCTGCACCAGCGCCGTCAGGTGCCGCACCCCGTCCTCGTTGGTGGTGCAGCTGCTTTGCAGGATACGCTTGCGGTACTTCTGTGCCCGCTCAAAGATGCTTTTGCCCAGCAATGCGCGGATCTCCTGTGCGTCCATGTGGTCTCCCTCCCCTGTGCTGTCGCGGTTCCGGTCTATTCTATAAGAATACCGCGTTCCACCCCGGGATGCAAGGGCAGAAGGGTAAAAAACGTTTATTGCAATTCAACTTTTTAATGCAACAGCAACAACGTTGAATTGCATATCGCAAATATGCCGTTTGAATGCTGCACTAATTTCTTGACTTGCGATAGAAAGCGCGGGGCGGGACGATTTTGAATGGCCTCCGCTTTGCTTTGGCCATCTTCAGCGGAAAAATTATTTTTATATAGAGCAATACCGGAGCGTCTGCGGACGCTCCGGTATTGCATTTTTCACGGGAAAGGCCGTAAAGGCAAACGGCATTTATCGTGTTATAGTAAGTTCACAACTGTTCAGTCCTGTTTTTCTGCGGGGGCTGTGCCGCGCTTGCGGGTCTTGAGGTGGTACATTTCCTGATCGGCTTTATCGATCAGGTCGTGCACGGTGGCAATGTCCGGCTCAAGGCGGGCGCAGCCGATGCTGATCTCGATCTGGTAGGGTTTGCCGGAGACGGCGTTGGCGGCATCCAGCTCCCGCTGGATGGAAGCGATCAGGGTGCGCACCTCCACGCTGTTGCAGCCGCAGGCGATGCAGAATTCATCGCCGCCGTAGCGCGCCAGCACGCCGTTATAGTTGGCGCACACCTTTTTCAAAATGCCCGCCAGCAGCACCAGCGCGGCATCCCCCTCCAAGTGGCCGTATTCATCGTTGATGTGCTTGAAGTGATCCATGTCCATCATGAGGAAATGCAGCGAGCGGTTGGGGTGGCGGCGGTAATAGGGCAGCTCGCTTTCCAGATAGCGCAGCGCCACGATACGGTTGCTGACGCCGGTCAGGGTGTCCACCGTGAACTTGGTCTGCAGCACCAGCACATACACGCACACCAGCCCCAGCGTAATGCCGCAGCACAGCAGCCCGCGCCCGGGCAGCCAGCCTTGCAGCAAAAAGCCTGCCGCCGGCGCAAGCGCAAGCAGCAGCAGGGTCTTCAGTTCCTCTTTGGGTGTTTCCTGCTTCCAGTGGCTCAGCGTCCAGCTGCAGCGGAGAAAGGCAGCTGCCAGATAGGCAAGCCCCACCAGCTTCGCCCCCCAGAACAGGGTGCTGCCCCGCAGCCCCTCTGCGTCCAGATAGCAAAAGCCGTTTTCGTCCCGCGCTGTCAGCAGCACCAGCAAAAGCAGTGTCACCGGTGCGGCGCTGAGTGCCAGCCTGCGGCCGCCCTCCATCCATGTATGCCCCAGCTCTGCCTCCACATACAAAAACACCAGCAAGCAGCAACACGCCGCCAGCAGATAAAACAAAATACTGCCCCCGGCGTTCAGCCGGTAGGTCAAGGGGATGCCCAGCTCCTCCCACGCGCCCAGCTGCGCCAGCGCACTGCCATGATCTACGATCGTCAGCGCCCCGGCAAACCACAGCAGCGCCGTAAACTGCCGCCCGGGCAGACTTTTATCCCGCATTTTCTGCTGCGCCCGCAGCAAAACCACCAGTGTGACCAGACAGAGCCCACTGACCTGAGTATGCGCAATCGCATCCATGCCGCAACGCTCTCCTTTACCCTAGGGCGGCTTTGCGCCGTCCCGACCCTTTTCCGCTCTTCCAACGTTCCTTTTTCGCACAAACCCATTGTACCAAATCCATAACAAATATGCAACACAAACCGAAAAATTCGTACAAAAAAAGACACCGGAACGTCTTTCGGCGTTCCGGTGTCTCTTGAAAAATTACTTTGCCTGCGGATGGGTGGCGTCGTTGCGCAGGGCGCTTTCGCGGATCTTCTCCAGCGTCTGCTCGCTGAGGATGTGCTCTGCCTTGCAGGCGTCCTCGGCGGCGGTCTGCTCGTCCACGCCCAGCTGCACAAAGAAGTGGGTCAGCAGCTGGTGGCGGCTGTAAATGCGCTGAGCGATCTCCTGCCCGGGCTCCAGCAGGGTCAGGTTGCCTTCGCCGTCCACCGCGATATAGCCGTTCTCCCGCAGCTTTTTCATGGCGATGCTCACGCTGGCTTTGGTAAAGCCCAGCTCATTGACAACGTCAATGGAGCGCACTTTGCCCATACGCTGGCTCAGCATCAGGATCGTTTCAAGATAATCTTCCGCGGACTGGTGGATCTGCATGGTTTGTCCGGCCTCCTGCCTTATTCCCTCTGGGGGGATTTTTCCGACAGGGTATGTGTACCCTCTGTCGTATGTTAAAGGATATCACATTTTTGCGGTTGATGCAAGCAATTCGCAGCAAGTTTGGTTAAACTAACCATATTTCTCTGCACAGAACTGCTGTTTTGTCGGTTTTGCACCGCTCCTGTTTTGTGCAAAGGGTGCAATTTACCGCGCAGCCAGATAGGCGGCTGGGCCTTCCTCGTACAGATCGCCGCCGTGGGCGTCCAGCACAACGGTCAGAGGCATATCCTGCACAGTCAGGCGGCGCACCGCTTCACAGCCCAAGTCCGGCCATGCGATCACTTCCAGCGTCTGCACGCTTTTTGCCATCAGCGCACCGGCACCGCCCAGCGCAGCCAGATACACCGCACCGTTGCGCACCACAGCGTCTTTGACGGCGGCGTCCCGCTTGCCCTTGCCGATCATGATCTTGTTGCCAAGATCCAGCAGCCGGGGGCTCATGGCATCCATGCGTCCGCTGGTGGTAGGCCCTGCCGAGCCGATGACCTCGCCCGGGCGCTCCGGGGTGGGGCCTACATAATAGATAGCGCTGCCTTCCAGCGCAAAGGGCAAAGTCTCGCCCTTGTCCAGCGCTTCCATCATCCGCTTGTGTGCCTGATCCCGGGCGGTGTACACCACACCGGAAAGCAGCACGGTATCCCCCGCCTTCAGTGGGGCCAGATCCTGCGCGGTGCAGGGAGTCGTCAGTCTGTATTCCATCGTTCTCCCCTCCTTACAGCTCCGCGCTGGCGCGGCGGGTCACATGGCAGGAAACGTTCACAGCCACCGGCAGACCCGCCACATGGGTGGGCATCTGCTCAATGGCAAGGCCAAGACAGGTGGTCTTTCCGCCAAAGCCCTGCGGGCCGATGCCCAGTGCATTGATGGCGGCAAGCAGCTCCTGCTCCAACTGGGCGTAGTAGGGGTCGGGGTTGGGGATATCCAGCGGGCGCAGCAGCGCCTTTTTGGCAAGATACGCCACCTTGTCAAAGCTGCCGCCCACGCCGACGCCCAGCACGATGGGCGGGCAGGGGTTGGAGC
>ENA-OZAG01001083-OZAG01001083.1-human-gut-metagenome-genome-assembly--contig:-NODE-1083-length-11510-cov-5.364120_pt1 | contig 11510 bp, 4 predicted proteins | sample MGYA00243300_ERZ653497 | MGnify/ENA primary metagenome ERZ653497 (study PRJEB26926, sample SAMN06164955) | human gut metagenome | biome: ENVO:00009003; feature: ENVO:2100002; material: ENVO:00002003...
CGAGATCGCTCAGTGTCTCGTGGGCTCGGAGATGTGTATAAGAGACAGATATTTTGGTTCACAATGATACCCTCTTTTACATAAGCCTTTATTTATCGTCTCCTTAGGAGCAATTATAGGTATTATTCCAACTATATCAATACTTTCGCTGTAACATTTGTTTTTAAAGTATTCATGAATATCTTGGCACAGATTATATATATCGTCATCTATCCCAAATTCATTTGTGTAATACTGTGGCGAATTAATATTTATTTCCATACTACCAACCTTTCTTATTCAGCGGTGGAAAATCTCCATATTTATAAAAATAATACATGTTCATATCATGCTGCCATAAATGAATATCTAATTTTTGTCCACTGACCAATACTTTCATTTCTGCATTTATGCTATCTAAATAACTTTGTGTATATCTTGTGTCTGGATATAAAGTTTCTCCAAATTTAAGTACCTCACTTGTATTCTTATCAATCAATGCATATCCATAATTTTTATTAAAATTATTGGTCAATGAGTTACCATGAACACCTTTTCCACTCGCTGTCTTACCTGTTATCCCAACTTCCGAATTTGATGCAAATTGCCCATTGGATCTGTGCCATCTACCATTTGCATCTTGACTATAACCTTTAGTTGCTCCGTCTAATTTAGCTATGTCTACTCCATCTATTATTTTGCCCAAACTTTTATATGCAAAAATTGACACGATGGCTCGAAATATTGCTTGAGCAGGATGTCCTTCTTCAGCCGATATAGCTACACCTACCGTTCCGCTCACCAACAATAATTTCTGTGAGGCACATAGCAAGGTCATGCAAATTGGACTAATTGTTGCAAAACATGTTAAAGAAGATAGAACACATCCAAACAATGCCCCTTGCCAAAGTCCTTTAAAAGCATCCTGCAATACCGTCGAGAAATTATTTCCTCCTAAAATGGAATCAACAGCTCCAACAGCCGCTCCAGTCAAAGAGCCTATCAAAGTGTTTAGTCCTATAAATTTCCACGATGATGACAACACTTGCGACATTGTCATGCCAGCACTAAGTTCAGGTAGTGAGAAATATCCGCTCGGGTCCGTATACGTAACCGGATTCGCATTCGCATACAGATACTTGTGCAAGCTTATCGGATCGTAAAGGCTTCCCTGATAGCTGTCCATGCTTATGAACGTGCCCGTGCCCGGATTCATGTATCTTGCTCTCAGGTAGTATAGCCCCGTGTTCGCATTATACTGCTCGCCCGTGTAGAGGAAGTCGTTCTCAGTGCCGCCGCTCTTTTTCAGGAGGCTGCCGTATGCGTCGTAGGCATACTTGTCTGTGATACGTCCCGCTTCATTTGTAAGAAGCCTTGTGCTGCCAAGTCCGTCATACAGATAATACCATACTTCCCCGCTTCTTTCCATCGACATCAGCTCGCCGTCGCATCTGGTGTATGAAGCAGTCTCTTTGCCGTCCGCATCCATCTCGGCTGCCACATATGCAAGACTTCCGCTCGTGTCGGTCACGTAATATACCGTGCTGTCTTCATTGACTGTCTTCGATGTGCGGTTGCCTGCATAGTCATAGGTATAGCTCTCTATCGTGACGCTGTTGCCGCTCTGTACCGTCGCCTTAGTCAGACGGTTCTCCGCGTCATAGCTGTAGGAAGCCGTCTTTCTGCCCGCCTGCTCCGTCAGGTTTCCGTTTGCATCGTATGTATACGTGATGGTTCCGTCATCTGACTTCTCGTTTACGAGCTGGTTTAAGGCGTTGTAGGTGTAAGTAGTCGTACCTTCAGTTATCTCCACCTCGTCAAGCTGCGTGTCCGCAAGCTCCGTGATGTCACCCTTAACCTTGGTTTCCTTTGACGTGCGGTTTCCCGCACTGTCATAGCCGTACTCGTTTGTAAGTTTGTTGTCTCCGCGTTCTATGACCTCTTTCGTCAGGCGGTTCAGGCTGTCGTACTCATACGCGATGTCAGTCTCTATGCCGTTTGTGATGTCAGTCACACTGAGACGTTCCCCTGCCTTGCCCAGACCGTAGGTATACTTTGCAAGCGTCACACCGTCTGCGTTTACTATGCACTCTTCCTTGAGCCTGCTGCACGCATCGTAGGTGTATGTCATGACATTTCCGTTCGGATAGCACACTGCGCTTCTGTTGCCGAGGGCGTCATACTCGTACACCGTCGCCTGACCGTTCCTGTCTATGACACGCGTCACGCGGTCCATGATGTCGTATTCGTACTTTGTTCCGCCGAATCCGTTGTCCATGGACGACAGCCTGCCGCACTTGTCGTAGGTATACGTCAGCTTATTCCCTGCTGCGTCTGTCTTTCCTGTGAGTCTTCCATAGCTGTCATAGCTGAAGCTTACGGTTCCCATGCCGTCCGTGACCTTTGTGAGAAGTCCCGCCTTGCTGTAGGTGTATGAAGTCTTTTCTCCTGACACGTTCTTCTCCGTGAGGCGGTCCATATCGTCATAGACATATGTCGTGACATTTCCCGCACAGTCTGTGTACTTCGCCACGTTTCCTGTTTCATCATATACGTATGAAGCAGTTCCGCCCAGAGCATTCTTAACCGTGGACACCCTGCCGCCTGCATCATAAGTGTAGGTGGTGGTGTTCCCAAGCGCGTCCGTAACCGTTGCCAGATTGCCGTTTCCGTCATAGCCGTAGGTGTAGGTTCCGCCGTCTGCGTCTGTCACGCCTGCAAGACGGTCTGCGCCGTCATAGGCATACTCCGTCTTACTGCCGTTCTGGTCTTTCTGCTCAGTGATTCTGCTTCTCGCATCGTACTTAGCAGTTACGCTGTTGCCGTCCGCATACGTAGTCTTTGTCACGTTGCCGTTGTCATCGTATTCATATGACGTCACGCCGCCAAGCGCGTCCGTCTGAGATACAAGTCTCGAAGCCTCGTCGTATGCGAACACGGTTGTGTTACCAAGTGCGTCCGTTACGGAAGTATTCCTGCCGCGGCAGTCGTATGCATAGGTGGTCTTTCCGCCGCCTGTGCCTGTAACTGACGTCACGTTGCCTGCTGCGTCATAAGTGTATGTCTCGCTTGTCCCGTCAGCGTATGTTTTCTTCGTAAGGCGGTTCAGCTTATCGTACTCCATCTGCACTGTCTGCCCGCTTCGGTCTGTCGCCGACGTGTTGTTGTCGTTTGCGTCATAATCGAAAGTCTCACATGTTCCGTCCGGGTATGCAGTTTTCACCGTGTTGCCGAGGTCATCATATTCATACGTGATTCTGCGTCCCTTTGCGTCGGTTGATGCTATCATGTTTCCATCCGCATCATACTCATATGCCGTCACGTTTCCGGAGTTGTCAACGCTCTGGATAATGTCTCCCGCCTCGTTGTAGTTGTAGGTGCTTGTGAATGTGAGCGTCTCACCATTCTCTATCCGGCTGACCGTCACCGAAGTGCACCTTCCGTCTTTATCGTAAGTGTATGATGCTGTCTCGCCCGCACCGTTTGTGGTGGAAGCAGCATTTCCGTCCGCATCGTATGTCACCGTCTGGACGGTTCCTATCCCGTCAGTTACTCCCGTGAGTTTTCCGTCTGACGAATATGTGTATTCCGTATCATTGCCGTCAGCGTCAGTCAGGCTTGTCAGTCTGCCATAGTCATCGTACTCCATTGCCATGACGGTCTTGTCCATCATCTGTATGCCGGACACAAGGTTATCCTGTGTATATTCACTTGAAACGGCTGTGCCGTCTGCGGCGGTTACCTTTGTCACGTTGCCTGATGAGTCATAGTCATAGCCTGTGGTATTCCCGTTTGCGTCCGTTGTCGAGAGAAGATTTCCCATGTCATCATAGGTATTTGTCGTCTTTCCTCCGCATGCATCCACCGTCTGGAGTATGTTGCCGCTGTCATCGTAGGTGTATACCGTGGTATTCCCTCTGCGGTCCTTCACCGCTTCCGTTCTTCCGTCCACATCATAATCGTACTCTATTCTGTTCTCGTCCGCATCTATGGTCGCAATAAGCCTTCCGTCATCGTCATACTCATTCCTTGCCACTGCTATGCCCATCGGGTCGGTGATTGATATCAGGTTGTGCTCCGCGTCGTATGTGAAGCTCACCGTGCGGTCTGCACTGTCAGTCACGCTTATAAGGTCGCCCGCATCGTCATATGCGTACTTCGTGGTGTTCCCGTTCGGATCCGTCGCCGCCGTAACACGCTCTTTGCTGTCCCTGTCAAATATGATGCTTTTTCCGTTTTCCGCATGGTATCCGTTTTCATCAACCGTTATTACGTTGCCGTCGGTGTCAGCTATTTTGTATACGCCGCCATCCGCCGTCATGTACATCTGCACGCCGTCCTTGTTGGTGAGCTTGTATTTCAGGTCGTCAAACATGCTGTCCTCGTAGAACATCAGCCCGTTGCCTGTAAAGTATGCAGTCGTATCGCCTATAATCTCGAGCTTCACCTTCTGGCTTGTCACGCATTTGTATGATACCGTCACCTCGGATATCGGCACGAGCGCCCTGCGCTCCGGTGAAAGCGATACTTCAAATCTGTCGCTTGTCCCGTCGCCGTATGTCACGGTTACGTCATGGCTTACCGTTTCGCTTATCTGGTATGCTGTTGAGAACAGGGAACCCGACTGTGTCATCTGGTACCCGTTTGCTATATCATTTGTCTCGTACAGCTTCATGCCTGATATGCCGAGCGTCCAGCCGATACCGAAGTCGCCCTGCTGCTTATTCCTGCTGTCGTACATGCGGTTTACAGTCACCGTGGAACCGCCCATCTTTGCCGTTATGTCGGTAAAGCCTATGTTCATGGCACCGACCTTGAGACCGCCTTCTACCACGTAATCATTTTCAAGTCTCGTCCTGTTGCCGCCCTTGTCGCATACCGTCAGCCTTAAGGTGTACTGTCCGTTCATAAGCATGGTTGTGTCAAGTCGTCCCAGAGTACCGTCCTTCACTTTCTCTGTACCTTCTGAGAGAAGTATGTATGTGTCGGAATCTGTCATGCGGTATTCCAGCTTCCAGTAATCAAGCTCCGTCTCATCATATGCCGAGCCTGTTATGTCCACAGGCTCCGTAAGCGCCTCATCTATCGCAGGCGATGTTATCTCCGCTACGGGAGCCTTCTTGTCCTTGTCGTTGAAGAGGTTACAGTAAGCAGTCACCTGTCTTTTCTCGCCTGCTGTGTCCGTTCCGACTGCGGTTATCCTAACTTTTCCGGACACTGCGGACGTAAATTCCGTCTTCCTCGTTCCGCTTGCTATCTCCTCTTCGCCCTTATATATAACCAGAGTACTCTCATCAATATCCGACGGCAGTGTCACCTGTACCTTGACCGCAGTTCCTATTGCAGCCTGACTGTATGACAGGCTGACAGAGAACGGCTTGTCCTGCGTCTCCGGCTTCTGTTCTTCTCCGCCGCCTTCTTCTTTTCCTTCTTCTTCCTTTCCGCTGTCTTTGCCTATCTCGCCCGTGTTCTCATTTTCAATCGAAGATGTCCCCACGGTATACCCAAACGACGCCGATGCAGTTCCGCTGTTGCCATTTGTATCCGTGGCAGTGAGCGTCAGGTAATAAGTTCCGCCCGATAGCTCTGACGTGTTTATGGAGCCAAGTATGCCGTCTGTTACCTCTTCCGTGCCTTCCGATATGGTCACCTTGTCGCCGTACCCGCCCAAGCTGTATGTGAGCGAGTATCTGTCTAAATTTCCTTCCGCGTTTACACTGCCCTTTATATCTATCTGCGACTTGTCTTCGGACAGTGATATCGAGTCGATGGAACCCGAAAGGGCGTATGACGATGTACCCGTACCCACCTCGATATACAGGGTTATGCCATAGTAAGAGACATTTCCCGCCGCATCCTTTACGGTAAGCCGTATATCGTATGTGCCGGCAGTAAATTCCGACACGTCAAGCGTTCCGAGTACGTCATCTGTCACTGCCTCGCTGCCCTCGGCAAAGACGTGATACTCATCTTCACTCTGCGCGCGGTACGAAAGTGTATAGCTGTCAAATTTGGTTTCATCATCAGCTGTTCCCTTTATCTGTATATTAAATCCAAGCTCCGAACCCGAATTTGGTGATGTAATCTCTGCCACAGGCGGCGTAGTGTCCCTGTCGTCCACCACGGTGATGGTGATTTCCTTCTCGGAAGTATTGCCGCCGATATCCGTGGCTACCGCCTTTACTTTTATCTCACCAGCCTTGTCAGGAGTTAATATCACTCGTCCAAAAGAGCTGAGCACAAGCTCCCCGTCTATATACATCTCATACGAATCCACGCCGTAATCATCCAGCGCATATCCGTCTATCAGAAGTTCCTCTCCCACTTTTATCTCTGTCTTTGCTGTGTCTATATACACCGTAGGCGGAACCGTATCATCAATCTCCTCGTATACTCCCGGCTCAGTAGTACACACAACCGCCACGGCAGGGAAAGACAGCGTCCCCTCCGCATCCTTTACCTGATACTTAACCAGATATGTGCACCCTGCTGCAAGCCTGTTCGGAAGCTTGCCCTCAGTCCATCCCGCGTCTTTTACATTCTTGTAGCAGAAATATTCCTCTCGTATACCCTGTGTGCTGTCATCAGTGTGGTCTGCATCATAAGCCTCATAAACTGCATTTGCAATACATTCCGAGCTGTCCTCACTGTCTTCCGAAACCGTTACGGAAACCGACGCAGCAGGGCGTGTCTGTACAAGAAGCAGCCTGTCATACTGCTCCGTATCAGACCACAGGCGGTACCCGTCCAGAGCATCGTTGTCACCCGTCGGATTGTCCCTTACTGCAAGCCGTATGGAATATGCTCCCGTATTTTCAAACACCGTAATAGGCTCGTCCACTTTCTTTACTATATTTTCAGCCTCACCTGACGACGACGTGAAAGCCGACGGATCGTATTCATACTCCCACTGTTCTTCATATATCTCATCATTTTCGGCATCCTGATAATAACCCTTGTAGGTGATTATATCATCTGTTGTTATGTATTTGTCTATGCTGTAGTCCTTGCTGAGTACAGACTGCAGTATGTACGTGTTTATCGTGTCCATCTTGGAAGATAGGTCGTCCAGTGATACGTACATGCCGCCCGTATTCGCGGCATTTAAAAGTCCGAGATACTGACTTTCGTTTGTATCACTGCCGATTCCGGCAAATGCCGCCTGATTTCTTATGAGTGCAGCCGCAAGCTCCGCCATGGCGTCATCGGAAACCAGTTCCGGCACCTCAGCGCTGCTTATGTTCAGCACATAATGTGACGCCCCTGCCCTCCAGTCATATCCGTCTACAATATCCGAAAGGCTGCTTCCAGTCATTGTCTCCATGGTTATGTTCTTGAATGTGAAGTATGACCTCTGCCAACAGTCGTGCCATGCCTGACTTGTGATAGGTCCAAACCCATAGCCATAATCGTTTTCAGGCAGAACAAAGTTATCTATCACAAGAGTGTCCCCATCCCACACCGATATGGTGCTGCTGTCAACCACTATCTTGAAATGATGTTCCGCATACAGATTTGGTATGCTGTAGGTCCTTAAAAGCTGACCGACATTCTGCACCCACTCTACACCGCCGTCTCTGAATCTCTGAAGGTTGTCGCAGTCTATACGGACGAGTTTAAGCCCCGACCGAGTCACAAGTATACAGAATCCCTTTATATAATTATCATCATCGGAAACCGTTGTGTTGAACAGGAAGCCGCCGCCCTCCATGCTGTGCCAGTCGGTGTTATCACGCTGCAAATCGAATTCAAATGTCTTCTGCCCAGGATTGTCATTTGCTATATAAAGAAAATCCTTCTTTGGAGAACTGTAATATCCTATCATCTTGATGGCATCTTCTTCATATATGATGTGCTCTGCGTAGCCGTCGCAGTTGTAGTGTCCGTATTCCTTCCACGCAAATGTGTCCTGCGCGGTATATGTGGATGTGGACACAGCATCCACCTTGGCGTCTATCCCGTTCTCTGCAAGCAGAGTCTTAAGCTCATCGGCTTTCTCCGTATAGACAGCCATGGTGTCAGCATCGGTCTCGCCGACCGTGAATACTATATCAGCCGACTTTGACTTTTCAATATCAAGCGCTGCCGTCGGCGCCTCATTGCCTACTTCAAACACGCACTCCGAAACAGCCTTGCCCGATGTATCATCATGCAGATACGCATCTTCCGTCAGGAGCTTTGGTATTGTGTCGTCAAAGGTCTCGTACACTGTAATCGATACCTTATATCTGCCGACGTTCTCTGTCGTGTAATCAACAGCCGCCTCATTTTCGTCGCTGATTACCGTGCCCTCAGATTCGTCAAACTCTCCATTGTTGTCCTTATCATAATATATCGTCCACACACGTCTGCCTATAGTATCTCCATCCGGTGACACCGAACTGTCGTCTATGTGCACATATGTCTTCCCCTCTTCATCACGCATAAAGTATTTATCCGACAGTTCAAAATCAGCGCATGGCGCTTTATCCTCCTCAATCACCAGTTCTTTTGTAACCGTGTAATTGACCTTCCCTGTTGTCACGGTGACAGACACCATATAAGTGCCGGCTTCCCTAAAAATCATCTCCCTGTGGAAATAATCTGAATTTTCTTCATCCACAGCATAATACTGTCCGGCATCTTCCCCGTCTCTGGTTATGCTCCAGACCGTATTCTCTTTCTGTATGTATTCCGTGTTCATAATCTCCTGCACGGACAGGCTGACCCTGCGGTTTTCTTTCTTTGTACCATCTGCCGCTACATCAATCTCTGGCTTGAAGATGAAATCAAGCATGTCCAAATCACACGGTCCTGCATTTATATTTACTTTTGTTCCGTTTATACATACCTGTTTTGCTATGATGCGACCATTCAGGTTCAGTTCGTTTGAATTGATACATACACAGCCGTTTGGCGCGTACAGAACGGCATTCATTGATATCCCGGAACCATTGATGGTAATGTCTCCGCTCTCTGAGGCAATAAACAGCCTTGAGCCGTTCGCTGTGCTCATGCTTCCCGCATTGTATGTAACCGCTCCCGTTGCATATATGATTCCCTGTCCCATAAACTCTGTCGTATTGAATGCGGCATCGCCGTTTATATAAAGCGATGTATCAATGATTATGCTGTCGCTTCCAAACTGCGTGGAAGCGTCATAGCATACGCCGTTTGCTGATGTGTATTCGGTCAGCTCTTCTGTGATATCCGGCATCTCTATTCTGTCTGCTTTTTCCAACTTGGAGCCTATCTGTATGGAGTCAGAACCGACTGCCGTCTTTATTGTTATGCCCTTTGAAGCCTCAAGCACTCCGTCTATCTTTATGCTGCTGCCCTGATAATAAAAATCCTGATTTGTATGGACTGAACCGCTTATACTTGTATTTCCCGTATAAAGCGACAGATTTGAATCTCCGGATGTGAACACTGCGTAGTTTAGTCCGCTCCACTTTTCCGGGACCTCATATGTCTGCCCCGGAATTATGACCTCCGGTGTATCTGTACCCTCCGAATCCCCGCCTTCTGTATCTTCGTCCTTTTTATCCTCCGAAGCCGAAGCATCTGCAAATGTTATGCTCTCCGGCATGGCAGGTTTTGCACTGCTTCCGTGAGCCATAAACCCAAGGGTTACGGACTGCCCCGCAGCTATCGTGCTGTTGTATGTTTTTGCTTCAAGCACATACGTGCCGTCATCGTGGTTTTTTATATCAGCGTTCCATATACTGTCTATCTCGCCGTCATATGAAAACTGAATCTCCCACAGACTCTTTGCACTGTCCGTGTCGTTTGCAAGCGTTATCTCCGCATTCACATAATTGTCTCATGCACTTGCTTCCTTGTAAGTAATGGTGAATCCGTCTGACGAATAAGTCTTCTGAGTGTCTGTGCCTTCAGACGGTGCCGCATAGACGGACTGCGGAATCAGCCCCAGTATCATGGCGCATACAAGGACGCACGAAATGACTCTTTTCAATAAGAAATTTTTCCCCTTTAACATTGTTTCTTCCTCCCTTTGAAATGTGGTTTATGGTTATTGTTTACTTTTTCTCCTCAGCTTAATACAAACTATACCCTGACTTTAACTGCCTTTAAAATTTATTCTGAATACACCAAATTCCTAGTTCAAAAATCAGTACATAACCTGCAACCGTTATTAATCTATTTCCTTTTTTGCATTCATTACTAACCTCAATAATTGATTTACGTTCTTTTTGAACATCGGAAATTGCTACATAACATGCTACAATGTCACCTTACTTATAATATTTACTTGAATATGCTGTCACATGAGTATCTTCATCTGTAATATCTATTTCATACTCATAATACCATTCTGCACTTCTTGAACCTGGGCTAAAATCTCTCGACGATATTACCCCGTCTACTCGTTCACCTATTTTACATTTGCTTGAGTATATAACATTTGTATAACAACCGAATGCAAATAATATAACAGTCACAACTAGTAATAAGCAATTAATAAATACCTTATGTTGAAGTATTACATCTTTTATTCCATGCTTATATATTCCATAGACATATACAATTATCCATAAAATAAATGCAAACCCAAAAAGTTTCATTAGCCCTCCTATGAACCAATTTTTGAATATCCATCCAAAATTCCTAAAAACCCATCCTTAAACATATCAATCCAGTTATAACCCATTAATTTCATTATCGCTTGATTCATTCCACCATAAGCAACTGCCGTTGCTAGCATGCCATCAAACAAAACTGCATAACTGAGTATTTCCGCCATTGAAACTATTCCCTGTACTTGCGATTCTAATGTTACGCTAAAATATAGTTGACTGACAAGAAACATACTATATATGGCTTCCGCCGTGCTTCCCCCACACAGCCCGCCTGATATCATATACGCCCCTGCTCCGGTCTCAGGGTCTATGACCATATACCCTGTTCCCGACCAGCTGCCTATCGTCATGTCCTCTGCCGGAATTGTGACTATCTTACCTGCGTTTACGGCTTTGATTTATATTTTGTAACTATATCTTTCTGCACCTCTATGTGAAATTTATTCCACGCCAAACGGTCTACATAAATTGCCGTTCTCCAATCCCCTGCCCGCACGCTGGCTTCTGCGGTCGAATCGGCAAGCGCTTCCGCTGATGCCTCGCCCATACTTGAAATCTCATCTGTCAAAGATGCAAGAATCGTCTCTCCTAAATTTCCACTTTCTGCGAAAGCTACGCTGCAGTTCGTCGGTAACACTGTCAATAACATTGATATTGACAGCACTACAGCAATAATCCTTCTTGTCATTTGTTTTAATTTCATATGCTTACTCCCTTTTTCCCTTAGTTTTTTACACTTCGACTCCCATCGCACGTATTGCATTTATATTTTTTTCTGCACGCTCTGCCTTTAATTGTGAAACTTCTTTTTTAGTTTCATATTCAAAAAATTTCCCATATCTTTCAATATTGTCACGAAACCGCCTTTCATACCAAATCAATTCCCGCTCTCCTTCTTCTCTGTCTCTTATACACATCTGACGCTGCCGACGATCGCATAAGTGTAGATCT
>ENA-OZAG01001089-OZAG01001089.1-human-gut-metagenome-genome-assembly--contig:-NODE-1089-length-11480-cov-6.104683_pt1 | contig 11480 bp, 9 predicted proteins | sample MGYA00243300_ERZ653497 | MGnify/ENA primary metagenome ERZ653497 (study PRJEB26926, sample SAMN06164955) | human gut metagenome | biome: ENVO:00009003; feature: ENVO:2100002; material: ENVO:00002003...
GAGATCGCTCAGTGTCTCGTGGGCTCGGAGATGTGTATAAGAGACAGGTACATGGGTGTCTGTCCGACCGCTTTCGGAGCGATCCAGGCCGGCATCGAAATCTTGCGGAAGGTGGCTTCGCCGTCCGGCATGCGGCGCTCCACGACCGTTTCTGCGAAATCGACGGGCAGAGCGGCCAGCCGCGATACCGGAACCAGCGGCTCCGGATCGTTCAGCAGCGATACGATTCCGTCGCCCGAATAGCCCAATACCGCGATGTCGTAGTAGTCGCGCACCTCGTCGCTGCGCCGGGCCCGTTCGATGAGTTCGAACAGCAGCCGGTTGGTGACTTCGGCGACGGCTTCGGCCTTGGTGGTCTGTCGTCCCCGGAACAGGAGTTTCTCCGCCATCGAGCCGGATTGGTCGATGGCCAGGATGAAGGCTGTGCGGTGGCTCCGCGTGATACTTTGGGTGTACATTATCGGATTCCTCTTACGGTGTGGTAGTCCTGCATTTTCTCCTCCTCCGAATCGGCATCCACGCCGTATCCGACGGCCATGGCGGGCGAGCAGTCGCGGGCCCGGTCGTCTTCGGCGGATTTATGGAGTGTTTCGCGGGTTCGCTCTCCGGCTGTCACGGCTTCTGCGATCTCTTCTGGGGAGGGAGCGTGTCCGAGCAGTTGCACGAGCACCCCTTCCGCCCAACTGCGGGCGTAATGGTCGTAGTCGGCGGCTATCCGGCCGAATGCCCGGTCGATGCCTTCCAGCGAATCGATGCCGCCGTTCGCAATGGCGTCGAGGATGCGTTTCACCTCCCGGCGGGGAACGTATTGCCCCGCCACATCGTTCCAGCGGCCCGTGCCGTCCGCACGACCCGGTTCGCCGTTTCGGAGCATTGCGCCGAGCGAGGCGACGATCGCCTTATTGTAGAGCTTCAGGCCCCTTTGCAGCTGCGTGGAGCGGATCAGGGCGTGGTTGTGGACATAACTCTCCGCGTCGGGGTGCGCTTCCGCCAGCGAGTTGAGGGTATTGACCGCATCGATCATTCCTCCGGCCAGATAGGGGTTGTCCTCCTCGAAGTTGATCCGGTCGCGTTTGACGGTGCGCCGGTCGCGTTCGGGCCATTTCCCGATGTCGCGCACGGTGCCGTAGCTGGTGAGGTTGGCGCCCGGCATCAGCGCCGAACGTCCGTCCTGTTCCACCAGGTAGGAGAACGGAAACGCCGAGGTGTCGTGATGCTGCGTATGGCGGCCCAGGACCAGCGTAAAGGGTCCTTCGATGGCCGGAGCCATGATGTAGGTGCCGCTGCCGAATTTGCAGCCCCGCAGGTGGACGGACTGGTGCACTGCGCCGCTCTTGAAGAGGTGGTTGCTCTGGTTGGCGCCGCTGCCGGCGTTGAAGAACGAGAACATTCCGGCGATCAGCAGCGAGGATTTGTGGTGCGAAACGGTGTAGGGACCCGCGAAGATCGAAACGGCCTCTCCGTTTTCGCAGTGGCTGTTGGCGAAAAAGAGCGAATCGACGGCCGTGAAGTGTTTGTCCAGCGTGCAGCATTCGCCGGCGAAGCAGCGTTCGAGAAGCGTGCCGCCGTCAATGCGGGCTCCTTCTGCGGCGATGAAATCGCGGGCCTGGACGTCGATGCCGACATAAGCTCCGGCGCAGACCGTGCCGTTTTCCAACAGGGATGCTCCGTCGATCGTCGCTCCTTTCCCGATATTGACCTCCCGGATGAAACGGGCGCCGGTGATGCGTGCGTGCGGACCGACGGTACCGAGGGTGTCGCGGCGTTCTGCGGCGTAGCGTTCGATCATTCGTTCGATGGCTTCGACAGCCTCGGGGCGATAGCGATAGACGGCCAGGATGTAGGCGGTCTGGGCGGTGAGTCGGTCGTAGATCCGTACGGTACGTCCGCCGTTCTCGTTGATGGCGGCGACCCGGACTCCGTTGCCGAACGAGGATTCGCGGCGGCATTCGAGCGCCGTAACCCCTTCGATCAGCGCCTCTTCGCCGATGCGGTAGTTGCGTATGGTGCAGCGGCGCAGCCGTGCTCCCCGCCCGATCTGTACGCGTCCTTCGAGCCGACAGCCCGAAAGTTGGGCCGGGGTGAAGTTTTGTGCGACTTCGATGGCATCCCAATTTTCCGCGCTGTTTCCGGCGGCCGTGAGCGCCTCGATTTCGGCCGGTGTCGGTTTTCTGTATTCCGTCATGTCGTCGTTGCGATTCGAAATATTGAAGACAAAGATCGTGAAAGGTGAGGGCAATCGTGCGGGCTTGCACGCAAAGATTGCCGAACCGCCTCCGATCTTCTGCAAAGATAGTGAAAAGCGAGGGTAACCAAGAGAACTTGCTCTCGAAAATTGCCGAACCGAATCCTATCTTCTACAAAGATAGCGAAAGCCGGGCCCAGCGCCAAATTTATTTAGCCCCAGTCCCGTGCATTCGTTCAAATCGGAGTCATTTCCCGTAAAGATAACGATTTCCCGGGGCAGACGCACCATTTGGGAACGATTGTTGCCCGACAGAAAAGAAAAAAGAATCTTTTCGACGAACGAAGGCAAAAACCGCCTGCGTATTCTGCCGGATAAAAACAAAAAAAGAAAATTCAACCTAAAAATTTATCGTTATGATCCAACAGGTAACTATACAGATGACTTCGGCACGGACCTATGTCCTCGAAGGAAACAAGAAATGCGACCAACTAAATCCCAAAGAGCTGATGTTGCTGGCCGGCGTAACTTGCGCAGGCATGACCGCGATGGCGATCATGGAAAAGGAGCGCGTATCTCCGACCCGCTTCGAACTCAGCATATCGGGTGAACTCGACACGGAAACCGTACAATCGAGCAGCGTCTTCAAGTCTTTCCGCATCGTCTATAACGTACAATGCGAATGCGAAAACGACCAGATGAAAGTAAGCCGGGCCATCAACCTGGCCCACGACAAACATTGCGGCGGCGTGCAGATGCTGCGCAAGATCGCTCCGGTAGCCGACGAAATCGCGATCGTCAATACGAAATAGGCCGAAGCACTACAAATTACGAAAAAGCGACGAAAGGGCTGTGTCGAAATGAAAGTTTCAGGCACAGCCCTTAAGGATTGTCAGAATGGATGCAAGGCAAGGCATTGAGGGTAAGGGCGACAGGAATTTACTGCCGTAAATGACTTCGCCCGCATCCCGATAATGACGCAGCAGTGCGCCTTTATGACACACCGCCTTTTATCGGAAGGAATCGCCCTTCCGCATATTCTCTACTTCCGATAATACCCGGAACGTCTGTCCCGGTACTCGGCAGGTCGGGAACCCGAACTCACCCCTCGCCTCCGCAGCCCGGAGCAACCCCGGCTTCCGCGCATAGCACCGGAAATACTGACGCCCGATTCAGTCTATGTCCCGACAGTTCCGCTTGTCGGCGATTACCCCGTCGTCGAGCACGACAATACCCGTATGAGCCCGCAACATGGTCTTGAGCGTCGATCCATCGATGTTGTAGCAAGGAACCGGCGTGCTTTTCCCGAACGAATGGATGGCGTTTCCCTGCAAGGGTTCGGGCGTGATGCAGACGACATGCGCCCCTTCCTGCAACGCACGCTCCACGAGCCGCTCCAAACGATCCTCGCACCTGCGGCCGATGCAGTCGAAACGCGTCACACAGATCAAATAGAGCCGTCCCGGAGTAGCGAGCACCCGGTCGGTCACATCTTCCGCGCCATTGCGCAGAGCGAACTCCTCGATCATCGGATTCATCTCCGGTACCTCTCCCAGAATTTTCGTATCGACCCACTCCCAGACCGTATCGTCCTGCCACTCCGTATCATCGAGCGCAAACTCCCGCTCCTCCCCCGTCATGCGATTGCGATAAACCAGCACGGTCTGCAACTCTCCCTCGGGACCGGCCGCAGAAGAGGCGTGCATCTCCTCGCGGATATTCACCCCGATCTTATACGGCAGAAAATCGATCAACGGAAGATGACAATAGCAATAGAACCCCAGCCCCATCGTCAGAAGGAAGAAAAAAACCGTCAATGCGACCTCCGAACGGCGGAAGGCAAGAATCTTATCGTTCCGGTAATAAGCCCACACGACGGCCGCCATCGGCAGCAAGGCCAGGTTCTTGAAGAATGTTTCCCAGGGGGAGAGTTTGATCGCCTCACCGAAACAGCCGCAGTCCTCTACCGGGATGAACGTCGCACTCAAAAAGGTAAGGATCGTAAAGAAAAGCATCGACACCAGAGCGAAGATCGACACCAGCCGGATACGCACCTTGCAAAGCAGCATGCAACCCATCATCATCTCGGCGCCGCACAGCCAAATCGAAAAGACCATGCTGGCCGGAATCAGATAATCGAACCCGTAAATCGTGAGGTATTCGTTGATCTTGATCGACGTTCCCCAGGGATCGATCACCTTCGTAAAGCCCGACACGATGAACACGACGGCCAGCACCAGGCGGCAAACTCCGGTAATCAGGCTCCGGGCCCGTTGCGACAGCATAGGTTTCATCATTTTCGAACAGGTTATATACGATCTTTTCTTCATTTTCTCCGCAGGCATCCCGCACTCGTCCGGAGTCGTTCTCATCGTTAAAACTCAAAACTTCCCGCCTTTCGGTCTGCGTCCGAGCGTCCCGCAAAGCCGTTTCGGATTGCCGACTTTTTCCGGACTCCCTTTTCGCTCAACGCTCCGCATCCGTCGGGACACGGACAAAACGACTCATCCGCTTATCGAATATACCGAACCGCCCCTCCGGGCACTTCTCCGGCATCATTCGAAAAGGCGCTCATCTCATACACTAATTCCACGCTTCGTTTTCTCCACCCGGCACAATCCACACAAATTCGGCTCTGCCCCGCTTACCGAAAACGTTGAATTGACTTCTTCGTTTTCTTCGCTCGGCAGAGACCGCTTGCGGGCTCTGCCCTCGCTTACCGAAAACGTTCTATCTCGGTGCGGATGCGGGCGAAAATCGCATTGGGAGAGTCCATCCCGCCCTGCGCATCGCTGCAATCGATAATCCGCAGGCGGTCGTCCGCAGCAGCGGCTGCACGGTAAACCTCCCGCACACGACGCTGCAAGTCGAGCGATGCCTCATGGATGTCGCGTTCCCCTTTCAGGTATTCGCGGTCGTCGCCTTCGCGTACCTCGGAGAGCTTTTTCTCCGTAAAGGCGAAAGGCACATCCAGAAACAGCGACACGTCCGGACGGGGAATTCCGTAATAGCCGAACTCCAGGTCGAGGATCCACCGCCGCAGCTCCTCCTGCCGGTCCCCGGCAGGCAATTTGGCGCACTGGAACCCCACGTTCGAATAGACATACCGGTCGAGCACGACGGCGTGGCCCGCATCGAGCCAACAGCGCAACTGCGCGGCAGCATCGGCCCGGTCACCGGCGAAAAGCAGAGCGACCAGATAAGGATCGACCTTGTCCACAGCCCCGAGTTCACCCCGCAGGAAGCGGGCGATCAGCTCGCCGTACACCGGCGCGTCGAAACGCGGAAAATGGAGAAAATGGCTCTCCACCCCCTCTTGGGCAAACATGCGGCGCACAAGTTCCACCTGGGTCGATTTCCCGGCGCCGTCCAGTCCTTCCAATACTATCAGCATATCCTTGCTATTTAAGCATCTTCACGGCCCGCTCGACCCCGGCGACCAGGGCGTCGGCTTCCGCCAGCGTATTATACATCGCGAACGAAGCCCGGCACATACCCGTAACTCCGTAATGCGTCATCACCGGCTCGGCACAGTGCTGTCCCGTACGAACGGCGATGCCGAGCTTGTCGAGGATCATGCCCATATCATAGGGATGCACCCCCTCGACATTGAACGATACGATCGCACACTTGTCCGGCGTCGTACCGTAAATCCGCAGGCCGGGGATTCGCTCCAGCCCTTCGGTAGCACGCAGCAGCAGCGCCCGTTCATGCGCCTCGACCTCCGCCGCATCGAACTGCCGGACATAGCGCACCGCTTCGCCCAGCGCGATCGCCCCCACGAAATTGGCCGTACCCGCTTCGAATTTCAATGGAACAGGTGCAAAAGTCGTCTTTTCGAACGACACCCGATCGACCATGTCGCCGCCGGAGAGAAACGGAGGCATCCAGTCGAGCAAATCCCGCTTGCCGTACAGCACGCCGATACCCGTCGGGGCATAGAGTTTATGACCGGAGAAGGCGTAAAAATCGCAGTCCAGCGCTTTCACATCGACACCGCCGTGCACGACACCCTGACATCCGTCCACCACCACGACCGCACCGACCCGGTGAGCCTCGTCGATCACCGGACGCAGATCGGGCCGCGTGCCCAGCGTATTGGAAGCCTGCGTCACCGCCACCACGCGGGTACGGCCGTCGAGCAGCGCCGGCAGGCGCTCGGTCATCAGGCGCCCCTCCTCGTCGAAAGGCAGCACGCGGATTTCGGCACCCTTGCGCTCGGCGACAAGCTGCCAGGGAACGATATTGGAATGGTGCTCCATCTCGCTGACCACGATATTGTCGCCCGCCCGGAGAAAACGTTCGCACCATGCATACGCCACCGTATTGAGCGACGCAGTAGCTCCGGCCGTGAAAACGACCTCCTCCCGGGCTTCCGCACCGATGTACTCGGCGATACGAGCCCGGGCAGCCTCGTACATCTCGGTAGCCTCCTCCGAAAGAAAATGAACCCCCCGGTGGATATTGGCATTCGACTCCCGGTGCAGGCGATCGACCGTTTCGATCACGCACTCGGGTTTCTGCGCCGTAGCACCGCTGTCCAGATAAACCAACGGCTTGTCATACACGCGCACCCCGAGAATCGGGAAGTCCCGCCGGACTTTTTCCACATCGAACATAACGCTATATTTTATCCAAATGCCGGACAACGGCATCGGTCAATATCTCTTTCACGGCTTCGATCCGGCAGCGCCCGACCACGTCCGCCGCGAAACCTTCGATCTGCAGGCGCCGTGCCTGTTCCTCTTTCAGACCGCGCTGACGCATGTAGAGAATCGCTTCGTCCTCCATCTGTCCCACCGTCGCTCCGTGACTGCAACGCACGTCGTCGGCGTAAATTTCCAGTTGTGGACGCGCATCAATGCGCGAAGTACGGCTCAACAGAATATTACGGCACTGCTGCTGGGCATCGGTATGCTGGGCATCCGGCGCCACATAAACCAATCCGCAGAATTCACCACGGCCGGTCCCCGAAGCGACGCCCTTGATGAGCGACCGGCTCGTACAGTCCGGGACCAGATGGTTGGTACGCAGATCGACCACGCAGTGATCCTGCTCCAACGCGAGAAACAGCACGTCCAGCTCATTGGAAGCCTCCCGTCCGTTCAGATCGAACCGGTAACGCACATTCGCACTGGTGAACTGGCACGCCGTCATGCGAAACTTGCTCCCGGCAGCCTGCTCGACCTGAAAATCGACGAATGCCTCGGCCGAGAAAAGCTGGACAAGCTCCGCATCCGCCCCTTCGAGCAGCTTGATACGAATCTCCGCCTGACAGGGCTTCGTATGCAGCACGACCAGCCGGAGTGCGGCTCCGCCCGCGACCTCGACGGTCAGTTTATCGGTATCCCGCACCACCAACGGACGCGACAGGTCGCAATCCTTTCCGAGGTGCAGTTCGCGGCTCTTGACCGGCTCGAAAGCCGGGCCGCTGAAAATATCGGTCCACTCCATGGCTACTCCTTATAATCGTTGATAAGCCAGTCGTACCCCTCTTTCTCCAATTTGAGCGCCAGCGAACGGTCGCCCGAATAGATGATGTGCCCCTTGTAGAGCACATGCACGAAGTCGGGCACGATATAATCCAGCAAGCGCTGGTAGTGGGTGATGACGATCGTCGCATTGTCCGACCGGTGCAATTTGGTGACGCCCATACCGACGATGCGCAGCGCATCGATGTCCAAACCGCTGTCCGTTTCATCGAGAATCGCCAACTTCGGTTCGAGCATCGCCATCTGGAAGATCTCGTTCTTCTTCTTCTCACCGCCCGAGAACCCTTCGTTCACCGAACGGGAAATCAATTTGGAGTCCAGTTCCACGATGGCGCTCTTCTCCCGCACCAACTTCAGAAACTCGGCCGGCGCAAGCGGTTTCTCACCCCGGAACTTGCGCTGTTCGTTCACGGCCATCTTCATAAAGTTGGCCATCGACACGCCCGGAATCTCCACCGGGTACTGAAATCCGAGAAACAGCCCCATGCAGGCACGCTCCTCGATGGGCAGCGACAGCAGGTCCTGCCCCAGGAAGGTCGCCTCGCCGCCCGTGACCGTGAATTTCTCGTTCCCGGCCAGCACCGAAGCCAGCGTGCTCTTGCCCGAGCCGTTCGGTCCCATGATGGCATGTACCTCGCCGGCCTTCACCTCGAGGTCGATGCCCTTCAATATCTCTTTTCCGGCGACTTGCGCCCGTAAATTCTTGACTGAAAGCATATTATTTTACTTTTTTTTACATTCATAAACACACCGCCGACTCCGTTTCTACCCGGAAACCGGCGGAAATTCCTCCGACAAACTACCCTACCGAACCTTCCAAACTGATGGCCAGCAACTTCTGGGCTTCGACGGCGAACTCCATCGGCAGTTTGTTGAGCACCTCCCTGGCGTAACCATTGACGATCAGCCCTACGGCATCCTCGGTCGTAAGCCCCCGCTGGTTGCAGTAGAAAAGCTGCTCCTCGGAAATTTTCGAGGTCGTCGCCTCATGCTCGACCACCGCCGTCGGATTGCCGCTTTCGATCACCGGAAAAGTATGTGCCCCGCACTTGTCGCCGATCAGCAGCGAATCGCATTGCGAATAGTTGCGGGCGTTCTCCGCCGCTTTCGCCACGCGCACCAGCCCCCGGTAGGAGTTCTCGCTGCGACCGGCCGAAATACCCTTCGATACGATGCGGCTGCGGGTGTTACGCCCCACGTGGATCATCTTGGTACCGGTATCGGCCTGCTGGAAATGGTTGGTCATCGCCACCGAATAGAACTCTCCGACCGAATTGTCGCCCGCCAGAATACAGCTCGGGTATTTCCACGTAATAGCCGAACCGGTTTCGACCTGCGTCCACGACAGCCGGGCGTTTTCGCGGCAAATTCCGCGTTTGGTCACGAAATTATAGACGCCTCCCTTGCCCTCCTTGTCGCCCGGATACCAGTTCTGGACGGTGGAATACTTCACCTCGGCATCCTTCTCGACGACGATTTCGACCACGGCGGCATGCAACTGGTTCTCGTCCCGGCGGGGCGCCGTACACCCCTCCAGATAGCTGACATAAGCTCCTTCGTCGGCCACGATCAGCGTCCGCTCGAACTGCCCCGTACCCGCCGCATTGATGCGGAAATAGGTCGAAAGCTCCATCGGGCAACGCACGCCTTTGGGAATGTAACAAAACGAACCGTCGGAAAAGACCGCCGCGTTGAGCGCCGCATAAAAATTATCGGTATAGGGGACCACGCTTCCCAGATATTTCTGAATCAACTCGGGATAGTCCCGAATCGCCTCGGACATCGAACAGAAGATGATTCCCTTTTCGGCCAGCGTCTCCTTGAAGGTCGTTTTGACCGATACGGAGTCCATCACGGCATCGACGGCGACACCCGCCAGCGCCATCTGTTCCTCGAGTGGAATACCCAGCTTGTCGAACGTGCGTTTGAGTTCGGGATCGACTTCGTCCATCGACGCGAGTTTCTTGGAGGGCTTCGGCGCCGCATAATAGATGACGTCCTGGAAGTCGATCGGAGGGATCGTCAGATGCGCCCACGTGGGAGGCACCATATTCAGCCAGTGACGGTAAGCCTTCAGGCGGCGCTCGGTCATCCACTCCGGCTCGCCCTTCTTGGTCGAGATCAGGCGCACCACCTCCTCATTGAGGCCGCGCGGAATGGTTTCGGTTTCGATATCCGAAGTGAAACCGTACTTGTACTCCTGCTTCTCGATATCTTCTATAAGTTCTTTATCTTTCTCTGCCATTGTATGCGAAATAATTATGCAAAATTACAAAAAAAATGCAAATCCTTCCCGCCCGGCCGTTTTTTTAGCCCCGCAGAAAGCCCCCGCGCATCAAAAGCGGTTAAAATATATATATTTGTGCCGATTTAACAAGCAAACTCCATGCAATCCGGCATCAAACTCATCTCGAGAATCTACCTCAAACTCGTTCTGCTGCAAGTAGCCGTCGGCACGCTGCTGCGTATCGTTCTGCTGTTCAACGAACAGACCTCCGACATCTCGTTCACTTTCGGCCAATGGCTGAAAATCTTCCTGTTGGGCGCCGTAAACGACTGGTGCGCCCTTACGATCGGATTCGCCGTGCTGTGGCTTTTCGCCCTGAGCATCGCCCCGGGCAAATACGCCCGGCCGCTGGGCTACATCCTCTTCGGCATCCTTTCGGTCGCATGGATTTACGTCACGTTCTTCAATACGATCTTCGACGAATACGGCAGCGTGGTACCCCTGATCGCCTCGATCCTCTTCGGCTTCTGGGCCGTGAGTTTCGGACTCAGACTGTTCCTTCCCCAAATACGTCCGGGATGGAGCCGCACCTGGCTCGCCGTCTTGACGGGACTTTACACGGGCGGCATTATCCTGAACGCCGTTTCCGAATGGTTTTTCTGGAGCGAATTCGGCGTACGGTACAACTTCATCGCCGTCGATTACCTGGTCTATACCAACGAAGTGGTCGGCAACATCATGGAGTCCTATCCGGTCGTTCCGCTCTTCGCCGGCGTGCTGCTGCTGACCGTAGGATGCACCTGGCTGCTGTTCAGACGGGAGATCCGCCGTGCCGGAGAGTTCGGCACCTGGCAATGGAAAGCGGCCGTATCGCCCGCCTACCTGCTGCTCACCCTGGGCTGCTGCCTGCTCCTGCAGTTCAACACCCGATTCCAGCAAAGCGCCAACACCTATGCCAACGAGCTGCAAGCCACCGGAGCCTACAAGTTCTACGACGCATTTATGAAGAACGAACTCAGCTATCCGCAGTTCTACCTGACCCTACCGCAGAAAGAGGCCGAAGCCAACGTACACGCGATCTACGGGAGTACCGGCGACAACCTGCGCCACATTCCCGGCAACCCGGATACGCTGCGCCGCAACATCGTGCTGATCACCATCGAGAGCATGAGCGCCTCGTTCATGCAGCATTTCGGCTATCCGGACGCGATCACGCCCCACCTGGACTCTCTCTACAAAATGGGGATCGCTTTCGAACAGTGTTTCGCCACAGGCAACCGCACGGTGCGGGGACTCGAAGCCGTTACCCTCTCGCTGCCGCCCTGCCCCGGACAGAGCATCATCAAACGTCCCCGCAACGACAACATGCACTCCACGGCGGCCGTACTCCGGGAGAAGGGTTACGATGCCTACTACTTCTACGGAGGCAACAGCTACTTCGACAACATGGAAACCTTCTTCGGCGGCAACGGCTACCGAATCATCGACCAAAAAAGCTACAAACCCGAAGAGATCACCTTCGCCAACATCTGGGGCGTTTGCGACGAAGACGCCTACGACAAAGTGATCCGCTCGC